>Ga0105048_10011134_pt1 | contig 14205 bp, 10 predicted proteins | sample MAT05_FD_78382 | JGI IMG/M metagenome (GOLD analysis project Ga0105048, IMG submission 78382) | Freshwater microbial communities from Lake Fryxell liftoff mats and glacier meltwater in Antarctica - MAT-05 | ecosystem: Environmental > Aquatic > Freshwater > Ice > Liftoff microbial mat | place...
ACGAATATCTATCAGACCCGGGCTTGAAGCAGGTGATTGATCTCTGGTTCAAAGAGGAGCGGGAGCATTCGAGACTGCTGGGAGAGATGCTCAAACGTCTCGGCGGGGAAGAAATCAAAAGCCATTGGAGTTTTGAATTGTTCTGCGCACTGCGCAAATATCTGGGCGTGGGATTTGAATTGGCAGCCCTGCTAGGCACCGAAATCGTCAGCCACGTTTATTACAAAATGCTTCGCAAGCATGGCCGGGACGAGGCCCTGCGGGGAATGTGCGATCTCATCATCCGCGACGAGACCGGACACATCGCCTTCCATCGCGCGCGGCTGGCGGTTGAGGGGATCCGCAGCGGAGTCCGCTATGGCTGGCTATGGGCGCTGCGGTTCCGCCTGCGCGGCGTCTTGGCCGGAACCGTGCTGTGGGTGAACCACCGGGGCGCGTTGCTGGCTCTGGGTGCGACCGATCTCGAGTTCTACCGGTGGATTTGGCGGGATGCCGACTTGTTCATCCATGCCCTACGCCGCCAAAGCGCATCCTTGGCACGCAGGCAGAAACGGGATCTTACAGCTGTTCCTCAAGTAATCTCTATCTCAGCGGTTCACGATTTCTCCTTTGAGCTCGCTCCAGAGATAGGCGGCATTACCACTACGCTCGGGGTGGGATTCCCACATGAACCAGCTAGGGGATTCATACAAAAACAGGTCATAGAAAACCAAGAGACGGGATGACCGGTATCCATCCCTTACCGCGGGGATCGCCGCCACCCATTCTGGTAACCGAGCAAAGCGCATACCCACCAATGATCGAAAGGAGGAGTTTTCTCATCCTCCTGTGACGGAAGGGATGTCTGACCCGTTCGATCTTTTTAAATCATACCCCATCCTCGACAAAGACCTCATGCGTCAGGAACTTTTGACTCAGTGATGTTTTTGACGGATTCCCGGGTCATTTCCCTAACGAGAGGATGGTCAATTACCCTTTGGGAAACTCAGGATCGCCCCGCTGCGCGGGCGGGATGAATCCCGCGCTCCGCGAGAGAAGACATACTATAACAATCAAGTTAATCAAAATTTCCGAATCAACGTGTTCTGACAAAGTCCATCATCCGCAGATGGGTGATCTAAGGTATAGTGCAGCCCTCGCGACTCTTTGCGGCGGGTGGCGCACTCGACGATGAGGCCGGCCACTGCTACCAGGTTGCGGAGTTCCAGGATGTCGGGATTCACGCGATGGCCCCAATAGAACTCGCGCACTTCGCGCTTGAGGTTCTTTAAGCGTGAGCTGGCACGGCGCAGGCGGTTGTCGGTCCGCACGATGGAAACATAGTCCCACATCAAGCGGCGGATCTCATCCCAATTGTGATAGATCACCACCAGTTCATCCGGCTCTGCGGTATCGCCGTATTCCCACTCGGGTATCGTAGGTGCTTCGCTACCCTGTTTGCCAGGCGGGTGTAGCCGGAGAATTTCGAGCAGCGCCCGCCGTGCGACGACATTGCCTTCCAACAATGAGTTGGATGCGAGCCGGTTGGCCCCATGCAGACCGGTGCAGCCCACTTCTCCCACGGCATAGAGCCCGCGGATGGAGGTCTTGCCATTCACATCCGTGAGGACTCCGCCGCATTGATAATGCGCGGCAGGCACCACGGGGATGGGATGCGTTTCACAATCGAGACCGAATTTCAGCAACGTCTCATAGATATGGGGGAATCGCTCTTTCATGAAACCTTTTGGCTTATGCGTCACATCCAGATAGACGCAGGCCGCACCCGTGCGTTTGATCTCGCGGTCGATGGCGCGGGCCACGATGTCACGTGGGGCGAGCGAACCGCGTGGATCGATTTTTTTCGTGAAATCCTCGCCCTTCGTATTGATCAAAATGCCGCCCTCACCTCTCACGGCCTCACTCACCAAAAATGAGCGGGCCTCAGGACCGGTGGCACCTGGATTATAGAAACACGTCGGGTGAAATTGAATGAACTCCATGTTGGCGATCGTCGCCCTTGCCCGCCATGCCAGAGCCACGCCATCGCCCGTCGCCGAATCCGGATTGGTGGTATAGAGATAAACCTTGCCACAGCCTCCCGCCGCGAGAACCACCCGGTCCGAGCGGAAGACAATCACTTCATTGCTTGCCGTATCTAATACATACGCACCCAGCACCCGGTCATCCATCGTCGCCCCCAGCTTGGTGGTGGTGATGAGATCGATGACGAAATGATTTTCCAACAACTTTACGTTTGGCTCCTTGCGCACTGCCTTGATGAGTGCGCGCGCCACTTCCGCTCCCGTCGTATCACGGGCATGGAGGATTCTGCGGGCCGAGTGCCCACCTTCTTTGCCGAGTTGGAAATGATCGCCCTCTTTATCAAAGTGAACTCCGTAGTTGACCAAATCCTCGATGGCCGCCCCCCCCTCGCCGATGATCGTGCGCACGGCCGCCTCGTCGCAAAGCCCCGCTCCCGCATCTAGCGTATCCGCCACATGGAGTTCCACCGAGTCTCCGGCACTTCTCAGGGATTCAGGCAGCACCGAGGCGATGCCGCCCTGCGCCCATGCCGTGTTTGACTCCGAGGCCTCCCCCTTGGTTAAAACAATCACGGTTCCGTGTTTCGCGGCTCGCAATGCAAAGGATAGCCCGGCAATACCGGTGCCAATCACGAGAAAATCTGCTGTCATCTGCTCTCAGCATGTACCCGTAATTTCTCAGGAAAAGGGAAAACAATTCACAGACCTCTCACCTTTCACAAGGCATCGCCAAAATTTCCGTTTACTTCTCATCCTCGTCCCACTGGCCCCTGCCCTCTCAGCACCCATCAAAGACGAGCTGTTCTCAAACAAGCCGCATAGAGCGACGCCCACCACCACCGTTCACCAAACTTTGATGCGGCCGCATCAATTATTGGGAAATAACCTCCTCGAATCTGAGCTGCTTTTTAAGGGTTTTGGCTTTCTCAAAAGGGCTGGCTTTCCCAAACTTTGATGCGGCCGCATCAAAGTTTGGGATTTTGGTGATCAATGTTTGAGTTTTGTCGAAACCATGAGGAGCTGTGAGCAAGTTCCAGCTCGTTGTAGTGTGCGCAGATCATTTTCATCTAACGCACAAAGTGGGCGTTCACCGGCAACATTGTAATCTGTCAAGCGCGCCTTTGCACTGGCTGTGGTGGGATGAAGGTGGAAATTTCCCAGCAGCATGACTTGACCGTTGCGCTGCATCACTCCACGGCTTGGCCATGAGCTACTTCATCACTGGAACGGACACGGAAGTTGGGAAAACCTACGTCACCTGCCTGCTACTCGAAGCAATGCGCCAATTGGGCGTTGATGCAGTCGGTTACAAACCCGTCGCTTGCGGCGACCGCGAAGATGCCGCGCAAATTTCCGCTGCCTCGGGTGGCCTCGATCCCGATCTCGTGAACCCGGTCTTTTTCAAAACTCCGGTGGCACCCTACGTCGCCTGCTTGTTGGAGAATCGCACGTTGGATCCTGCCGCACTGCTTTCAGGCTATCAAACTCTCGCTGCCACCCACGCCACGGTGATCGTCGAAGGAGCCGGTGGTTGGGAAGTGCCGATTTGCCCGAACTACCGGATTTCCGATCTCGCAGCAGACTTGAAACTACCCGTCATTCTGGTGGCTGCGAATCGCCTGGGTGCCCTCAATCACATCCTCCTCAGCGTTGCCGCCATTCAAGCAAAGGGCCTCACCTGCGCAGGAATTTTCCTCAACCAACTCGGCGATGAAATGGACACCGCCATGATCACCAACAAGGGCGTGATCGAGGATCTAACCGGAGTTCCGTTGCTCGATCACCTGATCTACGGCCAGGATTTCATCAACCTCGACGGACTCCTTAAATTCTGAATCGCAAATGGCGGCTGGCTCCGAGGGGGGAGGACCCGGAGCCCACCGACCTTATTTTGCTGTCAATCGGCTGAATGACAAAATAGGGATACCTCATTCCCGCCGATTTCGGTATTACGTGATCACGGCGGATTTCTCCACCTTCCATGCCTGCAAAAAATTTCCACGTCCGCCAAGCCGCCGTTTCCGCCCTGCGTGCCTGGGCAAAAGGCCACGATTATGCCGAGACGCTGATCGAGCGCCACGCCCAACGCCGCAAACTTTCTTCGGCGGATCGGGCGCTGCTTCAAGCGATCCTCTTCGGTGTCTTGCGCCACCGCCGCATGCTCGATCATTGGATTGGCAAACTCCGCACCGGCAAGCTGGATGCGGAAACCCGCGACATCCTACGGGTGGGTCTTTGCCAACTCCTGATCCTCGGCCTGCCGGATCACGCCGCCGTCAATGAGACCGTGGAAGCGGGAAAAGCCAGCGTCCGCAGCTTGATCAATGCCGTTCTGCGCCGCGCCACTCTTTCCAAAAAGAGAATGTTGGACGACGTGGACGATCTCACGCCTGCCGTCATTCACTCCCATCCGGATTGGCTTTACAACCGCTGGCGGCAAGCCTTCGGCAGGCGCGAGACACTCGCCTTGATGGAATGGAACAATCTCCCGTCGAGCACCTTTTTCCGGGTCAATCCCCTCGCCCCCATCCCGGAATCGCTGCCTGGCACCGCGGTTCCCGAGGCACCGGGTTTCTATCAGTTGGATGGTTCCATCCCCACCGCCTTGCTCGCATCCGGCACCGTTTACATCCAGGATCCGGCCACCCGCCACTCGGTGGATTTACTTGCGCCCAAGCCCGGCGAAAAAATCCTGGATGCCTGCGCCGCACCGGGGGGGAAAGCCTTCCTCATCGCCGCGGCGCTTGGCTCTGCCGAGGGACTCGTATGCACGGATTCCAACGAAAAGCGCCTGCCCCGCCTCGAAGAGAATCTCGCCCGCCTCCACGCCGGCAAGGCCGAGGTGTCCGTCCACGATTGGACCCAGCCCGCACCCGCGCATTGGCACGGTCACTTCGATGGAATCTTGTTGGATGTCCCCTGCTCGAACACCGGCGTGATCCGCCGCCGCGTGGATGTGCGGTGGCGGCTGCAAGCGCCCGATATCGAGAAAATCGCCCAGACTCAACGGAAGATCCTTGAAAATGCCATCGCCTGTTTGAACCCGGGCGGGCGCCTCGTGTATTCCACTTGTTCAATTGAAAAGGAGGAAAACCTTGGTCAAGTGGAAGCCTTCCTTGCGGATCACCCCGAGTTTTCCCTCGTCGCCAGCTCCGGTGCCCTTCCCTTCCGCGATCAGACCGATGGCGCCTTCGCCGCTCTTCTGCAACGGCGGAGCTGATAGATGAGATCCTTGCTCCCGGGTTGACGCAGGTGCGCGTCCGATGTTCATTTCTGCATCTCAATGTCCGTTTCCCCTGAATCCACGAAAGCCCTTGTGATGACGCCCCATGCGGCGCTCAAACAATACTTCGGCTTCAATGGATTTCTCGATGGCCAGGAAGAGGTCATCCGCGAGATCACCTCGGGCAAGGATGGCCTCGTCGTCATGCCGACGGGCGGTGGCAAGTCTCTTTGCTTCCAAATTCCCGCGCTTTGTTTCGGCGGTGTGACTCTGGTCATTTCTCCGCTGATCGCGCTGATGAAGGATCAGGTGGATGCCTTGGTGGCCCGGGGCATCGCTGCCACGGTGATCAATTCCACCCTCTCGTGGCCGGAACAAAAGGAACGGCTCGATGGCATGCGCGCGGGCAAATGGAAGCTCGTTTACGTGGCTCCCGAGCGCTTCCGTGCGGAGAGCTTTCTCAATGCGCTATCAGGCATCGAGATCTCGCTCTTCGCGGTGGATGAGGCGCACTGCCTGAGCCAATGGGGCCACGATTTCCGGCCGGACTATCTGCGGCTGGGCAAGAGTTTGGAGAAAATTGGCAGGCCCCAATGTGTCGCGCTAACAGCTACGGCCACGCCCATCGTCCGTGATGACATCACCAAAGTGCTGGCGCTGAGGAATCCATTCGAACAGGTGAGTGGATTCTCGCGGCCCAATTTATCACTCAACATTTCCGCCATCGAAAAGGCGGTGCAGAAAGACGAGCGGATGAAGGCCGTGATCGCCGCGCACAAGACAGGCATCGTCTATTGTGCCACCCGCAAGAAGGTGGATGCCGTTTCAGAAACGCTCGCGAGCTGGGGCCTCAAATGTGTGGCTTATCACGGCGGAATGACCGATCAGGAGCGGGAAAGGGCCCAGGAAGTTTTCATCACCCGCAAGGCCGACGTCGCAGTAGCCACCAACGCCTTCGGCATGGGGATCGACCGCTCGGACGTCCGCTTTGTCATCCACTATGAAATCCCCGGCAGTGTGGAAGCCTACTATCAAGAAGCCGGCCGCGCCGGACGCGATGGTGAGGCCGCCTACTGCGAACTGTTATTCAACTACGCGGACACCCGCACTCAGGAATTTTTCATCGATGGTGCAAACCCGAATGCCACGGTCATTCGCTCGATCTATCAATATCTACTCAACGATGCGGACCGTGAATTCGAAGTGCACCGCACGCTCGAAGAAATCGCTACTGGAGCCGATGTGAAAAACTCGATGTCCGTGGGCAGCGCGATGGCCATCCTTGCCCGCAGCGGCTACGTCGAGCGCTTCGATCTCCCACGCACGCGCAAGAAAGGCACCCGCCTGCTCAGGCCGGATGTGCTCACCAGCCAGCTCAAACTCGATGAAGCCGCGATCGAGGAGAAGGACCGCCGCGACCGCGAGAAGCTCAAAGCCATGGTCGAGATGAGCTACTCGCGCATCTGCCGTCAGAAGTGGATTCTCACTTATTTTGGCGAAGAAGATGCCAGCGCGTGCGGCACTTGTGATGTTTGCCGGGATCAAGGCGCGGGAATTTCACGCTTACCCACTCCCGAAGAGGAAATCACGGTGAAGAAGACTCTCAGCGGCGTGGCCCGGATGTCCCGCCGCACGGCACAGGGATGGGAGGCTAAGTTTGGGCGCGGTAAAATCGTGCAAATGTTGGCAGGCAGCCGCTCGCAAGAGATCATCGCCGCGCGGCTTGATTCACTCAGCACCTATGGCATCCTCAAAGACAAAGGGACAGGCTATCTCAATGGCCTGATGCGTGCGCTATCAGAAAGCGGCCTGATCCAGACCGTGACCGGAGAGTTCCCCCTCATCACCCTCACCGCCATGGGTGATAAAGTCATGCGCGGCGAGAGCACCTATCAGCTCGTCTGGCCGGATCCAGAGGCTGGCAAGAAGGAGACTGCCCTGAAAGACCATGGTTTGGATTCGCAACTCTATTCCATGTTGCGAGATCACAGGGCGCGCATCGCCAAACGCGAGGACGTCCCGCCCTACGTCATTTTCAACAACAAAACCCTCGAAGCCATGGCCCGCTATCAACCGATCAACACCGAAGAGGCACTCCATATCCCCGGTATCGGCGAGGCGAAAATCCAACGCTATGCAGAACCGTTTCTGGAAATGATCCGGGTTTGGAAAAAATCCCGGCGCTGATCCATTTCCGGATCCCGGCAGGTCTTGACGGAGGGGGCTGGAAAGGGAATCAATAGCCCATGCTTTTTCCTATCAGTGATGATGACCGGCATCTGATTCGTCCGGCATGGGTCACCCACTCATTGCTGGCGGCGAACGTCCTGTTGTTTCTCTATCAGCAGGCCCACCCTGAGTTTACCTATGCCTACAGTGTGATTCCCGCGGAAATCGCCACCGGTATTGATCTCACCGCTCCCGTCACGATTTCCGCAGGTGGCCAAGCGCTCGAGATCCCCCAAGCCGCAGGCCCCACGCCGATTTATCTGACCCTGCTCAGTGCGATGTTCATGCACGGAGGCTGGGCACACCTTGGAGGAAACATGCTCTACCTTTGGATCTTTGGAGATAACGTGGAGCACCGCTTCGGCCACCTGCGCTTCCTATTATTCTATCTCATCAGCGGGCTGGTGGGCAGCTTCGCGCAAATCGCCATGGACCCACAAAGTGTGATTCCAAACCTCGGGGCCTCAGGCGCGATCTCTGGAATTCTGGGGGCCTATCTGGTCCTCTTTCCGCGTAATCAGGTGATGGCCATTTTCCTCTTCCGCGTCGTCTCCATCCCAGCGGTGCTGGTGCTTGGCCTATGGGGTGCGATGCAGTTGTTCAGCGGCTACGGCACTCTTGGCCAGACAGGATCCACGGGTGGTGTCGCCTACGCCGCACACATCGGCGGCTTCATCGCGGGCGTGGGTGCCGGGCTGGTTGCGAGATTGCTCCTCAAAGAAGAACCCCCATCCGTCTTTGCGAAAATCTATAATGATTCGCCGAAAGTGAGACGCGGGCTTCTTTAAACGGACTCAATGATGATGTTCCCGTACAAGGTAGCGTCGCCCGTGCGAATCAGACCGATGGCACCCGGAACAAGTTTCTTGAAAGCGTCATGGTCAAGCCTCTCGATGATCACGTTAGGTATGGAAGCGAATGCCTGGTCAAAGCTCGAAACAATTTCCCGAGAATTCGCGGTGATAAATTGTTCAGCTTGCCAGACCTTGCCGATCATGAAATTTGGCTTCAGCGCATCCAACACCTGAAGCACGGTCGGAACACCACAGATGAGGGAGAGATCCACGATTTCCAACTGCGGAAAGTTTGGAAATGCCCTGTCCGCGATGACCAGAGTGTTCGTGTGCCGCACGCGGGCCAGCAGGGAAAGCAGGTGGGGATTGAGAATACCGGATTGGATCATGAGTTCAGCAGGTTGCTGGAAGTTGTCATACAGATTCTAGCGGACTTGTCATGAAAAAGTCGTAAAAAAGGCATTGCGAAAAAGGCTCGGCTGGGTTTGTCTCTTCGGGCTGTCAGGGGCCGTGGAGGTTCGGCAGGCGAACCCCGCCAGGCCTTGATCGGAGCAACGGTAGTTTGTCCGGGCTTGCCGCGGATTCCCTGGCAGCACTTTTTCATCCCCATCCCGCCAAAGGATTTTCACTTTAGGGCGGCAGTCGGAGTGAGCGCTTCATGAATCTTCCTCTTGAGCCTGCCGCTACCAAATAGCCAGGAGGCGCTTTGGTAAAATGCCGTCGCATCATCAAGGATAGGAGGTGCAACCTCAGTGGAGGGAGATAGCTCGCCCGTAAGAGAATTGCATCGATAAACCGTGCTTTCCTTCTTCGGCTTGAGAATGGCGAGTGATTCATCTTCTAGTAGAGCGATCTTCTGATAGTTGCTGACAAAAGCACGCTGATGGAAAGGGCTGCCCCCGGGTGCTAACAGATCATGGCCGTAGCCGAGTGTTTTGTAGGACCAATTCATTCGTCCGAACAAGGTAGGCATCAAATCAATCTGGCTGCAGATGGCGGAAACCCGCTGGGTGGGGATCAAACCGGGGTTATAGATGATCGCAGGAATATGATATTTCGTGACATCGATCTCCACTTTACCCGCGCTACTAGCGCAGTGATCGGCCACGATGAGGAAAACCGTATCCTTGAACCAAGGGCGCTTGCTGGCATCTGCGATCAGCTTACCGATGGCCCAGTCTGAATACTTTACGGCAGGCGGGCGCTTGCCATTCGGTTTGAGGTCGATTTTACCGTCAGGAAAGTGATAAGGCCGGTGATTGCTGGTCGTCATGCAAAAGTAGTGAAAACTTTTCCCATCCGCGAAGTTTCGATCTGCCTCCGCGATAGTTTTGTTGAATAAATCCTCATCGCATGCGCCCCATGCGGTTTTAAATGTGACATCGGATTTCTGCCATGCGTTCACATCCATGATGCGGCAGCCTGCGGTGGAGAAATAGCGGTTCATATAGTCGAAGGCACCATCACCACCATAGAAGAAGGCGCAATCGTAGCCACGATCCAGAAAGGGCGTGAAGGTGGTTACAAGATCCTTGCCCTCAGGACGATAGATGATCGCTTGACCGGGAGTCGGCGGGAGATTGAGAGTGAGCGCTTCCATGCCACGCACCGTACGAGTCCCAGTGGCGTAGAGGCGGTCAAAAAACAATGATTCGCCCGCGAGACGATCCAGATTGGGAGTAACATCACGCTTGCTGCCAGCATAGGTCATGAGATCCGCACTCATGCTTTCCATACAAATGGTGATCACATTCCAGCGCTTTTCCTCACCGTGGCGGAGGACGTTGCGCTGGAGATCATCAGGCAAGGCGGAATTCGCCGCTTCGATTGGAGTAATGAGGTCCTTCTTGGCAAGAGCCAATGCCTGATCATGAGGTAACTGACGATACCATTGCTCATAGTTCAACTCCATCTCCTTCGCTGCCACGAAGAACGACCAACAACCGTTCTTGGCCAATTCCGCATCGTATTGGTTCTTGAAATTCAACAAGGCGGATTGGGTGACCCAAGTGACGGCGAGATATGGCAAAGCCAGGCCAAGGGCCAGCGTCGCGAAGCGGAAGGCCCAGCTTGATGGTGCGCTCACCGCCCATGTCAGGATTCCCCGGCGGCTGAGGAACCAAGCGATCCCACACCCCAACAGAACGATACCCGCACAGATCGGTAGCATCGGATAGGATTCGTTGATATTACCGAGGACTTCCTGCGTCCAAACCAGGTAATCCACGGCAATGAAATTGAAGCGCACTCCAAACTCATCCCAGAAAACCGCTTCAGAAATTGTGATGAAGACCAGAAGACTCGCAAACACCGCCATCAGGCTGACGGTGAGATAGCGGCCGAAACGGGATATCAAAATACGTTCCGGCATGATTACTCCGTAGATCACCCATGGAATTGCTGCAAAAAATCCTGAAACCCCATCCATGAGAAAGCCTGTGGCAAACGCATGGCCGATGGATACGACAGAACCCACATCATGGAAGGCGATTCCCAGCAGCACCAGTCGCGAGATGAAGGAGATCACAACGAACACAAGAAATGCCACAAGCGGCAAGCGAACCGAAGCCGAGCGAAGGAAAGAAGACATGAGGGATCGGATTAAAACCAAGAAAACAAAGTGGGAATCACTCCCCTACCCCGTGCATAGACGATGAATTCCACAAAAATAATCGTCGCGAGAAACCATAATACTTCTGAGAGAGAACGGATGAAGATGCCGGTATCCACGCTAAGGACTTGCGAGGGCAGCTTCGGAAGCCCCGTGGGCCAGAAACGAGGGACAGCTTTTTGATAGTTCGGGAAATCCACCGGGAAAAGACGCAGGAGTTTATGTTCCTCACTTATAATCACGCTGCGGTAGAGGATGAGAAACAGCGAAGAGCCCAGTAGGGTGAGCGCAAGGCTTTGGGAAAGCAGGCAAATCCCCGTGAGGCCGAGAAAGGAAAAGAAATAGAGCGGGTTCCGGCAGAAGCTATAAATTCCGCTTTGATAGAGTTCGCGGTTCTTCCGGCCACCAATGTAAAGTGTGCACAGGATCCGCCCCAGCACTCCGGTGAAGATAAGCAGAAATCCGGCGAGTTTAAGGAAAAGCATCGGCCAAGTGCCAAACCAGGAGGGTTGACCGAAGAGCATCAGGAAAATTAATCCCGCTGCCACAATCGCGGATAGCGGCTGGCGGATGATTTCCGCCCTCCCTTTGGCAGATGCTTTTTTTTGCGGGTGGACCGCAGCGACCGTATTTAGCGCAAGGGGCTGGTTCTCGGGTCCGGGCTCGGTAGATAATTGACTCACAGCGAGATCGTGCGGCTCCCTTCATGAGAGAATGATGAGAATCAGCGGATTTCTTGAAAATCTGATGACTTTTCCTCAAGCCCGGGGCTTGGGAATTCTAAGTTCCAACAAAACTCGATCATCCGCAATTTTACGGGCCTGCAAAGTCCAGCCCATTGCATTCGCCGCGTTGAGGCTGAGCGTCAGACCGATTCCGAGATGCTGGACTGCATCCTGGCGGGAAGGGTCCGTGCGGAACAACGGCTCAAACCAGCGATCCGTCTGGTCAGGCGGGCAGCGGGTTGAATTGGAAATCTGGATCAACGTTGCTTTCGCGGTATTCTCATGGCGGATCAGAATCTCCCCTTGCGGACAAGTGTAGGCCAACGCGTTATCCAACAGGTTATTGAGAATAAGCTTCGCCAAAAACGGGTCACCCTGCACGTCCAATGGTTCGCCAGAGGGAACGTGATCGAAGCGAAGATTCTGTGCCTCAAAGCGCGGAATGAAGGGGCTTACACAGCCGCCCAACAATTCCGCAAAATCAAACTTCACCAAGGATTCCATGATATTTCCTTGCCCAAGCTTTGCAAGAGATGACAAGCGATTGATCAATTCATTGAGTTCAACGGCGGTCTGATGGCAGAGGGTGAGTTGTTCTTGATACTCGTGGGTTTCACGATTCTTCGAGAGGGCCAGTTCAGTGGTCGCCCGCAGTCCGGCGATGGGGGTGCGAAGTTCATGGGCGACCATGCGGACGAAATTGAATTCGCGCTCGCGCACGCCCGCCACCCGTCCGAGCAGGCGATTGAAATTCTCCGCCAATCCGATTAACTCCGCCGGCAAGTGGGCCGGAAGATCCAACGCTTGATCCACCTGGGATTCATTGCGGTTTTTAACTTGTTTCTCCAACTGCTTGATCGGCTTGAGAGCAAGCCGGACGACTCTTGCGATAATGAAGAAGCCGACGGCCAAACTTCCTAAAAGGAAAGCTGCGAGAATCCAACGCAGGCGATTGAGCGTCTGATAAAGTGGCTCTGCGTCCCCTGCCACCACGAGGATAAAGGTGCGGCTATCGGGATCGATGACACGGCCAGCTTTTTGCATGCGCGCCATTTCTGCCGGGATGACAAAAGGATGAATTCTCAAGCCGATGGCCCGCCCCCGTTGGCCATTCGGAAGACGAATGTTCCGCTTGAGCGCGACATGATCTCTGCCGCAAAACTTAGGCAGATCCGCCAAGGCAAGCGCGGGCGAGCGAGTGGTGATTCCCGTTTGTTCATCCCAGAATTGAAAAAGACCGCTGGCAGCAAGCGTTGTATTGGTGGCGAGGCCCTCCTGCCACTCGAAGATGACGGCTTCGTTTTCGAGTTCCACTTGATTGGCTAGGAGTGCGGCTGTCTGGCTGATCGAATCATCCAGGGCCAGCATCATGCTTTGTTTCACCGTGAAGTAGATGGCGATGCCGAGAGCGAGAAGCAGAGCGGCAATGGCAACACTGCTGCGGAACAACAGCCAGCGGCGGATGGAGGGCCTGTTCATGGAACGCAGGGTTCGAGCACGTATCCTTGGCCACGCCGGGTCTGGATGAGATTTGCAGTACCCTCGATATTGAGCTTTTTCCGGAGATACCCAATATAAACATCCACCGCATTGCTGCTGCCACCGGTGCCATCTTCGAAGACTTTTTCCCAAATCTCACTGCGGGTAACCACTTCCCCACAGCGGTGAAAGAGATACTCTAACAAGCGATACTCCAAAGCCGTCAATTCGATAGGATGCCCACCGCGATGCACGCTGCGTGAGAGTGGCTCCAGGGTGAGATCCGCACATTCGAGAAGCGGAGATTTCGTGCGGTAGTTACGCCGCAGGAGAGCGCGAACCCGGGCGAGAGCTTCTGCGAGGGAGAAGGGTTTCACGAGGTAGTCATCCGCTCCGGCATCGAGTGCTTTGAGGCGATCATCAAGGCCATCGAGGGCGCTGATGACGAGGATATGGACGGGATTTCCGAGTGAGCGGAGTTTTTCGAGAATCGTCATGCCATGGACGTTGGGCAGCATGAGATCGAGGATCACGGCATCGTAGGGCTGCTCGCTGGCCGCCCAGAGCCCCTCATCACCAGTCGCGGCAAAATCCACGATGAGGCCTGCTTCGCGAAGGTATTGACCGAGTGCGTTGCGAAGGGGGGCATTGTCTTCGATGAGCAGTAAACGCATGGGAGCTACGGGAACCATGCTTCCACTCGGCTGCGGCGGCAAGGCTCAATCTCAAGGGGCTGCAGGCGGCGGCATGGGTACGGACTCGTAAACAATGAGGCTCGAAGGTGGAATGGATAACGTCAGCGGCCCTGATGCGGAAATGTCTGCGGTGTCCGGTAGTTTTTCCTGGCCGACGATAGCGGCGAGGCGCAGGGCCTTGCCGGTGGATTTGATTTCTGATGGAAGCAATATCTTAAAGTCCGCAGGCGAGGTGACACGTGATTCATCCGAAGCGTTGATAGCGATGACGGCGAAGGATTCTCCATCTTCAGAAGCGCGGGCGAACGCGAAGATGCCATCATCCTGCTTGGTTTCACCGCTGTCCACCCAGAGTGGCAACCATTTCCCGGTGCGTAAAACCGGCAGCCTTTGGCGTAGCGCGGCAAGGGTGGAAATGTCCTTGA
>Ga0105048_10011136_pt1 | contig 14205 bp, 14 predicted proteins | sample MAT05_FD_78382 | JGI IMG/M metagenome (GOLD analysis project Ga0105048, IMG submission 78382) | Freshwater microbial communities from Lake Fryxell liftoff mats and glacier meltwater in Antarctica - MAT-05 | ecosystem: Environmental > Aquatic > Freshwater > Ice > Liftoff microbial mat | place...
AGGGCTAGGGTGCGCTTCGGCAAGTATAAATAGTATCTGTTTAGAAGCTATAACGCATCGCGAGAATGGCGTGGGAGTTCCGGCGGTATTGACCGAGGAAATCGTCGGCGCCACCGCGAATGAGCGTGACGCTGGCGCGAGCCTGCCAGTGGGTAGAGAGCGTCTGTGTGTACTCGGACTTCAGCCAGGCGCCCTGGCCGTTTTGGCGGATGGCGGCTTCACCGGAGACGGAGCGCGCGGTGTCGATAGCGAGGGATGCCCGGAATAGAAATGCTCTGGCCAGACCGCGATCCGGCGCGAAATCTCGAAGAGTTTTCTTATCGGTGACGTGCTCACCGGAGTAGCCACCGACGAGGGTCCATTCGCCGATTGTTCTTTCGAGTTGAAGGACGTAGAGCAGGTAGTTATCGGCGGATTTCGATGAGAAGAAAGCTCCCTCGCCTTTCACCGTGAACCACTGCAGCGGGACTGCCCCGGCGCCGCCGTACATGCGCATGGGGGCGAAGCGATTGAAGAGTTCGATGCGGCCGGGGATGAACCGGGCGTCGACTTGCGGGAGATGGTTGTGGCCTTCGTAGAACGCCAGCGCCATTTCGTAGCCCTTGCCGAGATAGTTCCAGCGCGCTCCCGTCTGGACACCGCCGGGAAGTTGCGGAGCGCCTTGACTGAGCGGGAGCGGAATCTGCAGATCCGGGGGGAGGACGACCCAGCGTTGATTCAGCAGCGGGGTGCGGCTGGGGGTGAAGCGGGGTTGAAGCACGATGTCGAGGGTGTGAGGTCCTTTTTCAATCGTGAGGCGGGCGGCCAATACACCGAGGAATTCGTTGTCGATGACGTTTAAGAAATCGCGCGGGGCGAAGCGGTCGAGCGGGTTGAGAATATCCGCCTTGCCCCAGCGGATGAACTGCTTGCCGATTTCGAACGTGACCGGTCCCTTGAACGCGACAGCGGAGAAACGCCGGAACGACAGCGCGGGACGCAGAAAGCCGCGATCCTGCCAGTCAAAGCGACCACTGCGCTCGGTTTGGCGGTGCGTATCGGTGCGGGCGTCGATGGCGCCGTTGAGTTTAAACCATGGCGTGAGCTTGGCCGAAACTTCATAGCGGAGCAGCGTGTCGGCGATGACGCGGCCGCTATCGTTGGCAGCGGTCTGCGGGAAGAACGTTGTGCGCAGGTCGAGGTAGCCGCGCTGTTGAAAGGCCTGCGCGGCCAGGGTCGCGGCGCATGCGGCGATGAGCGCGAATTTCACTCGCCGCGCCGCAGAGATTGCAGCGTGAAAAGCTCGTCCTTGAGCGGTATGTTGTATTGAAGTTTGTCTGATTTCAAGACCGTGCGGCCCTTTCGGCGGATGTCAAACATCTCCATTTCGAGTGCCGACCATACTCCGCTCACCTTTTCTACACGGCGGTAGTGCAATTTACGGACCAGTTGATTTTTCGCGTACATTTCGTACTGTACGGGGTAGTAAATGTCTTTGCGGAGCCACGAGACGACCTTGTTGTACTGGGACGATTTGCCTTTTTTGGGCGTTGCTTCAATTTTCCAGCAGGCGTGGCCCTCGATCGTTTCCTCACCGAGGAGCTTGAAATCGCTTTGATTCACGTCGCGTTCTTCCAGGTCCTCATAGCTGAAATCGGTGCCGAAAAAACGGGTCGAACGATCCTGCAAGGCGACGCGGCGATCCCGCTGTAGCTCGGGCAGCCACATCCATTGGTCGGAGGCGCGGTCGGGGTGATTGACGATGAGCAGGGCCACGCCCTTCACTTCCGGCGGATTGACGAAACGGAGTAGAGCCTTACTCTCGCCGTAGTTGCCGGAGCGGAAGAACTGCCAGCGTTTTTCGGTGTTTTTGCCGTTGGGATTGAAGACCTGGAGCACCCCTTCGTACTGTTGCGTGTTGGAGCGATTCCGCTTTTGTGACTCCTCCACGATTTGTCTGGCGTCCTGCGCGACGGCTGCCGCGGACAAGACAGCGATAATCCACTTACTCATATTCCAAAGCCTCCACAAGACCACCGCGCACGGCTTGTTCAGCGGGGCCGAGGGCGGCGAAGAGCGCGGCGCCAATGATGACGGGAAACAGTCCGGCGGCCATGCCCCAGGGATAGGTGTAGTCCAGACGCAGTCCCGAAATATCGCGCGCGGCCATTTCCAGGCTGTAATAGAGCGCGACGGAACCGAAGAACAGACCGATGGCGAGGCCGATGACGCCGATAGCAATTGCCTCCAGCCAGATGGTCCTTCGCACTTGGCCGCGCAGCGCGCCGACGGCTTGCAGGACTCCGAGTTCGCGCCGGCGGTCAGTGATGGAAACGGTGAGGGTGTTGATGATGCCCAGGATGGCGACGAGGACCGCGACCGCGAGTTGAATGTACGTGAGGCCAAACCACTGGTCGGTGATCTTGATGATGTAGGCCTTGAGGTCACGGTTGGTGAGGATGAAGAGGCGCGTTTTGCCGGCGACCTTCTGCTCAATTCGGGCCTGCATTTCGGGGACCGTTACGTTCGGTTCCAGGTACAGCCGGACAATGTTTACAGAGTCGTCGTTCCAGTGCTTGACGTACAGTTTGCGATCGACCAGGATGGTGCCCTTCTGATCACTGTAGTCGCGGACGATGCCGGCTACGGGGAGCGACAGCGGGCCGCTTGGGGTATTGACGACGAGAATTTCGTTGTATTTGACGTTGTAGAGCTGCGCGAAATTGTCTGAAAGTATGAACCCCTTACCTTCGGCCGCGACGCGGTACATGGTCGCGCTGTCTCCCGCGACGGGAGGCAGATAAGACTCAGGTAGCAGGTTACCAATATCGACCGAAACGACCATCACCGGGTTTCCTTTGTAGAGGATGCGCGAGTTGCGGACGAGTTGCATGCGGCGGATCCCGGGTATTTCGCGAATTTCCTCGGCAAAAGCGCCGGGAAAGCGGAAGCTGCGGTCGGTGATGTTCTGGGTGGCGGTGAGGAACATGTCCGGGTTCAGGGCGATGCGCATCCACTCATCGATGGAGTTGTAACTGGCGCGCGCCATGCCTCCCAAGGAGATGACGAGTGCGATGGAGAGGGCCAGTGCGGAGACAGCGCCTGATGTCCGGCGCGGCGATTGAATGAGACTATCGGCGGCGAGCGTTCCCTCCACCGGACGGACCCATTTCATGATGGGGCGAATGGCTTTGCTAAGCCAGAGGGCAATGGTGGGGACGAGCAGCAGCCCGGCGATGACGGTGAGGAAGTAGCCGGCGTAAAAGATGATCCGGTTTTGCGCGAAGAACAGGCAGAAGAAGACGATAACAAAAAGGACGGCGGCGACTTGGCGGCGGACGCGATTTTCACCTTTGGTGAGTTGTTGGTAGCGGCCTTTTTGGAGGGCCTGGACGGGATCGACACCGGCGGCGGAGCGGGCGGGAATCCAGGCGGCGATGACGCTGGTGATGACGCCCATCAGCAGTGCTCCAAGCAGCAGGCGCGGATCGGAGGACACTTCGTCAGCTTTTTGGGCGACCCCGTAAATTTCTCCCAGAAAGTTGCCAAGCGAAGCCGAGATGCCGCGGGCGATCAGCAGGCCGAACAGCAGACCCGTGGCGGCGCCGATGAGTCCGAGAATAGCGCTTTCGGTGAGGAACAACACCTGGATCTGACCGCGCGTGGCGCCGAGCGCTCGCACAATTCCGATCTCGCTGCGGCGCTGGGTGACGGCGATGGCGAAGGAGTTGTAGATGATGAACATCCCAATGAACAGGGCAAAGAGGCTGGTGATGTTGGCGAGCATGCCATAGACGCTCGACAGGGCTTCGAACTGTTTGCCGCGGGCGCTGGGGGAGTCGACTTCAAAGCCAGGCCCGAGGAGGGCGCTGAGTTCTTTTTGTAGCGCGGGGATATTTGTGCCTTCGGTGGCCGCGAGATCGATCCGATCGAACTTACGTCCACGGCCAAAAACTTTCTGGGCGGCGTAGATGTCCATGATCGCGAGATTGCCGCCGAAGGCGCTGGTGAGGCCGGAGGACTTCATGATGCCGCGAACCGTAAAAGTTCGCGGGCCGTCCATGGCGAGTAGGGTGATCTTTGAATTGGCGGCCAGGCCATTTGCGGCGGCGAATTCGCGCGTGATCATGAGCGAATCGGGTTGAGCGATGAAGACGAGGGGATCTTCAATGACAGTGTCGTCGCCTTCTTCGAGATCGTAGTCTCGGAGACCGCGGTCGCCGGTCATGTCGACGGCGAGGACGAGGATATTGCCCTGGGATTTGAGATTCAGATTGACGACGGCTTCAATAACGGGGACGGCGACGCGAACATTGGGCAGGGCTTGGACGCGTTCGAGCACCTCCTCATCGAAACCGGATTCACCGGCGGTGATTTGGAGTTGGGTGGCGCCGGCGATGCGGTCGACGGTTTTGTTAAAGGCGCTTAGAACCGACTGATTCGCAGTGTGCATGCCGACAAAGACGGCGACCCCGAGGACGATGCCGGCCATGGTGAGGACGGTGCGGAGAAGATGCTTGCGGACGTACTGCCAACTGATGAGCTTTAGTAGTTTCATCGACGTTGGTCCATGACAACGCGACCGTCCTTCAGGGCGATTTGACGGGGACAGCTTTCGGCCACTCCGCGATCGTGGGTAACGATCAAGACGGTGGCTTGCAAGCGTTCATGGAGTTCGCGAATCAGGGCGAGGATTTCCGCGCCGGTGTTGGAATCGAGATTGCCGGTGGGTTCGTCGGCGAGGAGGATGGGAGGGTAGACAGAAAGCGCGCGGGCGATGGCGACTCGTTGCCGTTCCCCGCCGGAGAGTTCTTCGGGAAGGTGTTCGAGGCGGCTTTCGAGTTTGACAAGAGAGAGAAGTTCGCGGGCGCGGTCGTTAATTTTGGCGGCGGGCCAGCCGCGGAGATGAAGGGGGAGCGAGACGTTTTCGAGGCAGGAGAGGGTGGGTAAAAGATTGAAAAATTGAAAGATGAAGCCGATCTTGTCACGACGGATGCGGGTGAGTTCGTCGTCGGAAATGCCACGGAGGAGAGTGCCGTCGATACGGATATCACCTTCACTGGGACGGTCGAGCCCGCCGATTAGATTCAAAAGCGTAGACTTACCGGAGCCGGATGGACCAACGAGGGACACCATCTCGCCCTTTTCAATGTTCAAGTCGACCGAGTCGAGTGCGACTACCTGACGTTTACCGTCGAATCGCTTGGAAACGCTACTTAGCGAAATCATGTAGGACAACTCCCTTTATGATGACACGCGGAAAATGGTCGGCTCATAATTAGGAGTGGCGTTTCCTATTGATCAAGCGCTTTTGATAGTCGGCCTGCGGGTAGGCGGGATTGTGTTGGCGGTGCTGGTGGTGTCGCTGTTTTTGAGGCGATGGATGTTGCGGCGGCTGGACCGGAGTACGAATTCGTTTGCCAGGGTGTTGCACGACGGCCTGGGAATGCCGACTTTGTTGTGGTGTCTGGCGATCTCTGTGGACGTGTTACTGCAGACCATCGCACTGCCGGAAAAGGCGGAGAAGTTAGGGCATGGGATGGTGGTGAGCTTTCTCATCCTCAGTCTGACGATGGTTGCCAGCAGTGTCTTAATGCGCGGAATGCAGCGCTATGGGGAGCAGCACAATTTGCACTTCGCGGTGGCGGGGCTGTCGCGAACGCTGACGAGAGCCGTGGTCTTCAGTATTGGCCTGCTGGTTTTGCTGCGATTCCTGGGCATTTCGATTACGCCGGCGCTGACGGCTCTTGGCGTCGGTGGCTTGGCGGTGGCGTTGGCACTGCAGGACACCCTGGCGAATCTCTTTGCCGGCGTCCACATATTGGTGGAACGGCCGATTGCGGTGGGAGACTTCGTTCGGTTGAGTGCGGAGGAGGAGGGGATGGTCTCCGACATCGGATGGCGCACGACGCGCCTGCTAACCGGCGCGAACAATACGGTGGTAATTCCAAACAAGACGATTACATCGGGGAATTTACTGAACTATTCGATGCCGTCGCTGGAAGTGGGTGTTTGGGTGCCGGTGTTGATGGGGCTGGAGGCCGATGTGGCGAAGGCGGAGAAGATTGCTTTGTCGGCGGCGGCGGCGACAGAAGGAGTGCTGGCGGAACCGGCGCCGGCGTTCGTGGCCGATCCAGGGATGTTGGTGACGCACCTGCAGTACCGGCTGTCCTTCCGGGTGCCGCAGCAAGTGCAGGGCGGAATGATCAAAACGCGGGTGATTCAGCGAATATTAGAGGGCTTCCGGAAGGAGGGCGTGCCGCTTCCGGAGGCCCGAAGGATTTAGCTATTTCCGGCGGCGACGGACGAACGCGACCGCGGCGAGACCGAGGGAAATGGCCAGATAGGTTGCCGATTCGGGCACGCCGGACGGGTCGGCGGCGAAAGTAGTGTTGAAGGCAACGTTGGAGCTGAGGATGGAGCCGTTACCTGTGTTGCCTGTGAGCGAGAAAATGGCGGCGAGATTGAGAGTCGCTCCAGGATTGGGAGGCAGAGTGCAATCGTTGGAGGTGTCCACGGAGGATACCAGAGGCAGGTAGGCGCGTCGGCTATTGCGGTTTGAACGAATGTGGACCCGTTGGCACTGTTGAACTGGATGCAGCTGGCACTGACCGGGTTAATGAACTGGACGGTTCCCGGGAGTGGGGGCAATGGAGATGTCGTAGGAGAAGGAGAAGGCGGCGGATTCCCGGATTGACGAAGAAGAAACTGTTGGGATTGGGGCCCGAGGTGTTTTTTGTCACTTGCAGCGTGGCGCCGCCGGAACTCGAGGATGCGGTGAAATTGAAATTGGAGAGGGAGAACGTCGTGTTTCCCGAGGTGACAGTGCAAGTGGGGGGTGAGAGCGGCAAGGTTACCGCAAGCGATGCCGAAGGCCGATCCGGTGAACGCCACGGCCAACGACAGAGTTAAAAATACAGATTTCGTACATATTCTCCTGAACCGAAGCTTAGGGCGGTCCGGCGAAAAAGATGTAAGGAAAAGGTAAATTTGCTACTGAACTGGGCCGCCGGCCTGCGGGGGTTGCGGTTCGATATGAATCTGGCCGAAGGCCGATTCATATTGACCAATGTTCTGCTGAAGAACGTTCAGCAAGGCTTTGGCTTGCTGCGGGCTAAGATACACGCCCTGGAAATTCTGAATATTGACAACGTCCGGCGAGTTTTGGGACACGAGTCCGAACATAAGGAAGAAGTCCCATAGATTGGCGCGGACCTGGACGCTGTTGGCATACCCTTCGCGGTAGTCGGGGCCATTCAAGAGTTGAATTTTGGGTGCGTTGTTGGGATTCATAACGAAAAAGGAGCGCTGTTGCGCTCCCATCTCTTTCTACTGCTTATTATGGCTTACGGACTTACTTGTTTGGATGGCGGGGACGACGGGGCTCGAACCCGCGACCTCCGACGTGACAGGCCGGCGCTCTAACCAACTGAGCTACGTCCCCATCCGGAACACGTCCGTAATCTGAGCATAACACAGCCCGCCTGTGAAACAAACCTGGGCGTGGCTTAGTGGAATTGTGGGAGAAGGGTGCGCGACATGGAAGAGACAGTTTTGCGGATCTCCTTTTTTGCGACAATAATCTGAACGTATATACTACGTCCAGAATAAGGAGCCACCCCTTGCCCCCAACCTTGACCGAACTCGAGCAGCAACGCTTGCACCTGGGAACTCAACTGGCCCGGCTAGGCGACTTTCGCCCTGGTTCGGTCACCGGGATGGTGCGCCGCGGTGGCAAGCCGACCTGTCATTGTGCTCAGCCGGGCGATCCGGCTCACGGACCGACGTTGCGTTTAACGTATAAAGTGTAGAGCAAAACCATCAGCGAGGCTCTGCCCACCCTGCTGCCGTGCGTAAAGCGGAGCGTGAAATCGCTGAGTTTCGTAAGCATCAGGAACTCAGCCGCGCCTTTGTGGAGATCAACGAGAAGATCTGGCCGCGCACGCCCGCTGGAGGACACGCTTTCGCCGCAGGAAAAAAAGGCGGAATTCATCCAGCAAGAAGTCGCGCGGGAAGTAGAGCGACTCTTGCGCGTGATCTTCGGTGATCGCCGCAAGAGCGGGCGGCTGGATCTGAAGGCCGTCGAAATGGTGGTGCGCTCGGCCCTGCATCAGGCGGGCGCAGCCATGTTGAGCAAACTGCTACGCTTTCCCGTGCCCAAGACCGGGCAGCGCACGGTGGCTTGCGCTTGTGGCCAGCAGGCGCAGTACCGCGAACTGCGCTCCAAACCGCTGCTCACCGCCGTGGGTCCGGCACAAGTTGCGCGGGCTTCCTATCTGTGCCCGCACTGTCACACCGGCCGGTTTCCCGCCGACGTCGAACTGGACATCGAACGGACGGAGTTCTCGCCAGGGGTGCGCCGCGTGCAGGCGATGGTGGGTCACGATGCGCCTTTCGAGCACAGCCGCCAGCAGTTGCAGCTACTTGCTGGTTTGGAAGTCACCGCCAAGTCGGTGGAGCGTGTCGCCGAAGCCATCGGCGAGGACATCGCTACGCGCGAACACACATAGATCCAGCACGCCGTGCAGTTGGATCTGCCGCTGGTGATCGGTAAGCCGATTCCCATCCTAATATATCGAAATGGATGGCACGGGAGTGCCAGTGGTAAAGAAAGAAACCGTGGGCCAGTCGGCACACACCCGCGAGGTCAAGCTCGGATGCGTGTTCATGCAAACAGCCTGGGATAGAGAGGGCTGCGCGACTCGCGCTCCGGATTCCACCACCTACACCGGCGCCATTGAGACTGCCGAGGCCTTTGGCAATCGCCTCTACCTGGAAGCCTGGAATCGAGGCTGGAGCCTCGCCGAAAAGAAGGTCGTGATCGGCGACGGCGCCGAGTGGATCTGGAATCTGGCCCAACAACATTTTCCCGGCGCCCTGCAGATCGTCGATCTGTATCACGCCCGCCAACACCTGTGGACCGTCGCTCGCCTGCTGTTTCCCCACGACACCGGCCAGCAGAAAGCCTGGATGAATATCCACCAAAAACGTCTACTCGATAAAGGCAAAATGGAAAAACTGGTGCTCTCGCTGCGCTCCCTGGCTTCCACCCTTCCCGCGCTGGCCGAAAAGATTCGTACCGAAGCCGGTTACTTCCGGACCGAGGCCGGCCAACAGTCGTCGGCCATCGGCCAGTTTGGCCGTTGGTCGAACAGTTGCTTCCAGCCACCTAAACTAGTTCGGATTCACGTCGAGTTCTCGCGCTACCCGGCCAACGTCAAATCCACCATCCCCCCTATGCGCCTTAGGGACTAAGGTGTTTTATCCCTTAGAGGCCATGCAATCCCGTATCAAGTCCAGCCCCATTCATGTCAGTATATTGCCCCGGACAACTAAGGATTCCCACCAATTGGGCCGGGAGCCCCCAGTCCGTAGAATCGCTAGTAGCACCCCGCATTGGATTCAAATCATGCTGACCACCACCATTACCACCCGCAGCAACTCGAAGAGTTTCTTTTCCGAAACCGAAGCGGCCCAAACGCTGGGGATCTCCATCGACCGGTTTCGCGATCTAGTCCGTACCCATATCGCTCAAAGTGAGGACGAAGTAAACAATATCGGCACCACCACCTATCAGGCCTCCGATCTCCTGGTCCTTAAACTTCTCGCGAAAATTCCCGTTCATAGCTAAACTCACTTGTTGCTCCAGGCGACTCCGTTATAGACTTACGGAGTCATGGCGAAACTAGGATTTTTAGGTTTGGGCATCATGGGTTACCCCATGGCCCGCAATTTGCTCTCTGCCGGCCACCACGTGGCCCTTTGGAGTCATACTGCCTCCAAGGCCGAGGAACTGACGGCAAAGTTCCCGGATTTGGCCACGGCTTGCGCCTCCCCGAAGGACGTCGCGGCTGCTTCGGATGTCATTGTTCTAATCGTTGGCGATACCGCCATGTCTGAACAGGTCATCTTCGGCACGGATGGCCTAATGGAATCGGCTAGGCCAGGGACCATAATTGTAGACGCGTCCACGGTCGCCTGCGCCTACTCCAAATCCGCTTCCTCCCGCTGCGCCGCCAAAGGCGTCGATTTTCTCGACGCTCCCTGTACCGGCTCCAAGCCCGGCGCTGAGGGCGGAAACCTCACCTTTATGATTGGCGGCGCGCAGGACGTCTTCGAAAAGGTTAAGCCCCTCCTCGAACCCATGGGCAAGCGGCTCTATTATTGCGGCGGCCCCGGCCTGGGCATGCACGCCAAGCTGACTCAAAACCTGATTCTCTCCAACCTTCTCCAAGCGTTCAATGAAGGACTCGTTCTCTCCACCAAAGCCGGCGTCGACCCCACCCTCATGCTCGACATTCTGGACAACTCCGCCGCGAAGTCCGGCTTGATCGCCTTCAAAGCTCCTTACGTTTTCCGCCGCGACTTCACCACCAACTTCTCCGTGAAATGGATGCACAAGGACATCGGCCTCATGCTGGAATCCGCCCGCGACGTTGGCGTCCCCCTTCCTTTAACTTCTATAACCCACCAAATGTTCCAGGCTGCCATCGCCACGGGTCACGGCGACGAAGATATCTGCTCTACTATCAAGGTTTTAGAAGGAATGACCGGCGTGGAAGTCAAGACGAGAGAGGCCTAGGCCCCGCTCGTCTTTCATTTTTCACAGAAAAACTCTTGCAATTCCAAATTTCATATATTAATATTGGAATCAAGCCAGGGAGGCAACTCCCACCAAAGCGAGACTAACCTCATAAAGACCCCTGAAGCATCCTCCCTGGCGCCCTTCGGGGTTCCCTATTTAGACCAATAGGGACCTAGTCAAATCGCACCGTGAATCGTAACCGGAAACTGTTAGCAACAGCCGGAGTGATATGATTTGGATACGGCAAGTATGAGGACGCTCACTGTTTTAGGCTCAACGGGATCCATCGGCGCCAGTACGCTCGATGTCGTCCGCCATAACCGGCAGGCCTACCGCATCCACGCCCTCGTCGCTGGCACAAACATCGATCTATTGCTCGATCAGATTCGCGAGTTCGAACCCAATGTGGTCGTCGTCGCCGATTCCCAAATTCAGGATCGGCTCGCCGCTCGCCTCCACGAATCGGGACAAAATCCCCAAATTGATAGTGGCGCCAAAGCCCGCGTCGCCGTCTCCATAGCCCCGGAAGTTGACTTCGTCATGTCCGCCATCGTGGGTGTCGCCGGCTTGGAGGCGACCTACGAAGCCATCGTCCATGGCAAATCTGTCGGCTTAGCCAATAAAGAGACCCTAGTCGCCGGCGGCGGTCTTGTCATGGACGCCGTGAAACGCTACAACGCCCAAATGATTCCAGTAGATAGCGAGCACAACGGCGCCCACCAGTGCCTGCGTGCCGGTCGCCGGGAAGACGTGGCTAAATTGATCCTAACCGCCAGCGGCGGCCCCTTCCGTAAAACACCCAAGGAACAGCTCCAGACCGTCACCGTCGCCGAAGCCCTAAATCATCCCACATGGAAAATGGGCCGCCGGATCACGATTGATTCCGCGACCCTGATGAACAAGGGCTTCGAAGTCATCGAAGCCTGCTGGCTCTTCGATTTCCACCCCCGTGACGTTGAAGTCGTTGTCCATCCCCAGTCCTCCGTCCACGCCATGGTCGAGTACAACGACGGCTCCGTCATCGCCCAAGTCTGCGCCACGGATATGCGTATGCCGATTCAATACGCTCTTACCTACCCCGCCCGTGACCCTGCTCCCGTACCCCGAATGGACTGGAAAACTCCGAGAACCTGGGAGTTTGAGCCTCCCGATTTCGATAAATTCCCCCTCCTCCGTCTCGCCTACCGGGCTCAGGAAACTGGGGGTGCCTCTACCTGTATCCTAAATGCAGCCGATGAGATAGCAGTGGAAGCATTCCTGGAGGAGCGCCTGCCGTTTCCCGGAATTGCCGAGGTAGTAAGTGAGACACTAGAAAGAGTACCCAATCGCACGCCTCGTAGCGTCGAAGAAGTATTGGAAATCGATCAGCTCAGCCGCTCGACGGCCCGTAATTTGGTTCAGGAAAGGGCTCCCGCCGTTCGCTGACGGGGCAAGCACGCATGGCAGTTATTAACAATATCTGGTGGATGCTGGTCCTTATCGGGATCATGATCCTCATCCACGAGCTCGGGCACTACTGGGCCGCACGGTGGTTTGATGTACATGTCGAAGCATTCAGTTTCGGCTTCGGGCCGCGCCTCTTCGGGTTCCGCCGCGGTGAGACGGACTTCCGCGTTTCGCTAATCCCGTTTGGCGGCTACGTCAAAATGGTTGGTGAACAAGTCGGCGAGGACGGCGGCGAAGACCCGCGCGGATTCCTCGCGAAACCTCGCTGGCAACGCATGATAATTGCGTTTGCCGGACCGGCAATGAATATTTTACTGGCTGTCGGACTCCTCGCCGGTCTCTATATGAACCGGTATCCGAAGGTCGTCGGCTCGGATGGCGCGCCCACCATTGGTTTTGTCGAAAAGAACTCGCCAGCCGCCAAAGCTGGAGTCCAGGAACTCGACGTCATCGCGGCAATCGACGGAAAATACAATCCCAGTTGGGAAGAAGTCACGCTCTCGGTCGTCGGCGCCGCCAATCGCGAGATGCCGATGCTGGTTACCCGCAACGGTCAGCAGGTCTCGACTACAATTACTCCCGAAATTGACGAGGCCACCGGCGTTGGCCATGCCGGTTGGTACGACCGGCACGAAATACAAGTCGGAGCCCTCTCCGCCGGAATGGGAGCGGAAAAAGCCGGCGTCAAAAGCGGTGACGTACTCGTCGCGCTCAATGGCACTCCCCTGCGGTCCACAGCCAAGCTTCATTCCCTATTAAAAGAGGGAGCGGGCAAACCCGTCCAGCTAACCTATAGCCGGGACAACAAGCAGACCACCGTCACCGTAGAACCGAAGCTCACGGAGCTCGATCCGAAGAACAAGCGCTATCTCCTCGGGGTGCAACTCACGCCGCGTATCGTCTTCGTCGCCTTACCGTTCGGCGAAGCAATTCGTGAATCGGTCCTACAAAACCAGCGCAGCGCCGGCGTGATCCTGCAACTCCTTCGCGGTATGGTGGAGCGTCGCATGTCGCCAAAATCGCTCGAAGGCCCGATCGGTATCGCCCGCCTATCCAGCGAAGCCGCCCGCGAAGGCTTCGCGACCTTCATAGGCCTGATGGCCGCGGTCTCCCTTAACTTGGCTGTCTTCAATCTCTTGCCGATCCCGATACTGGACGGCGGCACCATCCTGATGCTCGCCATCGAAATGATCATGCGCCGCGACCTCAGCCTCCAGCTCAAAGAAAACATCTTCAAGCTAGGTTTCGTCTTCCTTATGATGGTGGTGGCGTTCGTCTTGTATAACGATATCTCCAAGCTCCTCCCAAGCTGATGGAAGTCCCCCACGCGGTCGAGCCTCTTCTCCAACACGCTCTCGATACCTATGCGAGCGAAACGGCGAAGCTGGAGTCTGTGTGGCGCTGTTTTGGCGATGCCGACCTCACTTTTCGTCCCGATTCGAAATCCCGCACCGTCGAGGAAATTCTGAAGCACCAGCTCCTCAGCGAACGCCGGTTCTTCGCTGAATTCCTCGGTGTCCCCGAACGGCCTGCGACCGAAGTGCTGCCGCCGGAAGGAACCGTAAATTCCTACATCGATCGGCTCAAGACCGCAGTCCCCCCTCGCCTCACCTTCCTTGCACTTCAAGTAGCCCCATGGTGGCTCAAAGAAGTCCAATTCTTCGCCACCGCACGCCAACGAATATGGATCCTCTTGCGCCGCATCCTCCACACCGCCCACCATCGCACGCAACTCACCACCTATCTACGTCAACTGGACCGCCCTGTCCCCGCCACATACGGACCATCCGCCGATCAAACCTGGTCCACGGCTGACCCCACCAACAGCATCGACGCCGCCAGCAGAAAGTCGATATAAACTCCTTACAACTTAGTGACATATTCCAGCGACTTTCGTCCGCCAAACGAGCAGAATCGCCGCCGACACCACATTTGCCACCATCCGCACCACCCGTGAGCATTACACCGACATCACCATCCCCTATAGGGTATATGTCGCCACGGGCTCACAAAAGATCACCGGGATCGCCATCGTCGGCACGGTTCCCATCGGCGCCCGCTTCGTCGAAAGCCTCGACATCCCCGCCGGTGTGACCTTCGAAGGCGTCCGCGACAACGTCGCCGTCTGGAGCCTTCCTGAAATCCCTGCGGACCGCCTCATCGGCCCCTTCACCTTCCGCGCCATGCCCGACGGC
>Ga0105048_10011138_pt1 | contig 14204 bp, 8 predicted proteins | sample MAT05_FD_78382 | JGI IMG/M metagenome (GOLD analysis project Ga0105048, IMG submission 78382) | Freshwater microbial communities from Lake Fryxell liftoff mats and glacier meltwater in Antarctica - MAT-05 | ecosystem: Environmental > Aquatic > Freshwater > Ice > Liftoff microbial mat | place...
ACCGCGTCGATCTCGTTGGCCCAGTGCGAGCGCAAGATCGACTGCTCCTGGAGGCGCTTGCTCACGTAGTACGGCCAGCGCCCGATGACATCGAGGCCGGCCTCGTCGCCTTCGGACGCGATGCGGCCCGCCTTCTTGGTGCACGCGGTGGTGCCGCTGGTCGAGGAGAGGACGAAGCGGCGGACCTTGGCGGCCTGCATCGCCGCGACCAGGCGGCGGGTATCCTCGACGTGGAGCGCGTGCATCGCGCTGGCATCGGCCGGATCGCGCGAAACCTTGCCGGCGAGGTGCATGACCGCGTCGGTGCCCGCGAGCGCGAGATCGAGCTTCATTCCTCGGGTGGAATCGAAGCTGGTCTCGACGGGCTCGGCGCCCTCCGGGAGGTTCGAGCGCTTGTCGCGCATCATCGCGCGCACCGAGTGGCCCTTGGACAGCAAGGCGCGGATGACTTCGTGGCCGAGAAATCCGGTGCCGCCGGTGACGAAAACTTTCATCGAGCGTCCTCTTCGGTGATCACGCGGACCTCGGCTTCGACGATCTCGTCACGTGCGTTTTTCTCGCGCGGCTCGAGGCCGCCGAGCTTGCGCACCGCGTCCTCGACCTGCTCGGCGACGTGGCGATACGCCGCGGCGCGAGGCCAGCCCTCGGTGACCTTCCGCATCGCATCGGCGCGCACGGGAGGCCCGATGCGGACGTGCAGATCGCGGGTCTTGAGCATCGCCGCGCCCACCGGCAGCGACTCGAACGTTCCACCGAGCCACATCGGCACGATGTCGATCCCAACCTGCAGGCTCATGTAGCCGATGGCCGGCTTGAACGACGTCATCTTGCCGTCGCGCGCGCGCGTGCCTTCCGGGAACACCAGCAGCGAGCTGCCCTGCTGGAGCGACTGGACCGCGAGCGCCAGCGATTTGCGCAGCGACCCGTGGCGATCCATCGGCAACAGGTTGGTGAAGTTCTCGAAGTACGCGCGGCGGATCGGATCGTCGAAGAAGTAGTCCTTCGCGGCCAGCGTCACCAGCTCGCCGCCCAGCCCACCGAGCGCGTGCTTCACCAGGCCCATGTCGAGGTGGCTCGCGTGGTTGGCCGCGACGATGAAGTTGGTGTTGGCGGGGACGTTCCCCTGCCCGTCCACCTCGACGTCGAAGACCCGGTCGTAGGCCATCTTCTGGGCCCAGCCGAGCGCCATCTTGCCCAGCGTGGCGACCGGCTGCGGGACGTGGATCGGGCGCGCTTCTTCGCGGTTTCCGACCTCTTCGGCGCGCTCGGGCTCGCTCGATTTGTCGCGCGCGGCGAGGCGCAGCACGTCGGTCACGGTCTCGACCGCGGTCATCTCCTCGGGCGTCACCTTGGCGTTCGGGAACTCCGCCTCGAGCGCGCTGAGCAGCTCGAGCTGCATGAGCGAGTCGAAGCCGAGCGCGTCCACCAGGCGGGTCGCGAGGTGCACGTCCTCGGCGTTCTTTTGGGCGATCGCGGCGACGGTGCGGCGGATCCACTGCTCGGTGCGCGACGCGTGATCTTGTCCGACCGTGCCGCCATCGCGGCCGGCCTTGAGCGCGCGCTCGAGCCGCAGGATCTGTTCGTGCGTGTGCGTGCGCTTGATCTTCTTGGTCGAGGTGCGCGGCAGCTCCTTCTCCCAGAAGTGCATCACCTTCACGCGGCGCGCGAACGGCTGCTTCGATCCGACCTCCTTGAAGTGCTCGCGGATCTTCTCGCGGACCTGCTCGGTGCTCAGGCCCTTGGCCTCGTCATGCTCGTAGTCCGGCACGACCAGCGCCGAGACGCGCTCGCCGGTGCCCTGCTCGGCGGGGATGCCGACGACCGACAGCTCCTTGATGAGCTTGCTCGAGCCGTAGAGCTCCTCGACCTCGTCGGGGTACACGTTCTTGCCGGACGTATCGATGATGACGTCCTTCTGCCGGCCCACGATGTAGAGGTGGCCGTCGGGATCGAGGCGGCCGAGATCGCCGGTGTGGAGCCAGCCGCTCTGCAGCGTCTTCTTGGTCTCGTCCGGCGCGTCGAGGTAGCCGCTCATGATCGTCGGGCCGCGCGCGATGACCTCGCCGATGCCCGCCTCGTTGGCGTCGTTGATGCGCACCTCGACGCCCGGGATCGGCCAGCCGACGCTGCCCGCGGGGGTCTTGTCGCGGGGCCAGCCGACGCTGATCACCGGTGAGGCCTCGGTGAGGCCGTAGCCTTCGTAGAGGCTGAATCCGAGGCCGCGGAGGTCCTCGTAGATGTGCGTCGACAGCGGAGCCGCGCCGCTGAACATCAGGCGCACGCGGCCGCCGAGCGCGCCGTGCATGGGCCGGAAGATCCAGCGGCCGACGTTCCAAGGCGAGTGATCGCGCAGCCAGCGGTTGCCGCGCATGAGCGCCTTGATCGCGAGCTCGACCAGCTTCGGCTGATCGTTGATCTCGCGCATGATCTTGCGGTGGAGCGACTCCCAGACCGCGGGCACGCCGATCATGCCGGTGACCGGGGTCTCGGCGAACGCGCGGTTCAGGAGCTCCGGCGTGCGCTCCTCGAGGTACGTCACCGACGCCCCCGCGGCGAACGGCATCAGGAAGCCGGCGGCGAACTCGAACGTGTGGTGCAGCGGTAGCACGCTCACCAGCGAGTCGTTCCGGCGCAGCTCGAACAGCGCCGAGAGGCGGGCCGTCAGAGCGGTGAAGTTGCGATCGGACAGCATCACGCCCTTCGGCGATCCGGTGGTGCCCGAGGTGAAGATGATCGAGGCGATGTCGTCGGCGGAGCGCTTGGGCCGCTTCACCACGTGGGCCATGTGCGCCTCGGCAAACACAGCTTCGAACGGCCACACCGGCGCGGCGAGCGCGACGTCGGCCAGCGTCTTCAGCATCTTCCCGCCGGCGATGATGCCCTTCGCGGCAGAAGCGCGGGTGATGTTGGCGACCTCGTTGCTGGTCATCTCGACGTCGACCGGGACCACGGTGGCGCCGGCGAGCAGGATGCCGAAGTACGCGATGCCCCACTCGGGGCGGCTCTCGCTGGAGAGCACCACGCGATCGCTCGGGCCGATGCCTTGCTGCACGAGGAACGCGGCGACGGCCTCGGCGGCGCGGCGCACATCGCGGTAGCTGAAGGAGTCGGCGACGTCGTCCTTGCCGATGAGCCGGAACGCGACGCGGCGCGCGTGCTCCTCGGTCTGCGACTCGAACATCTCGGCGAGATCGCGGTGGCCGCGCGGGATGGTGATGCGCTTGGGGCCAGTCTCTTCGAGCTTCGGGAACACCCAGTGCTCGAGGCCGGGGATGTGCACCTCGAGCCAGTAGTGGCGCCAGGACATCGTCTCCGGCGTGTAGGGGAGCATCAAGCGATCGGCCTCGTTCATGCGCGCGAACAGCCCGCGCGCCTGCGAGGTGCGGAAGACCGGCTTGTTCTCCCAGATGAAGGGGAGGAAGAGATCGAAGATCTCGGTGATCTTGCCGAGGTCGGTCTCGACTTGCTTGGTGGTCTTCCTCGCCGAAGCGATCAGCCCGCCGAGCGGGCCGTAACGCTCGGGCTCCATGTTGTCGAGGACGCCGCGGACCTTGCCCGCGAGCGACTTCATCATCGGCGCCGAGAAGCGGTTGTAGCGCTCGACCGGGAGCGGGAGCGGCGTGGCGCGCTTGAGGAGCGCGGCCTTCCAGTCGGGGATCTTCTTCTCGAGGCGCTCGCGCTCGAGCTTCCGGCGGCGATAGAGGCCGACCAGGTGCACGACGTGCTCCATCGTCGACGGGTTCACGTCGCCGGTCGCGACTTGATAGACCTTGCCGGTCTCGCCATCGAGCAGCGCGGCTGCGGCGGCGATGGTGGCGCTCGCGACGAAGTCCACCGGCACCACGTCGAGGATGAGATCCGGTCCCGACGGGAACACAACGTGGCCGTTGATGCCGAGATACGCGAGCGGCGCGCTGGTGTTCATGCCCTCGTTCCAGCCGGGGAACGGGTAGACCAGCGAGCTCTCGACGATCGCCGGGCGGACGATGCACCACTCCAGGCCTTCCTGCGTGGCGATCGCCTGCTCACCGAGGGCCTTCGAATACGTGTAGATGTTGGGCCAGCCCCAGTGATTCGCGCGCACGATGCCGCGGCGGATCAGCTCCTCGGCGTTCCAGCGGCGGCGCGCGTTGGTGATCGCGGCGCGCACGGTGCGATCGGCGGGATTCCTGCCTTCGTCCTTGAGGCGCTCGATCGCCTCCTTGCGGAACTGCGACTCGAGCGCGGCGTCGTCGGACTTGTTCTTGACCTCGGCGATCTCGCGCTCGAGATCTTTGACCTCGCGCTTCCAGTCGAACACCGCGTCGGGGAGCTCGTCTTTGCGCGGGAAGTAGCCGGCGATCGGCACGTCCTCGCGGATCCAGCCGCTCCTGTTGCCGGCGACGAAGCAGGTCGAGATGTGGACCAGCTTGGGCTTCCGACAGCCGCGCGTGAACTCGGCGAGGTGCATCGCGCCGAAGGTGTTGACCTCGAGCGCGTCATCGAGCGGCGGGTTGAAGTTCACCAGGCCGGCCGAGTTGATGACGACGTCGACGTCGGCCTGCACGCGCTTGCACGTCTCGTCGTCGAGGCCGAGGCTCTTCGAGCTGATGTCGCCGCCGATGACCTCGATCTTCTCGTCGACGTAGGCGCGCCACGACGGGCCGAACGCCTTGGCGATCGGCTCCATCATCTCGGAGCCCATCACCTCGTCCCAGAAGCGCTCGCGGGCGCTCTTGCTCCGCTGCGGGCGGACCAGGAGGTAGATCTTCTTGCAGGAGAAGCGCTCCAGCAGCATCGCCAGCATGACCTTGGCGAGGAAGCCGGTGGTGCCGGTGATGAGGAGGTTCTGACCGGCCAGCGTGGTGAGCGGTGAGAACGAGGAGACCTTGGCCAGGGCCTGATGGTCGTGGTGGACCCCGTTGGTCGGCTCCGTGGGGTGGCCCATGAGGCCCGGGCTCTAGCGCGTATGCGTCATAAAATCACGGCTTTTGAGCGCTGGAGGGATGGGGCAAACCGAGTGCGAAAAAGAGTACGCGCCTCTTCCCGACTAGAACGCGCGACGAGGGCGATACGTCATGCCGTTGTCGTCGAGGCGGAGACGCTGGGCGCGGATCGCGGCCTCGAGCCAGGCAGCGTAGGCCTCGGCGACGAGGACCTTCCAGGAGGCAGGATGGATCGGGGCGCGATCCTTGCGCTCGTGGGCCATCAGGGCCCGGCGGTGGTGGGCCCAGATCTCGTCGACGCTCGCGGCGTCGGTCACCACCTTCACGTCGGAGCTCTCGGGGCCGCGCAGCTGGCGAAGAGCGCCCAGGGTGGTGGTCTCGACGCGCCGGCCGTTCGAGAGCGGCGTCAGCAGGTGGAGCATCAGCTCGGTGCGCGGGGTCCAGCGGGCGTCGATCCCCATCAGGAACACGCACGACTCCTCGGCGTGGACGAAGGGGACCAGGAGAACTTTGTGGCCGAAGCGCTCGAGCACCGGGACACGCACCGGCGCTTCGCCCGAAGAGAATCCCAGCGCGCGCAGGCGGCTGCCGAGGTACGCGACCGGAGCGCGGGCATCCTCGGGGATGTCGTCGGCGACGACGTCCACCACGGTGAAGTGCTTCGGGATGTGCACTTTTCCGCCGGTGAAGAGGCCGGCGGTGAAGAAGAAGCGGTGGATGAGGACGCCGAACAGCGCCCCCAATCCGGCCACCAGGAACAGCGTGGCGGCGTTCACCGGCTGAGCATCCCAAAGAACACCCGTCTTAGGCAATGACGGGAGGGACCTTGACGGCAGTGCCGTTGTTCGGCGATGCCCGCCGCGGTGGGCAAACGCGAGAAGGCTTGGCGAGCGCTGGACGCGATCGCGAGGGAGCTCAACGCGTCGGCGCCCGAGGCCATGGCGCGTCAGGTGCGGAACCGCGCCCTCGAGGTCGCCCGGACCGTCGGGGTACGCGCGCTCGATCGGCTGGTGAGCAAGCTGGCCGGGAGGCCGGTGGACACAGCGCCCCGCGCCATCCCGCGGGCAGCGCGGCAGATCATCGACATCAGCGCGCGGCCTGTCAGCGTGGCGCCGGTGCGCGCGCCGGTGCACGCGCCCGTGCACGAGACGAAGAGGCCCGAGCCGGAGCGCGTTCCCCCGCTCCCGCCCGCGGCGGAGCCGGTGCCCGTCGTCGCGAAGCCGGTCGAGCCGATCGCCGACGTCGAGCCCGCGGTGCACGTGCCCCCGGTGCACGAGCCCGAGATCCTCGTGGAGACCGCGCCCCCGAGCTTCTCGGACACGATCATCGAGGCCGCGCCGCAGCACGACACCGAGATCGTCGTCGAGCCCGAGCCCCTCTTCGAGGATCCCGACACCGATCCCGGCATCGTCACCAGCCACATCACCGCGCGCCCCGCCGAGCTCGGCCGCGACACGATCGAGACGATGGTCGCGCCCCAGGCCGACGAGCCGCTGCCGTCGCTCCCCCCGCGCTTCGGGATCGATCGCGTCGTGCTGCTGGCCGGCGAATCGGAGTTCGTGTTCGCGTACTGGGAGACCGATCCCAAGCACCTCAGCGGCCCCGCGCGCGCCGAGCTGCGGCTGCTCACCGAGGGTGGCGGCCTGGTCGGGCGGGCGTACGTCGATCCGGTGCAAGGCCGCCAGCACCTCAAGGTCCCCGCGCGCGGCAAGAGCTACTACGCAGAGCTGGTGCTGCTCGATGGGAGCGCGGACGGACGGACGCTGTCGCGCTCGCGTGATGTCGTGGTCAGGGTCCCCGGCCACACGTGAATCACCGCGTCGACTGGCGCATCGTCGCGCTCCACACCCCGATCGTTTCGCGCCGCTGCCCGCGCTGCAACACGCGCCAGAGCTTCATTTGCAACGATAAGTTCCGCATCAACGGCCAGGGTCGACGGCTCGACGTGTGGCTGATCTACAAGTGCAAGTACTGCGAGCAGGGGTGGCTGTTCACGATCCTCTCGCGCGTCACGCCCGAGTCGATCCCGCCGGATCTGCTGCAAGCGTTCACCGACAACGACGAGGCGACCGCCTGGAAATACGCCTTCGATCACGAGTCACTGCGCCGAAACGACGCCGACGCCGACATCAAGGTGGAGACGCGCATCGACGGGCCGGAGGTCGACCTCGACACGCTCGAGGCGAAGACGCTCGAGATCCACATCGACTTCGATTACTTCACCCGCATGCGGCTCGACGCGCTGCTGGGCTCGCGCCTGCCGCTGTCGAGGAAGATGCTGGAGAAGCTGCACGCGGCGAAGAAGCTGACGATCGAGCCTGCTTTTCAGGACGATCTCGGCAAGCAGATCAAGCGCCCGGTGGTCGTGATGCTCGACGTCGCAGCGGCGCGCGAGCTCATCAAGCGACCCGCGCCCGAAGCGATCTGAGCGATCTAAGGATTTTCGGGCTTCGGCTCTTCGGTCGCGACCGGACGCTCGGCGGGCTTCCCGTCGGGCGACGCGCTCGGGCTCGGCGTGGCGTTGTCGGCGGGTGACGGGATCACCGAGTCCGGCACGCGCTCCGAAGGCGGAGGCGACGACGCAGCCGCGGCGGTGCGGCGTGGCGTGGCGGAGGGCGATGCGGCGGGCGACACGGGCTTCTTGTCGAGGGTCGCGGCGAGCTTCGCTGGCTCGGCGGCCAGGTCGACTGCGAGCTCGCTATCCTGGTGGCCGGCGAGCTTGAACGTGAACGTCAGCTTGGTCCCGACGGCCTTTCCGGCGCCGGCATACTCGAGCGGCGAGGTCCCGACGAGCTTGCCGTCGAGCCAGACCTCGGCGCCCGGCGGGGTCGAGGTGATCGACACCTTCGGATCGCCGCTGGCCGGCGGGGACTTGGAGGGCACCGCGGGATGGACCTCTCCGTCGCCGTCCCGGCCGAACAGGAAGAAGCCGACGCCCGCGGCGATGATCAGCGCGATCAGGATCGCCCCCCAAGGCGCGCCCTTCGGCGGATCGATCGGCGTGTCGTCCACCGGCTCGGGCTGGCGCGCGCGCAGGGCCCTCGCCGGGAGCGGCGGATCTTCCTCGGCGGTGAACGCGGCGAGCGCCTCGTCGATCGGCGCGCGGGCGGCCGCCGGCACCACCGCCACCGGCTCCGACGGCACGGCGGCCTTGGGCGGTGCTACAGCCACGGGCGCGGGGACGGGAGCGGGCACCGGCACAGGCACGGCGGGTGCGGGTGCCTGGTGCATGAACTGCCGCTGGAGTTCCTCGATCGAGGGGCTCTCGTTGACGACGGTGTCGTCGAGGTTGTCGCCCGACGGCCAGAGCTCTCCGTCAGCGATCGGCGCAAACGGCTCCGAGTCGCGATGCGCCGGAGGGGCCGCTGGGGCCGGGGCTGCGAGGAGCGAGGCCGGGACCGCGGTGCCGGGGACCGGAGTCGAGCCGACGACCTGGACCAGCTCGATCGGCGCCGACGTCCGCGGGCCTTCCAGCTCCGCCGAGGGCAGGCCGCTGCCGCCCTCGAGCACGCCGGCCTCCGCGGCCAGCTCGTCGAGGGACAGCGCGCTCGAGCGCGCGCGCTGCACCGCAGGGAGCGCCGTCCCGGGCAGCGAGATCTCCGATGAATCGAACCCCGATGCGACCGGGTCACCAAGGCCGGTGGTGCCCTCGATCAACCGCAGCGCGGCCTTCATGTCGGCCATCAGGTCGTCCATGACCTGGTAGCGCTTCGAGGCGTCCTTCTCGAGGCAGCGGCGCACCACCACCTCGAGCTCGGCGGCCACGTCGGTCAGCCCGGTGACGTCGCGGATCCAGGGGACCGGGTCGCGCAGGTGCTGGCTGAAGATCTCGACGCTGGTCGCGCCCCCGAACGGCGGGCGGCCGGCCAGCAGGTGGAAGAGGATCGCGCCGAGCGAATAGATGTCCGTGCGCGCGTCGACGTCCTTGCGACGGATCTGCTCGGGCGCCATGTAGCGCGGCGATCCGGTCCACGTTCCGGTGTCCTGGCCGCCCTTCTGGTAGGCCTTCACGAGGCCGAAATCGAGCACCTTGATGAAGTCGGCGGCGTCGTTGTCCTCGTCGCGCAGCAACATCACGTTGGCCGGCGTGAGGTCCCGGTGCAGCACGCCCTTGCTGTGCGCGAAGCGCAGCGCGCGGCAGATCTGCAGGCCGATCTTCGCGGTGCGCTCGCTCGAGAGGCGACCCTCGCGCGTGAGGAGGCGCGACAGCGCATCGCCGCGCAGATACTCCATCGTGAGAAAGAGCTCGCCGCTGTCGGTCTCGCCGTAGTCGTGGACCGTGACGATGTGGCGGTGGGCCAGGCGGGCCGAGGTCGCGGCCTCGAGGGCGAAGCGCTTCCGGAAGCCCTCGTCGTTCGGCAGGGGCTGGATGCATTTCACGGCCACCTCGCGCCCCGGCGGGGTCTGGGTGGCCAGATAGATGCGCCCCATCGCGCCCTTCGCGACGAGCCGCTGGATGACATAGCCCTGCGCCAGGGTCTGGCCCGCGCGCGCTTCGGCGGGCTCGTCGAGATCACCGGTGCCCCCGCCGCGCGGCTTCTTGGGCGGCAGCGACAGGAGCGAGCTCCCCGGCACGTCGTCGATCACGGGGTCGAGGGACCCATCCATGACCGGGTCCTCGATGGGCACCAGGGAAGAACGTAGCTCCGCGGAGGCGGCTGCACCGGCCTCGGGCGAGCCGAGGGGTGGCGAAGGATCCGCCATTCGGAAAAGACGCTGCCACGGAACCCGCCACCCATGCAAACGTTGCGGACCCCGACGTCAGGAGCCCGGTCCCCAGGGCAGAGGGTTGACTCAGTCCCCGGATCGGATTGATTTCATCGGGTGTCGGAACTCGTCATGGGCCTGGGCCAGCTGAGCGAGGTCGCACAATCCAATCCGCGCGATCCACTGGCCTGGTATCGATGGGCCATCGCTCTCGCGCGCGCCGGGCAGCGTCCAGCGGCGCTCCAGGCCGTCCGGCAGGCCGTTCCGCAGGTCGCGCGCGCGCAGCTGGCCGTGGGGATGGGCAAGCTTTTCGAGATCCTCGAGCAGCCGGTCGAGGCCCTCGCGGTCTATCGGCGCTCCACGCAGCTCGATCCAACGCACCTCGCGGGGCAGCTCTGCCTGGCTTCGCTCCTCACGCGGGTGGGTGATCCGCGCGCCGCGGCGCTGTCGCTCAAGGCCGCGCTCACGCGAACACCCGACGTGCCCGAGCTCGAGCTCGAGCTCGCCGAGGCGCTGCTCGCGTCGGGCCAGCAGGCCGAAGCGCTCGAGCACGCCCGCCGCGCCACCGCGCTCGGCATGGCCCCCGAGGTCACGCACCGGGTCATGGCGCGTATCCACGAGGCGCAGGGTCAGCCCGACGCCAGCCTCAGCGAGCTCCGCCAGCTGAGCGGCTTCGCGCTCGAGGACGCCAAGACGATGGTCGGCCTGGCGCGCCAGCTGATCAGCTCGGGCGACACCACGTCGGCCCTCGCGGCGCTGGATCGCGCGGCAAAAGCAGGCCCCCAGGACCCCGCGCTCCGCCTCTCGATCGGGCTCGCGATGGCCGCGGCCGGCGCACGACCGCAGGCGCTCGTGGTGCTGAAACAAGCCGCACAGATGGCGCCCGACAACGGGGCGGTCCAGCTCGCGCTCGGCCGCACGCTGCGCGCCGCGGGGCAGATCGAGGAGGCCGTCTCCACGCTGCGCACCGCGGTTCGCCTCAACCCGAACGACGCGCAGGCGCTCGCGGAGCTGGGCACGATGCTCGGCGAGATGGGCGAGCTCGAGGACTCCGCGCACCTCCTCGTCCGCGCCGCATCGCTGGCCCCCGAAGACGAAGACATCCGCGAGTCGCTGTCCCGCGCGCTCGCATCGGCACCGAAGCGCCGCTCCGGCTCGAGCGGGATGGGCCCGTCGATCCCGCCCCAGGCCGCGTCGACGCCGATGAGCTCGCCGATGGTGCCCTCGGCGGCGCCGATGCCCAACCCCGCGACCCCGCCGACGCGCAGCACGAGCCAGAGCGTGAAGCGCCCCGGTCCGGGCGGCATCACGTCGGATCTGTCGATCTTCTCGCTGCCCGAGCTGCTCGAGTTCTTGCTCCAGCAGCGCGCCACCGGGACCCTCTCGCTGCGCTCCGAGACGCAGGACGCCGCGCTCGATCTGTTCGAGGGTCAGCTCACCGGCGCGCGCTTCCCCGGCGGCCGTAAGCTCGCCGATGTGCTGGCCCAGGAAGGCATCACCACCGCGGACCTCACCAAGGTGATCACCGGCGATCTATCGACGAACACTGACCCGACGCTCACGTCGGCGGTGCTGAAGAACAAGCTGGTCGAGCGCGACAAGCTGTTCGAGGTCGTGGCCGCGCAGATCAAGGCCGCGCTGATGATCCTCGTCCCGTGGAAGGAAGGTCAGGCGGTGTTCCATCGCGCATCCAAGACCGCGCCGGTCGCGCACCCCGAGATCATCGTCGAGACGCGCTGGGCGCTGATGGAGACGGTTCGCCAGCTCGACGAGAAGAACCGCGACGGTGAAGAGCCACCTCCGCCCGACCGCACTTCGTTCGACCCCTTCGAAGGCCTCTAGGATCCATGCGCGCGATAACGATCCCGAAGAACGGACCGCCGTCGGTCCTCGAAGTCCGGGAGTATCCCGATCCGACGCCGAAGGACGGTGAGGTTCGCATCGCGGTGCGCGCCGCGGGCCTCAACTTCGCGGAGATCAGCGCGCGCCAGGGCCTCTATCCCGACGCGCCGCCGCTGCCTTCGGTGGTCGGCTACGAGGTCGCGGGGATCGTCGATGCAGTCGGGCCCGGCGTCACGCGGCACAAGGAGGGCGATCGCGTCCTGGCGATGACCCGCTTCGGCGGACACGCCACGTTGGTGGTGGTGCCCGAGGCGATGGCGTTCACGATGCCGGTGCAGATGACGTTCAGCGAGGGCGCCGCGCTCCCGGTGAACTATCTGACCGCCCATCATATGCTCTTCCAGATCGGCACGGTGCTGCCAGGCTCGTCGCTGCTTATCCACTCGGCGGCGGGCGGGGTCGGCACCGCGGTGCTGCAGCTGATCCGCCCGATCAAGAACGTCATCAGCTTCGGCACGGCGTCGGCGTCGAAGCACGACTACCTGCGCGCGCTCGGCTGCACGCACCCGATCGACTACCGCACCGACGACTACTTCGACATCGTGAAGGAGAAGACCAACGGGCGCGGCGTCGAACTGGTGCTCGATCCGCTCGGTGGCTCGAACTGGAAGAAGTCGTGGAACTTGCTCGCGCCCGCCGGCCGTATGGTGTGTTTCGGCTTCTCCGCCGGCATCGAAGGCGATCGGCTCAGCTACCTGCGCGTCGCGACGCAGGCGATGCAGATGCCGTTCATCACGCCGATCAAGGCGATGAACGACAACCGCGGCCTCCAGGGCGTGAACATGGGCCACCTGTGGAACGAGGGGCACATCCTGGAGCCGCAGATCCGCCGCTTGATCGAGCTCTACGAGCAAGGCGTGGTGAAGCCGCACGTCGACGCGGAAGTGAAGTTCGATCGCGCTGCCGAGGCCCACGAGATGATCGAGAGCCGCAGGAGCAAGGGCAAGATCGTCCTGATCCCTTAAATCAAAGCGCCGTCGAAGATTCCGTATCCGCCGGGGATGAAGAAGTCCGTGCCGGGCGTCAGCCCGAAGCCGCGCAGCACTGTCGCTGCGACGTCCTGTGCGCGCGCGGTGCGAACGGTGCGATCGCCGGACTCCTCGATGATCGGCACCGGGATCCCCATCGGCGATCCTTCCATCGTCTCGTCGTAGCCGCCGATCATCTGGTTCCCCTTCACGCGGCCGCCGGCGAGGATCGCGCAGGTGGCGGGGTGATGGTCGCTGCCGCGCATGGGGAAGGTGCGGCCGAAGTCGCTGAACACGTAGACCTGGGTCTCGTCGAGCAGCGTTCGACCGCCGCCTGAAGACGCGGGGGTGAGGCTCATCTCGATCAGGAGCCGCGCGATGGTTTCGAACGCGATGTGCAGCGTGGTCGAGTGAATCCTGGGCCCATCCGAGAAGTGCGTGTCGAAGCTGATGTTGTTGACGCTGGACGCGCGCATCGTCACCGACGTCACGAGATCGGACTTCAGCAGGCGGAGCGCAAAGTCATACGGGCCCATCGAGCTGAGCGAGCCGCAGCTGTCGGCGGAGCCGGTGCAGAAGCTTCCGTTGCTCGCGTAGCGCGGGTTCTGGGTGATGTGCTCCCAGCCGACCGCGCGCTCCAGCACCGTCAGGACATCGCGCTTGATCGTCCGCGACGCGCCCTTGTACGTGTCGTAGAGCTTCTCCAGCATCGCGTCGCTGCCGGGCGTGAGGCCGTGGCGCTCGCCGCGGATCGCGTCGAAGATCGCCTCGTCGACCACGGTCGCGGGGATGTTGCGGCCGGTGGGCCGCCCATCGAAGTCGAGCTCGGGGATGTCGCGACGCGTGCGCAGGCCGCGCCACGCACCGTCGCGGCGATCGCTCAGGTTGGGCTCGACCGCGTTCGGCGACGTGATGAGCGCCGGGCCCGCCGCCGCCGGCAAGCCGAGGCCGAGCGGGAGCGTGCCTCCGAGGCTCACGTTGGGGATCGGCCGATCGGGGAAGCGTTCGGCCATCGCATTGGCCACCACTGCCTGCACCGCGGGCGCGCTGAAGTTCGCGCCGGCCACGCCGCACATGCTCGCGACGACGCCGCTCACATGCGACGCGGTGTTCTGATCGGCCCCGACGAGGACGCCGATGCGCTCATAGATGCGGTAGGCCGGATCGGCCCAGGCGAAGCCATGCGGGCGATACGTCTGATTCCCTTGCGCGGCCGGGTTGGGGGCGCCCGCCTCGGTAGAGTTGTTCCAGTCCCAGTAGATCGGCCCACGGATCTTCTTCACCGGATCGGGCGAGTTGAGATCGAGCGGCGAACGATCGAAGTTCTCGACCTGGGAAGGTGAATATCCCAAGGGATAGTTTCCGCCGGTGGGCCCGGGGATGAACTTGGTGATACCGGCTCGGGTGAGCGGCGCGAAGAAGCTCTCGAAGTGCAGGCCGCCGTCGACCCAGATCGACAACATCTTGGTCGGCCCCTCGCCCATCGACTGCGCGCGGGCGCGGCGCGGCGCGAACGACGACAGCAGGCCCACCTGGGTGGCGCCGAAAGCGAGCTCGAAGAGGCGTCGTCTCGAAAGTTTCATAAAATGACCCCGAGTGGTGATTGCTCTCTCACGACCGCTAGCGGCGTTGGGCCGCCTAGACAGACAAAGAGTATGTACGTCGGCGGCCCGCCTTGCCAGCGGCCGCGATCCCTTCGCGG
>Ga0105048_10011143_pt1 | contig 14199 bp, 18 predicted proteins | sample MAT05_FD_78382 | JGI IMG/M metagenome (GOLD analysis project Ga0105048, IMG submission 78382) | Freshwater microbial communities from Lake Fryxell liftoff mats and glacier meltwater in Antarctica - MAT-05 | ecosystem: Environmental > Aquatic > Freshwater > Ice > Liftoff microbial mat | place...
AAATTGCAGGGTTTCGCTGGAAATCATGCGAAACCCTGCAGGCCATGGCGAGAAAAACCGCAACGTTTCAACGCAAGATCAATGGCATGGGTGTTGTTCAGGGCGAACCGAGTAGGGACATCGCGTCCGACCTCTCCACAAAACAATCCAACATCCGCTCTTTTTGAACCGAATAATAAGCCGGTCACCTGGCTCCTTTCGGCGAAGGTGCCCTCAGACCGGGGATCATTGCCCAAGCATCTGCACTGGCAAATACAATCCGCCGCTACCCCTGCGGATAACAGATCACCGAAAGATAGCGTGCGGGCAGGCGGACCAGCACTTCGGGCCCGTGCGGCGCGTCGGCGTCGAAGAAGAAGCTGTCGCCCGGCTTCAGCGCATAGATGGCGTCGCCGTGGCGGTAATTCACCTCTCCTTCGAGCATGTAAAGCAGTTCCAGCCCTTCGTGCTGAAACGCCGGAAAGATGTCGCTCTCGGTTGTGAGGGTGATGAGGTAGGGCTCCACCACCACGCCCGAGGCGTTCGAGCCGATATGGCCGAGCAGATTGTACTGATGTCCCGCCCGGGTGCCGCGCCGCTCAATCTCCACATGTTCGCCTGCCTTGACGTGCTGGGCCTCGCGCCGCTCCTCGTAGCTTTTGAAGAACGCCGTGACCGGCACCGAAAAGGCGTGGCTCAGCACTTGCAGCGTGGTCAGCGACGGCGAGGTATTGCCGTTCTCGATCTTTGACAACATCCCGATGGACAGCCCGGTCACCCCGGCGAGGTCGGCCACCGTCATACCCTGCTGGCGGCGGAAATTGCGCACCTCCCGGCCAATCGCGGTTTCCAGATTGCGCTCCGAAAGCTCACGCAGGCGATGGGGATCCTGATTGAACGCAGGCTTGCCGCGCGCAATTCCCACGCCCTCGTCCGAGGTCAGATCCGCCATGCCATTCCTCCTTGCGCGAGAACCGAGAATTTCACCAATGGGAAACATTTCCCGGGGCAAGTAAAGGCTATTGCTGGTCAGATCACCGAACCCGCCGCCACTTTCAGCGCGTGCAGAAGGCTTCGGGCGGATGACCTCGGCCCGTAAAGCGTGACGTCGCCCGGGGCCCTCTTGATCATATAGCAGCCCAGATGCTCAATCATCGTGCGGCTGGCGAAACCCACCGGAGCCATGGCCAGATCGACATACGACAGCTGTTCGAGCCATTTGGCCAGATCCGGGGCAGCAAGGTTCACCAGGATGCCCCTCATAGGCCCGCCCGTCAAAGGTGAAGCGCCAGGTCTGGCTGCGGTCGATCTGACCACCCGCGATCCGGATCGGCTGGCTCATTTCGAACGCCCCTCGGCCCGCGCCACATCGCGCGCAAGCTCTACCTGCAGGATGTCATGCGTGACGGTGTTGCGGGTGACCACCAGCCAGGAACGGTCGCCTTGCTCGTGATACCACAGCGCACGGTGCACGCCTGCGGGGTTGCTGCGCTGATAGAGTTAGGCGTGAAAGGACTCGATCCCGGCCGTTCTCCAATCGGGGCGGTGGATCAGGCTCGCATTGTCCAGATAGACGAATTCCTGCGCATCGCGCGGGCTGAGAAGCGGGTGATGCATGATCGTGTCTGTGCCCTTCATGCAGATTCGGGGTCGCGCCCTGACCCTTTTCGTCGATCATCAACCCCTTGAGATAGCGGTCAAACCGATAGGGCGTGGCCGTCGGGCGTGGCGCGTCCTTCGCCAGCAGATGCGCAAAGCACCAGCCGCAGGCGGGGGGTCGCCTTGAAACCGCCATAGCACCAGCCGCCGTTGAAATAGAGCCCCTCGACCCCGGTCTTGTCGATGATGGGCGAGCAATCCATCGACATGTCCGTGATCCCGTCCCACGCGCGCACCAGCCGCGCCAGCCGCGCCAGCCCCAGCATCGGCATCAGCGCCATGCCCCCTTCGGCCCCATCCTCGATCACCGGCAGATTGCAGCGCTGCGCGTAAGAGTTGTAGCCGTCGATGTCGCCGCCAAACACCAGCCCGCCCTTGTCCGACTGCGAGACATAGAAATGCTCCGCACCAAAGATTATCACCCCATCGATCAGCGGCTTCAGCCCTTCGGACACAAAGGCCTGCAGCACATGGCTTTCGATGGGAATGCGCATCCCCGCATGGGCCAGCACCCGCGAGGACGACCCCGCGACTGCCACGCCTACTTTCTGGGCAGCGATATACCCACGCGAGGTTTCAACACCAAGGATGTGCCCCGCTTCGATCCGCAGCCCGGTCACTTCGCAGTTCTCGATCAGATCCACGCCGCGCATGGCGGCGCGAAGGGCAGAGCCCCGGGCCACCGCGTCATGCCGGACAGTGCCGCCATGCCTTTGCGCGATCGCGCCCTTGATCGGAAAGCGGGCGCCCGCCTTCGTCATTGATCACCGCAAGCCGCTCGCCCGCCGCGATGAGGATCAGGGTCGCGATGGACCCGGGGATGGTATGACGCTCGCGGCCATGGTGGCGATCCTGATCGCGTGGTGTCAGAATGCGGCTTGGCCGGGGCGGGCCGGGCGTCACGACGGGATAGAGGCTGCCGCGCATGGACTCTTCCGCCGGTTTCATAAAAGTTAAACTTCTTGCTTGTGAAGAATGGCCTTGCGAAAACCTCGGCACAAGACGCGGATCGCCGGAAAGGGTGAAGATGCTGGCATTGATCTTTGGTTTGGGGGCAGCAGTGGCCTGGGCCGTGCATGACCTGATGGTACGCCGTTATGCGCAAGGTGCGGCGGTGCTGCCGTTGCTTCTTGTCGTTGCCATAACCGGCTGCCTGGCCCTGACCGTGCCCGCCACAATCTGGGGCGCATGGGACCGGATGACACCTGCGGCGTACGGCTTTGCCGCCGCAACGGGGGGCGTCTACATTCTGGGTATGTTCGGGCTCTATGCGGCGTTCAGGCTGGCTCCGGTGCGTGTGGTGGCGCCGGTACTTGGCTCTTTTCCATTGATCTCATTGGGGATCGCGGCGTTTCAGGGCCGTGCTGTACATCCTTCGGAGTGGATGGCCGTTGCAGCCATCGTGATCGGCATCGCGGTTGTGGCGATGCTCAGCCGTGCTGAGGAGGGCGATGCCCCTGTGCGGCTGGGACCCGCGCTTGGCTGGGCACTGGTCGGGGCTGCGGGTTTCGCCGTGACCTTTGCTCTGGGGCAGCAGGCGGCGTTGATCGGGGACGCGTTGCCCGCGATCCTGGTCGCGCGCCTCGTGGCGGCGACGGGCATCGCGGCGCTGGCCCTCGCCACCCGCGCGCCGGTGGCCGAGGTGCGCGGCGCCCTGCCTGCGCTGGCGCTGATGGGGGTGCTGGATGCGCTGGCTCTTGGGCTGGTGCAGGCGGCCGCAAGTCTGCCGCATCCCGAATATGCCGCCATCACCGCGTCACTCTTCGGAGTGCTTACGATCTTTCTTGCGTGGAGCGTCCTGGGGGAAAGGGTAAAGCCCCTGCAATGGCTGGGTATTGCAATCGTCTTTGCCGGAGTGGCCGTTCTTTCGGCCCAAGAGTAGCCTCAATCTGCCATCGTCGTCCGCTCATCGCCGGTCAGCCCCCGGACGGCAACGGATAATCGACGTTCTTCCTGCGGACTGACACCAAAGGCCTAAGCATAGTAGCGGGCCTTTGGCGCTGCGCGCGCATGGCCGACAAAGGCCGCGATTTCCGACAGCGGATCGCGCAATTAAAGCACCCGCTGGCGCGCCTTGGACAAGCGCATGAGACGGTTGCAGCGCCGCAGACGCTGCCCGGATTCGCGTTTAAAAGAGCCGCTCGAAGTGTCGCACCGACATGTCGGCCGGCCCTCCCATATCAGGTATCTGCAACGGATCCTCCATATGGCCTTCGAACAGGGCGATCGCCGCGCGGATGGCCGCGGGCGGCGCATCCGCCGTGCCCCCACCCATGGCCGGCGGCACTTTCTGGCGCGCATCCTCTTCGCGCAGGAACGGGTGCTGGAACCAGCAGTCGACCTCGGTCATGCAGGGCCGCCTGAGGCGTTCCTCGATCAGCTTCAGCATGAGGTCAAACACCGCGGCGGCCCCCGACACCGTTGTGCGCCGACCTTCGCGCAGGATCGCGGCCTCGCTGGCCGTCACCTTGGGAAATTCGGCCTTGAAGGCGGCCTCGTAACACCAATGGGCAGAACAGCCGTATCCCTGCATCTGCCCCGCGCGGGCCAGGGGAAAGATGCCGCCCGAAAACGCACCCAGCATCGCGCCGGTGCGGTCCAGCCAGCGCAGCTGCGCCGGGCTGTGGCGGGGGTCGGCAAACTGGCCCGTCGGCGGCGACAGCAGAGACGGGTGATCGACATCGCCACCCTCCGCCAGCGCCGAGTCCGGCTGAAAGGTCACATCTGCCGGAGACCGGACCGCTGCGGCCTGTTCTGCCAACAAGAGCCATTCGAAATGTCGCTCGCCGGTTATCTCGTTGGCCGCGCGCAAAGGTTCGATGGCCGAGGTGAGGCATGCCATCGGAAAACCCGGGAACATCAGGAAACCGAGCCTGAGGGGTGCTCCCTGGCGCATCAGTCCTCGGGCCACCAGCCGGGCGACGTGGGCGTGCTGTCGTCATGGCGCGCAAGCCACTGCGCCATCGCATCGCGGTTGCGCAGAAAGCCCTTTTAGGCCGCAACATCCGGATGAATGTCACGGACCACCCGGTGCAGGCGGCGCGCCCGTTTCGACACCGTCACCAGCTCTTCGAACTTGCCCAGACAGCTGCGGATCGAAAAGGCGATGGCATTCGAGAGAGGCAGCCGAAACAGCGCCTGCAACTCGACCCTCAGGTGCATCTATTGTCCCATGTTGGCGTGGGTGAGCGATGTGCGGGTGGGTCCCCGTGCCGGATAGGTCCCGGGCGCGGTATCAAAACGCTGGTTGACCGTCATCGGCAAGTTGAACCACCGCACCGGGGCGCCGTTCTGCAGCTTCGAAAGGACCTTCAGCGCCCGGTCGAAGATGCCTTTTTCATGTGCCAGGGGCACCGGCGCGTGCCATTTCATAAAGCTCATGCCAATGTCGAAATCCAGGCTCCAGTCGGCCTGCGAGGTGATCATCCCTGCATCCATCCACAGGTCATTATCCCTCTCATCGTGCAGCGAAAAGTCGCCTTGGGTCTAGCGGGTGATGTATTCGAAGGGACCGCAGGGCAGGGTCGAGGCATCAAGGAAGGTAAGACGGTGGTCGATCGCGGGTGGGCGGTTCACCCAGAGCCGGCGGTCGCCCTCGCGCTTAAGCGTGAACCAGTCCGGGTATTCGCAGGCCTTCGACTCCATGATCAGTTCAGCAAATCCCAACCCGCCCGTTCCATATGCGGCAAGGACCGGCAGCGCAAAGGGTCCTCGGCCAGCACCTTGTCCTCCCCCGCGGTGTAGCGTTTCCGTTGAGCGGCGGCGCGAAGCTCAGCGTTCGGGTGGCCGAGGTGGTTGAGGTCAACAGCTTGATCAAGCGCTTTCGTTTTGTTGCGCGGGATGGCGCCCTGCTGCTTGCGTTTTCGGGCGGCGCGCATGTTGTGGTCGAGATGGACGACCACGGCACCCGCAGGCTGAATTTCTATTCCCTGGTGAGCGACCCCGAAGAAACCACGCGCTACGAAATCTCGATCCGGCGCGATGATCAGGGGCGGAGAGGTTCGCTTTTTCGGCACCGCCATGTGGTGGCGGGGATGGAGATGGTGATTTCCAACCCGATCAACCTGTTCCGGCTGGATGTGCGGGCGCGGAAAACCCTGATGATCGCGGGCGGCATCGGGATCACGCCGTTCCTTTCGCAGATAGCGCAACTGGCGCGCCTGAAGGGGCGGTTCGAGTTGCATTGCCCGGCGCGGTCGCGGGATCAGGCAATGCGAGACCGGCGTGCTGCAATGCGGCGGCACCCTGCCTTACCGCGACCACTGACTGACGCCCGAAGCTGCGGCCTCGGGGTGCAGGATCATGCCCTGCGTGTCGCGGTTCGAGGGGCGGAACCCTGTACTGCCCGGCGACACGGTGAAATCGAGGCCGAGTTCCCACAGCGTATCGCCGGGGGCTTGGTTTTCGAAGGGATACATCTCGGAATTGTCGAAGGGGAAGAACAGCAGGTAGCTTTCGGTGCGCAAAAGATCGAGCGTTGTGAAGAGGCAGAAGATGATCCCCATCGTCTTGCCCTCGTCGAGGATCCGGTCCCAGATCATCGGCGCATCCTCTCCGCGTACGAAGAGCTCATACCCCCGCTCGCCCGTGTAGCCGGTACGAAAGATCATCGCAGGCTTCCCAAAAAAGGCTGGTCTGCATGTGGGCGAAGCAGGGCAGGGCGGGGATGCCCGGCACATGCTTTTCCAGGTACTTCACTCCAGCGGCCCCTGTAGCGACAGATCATGCAGGTTGTCATCGAACCGGATCGATACATCGCGTCCCGTCGCGGCCATCGTCGGCTGTTCATGCGCGCCGCCCGAACCATGGAGCACCATGAAGGCATTGGGCCCAAGACGGTAAATCACTAAGTCGGCAACGAATTTTCCCGTGTCGTTCAGCATGGTCGCGTAAACCGACAGACCCGGCATCAGCTTTTCCATGTTCCGCGTGCAGGCCCGCTCGATCACATGGCTCGCCGCCGGGCCGGTGATGTGCACCTTTTTCAGCCCCGGTCGCGGCCGATTAAAAGGCGCGCAAGACGGCAAGACCTGATGGTCCTGCCCCTAAGACGGCAACTCTCTTCTTCAGGCATTCCTCCGGACAAGTGGGCGTTTGGAACCCGCTTCTGGTTCATCTTGGGCCCAACCTGAGGATGCCGTCGAACCGCCGTCAATTTTTTCCCTTTGGGAAAGGTTCTCCTGCTTTGCTGCGCGCACCGGAATTGAGCAATACAGGGGCGGCGAAGTTGGGCTGCCTTGCCTGAATGCTGAAATAACCTGATTTGTCGGCCCCTTTGAGTGCCGAACAGGTCAGGATCGTACCGCCCTTTCAGGACTGCGGGGGTCTGCTCCCCGTGGGCCATGCGTGTCGTGTGACAGACACTCACCAGTGTCTTTGCGCGCAACTCCGAAGGTCTTGCGCTGAAGCGCGCAGAAAGGCTGGTGGTGGGCGCATGCGCCGCACGATCCCGTGATTGAGTTTGTCACACACTCTTTGTCCATCGGATCGGACTGGTACCGGCGGAGTTGAGCGAAAGGCAGCACAGGGATGCACATCCAGCACAACGGTTCTGTCCCAATCTTCGGTGATCGCAAAACCGGGGCAGGCTCCTTCCTAAGGGGGATCGGTGTGCCGCACGATATCCGGACCGGGCTTTCGGCGCCTGTCAAGCAGGGCCTGACCGCAAGGCCGGCAGGCCCCCCTAGCCTGCGCGTCGCAGGCGGCGTTCCATGCCCCTGCAACGGCCAGTTGGCCCTTTCCAAGCTGCCAACGACCACTCTCGCTTTATCCGCAGAACTGAGTGGCCGAGGCCAAATCAAAGGATATGCCATGACGGACTTTCATCTTTCACGCCGCGGGTTGATGCTGGGTGCAGCCGGGGGAGCCGCGCTGGCTGTGGCGGGCAAGGCGCATCTTGTACGTGCAGATACACATGCGGCACCGGCCTTCCTGCCCACGTTCTACGACCGCAAGGTTGGCAATGTGCTCTTGACGTCTCTGCTCGACGGATACTTCAACCTAGGGCAGGAGCTTGTGACCGGCCTCGATCCGGCACAGATCTCTGCAAGTCTCGGCTCGGCCTGTCTTGATACTGCGGGCCCGATCCCGCTTGCAATCAGTGCGCATGTGATCCGCTCGGCGGACCAGACGACCCTCATCGACTCTGGCGCGGGTGCGGCTTTCGGCCCGACGGCTGGTCGGTTAGGCAATTCACTCGCAGCACTCGGCATCGCACCGGCGGACGTGAACCGCATTGTGCTGACCCATATGCATCCTGACCACATCGGTGGGCTTGTCGGCGAGGCGGGCGCAGTTTTTCCGAATGCAACGCTGCATGTCAGCGAAACGGACCATGCCTTCTGGACCGATGAAAGCATCGCCTCGGGCGCGCAGGAGTCGGCTCAAGCGTTCTTCGCCCTCGCCCGCGGCGTCAGTGCGGCTTATGGCGACAGGGTCATGCGCTTTACCGGAGACGTCGATCTGGGAGGCGGACTTACGGCTTTCGCCATGCCCGGCCATACACCCGGACACACCGGATTTCGTTTGGCCGACGGGGCCGATCAGCTATTCATCTGGGGCGACAGTACCGGAGTGGCAGCGCTGCAGTTCAGCCATCCGGACAGCGGTCTCGCCTTTGATGTCGACGGGGCCCTTGCTGCTGCAACCCGGCGCCGACTCCTCAACATGGTTGCAGCGGACAATCTCGCAGTCGCGGGCACACATCTGCCCTTCCCCGGGATCGGGCATGTCGAGGCCAAGGACTCCGCCTATGCCTGGGTGCCGGAAGAGTGGCGCTTCCTTTAAGCCGCGCGCAGAGCATCCCTGCTACCCGGCATCCTGAACATTCGCCTTGCCGCTCTGGACCGAGTGGCAAGGACGTGATGTTTCATTTCGCCAAGCGGAGCCGCCCGTCTCGGGGCCTGTTACAAAGGGTACGGCCGATCTGACACCCTTATGCCGCACCGCAGCAACTCCGCCCCAAGGTCTGATGACATTCCCGAAAGTCCCGCCTATAAGCCGCTAAAGTCATCCCATCCGAGGCATTCTTCATGACAACTCTCGTATTCGGCCACAAATCGCCCGACACTGATTCCACGGGCTCTCCGCTCATCTGGGCCTGGTATCTGACCGAGGTGATGAATACGCCGGCCAAGGCCGTGCTTCTGGGTGAGCCGAACACCGAGGCGGCGTTCATGCTGCGCCACTGGGGGGTTGAACGGCCCGAAATCATCACCGATGTGGCGGCCGGCGCCCCCGTGGTGATTGTGGACACGAACAACCCCGCAGAACTGCCCGCAGGGATCAACGACGCGGACATCACGGCCATCATCGACCACCACATGCTGGTGGGCGGGCTCAAGACCAAGGCGCCCATCGACATCACCGTTCGCCCGCTCGCCTGCACTGCCACCATCCTGCATGATCTGATGGGTGCCGATCTCGCCCTCGCGCCCCGCGCGATCAAAGGCATGATGCTGACCTGCATCCTGTCCGACACGCTCGAATTCCGCTCGCCCACCACCACCCCGCATGACCGTGCTGTGGCCGAGGCACTGGCCGCCGATCTGGACGTCGCCATCCCCGCTTTCGCAGCCCAGATGTTTGCAGCAAAGTCTGACGTCTCGTCTTTCTCGGATGCGGCCCTTTTGCGCATGGACAGCAAGGAATACACGGTGGCGGGCAAGGAGCTGCGCATTTCGGTGCTCGAGACGACCTCGCCCGCCGTGGTGCTCGACCGCAAGGCCAGCCTCATGCGCTCGATGCTCGACGTGGCGAAAGAGGACGGCGCCGATCAGGTACTCCTGTTCGTCATCGACATCCTGCGCGAAGAGGCGACACTTCTGGTGCCGAATGATCTGGTCAAGGCGATGGCCGAGGCATCGTTCGGCGTGAAAGTCTTGGGCGATACCGTCGTTCTGCCCGGGGTGATGAGCCGCAAGAAGCAGATCCTGCCCGCGCTGAAGCTCTGAAGATGACCGAGATCATTCCCTCCCTCGCCAGCGTCGCCAGCCGCTATGATGCGGTGTTCTGCGATCTGTGGGGTTGCCTGCACAACGGGCGCACAGCCTATCCGGCTGCCGTCGCCGCCTTGCGTGCCTACCGGGCGCAGGGCAAAGTCGTGGTGCTGCTGACCAACTCTCCCCGCCCGAAATCCGGGGTGCTGGAGCAGATCGCCCACCTTGGCGTGCCGCGCGACGTCTGGGATGAGGTCGCAACGTCAGGCGATGCGGCGCAATACGCGCTGATCACCGGGGCGGTCGGGCGGCGGGTCTATCACATCGGGGCTGCGCGTGACGAAAGCTTCTTTGCCGAGTTTGCGGACGACCTGCAGGCCACCCTGGCCTCCGAGCCGCCGATTGTCCGCGTCGCTTTGCGCGAGGCCGAGGGGATCGTCTGCACCGGACTTGTGAACGACGAGGTCGAAACACCGGCGGATTACCGCGCGATCCTGCTTTACGGCAAGACGATGGGCCTGCCGATGCTTTGCGCCAACCCCGATCTGGTAGTGGACCTCGGCGACAAGCGCGTCTATTGCGCAGGCGCCATTGCGGCGGCTTACGAGCAGATGGGCGGCCGTGCGCTCTATTTCGGCAAGCCTCATCCGCCGATCTACGACCTCGCCCGCCGCCGTCTTGCCGCCTTTACCGGCATTGCTGATCCGCAAATCCTGTGCATCGGAGATGGCATCGCGACAGACATTCAGGGCGGTATCGCCGAGGGTATGGACACGCTGTTCATCACTGCCGGGCTTGCGGCGGCTGAATTCGGGGATGACCCTGCGGCTCCTGATGCAAAGCTCGTTCATGCCTGGCTCGAGGCACGGCAGATGTCGGCGAGCTATGCGATGGGTCTGTTGGTGTAAATCCGTGCAGGTCCGGGGCGGGCACTGACAGCAGCGCACCGCCCCACAGGATCAACGTCAGGGCCGGCTTTCACTGATCTCCCCCAGAGGGCATGTCAGGCCCAGACCCCTTCAAACCCCTCCGGCACCAGCAAATTCTCGCGCCGCAGCGCGCGGACATCCCTCTCGCCACAAAGTGCCATCGTCACGTCCAGCTCCTTGCGGATGACCTCCAGCGCGGCGCTTACCCCGGCCTCGCCCATCGCGCCGAGGCCATAGATGTAGGACCGCCCGATAAAGGTGCCCTTCGCCCCCAGGGCCAGCGCCTTGAGGACGTCCTGACCCGACCGGATGCCGCCGTCCATATGCACCTCCACCCGGTCGCCCACCGCCCGAACGATCCGCGGCAGCATGCGGATCGAACTGACCGCCCCGTCCAGCTGACGCCCCCCGTGATTGGACACGATGATCGCATCTGCCCCGAAATCCGCGGCGATCCGGGCGTCTTCCTCATCCAGTATGCCCTTCAGGATGAACTTGCCCTTCCACTGATCGCGGATGCGCCGGATCTTTGACCAGTCCAGTTGCGGGTCGAACTGCTCATTCGTCCAGCTCATCAGGGACGACATGTTGCCCACGCCCTTTGCATGCCCGACGATGTTGCCGAAGCTCCGCCGCTGCGTGCCCAGCATGCCAAGCGCCCATTGCGGCTTGGTCGCGATATTGAGGATGTTCGGCAGGGTGAGCTTTGGTGGGGCGGAAAGCCCGTTCTTCAGGTCCTTGTGGCGCTGCCCGATGATCTGAAGATCCAGCGTCAGCACCAGGGCCGAGCATTCCGCAACCCGGGCCCGCTCGATCGCTGCATCCACGAAGGCCTCGTCCCGCATCACATAAAGCTGGAACCAGAAGGGGGATTTCAGCGCCTTCGCCAGATCCTCCAGCGAACAGATGCTCATCGTCGAAAGGGTAAAAGGCACGCCAAAGGCCCGCGCCGCCCGCGCTGCCTTGATCTCGCCATCGGCGCATTGCATCCCCGTCATCCCCACCGGCGCCAGCGCCACCGGCATGCTCACCGGCTCCCCCACCATGGTTGACGCGGTCGAGCGGCCCGACATGTCCACGGCCACCTTCTGGCGCAGGCGCAATCGCCCAAAATCATCGGTATTGTCGCGAAAAGTCTGCTCGGTGTAGCTACCGCTTTCGCAGTAATCATAGAACATCTTCGGCACGCGCCGCCGATAGAGACGCTTCAGATCGTCGATTGAGGTGATAACAGCCATGGCCAGGCCTCCAGACGCGCATATTGGTTAGCTCGCTTTACCAATACAGCCGGTTTTGCGCAAGAAGAACGCAAGGTCCCTTCATCTATTCCCAAATATCCCGGGGGAGCCTTCCCGCACGGGAAGGCGGGGGCAGCGCCCCCTCTTTCTTTTTGGCGCGACCTCAGGCCGAATGCGCCCCGGCCGCGAGGCTCGCCACGAAGGCCAGAACCTCGGCCACAGGCTTGCCGTGGCCAATCTGCTGAACAATGGCCGATCCAACCACGCAGCCATCCGCCACCCGGGCGATTCCCCGTGCCTGATCCGGGGTAGAGATGCCAAAACCCACGATCACCGGTAGGTCCGTGCTCTGTTTGATCCGCGCAACCTCGGGCGCCACATCCCCGGCCTGGGCCGCCGCCGCCCCGGTGATCCCGGTGATCGAGACGTAGTAGACGAACCCGGACGTGTTTTGCAATACGCGCGGCAGGCGCTTGGCATCGGTGGTCGGGGTGGCGAGGCGGATGAAGTGCAGCCCTGCCGCCTGCGCCGGAATGCACAGTTCAGCATCCTCTTCGGGGGGCAGGTCCACCACGATCAACCCGTCGATCCCCGCAGCCTTCGCCTCGACCAGGAATGCGTCAACCCCATGCGAATAGATCGGGTTGTAATAGCCCATCAGCACGATGGGGGTATCCGCATCCCCCGCCCGGAAATCGCGCACCATCTGCAGCGTACGGGCAAGGGTCATCCCCGCCTCCAGCGCCCGCTGGCCGGCCAGTTGCACGGTCGGGCCATCGGCCATCGGATCGGTGAAGGGCAGGCCGAGCTCGATTGCATCGACCCCCGCGCCCGGCAGTCCCTTCATGATCGCAAGCGAGACGTCCACATCAGGGTCCCCCGCCATGATGTAGGCCACGAAGGCCTTTTTCCCCTCGGCGCGCAGCCTGGCAAAGGTATCGTCAATCCGCGTCATCGCCCGTCCCATCCTGCGCTGCATCCTCGCGCGGATGTGCCACGGGAGGGGCAGGGAAATCAATGGGGTGCGGTGGGCTTCCCGGGCGCCAGAGTCCGCGCGCCCGGGCTCCCTTTGGCGAGAAGACCGAGACGCAACAGCCCGCCCTGACCGCCGAGGAGCAGTAGGGCTTCATCGGCGAGCGTCATGACGCCGACGCAGGCCTGCAATACCTCAACGCCCGCACCTACGACCCCCTCCTCGGCATGTTCATCCAGCCCGACTGGTTCGAGGTTACCAAACCCGGCGTGGGAACCAACAGGTACAGCTGCTCCTGCAACGATCCGGTGAACAAGATGGACCCGGGAGGGAACCAGGCAAATCAGTCGGGCGGGCTAAGCGACTTCTTCAGGGACTTCATCAATAGTTTCTTCCCGGGGTCGTCGCGAGCCGATGCCGGCAGGAACGCTGGCGAGTTTGGCAGGCAAGTCGTCCGCGAGGTTTATTCTTTACCTGCTAAAGCCGCGGCTGATGTCAAAGGTGCGTACGATATCGCCAGAGAGAACCCGGTCGCCGGGTTGATTATTCGCGACGTAGACGCAATTCTAGAGGGGGATTTGCCTGAGATCGCTGGAGTTATCCCTATCGGGAAAGCAGCGGCACCCGCTGGCGAACTGATCAATGATGCTCTTGTCCGCACGAAAGTCGACTGTTCCTTCGAAGGGAGCACACTCGTCCTCGCAAAGAGCGCATACAAACCAATAAGCGACATACTTCCCGAACAGGATCTCGTTTGGGGCCTGGACGCCAACGGGATTGGCGGCTGGCACGTCGTTCTGAGCCAGAGTGTCGCCACTTACGGCCACGAAGTCCATGTGACCATCCGCGATCTGGAGACCGGGGCGACGCAGACCATCGTGTCGAACCGCATACACCCTTATTTCGCGCAGGTGCCGGAGGACGAGATAGTGCTTCTTGCCAGCGAGGGCGTGCGCTACGACGGCCCGCTTGCCCCTGGCCACTGGATCGACGCGGGGCACCTGAAGCTGGGATACCGCCTGCTCAATCCTGATGGCACCCGGGCAGAGGTCGTCTCGGTCACGGAACGCGCAGCCACCCTTGACGCGCGGAACCTGACGGTCGAAGATGGACTCACCTGCTTCGTGGCGGCGATGGAGGGTATGGACCCGGCCTGGGTGCATAATGAATGCTGAGTGTTCGAATTATACAAACCGTTTGAACGTGCTCGAAACCGTGGGCTTGAATTGGCAGGTATAATTGACCCATCATCTCGAAGAGAGATTGTTGCAAAACTGACATACTTGAGGGAAAGATCTCCGGATTCACAGCTAAGACGATAGGCGGAAAATTTGCAAAAATGCGCATCGACTTTGACGAAAAGATCGGGGCCCACTTTATCGTGATGGTTGGGAAGAGAGATTCTCGCGTAAACTACCACCTCACGTTTCCGGGATCTGTATCCGACGTTTCATCCTTCCTCAGGCAATTTCAGTAAACGGGAA
>Ga0105048_10011144_pt1 | contig 14197 bp, 7 predicted proteins | sample MAT05_FD_78382 | JGI IMG/M metagenome (GOLD analysis project Ga0105048, IMG submission 78382) | Freshwater microbial communities from Lake Fryxell liftoff mats and glacier meltwater in Antarctica - MAT-05 | ecosystem: Environmental > Aquatic > Freshwater > Ice > Liftoff microbial mat | place...
CTGATTCGTGGCAATCGCATACAGCCAGGGCCGCGCAGGCCGACCGAGTTCGTACTGTTGAATCTTCGTGAACACCGCAACGAACGTGTTTTGGAAGACATCCGCCGCCAGTTCCGCATCGCCCAGGTACCGGCGAAGGTAGCCGTACAGTTCGCGTTCGTATCGCCGTACGAGCGTCCCGAACCACTCGCGGTCACCATCGCGCAGACGGGCGAGAAGTTGCTCGTCCGTCAATTCGTCCGTGGAATCGAAGCTGGAATGGGCCACCGCTAAACTATACGCCGTGAGTTCGCGAACGGTTCACTATTGTTTGTGATAGCAAAGGCAACGGGGTTGAACAGCGTTCGGTTGTGGCGTTCGGCGCGAGAACGGCTACAATCTCGGAACTTGCCCCCATCGGAGAACGAAAATGAACACCCGTACGTTCGGTAAAGACCCGGTTCGCGTCTCCGAGGTTGGCCTCGGTTGCTGGCAGATCGGCGGCGATCAGTGGGGCGCGGTGTCGGACTCCGACGCGCTCGCCACGCTGAAGGCCGCATACGACACCGGGGTGACATTCTTCGACACCGCCGACATTTACGGCCTCGGCCGCAGCGAAAGCCTCATCGCGAAGTTTGCCAAAGACATCTCGGCGAAGAAGCTGTTCCTCGCGACGAAACTCGGTCGTTGGCCGACGCCGGGGCTGCCGGACAACTGCCTGCCCGAACACGTGCGGACATTCACCGAAGCCTCGCTGAAGCGGCTCGGCGTCGAGACGCTCGACCTCACGCAACTCCACTGCGTGCCACTGGCGGAACTGGAAAAGGGCGAGATATTCGAGACGCTGCGCCAACTGAAACAGGAAGGCAAGATCCAGCGATTCGGGGCGAGCGTCGAATCGACCGCCGAGGCCAAGGCGTGTCTGGCGCAAGAAGGGCTGGCGTCGGTGCAGATGATTTTCAACGTGTTTCGCCAGACGCCGATTACTGCGATCTTCGACGAAGCCCAAAAGAAGGGCGTTGCGATCATCGTGCGCTTGCCGCTCGCGTCGGGGTTGCTCGCCGGGAAATATAGCCACAGCACGAAATTCGCGGCCACCGATCACCGCGCCTACAACCGCAACGGCGAGAAATTCAACGTCGGCGAAACCTTCGCCGGGCTGGGCTTCGAGAATGGCCTCGAACTGATCGAAAAGCTGCGAACGCTGTTGCCACCGGGCTACACGATGGCCGAGATGGCACTCCGCTGGATCCTCGATTTCCCCGCCGTCACGACGATCATCCCCGGCGCGCGCAACCCGCAACAAACATTGCTGAACGCCAAGCCGAGCGGTATGCGACCGCTGAGCGAGCAAAGCCACGAGAAACTCCGCCGCTTCTACCAGGAACAAGTCGCCTCGTTCGTCCGCGGCCCGGATTAGTAATCCATCGTGCGGAACTCGTTGGCGGCGAGCGCCAATGTGCCCGCCGCGAACGCCGCCGAGGTGGCGACCGAGAGTTCCGGATGGAACAGGCCCTTTTCCTGCGTGGCAATCAGTTCGGGCAACTTCATCGAAAAGCCATCCGCACGCATCGCGTCGAAGAAGATGCCGCCGAGGTCGAGCGGCTTCGGGAAGATCCAATAGCCGATGTCGAGCATCGTTTGCGATACCGCGGATAAACCTTCAACCGGATACGCAATCAGCCGCAGGTGCGTGAAGTTTATCGCCCAGCACAGCAGCCAGAATAGCAGCGTACCGAAGATGCACGCAACGGTGCTCCGGGTGGCGACGGCGAGGAACGTCGAGACCGAAAAGAAGATGCCGAAGTTCATGACCAACAGCGGCACCGCGAGCCAATAGCTGCCGTTCCAGACGCCCGTGCGCAGGCCGATCGCGAGCCACGTGCCGCCGACGAACAGCACCGCGTGCAAACTGACGAACAGCACCACACCGATGTACTTGCCGATCAACACCGACCAGCGTGGGGCCGGTTTCGCGAGCAAGATCGTGGCGGCTTGCGGTTCAAGGAAAGTCGGCAGAAAGCCCGCCGTCCAGAGCAGCGACAACAGCACGCCAACAGTGTCCGCGAGTGCCGCCGCCAGCCACAACTGCACGAACCGCACCGCATCGCCGCGGTGCCGTCCGACGGGCACTTTGATCAGGCCAAAACCGAACGACACTTCGCCGTTGATAATGCGAATGCCGTCGGCTTTCACTTTGTCCAAACCGATCCGTTCGGCTTCCTGTTGCGTGATGTACGCGGGAATTTCATAGTCGAGTGTCGTCGGCGGCATGTCGCCAGAAACGCTGATACTGAAGCAGAAACCGACGCACACCATCGTGAGCGCGAGCATCACCCAGAAGAGTTTCGTGTGCAGCGACTGCCGGAAGGTATCGCGGACCATCCAGCGAATCGTGCGGATCGCGAACGGGAGATTCATCGCGGCATACCCTTTTCGTACATGGCGAACAACGACTCTTCGAGCGTGCCCGATTGTCGCAATTCCGAGAGCGGCCCCTGCCACGCGACTTGCCCCGCCACGATGGCCGCCGCACGGTCGCAAAGTTCTTCGACTTCCGGTAGAACGTGCGACACGAGCAGCACGGTTTTGCCCTTCGCCTGGCGTTCGCGAACGAGTTCGCGAAGCAGTTTGCGGCCGTATAGGTCGAGGCCTTCGGTCGGTTCGTCGAGGATGAGCAAGTCGGGGTCGTTGATGAGTGCCTGCGCGAGGCCGAGCCGTTGGACCATGCCTTTGCTGAACCGGCTGATCGGCTCCGCGCGACGATCCCCGAGGCCAACGCGGGTCAGCGATTCGTCGACGAGTCGCGGCAAAATCTCGGAGTTCAAGCCCGACAGCCCGCCGTAAAACGCGAGCACTTCGGATGCGGACAGGTAGCGGGGAAAGGCATGGTTCTCGTGCATGTACCCGACGCGGCCGAGCGTTTGCCGGTTGGCGATCGATTCGCCCAGCCGCTGGATCGTCCCTTTCGTGGGGCGTGCGAGCGACAATAACAGCTTGATCAGCGTGGTTTTGCCCGCACGATTCGGCCCGAGTAACCCGAAGATGCTTCCCGTCGGAATCGTCAGCGAGATGCCGCGAACTGCGGCCACGTGGCTGCGCGACGATAGCGGGTTCGGCTTGTATGTCTTGTGGACATCGTCAAAAACCGCAGCGTGCGTCACGGCAATGGCTCTCCGGGTGTGTTGAGTATGCAGAGTATACTTCACGCCAAGCGATTTGACATATGACCTCTCAGAATTGACGTAAGTCCGAATTGCGGATGCCATACCTACGGCTCTCGCGAATCTGACTTACGTCACATCGCCTTGGATTTTTTGACCTCTGACTTTCGTGTGTTGCCGAATTGGGATTCGTTTAGCCGCGCCGCGTAGGCTTTGCGAAGCGAAGCGCGGGGCGGAAACTCTCGCGAAAATTGCGCGATCTCCGATACATCCTTCCCGCGCTGGCTCGCTGACGATGACTCAGCGGATTGCGTTCCCCTCTCACATTGTGTATCGTGCAGTCATTAATCACATCGAAAGGATGCTCCGATGCTGCGATGTTTGCTGTTGTTGTTGGTGTGCGCGTGTCCGGTGGTGGCGGGCGACGATTGGCCGTCGTGGCGGGGGCCGTTAGGGAATGGTGTGGCCGACGCGAAGCAGAAGCCGCCGACGCTTTGGAACGAAAGCGAAAATGTGCTGTGGAAGGCGGAGTTGCCGGGTCGTGGGCACGGCTCGGCGACAGTCGTGGGCGACCGCGTGTACCTGGCCGTGGCGGATGCCGTGACCGAAACGCAGTCGCTGTTCGCCTTCCATCGCGAGAGTGGCAAGAAGGTCTGGCAGGCGGACTTGCACAAGGGCGGCTTCGAGAAAAAGGGTAACGCGAAAGGTTCGCTCGCCTCGTCTTCGCCGGCCTGCGATGGCGAACGCATCTACATCAATTTCCAGAATGCGGATGGCATTCACACCTCGGCGGTTGGCCTCGATGGTGCGATCCTTTGGCAGAAGAAAGTCGTCGATTACGTGCTGCACCAGGGTTTCGGTTCGTCGCCGATGCAGTATCGTTCGCTCGTGATTGTCGCCGCCGACAACAAGGGTGGCGGCGCGATCGTCGGCCTCGATCGCGTCAGCGGTTCGGTGGTCTGGTCGCACGCGCGGCCCAAGCTGCCGAACTACGTTTCGCCCGTGATTCTCACCGCAGCGGGCAAAGAGCAACTGATCTTAACGGGCTGCGATTTGGTCACGAGCCTCGACCCAATGACGGGCAAAGTCAACTGGGAAACTAAGGGCGCAACTACCGAGTGCGTGACTTCGACCGTCACCGATGGCAAGCACATTTTCACGACCGGCGGCTACCCGAAGAACCACATCGCGGCAATGGCCGCCGACGGTTCTGGCAAGGTCGTGTGGGAAAATCTGACGCGGGTGTACGTGCCATCGTTGATCGTACGCGACGAGCATATTTACGGCGTCATCGACGATGGTTTCGCCGTCTGCTGGCGTTGCGACACGGGCAAGGAAGTCTGGCGAGAACGCTTGAGCGGGGCCTTCACCGCGTCCCCCGTGCTGGTCGGCGACACGATCTACGCGACGAACGAATCGGGCGTGACATTCCTGTTTGAAGCGTCGCCGAAAGGGTACGCATTCGTGGCGAAGAACAAGCTCGGCGACGAAACCTTCGCTTCGCCGACGATCTGCGGCGGTCGCGTCTATCTGCGCGTCGCAAAGAAAGCGAACGGCCAACGCCAGGAAACGCTGTACTGCCTCGGCACGCGATGATCGTTCCTCTCGTAGAGCGAGTGGCGACTCATGCACCCGGAACGAAAGAGGTTTTCGCCTTCGCAGGAAGTGTCAGATTCCGCCGCGAAAAGTCCGAACTGCAATCGAGCGCAACTTCAAAAAGCACAACCAAGGCGTGCGATTTCCACGTTCGAGGCACGGTGTGGACTTTACCGAGGGTTCCCCTTGCTGGCGCTTCGGGCTGGCACGATGTCCCTTCTTGAAAGACGCCATCCTCAGCGCGATCCGAGACGTGCGGCAGGCTAACGTCGGCTAATTTCTACCGTTCGCGGGTCGGTGTGCTTATAATGCCTTCATTCGATTCCACACGTGCGCCCTGCCATCGGTCGAACCATGCATAACTCACCGATCTTCGTTGCTCCGCCGCATTTGAAGTTCCCGGATGCGGGGCCGCCACCGATACCGTTCAACGAAACGACCGAATTGCTTCGGCAGTTGCTCGACGTGCAGAAAGAGCAGTTAATATTATCGCGGAACCAGGCGGCAGCAAACGATAATGCTTCGCGGTGGCGGAACTTCCTCGCCAAGTGGCAGGAGGAGTTCCCGAACGTCGGGCAGGCTTGTAAAGAAGTCCTTCCGACGTTCGAGCGCGTTTATTTACGCCTGATTCAAGACATGACCGACCGCCTGCGCGGCGACGAACCCGACGACCTCGACAGCGAGTTCACGCTGGCCGAGTTCCTGGACCGATACGGTATGCGAATCAGTCAGTTAGGGGCGATTATCGGTCAGATTTCGCCGCTCGCCGATGCCGCCCCACCGCCGCCGACGCCGAGCGAAGAGCCGAACGGTTGACGCCTTGAGTAGAATTGCTGCATGGAACTTTCCGCAACGGATTTCGCTCACGTTCGCGATTTGTACAATCGCGGCTGCTACCGGCAGGCGCTCGATGCCTCTGCCGGTTTTGGCCCCCTACGCGACTGGACCGGCGCACCCGGTCGCCTGCTCGCGGGCCGCCTCGCGATGCAACTCGGCGCGCCGCGGCTCGGGCGTCGCATTCACCTCGTCGCCTTCCGCCAAAGCCCGGCGTATCTCGAAGCGGTCTACTACCACGCGCGATATCGCTTCGAGCGCTTCGGCCCACTCGCCAGTTGGCAGTTCATGACCACGCAGACCGATTGGGCCGATGCCTCGCCCGATCTCCGTGCAGACTGGCACGCGCTGCAAGGGTTCGTCGTTGGCCGGATGTTCGACTTCGACCGCGCGGAACGCTATTTGAACCAAGCCGAAGCACTCGCCCCGAATCGCGCGTGGTTGCAAGTCGAACGCGCCGCCGTACTCGAAGTCGCGGAACGGCACCCCGAAGCGCTCGCATCGGCGCGGCGGGCATTGCAGATTCAACCGTGGTTCCGACCCGCCGTGCAAGCCGTTGCGCATATCTTGCAGAAGACCGGGAAGGATGTCGAAGCCGTCGAGTTCCTCACCGAAGCGAGCACGCACCTCGAGAGTGGCATCGTCGCGGCTCATCTTGCGGCGCTGCAACTGGAACAAAAACAGTACGATTCGGCCCGTTTGAGCCTGAACCGCTACGAGGAACTCTCCCCGCTCATCGAACCCGAGGGGAAGAAGTGGCTATCGGCACGGCGTGCCGATGTGGCGTATGCGCTCGGCGAGCGCGATGTGGCAGCGACGGAATCGCGGAAGGTCGGCGAGGAATTTTACACCGGCTTCGCGGAACGCCTGGCAAACTCGCCGATGCAACCGACGCGGGTTCAGTTACCGCTCGATTTGTCGTACGCCGATGGCGCGGAATCGCCCTCGGTGTGTGCGTTGTTGTCGCGTTTCTGGAACCGGCCCGCATCGGAAACAGTCGCCGATGGTGTACATCCGCAAGATGGCATTCCCGACTTCGCCGAGCGCAAACGGCTGACCGATTCGGGCTGGATCACGCGCGAATTCACGCTGTCGGCTGAGTCGTCGTTCGCGCTACTCGATGCCGGGCTGCCATTCCTGATTACGCTCGTCGAAGTCGGCGTCAGTCAGTCGCGGCTGGCGATCGGTTACGATGCGACGCGGATGAGCCTCTATCTGTGCGATGGCCACGAACGCAATCCCGTGGAGGCTCCGATTGCCGTTTTGCAGAAGCGGTACGCCTCTTCGGGGCCGCGCGGCCTGGTGGCAGTTCCACAAGCCGAAGTGCTAAAACTCAGCGGAATCGTGCTGCCCGATGCCGATCGTTACGACGAACTCGATCGCTTGCAGCTGCTGCTGGCCGACGGCAAATACGCCGATGCGAAGATCGCCTGCGATGCCCTGATTGCGGTGCAGCCCGGCACCCGCTGGGCGAAACTGGCTGCGATCATCTGGGCGCGTGGCACCGCGCACCCGGTGTTGTTGCTCGATGCGCTCGACGATCTGATCGTCGATTTCCCCACCGACCCGACGTTTGCATTGTCGAAGGCGGCGGTGTTGCGGGAACTCGGTCGCATCCCCGAACGCTACGCCGTGCTGCGTGCGGCGGCATCGCTTCCGGACCCCGACCCGCTGATCGTGCAATCGTTGGCGCAAATGCTCCTGACCGATCCGCGTGCGCAACTCGAAGCGGATCACCTATTGCGGAAATCGATCCGCGGTCGCCCCCAGGCGGCGGCGGGCTACTTCCTGTTGGCCTCGCAACGCTGGGAGGAACAGCACTTCACTGAAGGCGTCGATCTGTACCGTTTCGCGAGTTGCCTCGACGATCGCGAAGAGCAGTTTGCGGAAGCGTATTTCCGTGCCGCCAAGGTGATGGATCAATCGCCCGAAGCCTTGCGGATGTTCCAGCGGAAGGCGACGCGGGCCGATGTGCCGTTCCCCCCTGCGGTGCGGGCGTTATTCGGCGCGCTGTGGGATCGCGACGAACCGGAGCAGGCGTTTGCCGCGTTGGCGCGGGCCATCGAGAAACTGCAAGCGAGCGGCGAGAAGGCAGCGGCCCTCGCGGAGCTACGATTGTTCCGTGCGGAGATGTTGGCGCAGTTCGGCCGTTTCGAAGAATCCGATGTCGAACGCGACGCGGCCCGCGCGCAGACTTCGCCGCAAGTCTGGCACCGGACGTCGGCACGAATCGCGCGGATGAAGCCGGACCTCGCGGCCGCGCTCGATCACTTGCAGTCCGCGTTGTCGATCGATCCGAACTGGGTCGAAGGCCATCGCGTCGTCGTGGCAATCCTCGCCGATACCGATGGCCAGATGGCCGCACGCGCGTACCTCGGCGCGCTGGTCAATCGCTACCCGTACACGTACCCCGTGCTGCGGTTGCGGGCGGAGTTCGATTCGCCGAAAGCCGACGATACCGCGATTCACGTGATCCGCGAAACGATCGCACTTTGCCCGCACGATGCGTGGGCACGGCGTCAGTTGGCGCTCGTTCTGGCGGATCAGCGTCGCGATACCGAAGCGCTGGAGCAATTGCAGTTAGCCGCCGACACCGAGCCGACGCACCCCTCGCATTTCGCGGTGTTGGCGCACGTCCATCGGCGGGCGGACCGCATCGACGATGCGCTCGAAACGTACCGCAAGGCGCTCCGGTCGAACGTCGATCACGAACTGGCTGTCGGCGAGTGGATTCGCCTTTGCCGAAGCAAAAAGGAACGGCGTAAGGCGGTGCGGTTCATCGTCGAACAACTGCATTCGCAGCCGCACGCCGGCGATGGCCTCGTGGCGTATCGCGATCAAACCTTGGCGTTGGCCGCCGACGATGAAGAAGGCCATAGCAGACTGCTCGACGAGCTTTACACCGAACTCGATCGCGTACTCGACGAACGCCCGGACTTGTGGCAAGCGTGGTCGTTGATGATTCAGCAACTGGGGCTAATGCACCGCCTCGACGAAGCGCATAGCCTCGCCGAAGAGGCGACGGAGCGTTTCCCGTTGTTGGCGCAATTGTGGTCCGACTTGGCGCGCGTTCGCGGCGCGATGGAACGCAACGAAGAACGCATCGAGGCACTTCGCTCGGCGGTGTCGGCGGCCCCCGCGTGGTCGCCCGCTTCGCACGAATTGGCCGATGCACTTTCCGAAGACGACCAGGACGAGGAAGCGGTGACGGTGCTGGAACGTGCGGTCTCGCGATCGCCGCAAGAGCCGACGACGATGGCGGCGCTGGCGGACCGGTTGTGGGCGGCGGGGCGTTCCGAAGACGCGCTCTTCCGTGCGCAAACCGCCGTGCGGCTCGACCCCGGATTCGACCCGGCATGGCGGATGGTCATGCACTGGTCGGATCGCCTCGAACGCCCCGACGAAGTACTGGCGTTAGCGCGGGAACTGACGCGCACCCGTCCCGGCGACCCGCGTGGCTGGCTGAAACTTGCACGATTACTGCACGATAACGAGCAAGGAACCGAGGCGCTGGCCGCGCTCGATACCGTCATTCGGCTCGACCCGCGGAACATCGAAGCGCACGACCAGAAAGCCGAGCGGCTGGCCGAACTCGGTCGCTACACCGAGGCACTGGAAGCGGCGCGGCCGGCGGAACTGATTACCGAACAGCCGCTCGTTCTCCAGGGCCGTGCCGCATGGGTCGAGGCGAAGCGCGGCAATTACGCCGCCGCGATCCCGCCGATGCAGGCGCTCGTTTCCGTCGAACCCGAGTACTTCTGGGGCTGGCAGCAACTCGCCGAATGGTACAACGAAACCGGTCGCGTCGAAGGCTTCCTCGAAGCCGCATCCGAACTCGTTCGCCTCAAGCCCGATCACCCGCTGACGCTGACGATGCGCGGCGAAGCGAAGCTGAAAACCGGCGACCGCTCCGGCGGGAAGGCCGACCTGCGCGACGCCCTCCGGATTGCCGCACAGTACGCACCGGCGGCGGCGATTCTCTTCGATGCCTGCCTCGAAGACGGCGAAACCCGCGAGGCGCAATCGGCGTTGGCCGTGCTGCAAGAACATGCGGGCGGGCCGGAAGTGCTGGTGAAACAAGTCCAGTTCGCGTGCCGGACAGACGACGCCGAGGCCGCACTCCGCACGCTGGCCGAGTTGGCCGAAACCCCGATGAACGGCTCGCCGTTGGCGCTGCAGATGGTGTTGAGCGAACTGCAAACGGCGGGCTGGGGCGACCGCGCGGCCACCGTCCTAAAGGATGCCTGGCAATCGGGCGGCACCTTCAACCCGTGGGCACCGCTCTATTGGCTCGACACCGAACAAGGCGAATCCGCGTCGTTCGACGAACGCATTTCCGCCACCGATGCCGCCATCCGCGTTCACCCGCAATTTCCCGCCGGGTACGACCGCAAGGCCGAACTGCTGAGCCTCGTCGGCCAGTTCGACGAAGCGTTCGCGACGTGCCACCCCGCCGCAATCGCCGAACCGTTACCGATCACGTTGCGGGGCCGTGCGGCGTGGGTCGAGGCGAAGCGCGGGAACCTGCCGCAAGCCATTGTCATCATGAAACAAGTCGTCGCCATCGACCCGGAATACCTCTGGGGCTGGCGGAATTTAGCGCAGTGGTACGACGTCGAGAAGCGGTTCCGCGAATGCCTCGACGCCGCCGACCGCATGGTGAAACTGTCGCCGAAAGACCCCGTGGCGTACGGCTACCGCGGCGAAGCGAAACGGACACTCGGCGACCGCAACGGCGCGAAAGAGGATTTCCAGAAGGCGTTCGACCTCGACCCGACGTTCGATGTCGCCGGGTTGCATCTCGTCGCGGAACAACTCGAAGTCGGCGACGCGACCGCCGCCGCCGAGACGCTGTCGCGGTTGCAAGACCACACCGATAGCCCGCTCGTCCGGCTGCGGGCCACGCAAGTCGCGGCGCAACAAGGCGACTTGCTGCTAGCGCAACAACGGCTGCGTTCGCTAGCGATCGACGCGGAAGTTTCCGCCGGTGTTTTGCGCGATGCCAGCACCAGCCTCGACCGCCAGGGCTGGACGACCGAAGTCGAAGAGATTCTCTTCCGTACGGTGAACGGTAACGAAGTGACATCGGCCTCGGCAACGGTCTGGGCCGAACGACTGATGCAAGCGGACCTCGGCGCGCGGATTCTCGAATTGCTGCCGTCGCTGTACGAACGGCTGCCCTCCGCCGGTCGCGCGGCGACGCTGGAATACGCCACCGCCACCGCCGCCAAGGGCCGCACGGAAATCGCCACGACGACGATCCACCAGTACGCCGACGAACTGCGCACCCACGATCAGTCGTGGGCAAAAGCCGGCGCGATTCTCCACGCGGCCAAGTCGCACGCACTCGCGGCCACGTGGCTTTCGGACTGGAAAGCCCGGTCGAACATCGAGCCGTGGATGTTGATTTCGCTGATGAGTTCGTTACGGGTGCAAGATCGCGATGCGGAAGCGAACGATGTCGCGCAAGCCGGACTCGCGATGTACGGCCCGCCCGCCACGCTCGCTGAATTCCGCAGTTGGCTCGCGCTCGTGGCCGCAATGGAAGGCCGCACGTACGACGCCCAGCAACTCTTGCTCGCGATCGATTCGATCGGCCTGCCCGACGGCACGCGGCTCGTGATGGTGATCGCCGATTCGCTGGTGATGGTGCAAAGCGCCGGGGCCGACGGCAAGAAAGCCGCCTTCAACGAAGCCAAAGAGCGGATCAAGATCGCCGCCGACGCCTGTGCCGCCAGCGACGTGCCCCCCGGCCTGCCCCGCTGGTACAAAAAAGTCGTCGCCAGGCTCGCCGCCGACGCCGGTCTCTTCGCCAAAGCCTGGGTCTGGTGGCAACAACTCCACCCCTGGGTGAAAGAGTAGTCTCGCTGGCGTACCGAAGCCAATTCTTACCCCAACGGGCAACGCCGTGAACGATTATTTGGCATGTTTCAAAAACAAAAAACACTGGTTTTTGAGTAGCAGGTGCGTCCTTCGTTCTTCACTCTCCGGTAGCCGCAGGTCTTCAGCCTGCGCGGGGGCAAATACCCTCGAAAATTAGTCGTGGCGAGTCTTCGAGACGCGACGCGATAAGCCACAACGTGAATCCGGGCGATAGAAACGTCTTGGTTGGCGGCGAATCCGAACCTAACGCCCGACCGATGGCCACAACGTGATTCCGGGCGTTAGAAACGTCGTGTCTCGAAGACTCATCACGACCTTCAGCGATGGCCGGTGGAAAACGCAGGCTGAAGACTTGCGGCTACCAGAATTGGCAAGAAGCGGAAACGGCTACCCAAGAAAATACGTGCCATCGCAGATACGACAAAATCCTTCGTTAGCGCTAACGGGATTGATTGGGGATTACTTCCGCGTGGGGGTTGGTTTCGTTGCGGCGGCTCTAGCGTCCTTTGAGGCGACGAGGAAGTAGCTGCCGATGGCGATGACGGCCAGCACGCTCATTGCGAGGATTGCGGGGAAGAGTCCGGATACTTTTGCGGTCGGTTTCGGTTGGTTCACGCCGAACATTGCGGCCATCTTCTTCTCGGTGGCGGCATCGACGAGCTCGGTGTCGGACCAACTCGGCTCGATCAGTGGCATCGCGAACACGGGGTTCGGTGCCGGTGCGCGTGCGGGTGGCAATGCGGCGCGGCCCGGTAGCGTTTCCTGAAGGGCGTTGGCGACCGTCGGTTGGTTCGCGCCCGATGGCGATTGCGAGGCACCCGATTGCGTGCCGAGTTGCACCGCCGAGCCACTCGGTTGATGGCTGTTGAACAAACGCGAGCCGCCGGAAACGGGGCCATTGCCGCCCCAACTGTTGAAGCTGACGCTGGTGCCGGGCGAGTTGATGCCACCGTTCGATTCGGGGAAGTCTTCCGATAGCGGGACCGATGCCCCGAGCCGTGCCCACGGCGAGAGCGCATCCATCGCTTCGCGGGCGCTCCGGTAGCGATCTTCGATCTTCTTCGCCATCAATTTTTGCACGACGGTCGCAAGTTCCATCGGCACCTCTGCGTTCACAATGTGCAGTGGTGTCGCGTCTTTCATCGCGTGATTAATCAGCTTCTGCGCGATTTTGCCACCGTGAAACGGTGCTTGACCCGCAAGCAAATAGTACGCAGTACAGCCGAGCGAGTAAAGGTCCGCGCGGGCGTCGACCGTCGAGGAATTCACCGCTTGTTCGGGTGCGAGATAGTCGGCAGTACCGACGATCTTGGCCCCTTCGCCGCGAGTCAACGCATCGTCGTCGAGTTCGGATCGCACGAGGCCGAGGTCTAGAATGCGAACGACACCGGTGCGGTCGAGCAACAGGTTCGCAGGCTTGATGTCGCGGTGAATCAGCGAGCGATCGTGGACGGCAGTCAGGCCGCTGGCCACCTGCCAGATATAGTTTGCAGCACGTTGCGGCGTAATGCGGCCACGGCGGGCGATGAGGTCGTGCAGCGTCACGCCGTCGATATATTCCATGACGAGGTACGCCACGTCGCCGTCCATTTCGACGTCGAACGCCCGCACGAGGTTCGGGTGTTCGAGTAACGCCGCCGCCCGCGATTCCCGCAAGAATCGTTCGCGGGCAAATGCGTTCCCGGATCGATCCGGCGGCAGCACCTTCAGTGCCACGCGGCGCTTCATGCTCGTGTGTTCGGCCAAATAGACCTGGCCCATGCCACCCATACCGATGCGGTCGAGCAGGCGATATTTCCCCAGCACGAAGCCACGGTGGCGGCCGCGAAGCAGTTGCTCCGCTTGGAACTTCGTCAGCAATCCATCGGCTTGCAAAGTCCGTACGACGAGCGCTGGCGTATCGAGTTCGGGGTGCGACGACAGAACCGAATCGAGCTGCGCGTCGGTTAGCAATTGACTCTTGCGAATGATGTCGAACAAATCGGGTGCGGTGGTCGGTGCGGCCATGAGATATCCAATTCAGCGTGACTGTGATCGCGAAAACAAATGAGTGCGACTGAACCAAGGGTAGATTCAGATTGGCCGCACGATGTGCAAATATTCGGCATATTCCGCAAACTTCTTCCGTTCTGCCTGAGTTTCCGACGCTGTACTGTCGACTTCTCGCGGGCGACCAATTCTGTGAACGGGCCACACGAAAATGCTATCGCGAGAAACGAAAAAACGCCTGTCAGAGAAATTTCTCCGATAGGCGTCGTTGGTTTTGATTCGGAGTTACTTCTTCGGCGTCGCTGCGACTTTCGCAACGTAGCCCGGCGAGGCGTTGAACGACTTGACAACCGTGGCATCGTCGGTTTTCCACACGCGGACTTCGCCATCGTATGCGCCACCAGCGACTTGTTTGCCATCGGGGCTGATCGCCACCGCGTACACGAAGTCGGTCAGCCCCTGAAAAGTTTTCACGTTCGCGAGGGTCTCCATGTTCCACGAACGAATCGACTTATCGGCGGAGGCCGTCAGCAAGATCGGCTCTTTCGGGTGTGCGACGATCTTGAACACATCGTCGGCGTGGCCGCCGCCCGCCTTGATCTGCTTGCCTTCGCCCGTCGGCTTCCAGTTCCGCAATTGCTTGTCCGCGCCGACCGAAAAGCCGACGGTGCCATCGGCCTTCATCGCGACGCCGTACACGATGTTCTGATGCTCGGGGAACGTCAGTACCGATTCCTTCGCTTTGAGATCCC
>Ga0105048_10011145_pt1 | contig 14197 bp, 10 predicted proteins | sample MAT05_FD_78382 | JGI IMG/M metagenome (GOLD analysis project Ga0105048, IMG submission 78382) | Freshwater microbial communities from Lake Fryxell liftoff mats and glacier meltwater in Antarctica - MAT-05 | ecosystem: Environmental > Aquatic > Freshwater > Ice > Liftoff microbial mat | place...
GCTCGAGAGCGCCGGGCCGCCGCGCGACGGAAACACCGTTCAATCTGGTGCGGGAAGCGCATCCTTGAGAACCGGTAGGCGCCCAATCTTCGGGCGCCGACCTTCTTCGTGTCCTTTGCCGTGAAGCCCTCACTGTTCCGGCTTGATGCCGGCGGACTTGATGACCTTGGTCCAAAGGTCGATTTCGTTCTTGACGAACGCGGTGTACGCAGCTGATCCCTGTGGCGGAACGATGAATCCTTGCGCCACCATGCGTTCCTTGACTTCGGGTGATGACATGACCTTGATCATGGCGGCCTCGAGCTTGTTGACGATCGGCTGGGGCGTGCCATTGAGCGCCGACAAGCCCGACCACGACAGCGCCTGGAAGCCGGGATAGCCGCTTTCGGCAATTGTCGGTACGTCCGGATACAGCGGATTGCGCTGCAGGCTGGTCACCGCGAGCGCTCGCAGCTTGCCTGCCTTGACGTGTCCAAGTGCCACGTCCTGGTTGATGAACATGACCGGGATCACGCCACCCAGAATGTCGTTCATCATCGGGCCGCCGCCCTTGTATGGAATTCCGACCATGTCGAGCTTGGCGGTCTGCTTCAGCAGTTCCATCGCCATGTGACCCGAAGCGGCGTGCGTGAAGCCATAGTTGAGCTTGTTCGGATTCTTGCGGACGTACTCGAGGAACTCGGCGAAGGTCTTGAACGGAGCGTCGGGGTGCGCAACTAGCACGTTCGGGCCCGAATGAATCTGATCGATCTGGATGAAATCGCGCATTGAGTCGTAGCTCAATTTTGGATCGAGGCCATGAGCGACGGCGTTGGACCCGACGCCGGTCAGGATGATGGTGTAACCATCGGGCTGCATGGTGGCGGCGCGCGCTGTGCCGATCGTGCCGCCGGCCCCACCGATGTTCTCGACGACGAACGGCTGTCCCAGTTCCTTGGAGAGCCCGGTCGCCGCCATGCGGCCCATCAGGTCGCTGGTACCACCGGCCGGAAAAGGAACGATGATCTTGACCGGCTTGCTCGGCCAGCTGTCCTGCGCGTAAGCCGGCGCCAGTGCCAGCAAAGCGAGCGCAGCCGCGGCGTAGACAGAGGCGCGACTGAGGGTGAGTCGTTGCATGGTTAAGTCTCCTCCTGTTGATTTTTGGTTTCCGCGCGTGTAGCCCAGCGCGAAGGACATGAAGCGCTCGCCGTTCTGTCCCCGAAACTCTATCAGGCTGCGTACGTTGATGGTTGTTGGGTGAAGTATGCCTCGTCGGGCGCCCGACCATGACCACCGCCACGCTTGGCCCTCGACATGCAACCGGATCGACTCGGTAGCGTCATCCTGGCGCCTGATACAGTAGTTGTCCCTGACGTCCAAACGCGAAGATCACTCATGGCGCACCTTCTCCACTGGTCACGGCACGCTGCACTCGCCGCGTTGGTGGCGTCAAGTTGCCTCGCCGCGGGCATCGAACCGGCAGAGCGGTACCGAACCGTTCGACCCAGCCCGGACGGGATCGGCAAGGTCTACATGGGCCGCGAGATCGCCCAGGTGATGGGCTGGCAGGCCGCGCCCTGGCTTGAACGCGACGAGCGGGAGCGGGAGGAGCGCAGCGACGTCTTGATCAGGCTTCTGGATCTGAAACCTGGCAACGTTGTCGCCGACGTCGGCGCGGGCTCCGGCTACTACACGCGCCGGATCGCCAATCGCGTGGGGCCATCGGGCCGGGTGTTCGCGGTCGATGTCCAGCCAGAAATGATCAGGATGCTCGGCGCCATCGCGAAGCGTCCGGACTACACGCATGTCGTGCCGGTGCTTGGATCCACTAACGACGTCAAACTTCCAATGGCGTCGGTCGATCTGGCGATCATGGTGGATGTTTACCACGAGCTCGAGTTTCCGTTCGAGGTCATGGCCATTCTCGTGCGGGCGGTGAAGCCCGCCGGCCGCATCGTTCTCGTCGAATACCGTGCGGAAGACGCGAAAGTGCCGATCAAGCCGATACACAAGATGAGCGAAGCGCAGGTCCGACGTGAGGTCCAGCAGCACGATGTAGCCTGGGAGCGCACCGAAAACGCGCTACCGTGGCAGCACGTTGTGGTGTTCCGTCGGAAATAATCTCTAGTTCGCAGCCGGCACGGGCTGACTCGCGACGGCGGGGCCTTTCCTGCGGGCCAATGGAGGCGGGGGTCGGAATCGAACCGGCGTACACGGCTTTGCAGGCCGCTGCATGACCACTCTGCCACCCCGCCTTAGGGTGTGGACTTGGGTTGCCGGCATCACGCGCGGCCACCGAAACAAAAGGGAGAGCTTCGGTAAAAGCTCTCCCTTCGGCTTGTTTGGAGCGGGAAAGGAGTCTCGAACTCCCGACCTCAACCTTGGCAAGGTTGCGCTCTACCAACTGAGCTATTCCCGCGTAGGAAGCTCGCAATTATAGCGCAGATTAAGACCCCGTCAAAATCCCCGCGTAAACATGCGCTTGGCGGCCAAACCTCGATTGGCCATCAGGCACTGACCTTGGCAATGGCGTCGGCAACATAATCCACGTTCTTGGCGTTGAGGGCGGCCACGCAGATGCGGCCGGTATCGACGGCATAGATTGAAAATTCGTTGCGCAGCCGCAGCACCTGCGCCTGCGTCAGGCCCGAATACGAGAACATGCCGCGCTGGCGCAGCATGTAATTGAAGTCCGATCCCGGGATCGTGTCGTGCAGGCGCTCCACCAGCAGCGCGCGCATAAGCTTGATCCGGTCGCGCATCGAGGCAAGTTCGGCCACCCACAGCGCGCGCAGTTCCGGCGAGCCCAGCACCGTGGCCACGATCTGGCCCCCATGGGTGGGCGGGTTCGAATAGTTGGCCCGCACCACGCGCTTCAATTGCGACAGCACGCGCGTGGCCTCGTCCTTGTCGGTCGCCACCACGGAGATTCCGCCCACGCGTTCGCCGTACAGCGAGAACGACTTCGAGAACGAGCTTGCGATGAAGAGCGGTCCCGGCGTGGCGGCGAACGCGCGCACCACGCTGCCGTCGGCGTCGATGGAGTCACCAAAGCCCTGGTACGCGATGTCGAGGAACGGCACCAGGCCGCGCGAGCGCACGACGTCGACGATGCGCGGCCATTGCGCGGCGGTGGGGTCGGCGCCCGTAGGGTTGTGGCAGCACGCATGCAGCACGACGATGCCGCCGGTGGGAATTTGCTCCAGCGCGGCGATCATGCCCGGGAAGTCGAGGTCCTTGGCGGCACTGTCGTAGTACGTGTAATTGTTGACGGTGAAACCCGCGCCTTCGAACAGCGCGCGATGGTTTTCCCAGCTGGGGTTACTGATCCATACCTGCGCGCCAGGCGCGAAACGGCGCAGGAAGTCCGCGCCGACCTTCAAGCCCCCTGTGCCGCCGATGGCCTGCACGGTGACAGCGCGACCGGACGCCACGATTTCACTGTCGGCACCGAACAGCAATGCCTGCACGGCCTTCGCATACGTGGCGAGGCCATCGATAGGCAGGTAGCCGCGCGGCGAACCCTTATCGTTCATCTCGCGCTCGGCCTGTTTCACGCACTGGAGCAGCGGCAGCTTGCCGTTCTCGTCGAAATATACGCCCACGCCCAGGTTCACCTTGGCGGGGTTGGTGTCGGCGACAAACGCTTCGGTAACACCCAGGATGGGGTCGCGCGGGGCAAGTTCGACGGCGGACAAGAGCGAGGCAGGCAGGGGCGCGTTCATGGCAGGGCCGGAAGGGGAAAAACCGTCATTTTACGCCAGTGGAAGAGGCCGATTTCCGGGCCTGCGCCATCAGGCGAAATCGACCCACTTGAGCACGGCTATCAGCGCTGCGACCCACGTCACCGACGTGGCGAACATGGCCACCATGTAGCCCCAGCCGCGCTTGTTGGCCGCCGTCCAGTAACCCACGGCGTAGAGAATGCGTCCCAGGATGTACACGCTGCAGGCCAGCGCGGCGTAGCGCGGATTGCCGAACCACGCGTAGATCCACATGGCCGGCAGGAACAGCACGAGGTTCTCGAGTTCGTTCACCTGCACGCGATAGGCGCGCTCGAAAGCGGGATCGCCCGTGGTGGCGGGCGCCTTGACCTTGTAACGCGTGCGCATGCGCCCCACCTGAAAGATCGTGACGAAGTACCACAGCAGTGCAAGCAGGGTGGTCAGGGCGGGCAGCGACAGCGGCATGCAAAACTCCTTCGGGAACGGCGTTTACTCGACAGCAAGCGGGTACCAAGGCTAACGTGCATCCCTTCCTCACGCAATTGTTCCGCTCGCGCGGTTGACCGGATACTTGACGCAACATGGCCACGCTCGAGATCGCCTCCGCTGTCGAAACCCCTAAAGTGCCGCCGCTGACGGCGCTACGCATCCTCACGCGCGTCTGGCGCTACGTGCGCCCGTACCGCCGGCAGGTGATCTTGGCAGGCATCGCGCTGGTGTTCGCCGCAGGCGCGGTGCTGATGATCGGGCAGGGCCTGAAATTCGTGATCGACCGCGGCTTCTCTGCAGGCAGCGGGCCGGAGTTGGACCGCGCGCTGATCTTCATGCTTGGCGTGGTCGTCGTGATGGCCTTCGCCACCTATGCGCGTTTCTATTTCGTGTCGTGGATCGGCGAGCGGGTTACAGCGGACCTGCGGCGCGCGGTGTTCGATCACCTGCTGTCGCTGCCACCCGGCTACTTCGAGGTCATGCGCACCGGCGAAGTGATCTCACGCCTGACCAACGACACGACGATGCTGGAGACGGTGATCGGCTCCAGTGCTTCGGTAGCCATCCGCAACGTGCTGTTGATGATCGGCGGCCTCGTGATGCTGGCGCTGACCAGTGGCAAGCTCACCATGCTGGTGCTGGTGGGCGTGCCGCTGGTGCTGGTGCCGATCATCTATTTCGGGCGGCGTGTGCGCAGGCTCTCGCGCAGCACGCAGGATCGCGTCGGCGAAATCGGCGCCTATGTCGACGAAGCGCTGCACGAGATCCGCACCGTGCAGGCCTATGGCCACGAAGGCGTGGACCGGCGGGAATTCGGCGCGCGCGTCGAAGGCGCGTTCGCCACGGCATTGCAACGCATCCGCCAGCGTTCGTTCCTGGTGGCGGCCGTGATCCTGCTCGTGTTCGGGTCCGTCGGCATCATCCTGTGGATCGGCGGTCACGACGTGGTGGCGGGGCGCATCACGGCGGGCCAGCTGTCGGCGTTCGTGTTCTACGCGATCGTCGTTGCCGGAGCGGCGGGCGCGATCAGCGAAGTGATGGGCGAGCTGCAGCGCGCGGCGGGCGCCACCGAGCGCCTGTTCGAGTTGCTGGCAATCGAGCCTGCGATCCGCGCACCGGCGCATCCCGTCGCATTACCGGTACCACCGCAGGGCACCGTCAGCCTGACGGACGTCACCTTCCACTATCCGTCGCGGCCGGACGCGGCGGCATTGCATGGATTCTCACTGGATGTGGCTGCCGGCGAGAAGGTGGCGCTGGTGGGGCCGTCCGGCGCGGGCAAGACCACGGTGTTCCAGTTGTTGTTGCGCTTCTACGATCCGCAGTCGGGCACGGTATACGTGGATGGCATCGACGCGAAGGATGTCGACCCGGCCGCGTTGCGCGACCGGCTGGCGCTGGTGCCGCAGGATCCGGTAATTTTCGCGGCCAGCGTTACCGACAACGTGCGCTACGGCCGGCCCGACGCCACCGACGATGACGTGCGTGACGCGTGCGAAGCGGCCTTTGCCACCGAATTCATCGACAAGCTGCCCGACCGCTACGGCGCCTTCCTGGGCGAGCGCGGCGTGCGGCTTTCTGGCGGCCAGCGGCAGCGGCTGGCCATTGCGCGCGCGATCCTTGCGGACCGGCCGATCCTGCTGCTGGACGAGGCCACCAGCGCCCTCGACGCCGAAAGCGAACGGATGGTGCAACTGGCGCTGGAACGGCTGATGGCCGGGCGCACGGTGATCATCATCGCCCACCGTCTGGCCACGATCCGCCACTCGGACCGCATCGCCGTGATTGATGGCGGCCGGCTGATCGCCACGGGAACGCACGACGCGCTGACGCAGACCAACCCGTTGTATGCCCGCCTTGCCGCGCTGCAATTCGGCGTGGCGGCATAGCAACCCCCCATTCGGGATTTTCCCCTAGCTACCGAACGTTCGTTCGGTTTACAATATCCGATTGACCCGCGAGCCCGTACCCCATGGTCGTCCAGTTCCCCAACAGCCCGTACGAACTTCACCAGCCGTTTGAGCCTGCAGGGGACCAGCCGCAGGCCATCAAGAAACTGATCGAGGGCCTGGACGACGGGCTGTCGTTCCAGACGCTGCTGGGGGTCACCGGCTCGGGCAAGACGTTCACCGCCGCCAACATCATTGCGCGTACCGGCCGACCGGCCATGGTGATCGCGCCCAACAAGACGCTGGCGGCGCAGCTCTACTCGGAGTTCCGCGAATTCTTCCCCAACAACGCGGTGGAGTACTTCGTCTCGTACTACGACTACTACCAGCCCGAGGCCTACGTGCCCTCGCGCGATCTCTACATCGAGAAAGACTCGTCGATCAACGAGCACATCGAGCAGATGCGGCTCTCGGCCACCAAGGCCATCCTCGAGCGTCCGGATTGCATCATCGTGGCCACGGTGTCCGCCATCTATGGCATTGGCGACCCGTCCGAATACCACAGCATGATCCTGCACCTGAAGCAGGGCGAGAAAATGTCGCAGCGTGACGCGATCAAGCGGCTGACGGAAATGCAGTACACCCGCAACGACGTCGACTTCAAGCGCGGCGTGTTCCGCGTGCGCGGCGATGTGCTCGACATCTTCCCGGCGGAAAGTGCGGAGAACGCGCTGCGCGTCAGCCTGTTCGACGACGAGGTGGAATCGCTGCAGATCTTCGACCCGCTCACCGGCCACATGAAGCAGAAACTCGCGCGCTTCACCGTGTTCCCGTCGTCGCACTACGTCACCGGACGGCACAAGGTGCTGTCCGCCATCGACCAGATCAAGGTCGAGCTGCACGGACAGAAGGAATACTTCGTCAGCCAGATGAAGCTCATCGAGGCCCAGCGCATCGAGCAGCGCACGCGCTTCGACCTCGAGATGATGACGGAGATCGGGTACTGCAAGGGCATCGAGAATTATTCGCGCTATCTTTCGGGACGCGCACCGGGCGAACCACCACCCACGCTGATCGACTACCTGCCGTCCAATGCGCTGATGTTCATCGACGAATCGCATGTCACCATCCCGCAGACCGGCGGGATGTACAAGGGCGATCGCGCGCGCAAGGAAAATCTCGTGAACTACGGCTTCCGGTTGCCATCCGCGCTTGACAACCGGCCACTGCGCTTCGACGAGTTCGAGAAGCTGCTGCCGCAGACGATTTTCGTCTCGGCCACGCCTGCGCTGTACGAAAAGACGCACGCCGGCCAGGTGGTCGAGCAGCTGGTGCGACCCACGGGGCTGGTCGACCCCACGCTGTCCGTGCGCCCGGCCGCCACGCAGGTCGACGACCTGCTGAGCGAAATCCGGCTGCGCGTGCAGCGCACGGAGCGCGTGCTGGTCACGACGCTCACCAAGCGGATGGCAGAAGACCTCACCGATTACCTGGCCGAGAACGGTGTCAAGGTGCGCTACCTGCATTCGGACATCGATACGGTGGAGCGCGTGGAGATCATCCGCGACCTGCGGCTCGGCGAGTTCGACGTGCTGGTCGGCATCAACCTGCTGCGGGAAGGCCTGGACATTCCGGAGGTTTCGCTGGTCGCCATCCTCGACGCCGACAAGGAAGGCTTCCTGCGCGCGGAGCGGTCGCTGATCCAGACGATAGGCAGGGCTGCCCGGCACATCAACGGCATGGCCATCCTTTATGCGGACAAGATGACCGACTCGATGAAGGCCGCGATCGAGGAAACGGATCGCCGGCGCGCCAAGCAGGTGGCGTGGAACCTCGAGATGGGCATCACGCCCGTCGGCGTGCAGAAGCGCATCAAGGACATGATCGAAGGCGTCTACGACCCGGATGAAGCGAAGAAGGTACAGCGTGCCGCGGTGGCCAAGGCCAGGTACGAAGGCATGCCCGAGAAGGACATGGAGCGCGAATTGAAAGCGCTGGAAAAGCAGATGGTCGAGGCCGCGCGCAACCTCGAATTCGAGAAGGCGGCAGAACTGCGCGATCGCTTACACCAGCTGAAGCAGCAGATGTTCGGCATCGCGCTGCCCTTGGCGCCCTGATCCGGTTGCCGGGGTTGCCAGCCCGGCAATGCTGCTATGCAGCATCCCCGCTATAATGTGGTATCGACCCTTGGATTGCCATGGTCAAGCCCGTCGCCACCGCCACCGCCGAGCGTTACCAGCAGCGCGCCGAACATACGGTGCTCGTCCTGCAGGGCGGGGGCGCGCTCGGGGCCTACCAGGCCGGTGTCTATGAAGGGCTGACCGAGGTCGGCTTTGCCCCCGATTGGGTGACTGGCGTGTCGATCGGGGCCATCAACGCGGCGCTGATCGCCGGCAATCCGCCGGAAACCCGCATTGCGAAGCTGCGCGAGTTCTGGGAACGCGTGTCCGCCGGCATGCCGCTGATTGCCCCCGCCGCCTTCGATTCGATGCGCCGCACGCTGAACATGTTTTCGGCGTCGTCCTCTGCCACCTTCGGGGTGCCGGGGTTCTACTTCCCGCGGATGTCTCTGCCGTTCTTCGCTGCCGAGGGCACGGCTTCTGCACTGTCGTTCTACGACACCACGCCGCTGCGCAACACGCTGCTCGAACTGGTCGACTTCGACCGCATCAATGCCGGGACCATGCGCTTTGCGGTGGGGGCCGTGCATGTGCGCTCCGGCAACTCCATCTACTTCGACAACTTCACGCCCGACATGGTGATCGGGCCCGAGCATGTGATGGCGAGCGGCGCACTGCCGCCGAGCTTTGCGCCCGTCACGATCAAGGGCGAAGCCTACTGGGACGGCGGCATTGTCTGCAACACCCCGCTCTGGTACGTGCTGGACGACGATCCGCATCTGCGGGCGCTGATCCTGCAGGTCGATCTCTTCAGCGCGCGTGGCGAGATGCCCGTCAACATGGACGAGGTGCTGGAGCGGCAGAAGGACATTCAGTATTCGAGCAAGACGCGCATGAACACCAATCGCGTGCAGGACCTGGAGGCGCTGCGCGAGTCACTGGCGCGTGTGCTCGAGCGGCTGCCCGCGAAGCTCAAGTCCGATCCGGACGTGAAGGCGCTGGCGCGCGTGGCCGAGGGCCGCAGGGTGTCGGTGGTCCAGCTCATCAACCGCCGCCTCGAGCACTCGTCGCAGTTCAAGGACAACGAATTCTCGCGCACCACCGTGCATGCATTGTGGGCGTCCGGGCGCGATGCCGTGCGGCAGACCGCGGTGCATCCGGATTGGCGGAAGGCATGCGCCGCGCGGCGGGGTCTGCATGCCTACGATCTGATTCGATAGCCGGGAGTTCGACGTAAAGATCGAGGACATCGTCAAGTACGAGTTCATCCGGATGCCGCGCTCACTGCGCTCAATTATCTCGCCCCTTGGGGAGTTGCCATGAAACTGAAGGACAAGGTTGCCATCGTCACGGGTGCTGCCAGCGGCATCGGCAAGGCCATTGCGTTGCGCTACGCGCAGGAAGGCGCGAAGCTCGCCATTGCGGACCTCAATCTCGACGCCGCCAATGCGGTGGCCGCCGGAATCAATGCGGCGGGCGGCAAGGCGATGGGCGTCGCGATGGACGTCACCAGCGAAGCGCAGGTCGACGCCGGCGTGGAAGCCGTGGCCGCTGCATGGGGCAGCATCGATATCCTCGTCAGCAACGCCGGCATCCAGATCGTGCATCCGGTGCAGGACTTCACGTATGCCGACTGGAAGAAGATGTTGGCCATCCACGTCGATGGTGCCTTCCTCACCTCGCGCGCATGCCTCAAGCACATGTATGCGCAGGGTCGCGGCGGCAGCATCATCTTCATGGGCTCCGTGCATTCGAAGCTGGCCTCGAAACTGAAGGCGCCCTATGTCACGGCAAAGCATGGCCTGATCGGCCTGGCCAAGGTCATTGCGGAGGAGGGCGGAACGAGAGGCGTGCGCGCCAACGTGATCTGTCCCGGCTTCGTGCGCACGCCGCTCGTCGACAAGCAGATCCCGGAACAGGCGAAGATACTCGGCATCTCCGAGGACGACGTGATCAAGAAGGTGATGCTGAAGGACACGGTCGACGGCGAATTCACGACGCTCGAGGACGTGGCTGAGGTGGCGGTGCTTTTCGCCGGCTTCCCCAGCAACGCGCTTACCGGCCAGTCGCTGGTCGTGAGCCACGGCTGGTTCATGCAGTAGCGGGTCAGTAGATGCCGGCGGCCAGTCCCGCTGCGAACGTGGCGCCCAGGTCTCGGCATGCGTCCAACACGGTGTCGGGGATGGTCACCTGCTGAGCAGTGACGCCGCTGCGATGGATGATGCCCGGCAATACCTTGCGCATCGCCAGACCCTTGATGATGCGGTCCGTTTGCAGCATGGCGCCTTGGCCGTCGGTGCCGGCGCACACGATCACGCTGTACGGCTTGCCGGCCATCGCGTGCTCGCACGGATAGAACACGCGCTCGAGGAAATCCTTGATCGCGCCGGACAGCGAACCGAAATTCTCCGATGTGGCCAGCAACAGCCCATCGCAGCGGCGCAACATATCGACATCCGCGTACCGCGCCTCGACATGGGTGATGGTGATGTCAGGCACGTCGGATGCGCCATCACGCACCGCCGCTGCCATCTGCGCAGTACCGCCGAATTGCGAATGCCAGACGATCAACAGTTCCTTCATCGACGATGATCGTAGCATCGGATCGTGCGCACCTCCAGGCAAGGCTTCGGCCCCGCAGCCTTGACGCATCGAACAAGCGCGGCTGAAGCTTCGCCTGCGGGAACATGGCCAGTACGAACAAGAAGGGGAACGCATGCGTTCCCCTTTTCGTCATTGCAGGGCAGTTCGCGTTATGCGGACGGACCCTTCTGCGTCTCGACGATCTCGAGCGGTTCGCTCGCGACCTCCACCTTCGGCGGGCGCACGCGGCGCGGACGCACGGGCGCGTCGTCGTTGACCAGCGGCGGCGGCGCCTTGTGACTGGTCTCGATCAGCACCAGTCCCGAATCGGCGGGCACGCTCATCGCCACGAGCGGAATCTCCACCTGCCGCGGCTTGATGGGCGCCGATGCGACCGCCACGGGAGCCGGCGCGGCGAGGGGCGCAACAAAGACTTCGGGTTCGGGAACACGAACTGGCGCAAGCGCCTCAATGGGAACAGGTGCCAACACCGGTGCCGTTACCTCGGGTGCGTGCACCGGTGCCATCACTTCAGGCGCGCGATACACCGGAACCTCCGCCACCGGGGTCATGGGCTCCGGTGCGGCATGCGACGGCGTCACATCCGGATACATCGCCGCCGCGTTGGCGCGCATTGCCACGTCTTCGAGGGTGGATGTGACTTCGGCACGCGGTTCGCGCTGTTCGCGCGGGACGCGCGGTTCACGGGGCTCGCGTTGCTCGCGCGGCGGACGCGGCGGGCGCGTTTCGCGGGCGGGAGGCGTGTTGTCACCGGTTTCGGCAACGGCGTTGCCATCGTCGGCTACTGCACCGTCGGCAGCATGGTCGATACCACCGTTGTCGTCCGGAAGATCGGCGCGATCACCACCGCGGCCACGCCGGCCACGACGACGACGATTGCCGCCTTCCTTGCCCTCGACCGCCGTGTTGTCCACCGGCGCGTTTGCAGCAGCAATCACACCATTCTCCAGGACCTCGGCTGCCGGAGCGGCTTCGGGACGCGGCTCACGCGGCGAACGCTGGCCTTCACGTGGCTCACGCGGCTCGCGGGGCTCACGCGGTTCACGCGGCGGACGCTGGCCTTCGCGACGCTCTTCGCGCTTTTGCGGCGCACCGGCTTCGCCGTTGCGTTGCTGCGGCGCGCGCGGTGCATCACCACGGGCTTCGCCGCGATTGTCGTTGCGCTTGTCGCCACGGGCGTCGTCACGACCACCTTCCTGGCGCTGATCGCGATTGCCGCGGCGCTTGTCGGCGCCACCTTCATCGCGGCGCTCGTTGTTGCCACTACGGCGGCCATCGCTGCGCGGGCGATCGCCACGCTCGTTGCGGCCGTCACGGTTGCGGTCATTGGACCGTTCGTTGCGGGCAGGGGCTACCTTTGCCGAAACCGGAGCCGGCGTGGCCGGCGCGGCCCGGAACCAGCCGAGCATCTTGGCAAAGAAACCGCCGGTGTCGGCCGATGCCATCGCGGCCACCGGGGCGGCCACTGGCTTGTCGATCGGCAGCGGCGCGGGTTGGGCCGGCGTGATGCCCTTGACCATCGCTTCCTGGCGCGGTGCGGCGGCAGCTTCGTCCTTTTTTTGCTGGGCTGGGTCGAGCTGTTCAGGCTGGCGCACCATGTCGAACGACAGCGGTAGCGGCTCGGCATGGTTAAGGTCGTCGTGGCGCAGGCGCTCGATCGTGTAGTTGGGTGTCTCCAGGTGCCGGTTGGGGACGAGCAGGACATTGACCTTGAAGCGCGTCTCCATCGTCAGCACGTCGGTACGCTTTTCGTTCAACAGGAACGTGGCGACATCGACCGGCACCTGGGCCACGACCTGCGCCGTGTTGTCCTTCATTGCTTCCTCCTGCAGGATGCGCAGGATGTGCAACGCGGTGGACTCGGTGCCGCGAATGTGACCGATGCCATGGCAACGCGGGCACGGGATGTGCGCTGCTTCGGCCAATGCCGGACGCAGGCGTTGACGGGAAAGCTCCATCAGGCCGAAACGCGAGATCTTGCCCAGTTGCACGCGGGCGCGGTCGTAGCGCAGCGCATCGCGCAGGCGGTTCTCGACGTCGCGCTGGTTCTTGGTGCTCTCCATGTCGATAAAGTCGATCACGATGAGGCCGCCAAGATCGCGCAGGCGCAACTGGCGGGCGATTTCATCGGCCGCTTCGCAGTTGGTGTTGAATGCCGTGGCCTCGATGTCGCTGCCCTTGGTGGCGCGCGCCGAGTTGACGTCGACCGAGACCAGCGCCTCGGTGTGGTCGATCACGATGGCGCCGCCCGAAGGCAGGGCCACTTGCCGCGCATACGCCGTCTCGATCTGGTGCTCGATCTGGAAGCGTGAGAACAACGGCACGTCATCCTTGTAGAGCTTGACGCGATTGACGTTGGCCGGCATCACGTGGCCCATGAACTGCTGGGCCTGCTCGAAGATGGCTTCCGTGTCGATCAGCAGTTCGCCGATTTCCTGATGGAAATAGTCGCGGATCGCACGGATGACGAGGCTTGACTCCTGATAGATGAGATACGCGCCGCCCTGCATCTTGGCCGCGTCTTCCACCGCCCGCCACAGTTGCAGCAGGTAGTTCATGTCCCATTGCAGCTCTTCGGTCGAGCGGCCGATGCCCGCGGTGCGGGCGATGACGCTCATGCCGTTGGGGACGTCGAGACCGTTGATGGCGTCGCGCAACTCGTTGCGTTCTTCGCCTTCGACGCGGCGTGAGACGCCGCCGCCTCGGGGGTTGTTGGGCATCAGGACCAGGTAGCGGCCCGCCAGCGAGATGTAGGTGGTGAGCGCCGCGCCCTTGTTGCCGCGCTCGTCCTTGTCCACCTGGACGATCAGTTCCTGGCCTTCGCGGAGCTGGTCCTGGATGCGCGCCTTGGCGGGGTCGGCGTCGCGGTCGCGGAAGAAGTCGCGAGAGATTTCCTTGAACGGCAGGAAACCGTGGCGATCGGTGCCGTAGTCGACGAAACAGGCTTCGAGCGAGGGCTCGACGCGCGTGACGACCGCCTTGTAGATGTTGCTCTTGCGTTGTTCCTTGGCGGCAGATTCGATGTCGAGGTCGATCAGCTTCTGACCGTCAACGATCGCCACCCGGAGTTCCTCTGCCTGGGTGGCATTGAACAGCATGCGTTTCATGTTCGTTCCCAAGGCGCAGATCCGCCGGGAGCGGGAGGGTCGAAACTTAACCGGACGCGGCAATGAAAGCCGCGACGGGAAGACGCTAGCTAACGGCGGTCGCGGGCATAGAGAAGAGGGCGGGCCGCCAGATGCGCGGGCCGCCGAGAGCACGGGTCGATGGAGTTGTTGAGGCTGGGCATCGTGGACGGTTCGCGAGAGGCGAACCGGGAGCTCTCGTTTTTTTTCTGATCTTCTGCAGGCAACAAGCGGGTTGGTGTCGGTCGGTGCCCGGGGCCGGCGCC
>Ga0105048_10011147_pt1 | contig 14194 bp, 7 predicted proteins | sample MAT05_FD_78382 | JGI IMG/M metagenome (GOLD analysis project Ga0105048, IMG submission 78382) | Freshwater microbial communities from Lake Fryxell liftoff mats and glacier meltwater in Antarctica - MAT-05 | ecosystem: Environmental > Aquatic > Freshwater > Ice > Liftoff microbial mat | place...
GACGTCGCCAAAATGTCGTGCGATGTCGTGTGTCGGTAGCCTGGATGTCGTGTCGATGTCGCTTGACGTCGCCCGAATGTCGGTACTTGCACCTGTTCTCGAATCGGTGGCAATCGACGTAAACGACGTTGAGAGTTCGAGATACGAAAAACAGATCAGCAGATTGCGATCAAAAAGTGCCATTTTGAGATCGCAAAAATGAGAAAAACACCCCAAAAACCGGTTTGGGAGTGTCCGTAATTCTGACTTACGTCGATTATGAGAGCGAGATTTTCGGCCATCCGCATCACACGATCATCTTTGTGAATGCATTCGGCTTGTCGACGATTGTGATTGGGCGGCCCGTTGGCGTGTCGTTTTTCTTGGTGTGGTCGATGCTCAACACGTCGCAGAACGTCGCGAGACAGTCTTGTGCCGTCGTTTTGCGTTCGACGACTTCTGCCCCTTCCTTATCGGTCTTGCCGATGATCTGGCCACCCTTGATGCCGCCGCCAAACATCGCCAAACTCCACGCCTTCGGGAAGTGGTCGCGGCCCGGCTTCGCGCCTTTGGTGTTGATGTTCGGCGTCCGCCCAAAATCGCCCATCCAGACGATCAGCGTCGAATCGAGCAAACCGCGTTCCTGCAAGTCGGTAATCAGGGCCGACATCGGCGAATCGATCTCCCCGGAGAGCTTCTTGACTCGCTCGAAGTTATCCATGTGGGTATCCCAGCCACCGAGGCTGACTTCGATGAATGGCACGCCGATCTCGACGAGACGCCGTGCCATCAGCACGCCATCGGCAAATCGGCCCGTGCCGTACTTCGCACGCGATGCGGCCGGTTCGAGTGCGAGGTCGAACGACTTCGCCTCTTTCGATTGCATCAGCTTGACGGCGCGTTCGTAGGCCGTTTTGTGGTCGGTAATCGCGTCGGCTTTGTATTCTTTGAAGAAAGCCGATTCCATCTCTTGAAGCAGTCCGACCCGCTTGTTGAACTGGCCTTCAGAGATGATCGCCTTGAGATCCTCGACACCTTTATCGGGGCTTTGGACTTGCAGCGGCTGGTGCTTCGGCCCGAGGAAGCCCGAGCCGTAACTGCGACCGCCGATCGCAACGAAATTCGGCACCGACGCGGTCGTGCTGCCGAGTTCTTGCGATGCAATCGCGCCGAGACTCGGATACGTGATACCGCCCTGACCTTCGCGGTAACCGGTGTGGCCGTAATATTTGGCGCGGCCGTGTGCGCCTTCGGGGGTGCTCATCCCGCGTACGATCACGCCGGTGTGCATCAGCTTTGCCAGCTTCGGCAGGTGTTCGCTGATCTGCACGCCCGGGGCAGACGTCGCAATCGGCTTGAAGTCGCCTGCACCTTTGCTGTCGGGCTTGAGGTCGAATGTATCCTTGTGCGACGCACCGCCTTCCATCCACAGCAAAATGCAGCTCTTGTGCTTCGGCTTTGCGGCTGGTGTTTCGGCGGCATTTGCAAGGACTTTCATCCACCCCGACAGCGACGCCCCAAAGACGCCCGCCGCCGAGAGTTTCATGACTTCGCGGCGCGTCCGCTCTTGTAATACGGAGGAAAACATGGCAGGAAACTCCGATCGTAGTTGAGTGAAATCGAGGGTATTTTTTATCGGGTGAGGGCGAATTCGCTGCTGTTGAGCAATGCCCAAAGGATGTCGCCGTAGCCATCGGTGTTCGTGCTACTCTTGCCGAGATACTCGGTGAGTCGCTTGGTTTCGGCTTCGGTCGGCATTCGCGACAGGGTGGCGAGGTACATTTGCTGAATCGCGTCGGCCGGTTTTGTACCTGGCTTGGCATATGCCTTGGCGATGTTCGGGTTGCCGACGAACCGCGAGTTCATCAGTTTCAGGGCTTGCGGAATCCCGGCTTCGTATTCGACAGTGCTGAGTTGTTCCGCACCGGAAAGGAAGAAGTTCACGAACCGTTCGCGGGGGCCAGCGGTTGGGCCTTTATTCATGCCTTTCATCGGCTGTTTGCCTTCGGCTTTTTCGACGCCCGTTACGCTGCTGATGCTGTCGTAAATCTGTTCGGGAGAAAGCACTTTCATCGCCATGCGGGCGAAGGTCCACTCAGCGGCTTTCTCGTTGCCCGCACTCGGCTTGCTCGAACGCTGGTAAGCATCACTATTGCAAATTGCACGGATGAGTTGCTTGAGGTCGTACTTATTTCCGGCAAAGTCGGCGGCGAGTGCGTTCAGCATGTCGGGGTGAGATGGCAAGTTTTGGCCGACCATATCATCGACGGGGTTGACGATGCCGTAGCCGAAGAGTTCGGCCCACATGCGGTTGACCATCGCTTTGGCGAAGAACGGGTTCGTCTGGCTCGTCATCCATTTCGCGAGCGATGGCCGATACGGACTCGTTTTGTCGAGCTTCGGCTCCTCGGCTTGCAGGAACTTCGCGGACACGGTCTGTGCGGATTCGGGTAACGGGTTCTTCTTGCGCTTGACGTTGTTCGTCTCGATAATTCCAGGCTTACCATCTTTGCCGAGGCCGTCCACTTCGACCTTCATGAAGAACTGTGCCATCGACCAGTATTCCGTCTGCCGCCAGCCGGTGAACGGGTGGTTGTGACACTGTGCACATTGGAGTTGCAGCCCGAGGAACACTTTGCACACATCGTCGGTCATCTTGTCGACAGTCGTGTTTGAGAGGTAGAACCCGACGGCGGGGTTCTTCTCCTGGTCGCCGCTCGCGGTCACAATTTCCGTAACGAGTTCGTTCCATGGGCGGTTGGCGTTGAATTCGCCTGCCAGCCACGGTCGCATCGACGAGAAATCGACGCGGCGATTGTCTGAAGACTTTTGAATCAGCAAGTTCATCCAGATGTCGGCTTGATGGCGACCATAGTTCGTACTCGCGAGGAGTTCGTCGATCAGCTTCGCTCGCTTCGTGGTCTCGGTCGAAGCGAGAAACGCCTTGGCTTGGTCGGCGGTGGGAATGACACCCGTGATATCGAGGTACGCGCGGCGAAGGAACTCCGCGTCACTGGCCAGCGGGGCGGCTGTGATCTTTTCTTCGATCTGCTTCTTCAGAATTTGAGCATCGATAAACCGTGCGACGGCGGTCGTGTCGTTTGCAGCACCGATGAGCGCGGGCTTCAGTGGCGTGGCCGGTTCGGGCGGTGCGACTTTCGAGAACGCCGGATTGCCCGCCGGTGTCGCCGGTTTGGGCTTGGCGGCCGCGACTTTCGCCGCATCTTCGGCAGCCTTCTTCGCGTCTGCAGTCTTTTTCAGTTCGGCCGCTTTTTTCTGTGCCTGTTTGATTTCCTTTTTCGTCGGGTTGTCCGCCGAAATGCCCTCGCCCACCGCCACGGTTAACACGAGCGCTGCCAGCGTACACAGGCCGAAGAATCTTCTAAGGTTCATGAGAAATCCCCGCGTGTTGGGGTGCGTGGTCGGTTGATGCTTATGTAACACACTGTGCTGCGAGAAGTTTCGTTGAAGTGCCAAAAGAAAATCGGCTTGCGGGGAGAGCCGCGAGCCGATCGGGTGTTCCTGCTTTTGCGAGGCAACGTATCAGTCGCGACGGTTCGGGTGGCCGCTAATTGACTCCAGCCACTACCCACCCACCCATCCCTGGACTCATTCCCGAATTTCGGAACCAACCTAACCCACCAACGACTTACGTCCGATTTCGGCCATCTGAAATCACGCCAGAACCAAAGTTTCGGGTGTCGTTTTCGGCATAACGGCAACTTCGCTTCGAACCAGGCTCCCCACTCTGCGAACGCCTAATCCTCTTCGATTTCCATTTCGAATCCGCCCGCGATGCCCGACGCCGCGTTGTAGATCAGCGCAATAATTACACCGTAAATGAACCCGAAGATTCCGTAAAGAATGGGAGCGGCGATTAATGCAATGATCCCATAACCTTCGATCAGGTTACCGATACCGCCTCGTCCAGGTCGAGTATCGACTCCCAAACTGACAAGTAGCGCGATAAGAATTACAATGAACGTTGAAACGGCCAGCATCATTGCCATGACTTTGCCGGTCGCCAACACGTTGACCCGCGTGATCGTCATTCGCCGACCATTCCTTCCGCGATACCGCTTCTTGCGCGGGCGGTCGTCCTCGTAATCGTCGTCTTCGTCGCGACGGCGACTTTTGTTTCTGCTCTTCGGCGAATCGTCGTCGTCTTCGTCGCGACGGCGACTCTCGCTTTTGCTCTTAATTTTTGGGACGTCGTCCTCATCGTCATCCTCGGTGTCACGGCGACGCTTCCGAGGGCGATCGTCGTCGTCGGCATCATTACGGCGCGACTTGGGACGACCGGTATCATCGGTCGATTCGAATTGCGATTTTCGACTGGGTGCCGGTGGTGGTGCCTGCGGACGCGAGCCGGGCTTGATTGCCTGAAACACCGTTTTGCAGTACGGGCATTCGACGTCGTTCCCAATGTCGCTACCCGAAACCGAAAGTTTCGTCGAACATTTCGGGCACGGCTCGATTTCGACCGGCTCCTCCGCATTGCGAGGGGCCGGCGCAGATATCGAAACGGAAACGGGCGTCGGCGATGGAATCGGTTCCATTTCCGGAATTACGAACTCGGATTGGCATTTCGGGCACTTACCCGATTTCCCCGATCGATTATCGTCCACGGTGAATGTCGCTGCACAACCGGGACAGGCAAAGCGAATCATAGTCCCTCGGAGTAGAGAACGTATCGGAAGTATCGCAATGATGCTAACTTGATCGATCGCTACGAATCGGTCAAGTCTTTCAGGCAGATTTTTTATGATGCCGCAACCGTTTTTCATCAAATTTCAGTCACAGTTTTGTTTCCGAATTCGATTACTCACTTGCCCCTCTTCCGCAACGGTAGAGGGGAACCCGAACAGAGGCCATCTCCCACTTGCTCCCCTCTCCTCATCGGAGAGGGGCCGGGGGTGAGGTCGTTTTGAAGGCAACCTCATCAGGGCGTTGCTCCTTTGCAAAGAAAATGTTCGACTTTCGCGGCCTACTTCGCCAAACTGATTCCAACTACGCTTTTCTTTACAGGAGAATCACCATGCTCGGGCGTTACCTCGCGGTGGCTGTCGTGCTGCTCTCGCCGTTTGCGGCGCGTGCGGATGTCGATTACCCTGCCGCGATTCAGGCGATCAAGGCTGTCGGTCGCGAAGGGGCAGGCAACGAGGCCGCTGCGGCGGGCTGGAAGCAACTCGTCGGCGGGGGTGGCATCGCGCTGTTCCCGACGCTGAAGGCATTCGATGGGGCCAGTCCCACGGCGGCGAACTGGTTGCGATCCGCGATCGATGGCATCGCGCAAGCTGAGAAGAAGGCGGGGCGCAAGCTCCCGATGGAAGCGCTGATCGCGTTCGTGCAAGAATCGCAGAATGCATCTGCTGCGCGGCGGATCGCGTTCGAGTTGATCGCCAATCAGGATAAAACCACCGCAAATGGCTTACTCGAGAGTATGGTCAACGATCCGAGCCTCGAACTGCGTCGCGATGCGATTGCGGCCGAGATCGAGAAACTGAAGCCCATTTCCGCAACGCTCACTTTGAAACCGGCGTACGAAAAGCTGTTCGCCGCTTCGCGCGACCCCGATCAGATCGAGCAACTGGCGAAGCTCGTCGAAAAGGCAGAAGGTAAAGCGGACATCACGAAACACATGGGTTTCATCACGAAGTGGCAACTCGCGGGGCCGTTCGACAGCCCGATGAACGCGGGTTTCGGTACGCCGTACCCGCCGGAAAAAGCGATCGACCTTGCGACGGAGTTTACGGGCAAAGCGGGCGCGAAGTTCACCTGGACGCCGAACGAAACGAAGCAAACCTACGGCATCGTCGATCTCAACGCGGTCGTTGGCAAGCACAAACACGCCGTCATTTACGCCTTCGCGGCGATCGATGTCGAGAAGGAAACCGCCGTCGATTTCCGTGCAGGAAGCCAGAACGCGCTGCAAATTTTCGTGAACGGCAAAAAGATCTTCGAGCGAGAAGAGTACCACCACGGCACGAAGCTCGATCAACACCTCGGCAAGGGCACACTTACTGCCGGGAAGAATCAGATCCTTGTGAAGATCTGCCAGAACGACCAATCCGAGCAATGGGCACAAGTATTCGGCTTCCAGCTGCGGATCTGCGATCACCTCGGCGGCCCCGTACCGATGCAAATTGTCACACCCACCACAACCAACAAGTAACGGGAGTTCACCGCATGAATCGCTTCATCGCACTGGCCATGTTGGTCGTCGCTAGTCTGCACGCACACGCGGAAGACTGGTCGCAGTTTCGCGGGCAGAACGGCACCGGGATTTCCTCTGAAGCAGGGTTGCCGGTCAAATGGTCGAAGACCGAAGGCCTCCGTTGGTCGATGCCGCTCCCCGCTCGCGGTGTGTCGTCGCCCGTCGTTCGTGGCGGGATCGTTTACATCACATGTAGTTCGGGTGCGCTCGACAACCGTTTGCACGTGCTCGCCTACGACGTGAAGACGGGCAAGGAACTCTGGCATCGGCAACTTGCGGCCACCGGAGGTACGAACTGCCACCCGATGACTTGCATGGCCGCACCGACACCCGTTGCCGACGATTCTGGCGTGTACGCCATGTTCGCCACGGGCGATTTGGCCGCGTACGACACCGATGGCACACTTCGCTGGTACCGCTCGCTGGTCGGCGATTACCCCAGCATCACGAATCAGGTCGGCATGGCCGCTTCCCCCGTGTTGGCCGATGGCAAACTGATCGTGCCGATGGATAACGCGGGTGAGTCGTTCATTGCGGCACTCGACCGCAAGTCGGGCAAAAACCTCTGGAAAGTTGGCCGTGAACGCGAAATCGGCTGGGTGACGCCGCTCGTGCACGTGTACGAAGGCAAGACCGAAGTCATCATGTCCGGTCGCGGCGTCGTTACAGCCTATTACGGCGAAACGGGCGAGAAATTATGGTCGCAAAAGGGCACCGGCCCGAGCGATATTGCCTCGGCAACGTTCCAGGAAGGCGTGCTGTATAGTCCCGGTCGCGGTGGTACCACGGCACTGAAAGCAGAGAACGGCACGTTCAAAGAACTCTGGAAGTCGCCGAAACTCAACGGCGGAATGTCGTCGCCACTCGTTTACAAGAACATCGTTTACGCTGCCACGGGCGCGGGAGTCGTCAATGCCGCCGACGCCGTCACGGGGAAGCCACTCTGGGACGAACGCTTCAAGGGCAAAGCTTCCGCCTCGCCGCTTGCTGGTGATGGCAAAGTCTACGTTTTCAACGAAAAAGGCCTGACGACCGTGCTGAAAGCCGCAGATAAAACCGAGATTCTCGCGGAGAACGACCTCGGCGAAGAAACGCTCGGCACACCCGCAATCAGTGGCGGCGCAATCTTCATCCGCACCGACAAAACGCTGTTTTGTGTGGGGGTGAAGTAACGGGAACTGGGATTGTTGCCCGAACATTTTATTAGCACGATGCGCCAGTTAGCGGGAACTTCACATCGGCACGGGGTAGGTTTTTGCGAGTCGATCGTGGGGGCCGCGTTCTGGGAAGCGTGCGCCGAGGACGGCGTAGGCGATCGGGATTCCGACGGCGATGCCGGAGAAAATCATTCGGCCGAAGAACCACTCGGGGCGGAAGAGTTGAATCGACAGTAGCACGCCGAGCGCGAATAGGAACGGGAGCCAGATCAAGCATTCGCGTAACGCACAACGCACCCGTCCGGCGGGGCGACCGTCGCGTGTGACGAGCGAGATGCCGGAGAGTTGGTACGAGAGGCCGCCCCGTAGAGCGAACGCAAATGCAATGAATCCGGCCACAATCATTGCCAGCGTGACGATCGCGGCACTCCCCGAAGGATTGTCTTTGTAAAATGGAAATGAACTCAAATTTGTGAGATCCACAACTTGCCGGACCGGCATGTCGTGTGGATCGTCGGGATTCTCGGGGTCGTCGTTCGTGGCGGATTGCAGCAACCAACGTTCCGGTGCAGCGAGTGTTTTCGAGCGGTGAATACCATTTTCGCGATAATGTTCGTGCGAAGTATGCAGTTGCACTTTCAGATTCGCGATCCGGTCCGGCGATAGTTCCTGATTCAGTAACGGCGATGCGGTCGACCACTTGTCGACGATCTCTTTGGAATTCAATCCCGTTAGTACGGTTTTGAAGGAATTCGCGAGGTTCGTCTCTCGAAGTGCCATCAGAAACGGGTAGCCGACGATCAGTACCAGCAGCAATACGACGCCGACGCCGGAGAGCAAGCCGACGTAACCGATGTGAACGACGCGCATACTCGTCGTCACTTTCGGTTGGCTAGCGTGGCTATCGGCAAGCTCCTTTTGAACTTCGCAAACATCTTCGAACGGCGCATTTGCATCGAACAACTTGTCTGTGGTTCTCGAGGCATGGGACGGCAACGGCGCGAGGATTCGCCCACCATTCTCGCGCGGTTTTCCTTCGAGAACGAGCGTGGCGACCTGCCTTATAAGGCCGATCGGCGTCGTGGCGCTCACGGGGAGTTCCGCACCGGTGGGGATTGGGAATTCGAGCAGATGGATGCGCCCCGTGGCTTCGACCCAAAGTTGATCGATCCCGAGCCGATGCGGTAATGTGCCGTCCATTTCTGCGGTGATGAGTTCTTCGACGACTTGCTCGAGCAACAAGCGTGCATCGGGCCACGATAGCGGTTTGTCGGCGGTGACCACATCGACGAGTGGCGAACCAGAAGGGACGACGTACGCAGTCCACTCGAAGGTTTCGCCGTTCCATTCGTGTTCGCCCCAGCCGACGGACCGGAGCCGCGTCGGGCGCACGGGCGATTCGGCAACATTGCCGGCAGCGGCAATCGGCTTCAGCCACAAGAAGACGCGACGATGCAGCGAGGTATCCTCGGCGAGCCACAATCGTTCGCCGAGTGCCTTGTGGGGGAGTTCGCCGCGAACGACGAAGCCACCGACTTCACCCGGCAAACCCCGCGGCGTCTTCGCGGGGAGTTCGAGCGGATTCGGATAGTGGCTGAGCAAGCGAACCTGGTGTGGGAGACGGCCGCATTGCACGATGCGGCAGCCGCTGAGAACGTCATGCCAGCTACGAAAATCACGGCTGCGAAACATCGGGTACACGACCGCGCACAAGCCGGACACGAAGACGATGAGCGCGAGGATCGGGCCGAACTTTTTATACATCAGCAATGCGATACACAGGCTCGCGATGAGTAGCCAGATCACCGAAAATACGAATGCCCGGATCGCGGCGACCTTAACGCCGGGCGGCCCGCCGAGCCCGATTCGGGACACGCGAATCCGCAGCGCGTATTTGCCCACCGTCATGCCAAATATGCCTTCGAGGATGGCGAAATAACTGAGGCTGCCGATCCAGACGAACGGGTCGAGCGTCTGCCAGACCGACGTTTTTTGCCAGCCGAAAAGGTTCAGTTCGAACAGTTCGATCGGGATTTGCACCAGAATCAGGATGATCAGGCAGTCGATGAGATACGCGGCCAGAACCGAGCGGGTCCGCGCCGGCAACTGCTCCGAAGGCAGGAGTTCCTTCAACGAGTTACGGAGTTCCTCGAGGGTGTTCCAGCGTCGGGTCCGGTCGCGGTCGAGGCCACGGCGAACGATCCGCTGTAGCGCACGCGAGACGTCGGGCTGTTTGTCGCGGATCGTCGGTGCCGGTTCGGAGATCGCCCGTGCGAGCGCCGCCGTGATGCTTTCGTGCTGATACGGGGCTTTGCCCACGAGCAAATAATACAGCGTCGCGCAGACGGAGTAGACATCCGAATCGTAGCCGACTTCCTGACCGCGAATCTGTTCGGGCGACGCGAACAACACGGTACCGAGGAACGCGCCGGAGTGCGTGAGTTGCTGATCGCCCTCCGAATGATCGAGCGATTTCGACAAGCCGAAGTCGCCGATCTTGACGCGGTCGTCGGCGGTCAGAAAGCAATTCGACGGCTTCACGTCGCGATGCAACACACCGAGGCGGTGCGCTTCGATCAGGCCATCGATGACATCGAGAATTCGCAAGAGCGCATCTTCCGCTTTCAACGGCCCGACGCGGTCGACGAGATCTTTCAGCGTACTGCCCGGCATCAGTTCCATAACGATAAATGGGCGGCCTGCGTCGGCGTCCGCACCGTACACGAACACGCAGCGAGGGTGGCTGATCTGGCTCGCGAGACGCCCTTCCTGCTTGAACCGCTCCACCGAACGCGGGTTCGACGACAGCGAGGAATTCAGCAATTTCACCGCTACGCGCTCGCCGCTATCTTCGGATTCGGCTTCGTAAACACTGCCCATCCCACCCGAACCGAGCGGGCGAATCAGGCGATAGTTGCCGACGCGGTCGATCTCCGGCATCGCGGAGTTCGTTTCGTTCACCGTTGCAAAAGAAGGGGCAACGTGCTGGAAATCGGCGGTTTCGTTGGGGTCCGACGAGGGGGGCGAGGTGCTTTCGATCCGCTGGCCGCAGTACATGCAGAAACGGGCATCGCTCGTGATCGAGCGTTCGCAGTTCGGGCAATTCTGTCGCATAGAGAACATCCCGGTTTCGCTGAATATATACTTATTCTAGCAAAACGCCCCGCCATTTCATTCGATCGAGAATTCGCGACGCGAACGCGGTGCGGTGGAGATATACTCAGTGCAATCTCGTGTAGTTCTAGGGGCCCTGCGATGACGCCGATTCGCTTGCCGTTTACCGATGCCCTCTTGCGGCTCGCGTTGCCGTTTCCGGGGTCGTCGACCTCTCTGCGGGTCGCGTTCACGCTATTCTCGCTCGGCTTCGGATTCGTGTTGCTGATCTGGTTGTATCGCTACGAACTGAAGCTCATATCCCGGCGGTTCGCGTTCGGTTTACTCGGACTGCGGCTAGCGATCTTCGCTTCCATTTTTGCAATGCTCGCGTTCGAGCCCATACTCGCACGGTCGCTCACCGAGGAAGTTCCGGGGCGGGTGATTATCGCGATCGATCGCTCGGACAGCATGAAAGTGACCGACCCGAATCGACCGGCACAGGAAAAACTCCGCATTGCGAAAGTGTTGCAACTCGTGCCCGAACTGGCGACGGATAACCAGCTCGAAGCGTGGGCGAAAGACTGCGAAACGATCGGGAAGCCGCGCTTCGCACTGCTTGGTGGCGAGGCCGAACGCGAACGATTCGACAAGGTTATGAAGATTCTCGACGACACGACGCGGATGCAAATCTGCATGAAACTGCTCACGTCCGAAGGCCTCGGCTTGCTCGAAGGACTTCGCCAGAAACATACCGTAGAATTGCTCGGCTTCGGCAAAGATCTGGCCAACTTGCCGCTCGATGCAAAGCGACTGCAAGCCACGCTCTTACCGGTGGGCGGCGACAAATCGCGCACGCTGTACACCGACTTGAAACTGCCACTCGCGAAGGCTGCGGAATCGGTGTCCGATGGTGCCGATGCCACGGGACCGAAGTTGCTCGGCGTCGTGTTGCTTACCGATGGGCGGCACAACTGGGGCGAATCGCCGATCGTTCGTGCCCGCGAACTCGGACAACGTGGCATACCAGTTTACCCGGTTGCCATCGCGCCGAAAGATCCGCCTGCCGACATCGCGCTGATTACCGCACAGGCGCAGGCATCGACCGTGTTCAAGGGAAGCATCGTGCCGATCGAAGTCGGCGTCCGCGTGACCGGGTGGCCCGCTGGCAAGATCGAAGTGAAGATCGACTTTCCCGAACAGTCCGATGGCACGAAGAAGCCATCGCAGAACCAAACGATCGACCACGATGGCAACGACACGATTTACCCGCTCACGTTCAAACTGAAGATGGACACGCCCGGCCCGCAACTGATGACCGTCACCGCAGACGGCGGCGAGAAAGACCGCTTCCCCGAAAACAATCGGCGCACAGTCCGCGTGAACGTCGTCAAGGATCGCGCGAAGGTTTTGCTGATCGACGGCGAATCGCGTTGGGAGTTTCACTACTTGCATACCTGCCTCGGCCGTGACCCGAACATGGACATTCGCAGCATCGTGTTCCGCCAGCCGCGTCTCGGCCGGATCAACGATGACGAACTCCGCAAAATGGGCACCCCGGCGAAACAACTTCCCGACGATCTGGAAGTGTTCTCCGCGTACGACTGCATTATCCTCGGCGATGTCGAAGCCGCGCAAATGACGCTCGTTCAACGGGAGGCGATTGAAAAGTACGTTGCCGAATCGGGGGGCACGCTGGTGTTTATCGCGGGGAAACGGGCGATGCCGATGGCGTACGCCGATAGCGACAACGAGCCGTTTCGCAAACTGCTGCCGATCCGCAATCCGAAGCCGTTCGACAGCGAGGAAGGTTTCCCGCTCAATATCACGCCCGAAGGCGAACGGAGTTGGTTCCTTTCGATGGGCGACAGCGGTGCGGAGAATCGCCTCGCGTGGGAGCGTTTCCCGCAGCATTACTGGGCCGCAATTGGCGAACTGAAAGACGGCGCGGAGGCGCTTGCGGCGATTCCCGGCGGGGCGGCGAAAGATCGTGCCGCGATCGCGCGCCAAAGTTACGGCTTCGGGCGAGTGCTTTACGTCGGCATCGATTCGACGTGGCGCTGGCGGTACAAGACGGGCGATTTCTTCCATCATCGCTTCTGGGGGCAAGTGGCGCAGTGGGCAGCGTCGGACCGGTTGCTGCCCGTGATTAACGCGGCGGGTACGATCCGATTCGGCACGCGCGAACCGGTTTACGTTGGCGGGCAAGCGGTGGAAGTGGTGGCCCGCACGGCGGAGGCAGTCAAGAAACTGACGCCGAACGCAGTGAAGAACGCGAAGATCGTGCGACTACCCGAGGAAGCCGGTGGCAAGGAATCACCGGCGGGGTTAATCGCGCTGACGCACCCCGAAGGCCGTCCGCGAGACCTGATGGGCAAGGTCAACGACCTGACACCGGGCCGGTATGCGGTGGAACTCGAAGTGCCCGAGTGGTCCGACCAATTGCAAGGGCCACCCGGCCCCGATGGCCGCGCTCTGACGCTACGCTGCCCGTTCGAAGTCGCGCCACCCGACAACGAGGAACTCGTTGACCTGGCCGCGAACCTGCCACTGCTGGACGATCTCGCACAAGCGGGTAACGGCAAAGTTTACGGCATCGAGAACGCGAAAGAACTCCTCGAAACGCTCGCCGCGCAGTCGGCCACCCGCGAGTATTTCATCGAACACCCCCTCCGGCAATCGTGGTGGGCATTTGGCTTGTTCCTGATTCTGCTATCGCTCGAATGGATCTTGCGAAAGTGGGCGGGGCTGCCGTAACGGTTACGGCAACGGGGCCAACACGATGCGGAAGCCGACGTGGATGTCTCGGGTATCGGCGGGTAGACCTCGTCGGCTGGCGGATCGGCACTTGCTGCCAGGGTCTGAAAATGAGCCGCCGCGGATGGCACGCAAGTCGCCAATACTCGGCCCTGCGGGGTTGGTTTGTGCTCCGGCTGGGTAACCGCGAACGTAGTAATCCTGGCACCATTCCCAGACGTTGCCGTGCATGTCGTACAGGCCGAATTTATTCGCCACCGTCTGCCCCACGCGATTGGGCAAACCGAGCGGGCGAGGGATTTCTTCCTCCGAAAGCGGATCTTCAGTCGCCGGGGTGAAGATCGCGGACTTGTTCGGTAACAGTTTCTCGCCGAACGCAAACGGTGTGGTGGTCGTCGCGCGGCAGGCGTATTCCCACTCCGCTTCGGTCGGCAGTCGATACTCCCAACCGCTTCTCTTCGTGCGATCTCGCTCGTTCAAACGCTTGCAAAATTCCTGGGCTTCCTCCCACGTCACCGATTCCACCGGCATCTCGCCGCCCCAGCGGGCTTTGCTCGATGTTATCGAAGGGCTCGTTCCCATCAGCGTGGCGTACGGCCCGTTCATCACTTCCGTCGTGGCAAAATAGATTGGGTTCGTGAGCGTGACTTCGTGTGCAGGGCTTTCGTCGGTGCTGCGGCCAACCTCGGTATCAGGCGAGCCGATCGTAAAACTTCCCGCCGGGATCAGCACGAATTGCATCTTAAGTTCGTTCGTATAACCCGGCTCCGGTGGGACGACTGGCGGTACCGCGATGCGATAGAGTATGAAGCCCAACACGCCAAGTGTCACGAGCGCGACGATCGTTACCATCGCGGTCGTGAAGCGGCTGACGCCGGTTCGACCGCGTTCGCGCACACGTACCGGCGTGCCGGTTCCCGGCAACTTGAACGACTGGCTGCTGCGTGGAACTTCGGGCGGCGCAGGCTGCAAAGCGATATCAGGGTGCGAA
>Ga0105048_10011153_pt1 | contig 14191 bp, 13 predicted proteins | sample MAT05_FD_78382 | JGI IMG/M metagenome (GOLD analysis project Ga0105048, IMG submission 78382) | Freshwater microbial communities from Lake Fryxell liftoff mats and glacier meltwater in Antarctica - MAT-05 | ecosystem: Environmental > Aquatic > Freshwater > Ice > Liftoff microbial mat | place...
CGTATCTTCCTCAAATTTCCGTAGTGCCCTCCGATCACCCGATCGATGAACACCACCTCCACCGGCGGCTGGAACGACGCGATCCGCTTCAGCAGCGTGGGCACCCGCTTCATCACGTCCTCGTGCACGGTCGATGTCCCGTAGTCGAACGGCTCCGGTCGCACGAACGGCATCAACAGCACATCGCGCCATCCCTTGTAGTACTCGGCCTCGATCGGCGGCCCGGACGTGTTGCGCGCGCCGAGGGCGATCAGGCCTTGCTCCACACCCTCGTACTTCTCGTTGATGCCCGAGAGGAGCGTCGACGCGTAGGCCTGCACGATGTCCGGCTTGAGCCGCTTCACGCAGCCGAAGTCGTAAAGGATGAGCGAGCCGTCCGGACGGAACGCGAAGTTGGCCGGGTTCGGGTCGGCGTGGATGGCCTGCAGGCGGAACATCTGCTCGAGGAAGAGCTGGAACAGATGCTGCCCGATGCGGTCGCGCGCCGTCTGATCGTAGCGCTTCTCGTCGAGGTCGTTGATGTTGTCGCCCGGCAGGTACGTCAGCGTCAGCACCCGCTGCGCGCTGCGCTCGCCCACCACTTCAGGGATCGCGACGAACGAGTGGTGCCCGTGGAACTTGCGGAACAGCCGCACGTTGTCGGCCTCGTTGGTGTAGTCGAGCTCCTCGTGCAGCCGCGCGCGGATCTCGCCGAACAGTACGTCGAGGTTGCTCTTCGAGAGCTTGAGCAGGCCGCTGGCGCGCAGCGCGAGCTTGAGGTGCGAGAGGTCCGAGTCGACCGACGTGTCGACGCCGGGATACTGCACCTTCACGATCACCTCGCGCCCGTCGTCGGTGCGCGCGCGGTGGACCTGGCCGATCGAGGCGGAAGCGAAGGGCTCCTTTTCGAAGCGTGAAAACAGGTGCTCGGGCTGCGAGCCGAGCTCGCGCTCGATCTGATCCGCGATGACCGAGTAGGGCATCGGCGGCGCTTCCTTCTGCAGCTTGGTCAGCGCCTGCGCGAGCTCCTTCGGCAGGATGTCTTGCGCGACCGAGGCCATCTGGCCGATCTTCATCGCCGCGCCCTTGAGCTCACCGAGCGTCTGCGCGATGCGCTCGCCGCTCGCTGCGTAGTGCGCGGCGCGATCGATCGCGCCTTGCTCCGCGCTCTTGAACGCCGCCGAGAGGCGATTTTTCGCGTAGTTTCCGGCGACGGACGCGGTCATTCCGGCCAGCTTGGCGAAGCGCTGGCCGCGCGTGGTGGGGGTGGCGTAGCCCTTGCCCTCGCTCTCGTCGTCGTCGGCCATCCGCGCGAACATTAGCAGGGCGCGGGGAGATTTGGTTGTTCTCGCGCCTGACTGTGTTCGTTAGCGCAAAGCGCCGTCGATCCACACCATCGCGGGATTCGAGAGCACGGTCGGATCGACGATCGGATCCTTCGCCAGCACGAGGAAGCTCGCCTTTTTGCCGGGCGCGAGCACCCCCAGCCCATCGAAGCTCCACATCACCGCGGGCGCGCGCGTGCCGGCATCGAGGATGGCGCGTCCGTCCATCCCGGCGCGGATCATCAGCGCGATCTCCACCTCCTGGATCCTGACGTCGCGGGTGTTGCCGAGGTCGGTCCCGTACAGGACGCGCGCGCCAGCCTTCCGGAGTCGGCGGAGGTTCTCGATCGCGGCCGGTGATCCGCCGAACGCGGCGAGCGTCGAGATCACCGTGCGATCGGCGAACGCGCGCACCGCCGCCTCCGACAGCGGCGTGACCGGCGTGTGCGCCAGGATGTCGACCTGCGCGGCGGCGGCCCTGAGCACGTCGCGATCGGTCAGCGCGTGCGCCGCGACCTTCATACCGCGCGCGTGGGCCCGCGCCACGATCGCGGTGAGCTGGGCGTCATCGAGCGCCGGTGGACCGGTGATCGCGACCTTGATCAACGTGGCGCCGAGGTCGCGCAAGCGATCGACCGCGGCCGCCGCGCTCTTCGCGTCGTCGCACTCGAGGCCGTACCCGTCGTGGCCCCAGTCCTGCGTCGGATAGCCTCCGCGCGCGGTGAGCATCGGCCCCGACCAGGCGAGGGTCAGCGGTCGCGCCGCGGCGCGATCGAAGGCGAGCGGTGACGCCAGATCGACCACCCCGGCGACCCCGGCCTTGGCCAGATCCGCGGCGCGCGGGAGGTAGGCGAGGTGGACGTGGCTGTCGATGAAGGCGGGGACGACGTAGCGGCCGCCGAGTTCGCGGATCGTGTCGCCCGGCGACGGGGCGACGAAGCGATCGCCGACGATGGCCAGCTCGAACGGCGCGCCGCCCGGGAGCCGTCCGACGATGCGTTGCGGCGGGGCCGCGATGGCGACCAGGCAGATCGCGATCGAGATCATGAACTGCCCTATACTCCGTTCCATGCCGCAGCGACGAGGCGCCGTCCTGGCGACGGTGATGCTGCTCGGTTGCAGCGGCGCCGAGCAGGTGGTGGTGCTCTACCCCGAGCTCGGCAGCGCGCGATCGGCCATCGTGGTGGTCGCCGACGCCGACGGGGCGCGCGGCTTCGCGGCCGACCTCGATGGGAGCGCCATCCATCTCGAGCGCGCGCGCTCCCCGCTCGACGCCCAGCTCGAGCTCCTGCTCTTCGACGACCCGCTGGCGACGCTCGGCGTTCCCCCCGGAGTGTTCGGCGCGATCACCGACGGCACCGGCTATCAGCTGCCGAGCGCGACGCGCTCGTTCGGGGCGCAGATCGTCGCAGGCGTCGCGAACGCGTGGGCCCCACAGACGGCCCTCGGGTCGGTCGCGTCGAATTTCCGGACCACCTTCCAGCCCACGCCGCGCTGCCGGGCGCTGCGGGTGCGCACCGCGACGATCAGGCCCCTGTCGCTCGACTACGCGGTGCCGCTCGATCCGGAGGGTGAGGCGGTGCTGATCGGGATCCAGCGGCAGATGTGGATCCTGCGCGGCGAGACGATGGAGACGGTCGAGATCGCCGGGCTCCCCGACTTCGAGCCGCGCGCCGCGGGGCGGACCCAGATCCTGGGCCTGTTTTTCGGCGGCGAAGACGGCCGAATCGCGTTCGGCGCGCTCGACGGCCGCCGCCTGGTGCTCGAGGTCGCGAGCTCGACCCGCGCGGCCCCCGGCGTGCGCTACATCGACGGGGGGATCGTCGCCGAGGGCGCGGAGTTCTACACGCTCTCCACCGACGGGAGCGTCTCGCGCGTCTTGCCCACGGTGGCGATGATCCAGCGCTACTTCGAGCCGCTGGCCAGCAACGCGGAGCTCGGCGGGGTGGTGCGCTTTCGCGGCGCCACGGCGGCGATCGGCGCGGCTTCCACCGAAGGCGTCGTCCTCACCGATCGCCGCACGCCGCTCTCCACCCTCGGCGCCGGGGTCACCGCGCTCGTCACGGTCCCCGGCTTCGGGACGCTCGCCGGGACCACCGACGGGCAGCTCCTGATCGGCGGCAACCAGAGCTACGATCCGCTCGGCGACACCGGCCTGGTCCTCCCGCTGACCGGCATCGGGGCATTTCGCGACACCGGCCTGCTGTTCGGCGGCGTCTCCGGCCGCCTGGGATATTTTTCGCCCGAGACGGGCTTCTGCCTGGACGAGGAGCTGTCAGTCCTATCGGTTGCGCGCTGGATCATTCCGCGGCCGCGATATGGGGACTGGTTGGTCACCGGAAACAAGGTCGAAAGCACCTTTGCCCGGATTGCCTTCGTGACCGTGGACTGAAGCAAACGAGCGTTGGTGTCCACGAAACGGTTGCCGGCAAAGCCGTTCTCGTGTTGGATGCGCGCGCGCCTGACCCTCCCACCCGAAATTCCACAGGAGAAAATACCCATGTTTCAACGCATTCTCATGGCAGCCCTCGCGACCACCGCGATCGCGTGCTCGTCGGCTCAGATCAAGACCAACCCGGACGTGAAGTTCCCGATCCCGGTTTCGGAAGGCGAGCCGGCCTTCCTCTTCCCGATCAACATGAGCCACCTCGGCTCGTCGGGCGACCCGCTGGCCCTCGGCCTCGCGGTGTCGGGCGGCGTGATCGCGAAGTACGGCAAGGAAGTCATCTCGGGCCAGCAGCTGTTCGACCTCGTCGGCAACCTGTCTTTCGAGCTGGCCGAGACGGTCGACTCGCAGGTCCGCAACGGCTCCTTCGAGATGAAGGGCAGCGCCGAGGCGATCGCCACCACGCTCTCGCAGCTCATGGAGAAGATCATCTCGACCCTCGTCGACCTGAAGCTCCTCGATAAGCCGATCCACTTCAAGCACATCATCGTCCTCCACTCGCACGGCGAGGCGGCGATGGTGCCGAAGACGCTCAAGGTCCACAGCTGGGGCGGCGTCTACGATGTCGACACGAAGAAGATCGAGTCGTACATCGAGGACACCAGCCAGTACGCGGATGACTCGGTGGCTCTGCTCGCGCAGATCCCGGTCGCGTACAACGGCATGATCGACAAGCTCCTCTCGGGCTCGGCCAAGGGTTCGGAAGAGAAGAAGGAAGAGCCGCCGCCGGCGCAGTAGTCCTCGCTCAGCGTAATCGCTCGAGCCCCTCGCATCCCCGCTTTTCGCCCCCGTCGCAGCTCTTCTGGTAGGCGCGACGGGCGGCCTTCGAATCCTGGGCCGTCCCGCGGCCGTGCTCGTACAAATCGCCGAGGTTGGCGCAACCGATGGCGTTGTCGAGCTCGCAGGCCTTCACGTAGTAGGTCGCCGCGCGCTCGAGATCGAGCCCCACGTACTGGCCCTTCTCATACATGAAGCCGACGTCCGTGCAGCCACGGCCCTCTTCGCCGTCGCACGCCATGATGTGGTGGTCGTACGCCACTGCGAAGTCCTGCGTCATGCCGCGCCCGTTGGCCGCCATGTACCCGTAGTTGGCGCAGCCGATCATGTTCCCGCCGTCGCAGCCCTGCTTGTAGAGCTCGGCCGCGCGCGCGAGGTTGGCCGGCTTCTCGTTCTTGTTTTCGAGCATGAAGCCGAGGCTGGTGCAGCCACGCGCGGTGCCCTCGGTGCACGCGACCTCGTAGAGCCGCATCGCGCGGGCCCAGTCCATGATCACGCCGCGGCCGTTTTCGTACATATAGGCGAGGTTGGCGCAGCCGATCTGGTTGCCGCGGCTGCAGCCGAGCTCGTAGTGCGCGGCGGCGTTCTCCAGGTCGACCTTCGCGCCGCGGCCCATCTCGATGTGATAGCCGAGGTCGGTGCAGGCGGCGGGGTGACCTTCCCGGCAGGCGTAGCGGAAGGCGTCCACCGCGCGGACGTCGTCCTGCTGGTGGCCGTTTTTGCCATTCTGGAGATCGGCGCCGAGGTCGTAGCAGCTGTCGGCGCTGGAGCAGGTCAGGCGCTTTCGCGGGCGCCCCTCGAGGCCGCGCGCGACCAGCGGGACGTGCTCGATCGCGGGGTACTCGCGCTCGTCGTCTTCATCGACGGGCGAGGGGGGGCGAGCGCCCGGGTCGATCGCCAGCTGGAGCTTGCCGGCGACGGCATAGACCGCGCGGTAGATGCTCTCGAGGTCGCAGTCCGTGCGGCTGTGGGCGTACGCGTCGGGCTCGCCGCGGCCCACGTCGGAGAGGACCGCACGGAGGACGCAGCGGCTGGGGCCGAAGCGCATCACGTTCACGGTGACCATCTTCATCGCGTCTACGGCGCGCGCGACCTTCAGCCGGCAGGCGTCGTCGGGGCAGGCGCGCAGGGCGTCCTCGTCGGCCGCGGAGACGAACACGCCGCTGTCCGCGAGGACCTCCTCCAGCTCGCCGCCCAGATCGGACCCCTCTTCGGGCGAGATGGCGCCCTGGGCGTCGAAGACGACGACCGTGGTGGTGCTCGGGGGGACGGTCAGGAGCGCGAGGGACAGCCATGCCGGATGGGGCATGCGGACGACTGTATCAGTACGTCGCGCGCGGATCGTCGATCTTGAGCTTGTGCTCCGAGGTCTGCGCCAGCAGCCAGACGCCGTGAATCAGGCCGGGCAGCCAGCACATCAACGTCAGCACCAAGCTGACCCAGAACTGCGTCTGGAACCGCACGCGCAGCCACACCCCGAGGGGCGGGAAGAGGATCGTGGCCAGGATGTGCATCAGCTCGTTCAGCATGAACGAGAGGGAGAGCACCCGTTGTGCCAGGTTCACCCGAGCGCTGGGATCAGCCGGATCCGGCGCGCGGTGTCCGGCGCAGGCGACAGGGTGCAGCCCGCTAGTTGCAGCGCTCGCAGGTGCCCTTGAGGAGCACCTCCGAGACGTTGTGGCGCAGGCGGGCGGACTTCGGCTTGATCTCGATGGTGACGTCGTCGAGGCAGGCGACCGAGCCGCAGTCGGTGCACATGAAGTGCGGATGCTCGCCGCCGTCGGCGTGGGCCTCGGGGCGGAGCTCGAAGCGCCACACGTGATCACCGAGGTCGGTGCGAGAGAGGACCCCGGCGTCGGCCAGGTCCACCAGGTTGCGATAGATCGTGGCCCGATCGAAGCCCGCCAGCTCGTCGTGCGCAGCAAGCTCGGCGTGACTGACCGGCGACTTCATGCGGTGGAGGATCTGCATCACCGACACGCGCGCGGTCGTGGAGCGCACCCCGGCGGCCCGCAGGTGCGCGCGGATGTCCGCGGCCTTCGCCGGTGCGGCGGCGCGATCTCGCTTCGCCATCCCTCCACGGGATAGCACGTTGAGTGAGATCCGCACGGAACTCCTCTTCCACGGGACTACAATTTGATCGTCTTCCAGCTGCCGGTGGCGAACTTGGCGCCCATCACGACCGCGAGGAGCACGACGTACAGGCCCGCGGCGGCCCAGACGCCCATCAGGCCGCCCTCGAGGTACACGCCGAACAGCCAGGCCAGCGGCACCAGGCAGGTGAGGTGGAGGACCAGCTCGACCACCATCACGAAGCGCGTGTTGCCTGCGCCGTAGAGCGACTGCGTGAACACCACCGCTGCGGTGATCGCCACCGACGCCGCGGCGATGAGGCGCAAGGGCCCGACGCCCGCGTCGATCGCTAGGGACTTGCCGGCCTCACCGAGCGCGCTTTGCTTGATGAAGAGGCCGAGCACCAGGTCGGGGTAGAGGAACAGCGGCGTGGTGATCGCGGCCATCACCAGCGTGCCGACCTTCGCGCTGTCCCACGCGTAGCGCGCGGCGGCCTCGTGGTTGCCGGCGCCCATCGACTGCGAGACCAGGGTCGCGGTCGCGGTCGCGTAGGCGAACGACACGAGGAACACCAGGAGCACGATCTGCTGGATCACGGCGGTCGCGCTGGCGTTGACCGGGAGGCCGCTCGACTCGAGCGCGTCGACGGCGCCGACCGCCTTGTGGAACATCAAGAAGCCGAGCATGCCGATCACGGTGGCGACGCCCGACGGCAGCGACAACCGAACGATGCGGCTCACCAGTGACCACTCGAACGCGCCCTTCCGATACAGCTTGAAGCGGGCGCGGGTCTTCTTGCCCATGCTCCAGAAGATCATCACCGCGGTGCCGATGAGGCTGGAGATCGTGCTGGCCCACGCTGCGCCGGCCACTTCCAGGCGCGGCATGCCGAGGTTTCCGAAGATGAGGCCCCAGCAGAGGATCAGGTTGATCACGTTCATCACGATCGCCGCGACCATGTGCACGTGGGTCTGGCCGGTGCCGTCGAAGAACGCCTTGTACGCGGCGGTGATGACCATCGACGAGATGCCGATGTAGCGGATGCGCGCGAACGCCAGGCCCTGCTCGATCACCGCGGGGTTGTCGTTGAAGAAAGGCAGCACCTTCGGCAGCGCGAGGTAGCCGATGAACGAGAAGGTCACGCCGAGCACGATGGCGATCGGCGCGGCGCTCATCAGCGTGCGGCCCGCGCCCTCGTCGTCGGCTTCGCCGTGGCGGCGCGCGCTGAGGGCCTGGGTGCCGATCGCGATCGCGGAGAGGAACCCGCCGACCAGCCAGAACACCGGCAGCGAGACGCCGATCGCGGCGACGCCGGCGAGCGCGACATCGGACTCGAGCCAGCCGACGAACGCAGTGTCGACGACATTGACCGCGTTCTGGCTGACCATCGCGAGGATCACGGGGATGCCGAGGCGCGCCACCTTCTTGCTCGTCGGCCTATCCAGCCAGCGCCTCCTGAAGCCGAGCGCGAGAGTCGCGATGATCAGGGCGACCGAGGCGCCGAAGGCCACGCCGCGCGGGACGAGACCCAGGACGCCGGTCGCCCACACCGCACCGAGCACGGCGAGCGCGAGGCCGATGGTGGCGGTTCCTGAGCGGACAGAAGTCGGCAGCATCTCAGCTCGTCGCGCGCGCGCGCCGTCTCTCGAGGATGATCTCGATGATCGGAGGGAGCACGGACAAGATGATGATCGCCAGGATGACGTACTGGAAGTTGCGTTTGACCCAGGGCTGGCCGCCGAAGAAGTGACCGGCGACCGTGAAACCCACCACCCAGAGCACCGCGCCGACCACGTTGAACGACGCGAAGCGGCGGTACTGCATGCGGCCGATGCCCGCGACGAAGGGCGCGAACGTGCGGACGATCGGGACGAACCGCGCGAAGATGATCGTCTTGCCGCCGTACTTTTCGTAGAAGCGCTGCGCCTTCAGGAGGTGCTTCTTGTTCAGCCAGATCGAGTCTTCCCGACTGAACACTTTCGGACCCAGATAGCGGCCGACCGCGTAGTTGGTCGCGTCACCGAGGATGCCGGCGGCGATCAGCAGCACGATCACCGGCCCAAGCTCGACCGGCGTCCCTTCGAGCGCAGTGATCGCGCCGACCGCGAACAGCAGCGAGTCTCCCGGGAGAAATGGCGTCACGACCAGGCCGGTCTCGGCGAAGATCACCGCGAACAGCAGCACGTACAGCCACGGGCCCATCGTGGTGGCCCACTCCACGAGGTGCGAGTCGAGGTGGAGGAAGATGTCGACGAAGCTCTTGATGAGCTCGACCGGGCCGTCCATTCGGCTGGGGACTACCGCGAACGACGCGGCAGGGCCATTAGGATCGATCGCTGAGGAACCCAGGAACCCAGGAAAGTTCTGGTCGCCTCCGGGTCTCGTGCGAGGTCATCGCTGGGTCCTTGTCTTCCGGATCCAGAGAAGAAGAAACGCGCGACTTATTCCCGCGCCCCACTTCGACCAGAATCTTCCTGGGTTCCTGGGTTCCTGGGTTCCTCAGCGGTCCAGCCCAACGCCGACAAAGCGCTCAGGTGGCGGCGTTGATCACGGCGGCCGTGGCGACCGCGCCGAGGTAGGCGCCGAGGCCGAGCGCGACGAAGCGGCCCGCGATGTTGAGGCGATGGGCCAGGCGGTTTCGCCGCACGATCACCGCGCGCGCGGTCTTCTCGAGCGCGTCGTCGAGGTCCTGCGTCACCCAGCGCGTCTCGGTGAGGGTGCGCAGGCACATCACCGCGGCCACGAGGATCAGCGCGATTCCCAGCACCATCAGCAGCGACGGCACGAGGCCGGCCTTGATCATGTGCGCGCCGGAGAACCCGGTCACGGTGATCGTGATGCCGCAGAGGCCGATGAGCTGCTGCGCCTGCGTCTTGATGACCGCGAGCTGGTTCGAGAGGTACGTGAGGAGCTGGAAGGGCTGCCCGGCCAGCAGCGCTGCGAGACGCCGCGCCTCCTCCTCTTCGGAGATGCTCACTTCAGGACGCAGCGGCGGCGGCGGCGATCTGGACGTTCTTGCGGAGGCCCTCGCCGATCGACTGGGAGGTGAGCCCGCCCGTCTCGGCCACGACCGTGTGCACCAGGTGGCGCTCATAGCTGTTCAGATCGTCGAGCGAGAGCGGGCCTTCGCCGGCGAGCACGCGCTGGGCGACCTCGCGGGCGCGCTCGCGCAGGGCCTCGTCGCGGACCGGGTCCTTCTCGGGACGGGGGCGGTCGCGGCGATCCCCTTCGGGACCACGGGGACCACGTCCGCCTTCGCGGGGCGGGCCCCGATCACCTTCGCGCGGCGGTCCGCGATCGCGTCCACCTTCGCGTGGCGGGCGTGGACCACGGCGGTCGTCGCCTCCGCGATCGCGCGGCGGGCCGCGATCGTCGCGATCGCGCGGCGGGCGCGGGGCGGGGGCGCGGCTCGCTTCCGCGGCGCGCTTGGCCTTGGCGTCCGCGAGCTGCGCGGCATCCATCGCGCGCGCGTAGATCTTCACGGTGGAGGCGCCCGCGGCGAGGTGCTCGCGGTCGTACTCGAAGTCCACGCCTTCGCGCTCGCATCCGAGCAGCGCGGCGGCCTTCGACAGTGCCTCCTGGAGGTTGTCACCTTCGACCTCGACGGTCTGAGTCGTCATCGGGACGCATCTACTCGAAGCAGGGCTCCGGAGACAAGGGGATTGGCCACTCCCAGTGCAGCAAGGCCAGGGTGGACACCTCGTACTGGACCGCATCGACGTCATTCGGCAGCACCACGTCGACGCGGCTGGTGAGCTCGAGCGGACCGAGGATCTGGTGGAGCGCGATCGAAACGCGCTGGGTCTCGCGCTGGCGAAACGTGGGGTCGCCGGCCTCCGAGAGATCCCCAGCGGTGCCGTCGAGCACGCGCCACCAGCGCCAGCCGAGGGTGATCGCGTCGAACAGCAGGGCATCGGCGCCGATCTCCAAGCCGCCGCGAAAGGTCCCCGCCAGCGTGGGACGCGCGCCGATCGCGCTGGCCACCAGATCGATCGCGATCGGCGGGAGATCGAGCGGGCGCCCGCGCAGGATCGCCGCCAGGGCGAGGTCCTGCCGGGTGGGATCGAGCCCCGCGCGGCGCACCGGGTCGCTCGCGGTGTAGCGCTCGCCCCCGTAGTGGTCGAGGTAGAGCTGCCCGGACAAGGTGAGCCGCCGGATCCCGCCCGTGATCAGGACCCCCACCGCGAACTTCTCGCGGTGCGCCTCGGTCTCGAGCAGCTGCCAGTCGAGGAAGGCGTCGGCGCTCAGCCAGCGCGTTTGCAAGTTGACTTGCACTCCGTGCTCCATCGGCAGGCGCGGATCGCCCTCGATCGCGCGCTTTCCGCCGATCGCCAGCGGCCGATCGTAGGCCTCGGCGACGTCGCGCCCGTAGGCGAGGCGATTTTCGTGCACCAGCGCCGGATGGAAGCCGTGGAGCGGCCCGATGCTGCCCAGGCGCACCGCCAGATCGAGCGCCGCGATCGGCCGCGCGGTGAGCGTCAGGACTGGGAGGGCCCCCAGATCCTCCTCGAAGTCGAGGCTCATCGGCAGGCGCACGATCGCCCCCGCCTCGACGTCGACCGCGCGATGCGGCCGCCAGAAGAGCGTCGGGGTCACCAGCGTCCCGAGGTGGCTCCGCCCGACCGTGTTGGAGTGCTTCGGGAGGCCGTGATCGAGGAGCGTGGCGGCGAGCCGGAGCCGCAGCTCGAGCACGGGCGGCGGCGGTGGCGGGGTGGGCGGCATGATCGGGATCAGGCGCGGAGGCGCAAAGACGGCAACGGGGGCGACGGTGGCGGTGCTCGAGGTGAGCGCCTGGCCCTGCGCGGCGGACGCTGCGAACAGCGCTGCGACGAAGAGCCATCGCATCCCCCAGGCGTACCCGGCCGAGCCCCAGACGTCGATAAATTCACGCCCTCACGGCACGGTCACGGGGGGCCCACCCCTGTGGCCTGCCGTTTACTCCGGCGTCCTGGGGACTCCGCGCCACACCGACGTGCGCTATCTTCAGTTCCTGAGCGATGCGCTTCTCATCGGCCTCGGCTACCTGCTCGGGAGCATCCCCTTTGGATTGTTGCTGGCGCGCCGCTTCGCGGGGGTCGACGTCCGCGGGTCCGGGAGCGGGAACATTGGCGCCACCAACGTCGCGCGCACCGCCGGCAAAGGCCTCGGCATCGCCACTCTCGCGCTCGACGCCGGCAAGGGCGCGGTCCCGGTGGTCGGCTCGGCCGCCCTGGGCGCCAGCCTGGTCACCACCTGCGCCGCCGGCGTCGCCGCCGTGCTCGGCCACGTCTTCCCGGTCTGGCTGCGGTTTCGCGGCGGAAAAGGGGTCGCCACCGTCGCTGGGGTGTTCATGGCGCTCTCGCCGGCCGCGACGGGCGCCGCGCTGGGGGCGTTCGTGATCACCTACGGCATCGGTCGCGTGGTGTCGGTCGCTTCGCTCGTCGGCTCGCTGGTCCTGGTCGGGTCGCTGGTCCTGATCGACGGCCGGCCGCCGGTCTGGATCTCGGGCATCGCGGTCGTGGCGCTCGTCTTCGTGCGTCACTCCGCCAACATCAGCCGCCTGCTGGCGGGCCGGGAGGCCAAGCTGTGACGGGAGATTCGGTGGGGTCGGTCCCACATACTGTCGGCTCGCCGCATCACGTGGTCCCGCAACTCGATGCCGAACCCCTTGGCATCATTGATGCGATGAACGACGACGCGATGGTCACCGTTCATCAGATCCAGCACGACGAACAGGGCGCGCGCCGCGCCGCCACGATTGGGAGCATCGACGCTCGCCTGTCGGTGTGGGGGCAGGCGGCCCGCGACGCCGCCAGCCGCCGCGCGGAGGCGCTGGTCGAGGGCGTGCTCATCTACGTCGAGAAGGTCGGCCGCTCCGCGGAGACGCTGGAGTGCGGTGAGCTCGATCCGGCCTCGGCGCTCCTCGAGCTCGAGTACGCGTCGCTGGTGCAGCTGGCCGGGAACCTCCTGCCGGCCGCGATCGGCCAGTCCTGTCGCCTGCTCTGGGTGGACACCGACCGCCTGCGCGAGCGCCTGACCGAAGCCCTGGCCCCGCACGTCGAGGCCGCCCGGGGCGAGGTGCGCCGCCGCCAGGCGCTCTACCGCCGCCGCGCTCGCCTCTGGCAGTCCGATCCGGCGCGCCTGGATCGCCTCCGCGACGAGGTCGAGGCGATGCGCGTGCCGCGCTGTGGCGCTTCATCCGCCGAGCGCGTGGCCCGCGGCCTGTTCGAGAAGCACCGCGCGGATCCGCGCCTCATCGAGACGGGCGCCGACATCGCGAGCAGCCGCCTGAAGGTCCGCCCGGGCACGATCGCCCGCTGGATCGCCCAGCTGGACGAGCGCATCACCGCCTAGAAATCGCCGCAGATGCCCACGGCGCTGCAGGTCACGCCGTCGCAGCAGTCGGCGGCGGAGGTGCAGGCCTCGCCGATCTCCTTGCAGAGCGCGCCGGGTCCGGGGGCGCAGACGGGGTTGCCGTTCGCGTCGGGGCGGCAGTCGCCGCCGCAGCACTCCGAGGCGACCATGCAGGACTCTCCGTCGGGCCGGCAGGCCTTCGGAGCCCAGAACGCCGAGATGTTCATCGACGCGGGGTTCTGGCCCGGCAACCAGTAGCCGATCTCGCTCGCGTCCTCGCCGGGCGCGGGGTTCTTCTTGATCGCCGAGATCCAGATCTGTTGCCGGTTGGTGCCGGCGGTGCCCGCCGTCGCGTTGCCGTAGTCGCGGCGGCTCAAATACGAGACCCAGAAGTACCCGCCCTGATCGAAGGGCGACATGCGCGGCTGGAACGTGTTGTCCGCCGCCGGTCCGCCCGACGCGTTGTCGAGGCGCTTCAGGCCGGTGCCGTCCCTCCCGACGATGTAGAGCGCCGCCGCGCCGTTCTCGCTGCGCGAGCTGCTGCCGTGCGCGAAGACGATGCGCTGCGCGTCGGGGGTCCAGGTCGGGTAGCTGTCGGCGGTGCCGGCCGGCATCGGGTTCGGGACCGCGCTGCCGTCGTTGACGCGCACCGGAGCACCGAACGAGTCGGCCGCGGTGACCGGCACGGTGTACACGCTGCCCTGCGTGTTGCCGCCGCCCCACGCGTCGAGATCGCCGACGTACGCGATCGCGCTGTTGTCGGGCGCCCACGCGGGGTGCGTCGCGTTGGACGGGAGCGTGCCCGCCGCGGGCGTCACGTAGGTGCCGGCGAACGGATCGACCAGCTGGAGCTGGCGGCTCGCGTTCTCGTCGGTCGTCACGACCATGCGCGCGCGGCCCGGCGTCTCGTCGGGGGCCCACGACGAGAACCACCAGTGGATCGAGCCCGCGTTGGCCGGGTACTCGGTCGGCGGGGGCGCTCCGGTGAGATCCTTCGTGAGATCGAGGACGCCGCCGTAGTTCTCGCCGCCGCCGAAGCGACCGGCCATGTAGCGACCGCTCGCCGACACGCTGTGGCAGCCCACGCAGCCCTCCTGCGGGTTCGGCATGAACTGGTTGCGCGTCGCGGTGCCGTCGTCGATGCGCACGATGCGTCCCGCCGCGATGTCCCAGTAGTAGATCGTGCCCGACAGGGCGGCGCGAGCGAACTTGAGCGAGATGGTGCGCCCGTCCACGAGCTGCTGCGTCGCCGCGTCCC
>Ga0105048_10011154_pt1 | contig 14190 bp, 12 predicted proteins | sample MAT05_FD_78382 | JGI IMG/M metagenome (GOLD analysis project Ga0105048, IMG submission 78382) | Freshwater microbial communities from Lake Fryxell liftoff mats and glacier meltwater in Antarctica - MAT-05 | ecosystem: Environmental > Aquatic > Freshwater > Ice > Liftoff microbial mat | place...
CTACCAGGCCAGGCCACCGTGTGGCGCGCCCAAAGCGATTAGCGCGATTAGCGATGGGCGTGGGAAGTGTGGCAAATGACTCTAGCGATTCACCACGCCCTTCGTACCTCAGATCGTGCCACCCGTGCCACCCGTACCTCAGAGCGTGCCACCCAGTTTATAGGTAGATTTCAAACTGCCCCTCGCCTAACTACAGAAAGCTACCTAAAAGAATCTGGTCCTCCGCTCCACTACTCTTCACGGCGACAATAATGAACGACAATGAGGGTCGTTCGTGAATCGGTAACTTGGCTCTCACTCTCGCTTATATGCATGCACTAAAATTCTTCCTCCTTTATTGTTCTTCACAAGCGCATCGTCGATCTTCAGGCGTAGCAGCTTTCGTTTTGATCTTTTTTTGGATTAGTCACGCGAACGGGCAATTGGATGCAAAGCGTTATTACGAAACAATTCTTCCGATCCTTCAGGCTTCTTGTTTTGATTGCCATTCTGGTGACACGAAGGAGGGCGGAGTTCAATTCGATTCAGAGAGGCCGGAGGAGCTTCTAAAGGACAAGACACTTTGGTTGAAGGTACTTCGCAATGTGCGTTCGGACATGATGCCCCCTAGGGATAGCGAGCAGCCCACGGCAGCGTCCAAACTAGCTTTAGTGGAATGGATTCATTCGGAGGTTTTTGAATTCAAGACGGAAGATCCGTTTCCGGGTGTCGCCCCCATTCGACGCCTCAATCGCAGCGAATATAGAAACACGATTCGAGATTTGACCGGCATCGATTTCAACGCGGAAGTCGTTTTCCCGCCGGATGACACTGGATTCGGATTCGACAACGTCAGCGAAGCCATGTCGATGTCTCCAATGTTGATCGAAAAGTATTTTCAGGCTGCCAAGTCGATCGTGGAGGAAGCGGTCCCGAAATCGACTTGGATTATGGCCTCGTCCAAATGGAAAGGGACAGAGTTTTTGTCATCGGATGGTTCCAAAAATGGTACAAGCATGCGCCACGACCAGCCTCTAACCGTCCAGAAGAGTTTTGAAATCAAGCATCCCGATGAATATTGTATCGTCGTCAGAGAGAAGCTGGATGGTTCGTTTGACTTTCATCCAGGGCGATATCAGATCACTTGCTTGCTAGATGGTAAAAAACTCTACTCAGCCGACCACAAATGGGAAGAGGATAAGTTTGTCGACAACGATTTCAAAATGACGCTGGCACCAGGATCGCACGCAGTTGACATTGAGATTTCAACCTTAACGAGCGACGATGAAAAAATGACTGAGTTGAAGGACCGTTTTGTTAGTTATGAAATTGTGTCGCTCACGGTCGATGGCCCGATGGACGAATCACACTGGGAACATCCGAAAGGATACAAACAGTTCTTTGATCGCGAATCGCCACCTGCGGACTTGGCCGGGCGAAGAGAGTACGCTTATGAAATCCTTTCGCGATTCGCAGCGAGGTCCTATCGTCGACCCGCAAGTCCTATCTCTTGCGAACGACTTGTTACCATTGCTGAATCCATCTATCAACAACCGGGAATGACGTTTGAGTCCGGAATTGAGAAAGCCTTTATGGCAATTTTGGCTTCGCCGCAATTCTTGTTTCGTGTGGAAGACGTTGAGACACTAGATGAGAAGAGCCAATACCCGAACGTGGATGAATATGCACTTGCTACAAGGCTTTCGTATTTATTGTGGTCGACCATGCCGGATGAAGAGCTATTTTCACTCGCAGAGAAGGGTGAGTTGAGAAAAAACTTGCAGGCGCAGGTGCAGCGGATGGTTCAAGACAAGCGCTCCTATGAGTTCGTCGAAAACTTTGCCGGTCAATGGCTTCGTGCCTGCGGCGTCGAAAACGTTTCTATCGATCTGATTGCAGCCATGGGGTTTCAAAAGGAGTATGCGTCACTCCGTGCCAGTTTTGGTGGACGAGGGCGACGAACGAAGCAAGAAGAAGTGGCGGATGATCCTGAGACCGTGAATCGCATTGCGAGATATCGCGAACTTGGGGCATTGCGAGATCGATTCGACGCAAGTATACGGAGCGCGATGCGAAAAGAGACGGAAATGTCTTTTGATTTCATTGTCCGCCAAGATCGAAGCTTACTCGATTTGATCGATGCTGATTACGTTTTCGTCAATGAAAAGCTGGCTAGCCTCTACGAACTCGAAGGGATCCACTAGGTTTGGCTCTTGAGAACTTCAATGCGATCGGTGGCTGGCGGGACAAAGATGGTGATCAGAGTGTCGACAGCGCCGGCGAGCTTATCACGGGTGAGAAGTTTCGCGATATTCGCGAGCTTAAACAGATTTTGAAGACGAATCGCCGACGGGATTTCTATCGCTGTGTCACCGAAAAACTGTTCGTCTATGCAACGGGGCGAGGATTAGAATACTACGATGAAATTGCGGTGGATAAGATTGTTGAGCAACTTGACCGCGAAGGTGGACGGTTCAGCGTGTTGTTGGACGGAGTCATAAGCTCCGCTCCGTTTCAACGTCGTGCACAGCCGCAAAATGAACTGAATTAACAATAAGGAAATAATGGCCATGAAGAAGTCCATCCATAATCGTCGATCGTTTCTTCGGGGTGTCGGCGTCAGTCTCGCTGTGCCTCCGATGCTCTCCATGTTGCCGCGAACCGAAGCTGGGGCTCTCTCGGCTTCAACGACCGAGTCCGGTGCGCCTCTTCGAATGGCGTTCATGTCCATCCCAAATGGGGTGCAGCAAGATCATTGGTTTCCGACCAGCGAAAGTAGCAACTTTTAATTGAGCGCCACGCTGCAACCGCTTGAATTGGTCAAACAACAACTGCAAGTGATTGGTGGATTGAAGCATGAGAATGCTACGGCTGGCAACGATGGGGCTGGAGACCATGCCAGAGCCAACGCAACCTTTTTGACTGGAGCACGAGCTCGCAAGACAGCCGGAAAAGATATCCATGTTGGCATTTCCGTCGATCAGGTGGCTGCTCAGCATGCCGGGGGCGCGACGCGCTTTAGTTCGCTGGAGCTTTCAAGCGATGCGGTTCGGAATTCAGGCAGTTGCGATTCGGGCTACGCATGTGCCTATCAATACAACCTCTCCTGGAGTTCAGCCACTACCCCGGTAACCCCAGAACCCAATCCTCGGCTCGTCTTCGAACGCTTGTTTGGAGCTGGTCCACATGGCGAGCGGCAGAAGAATTTCGAGCTTAGACAAAACTCGAATCGATCGGTGCTGGACTTTGTTTTGGAGGATGCGAGAGATCTTCAGAAGAAACTTGGGGCAGACGATCGGCACAAGCTGAATGAGTACGTGTCAAGTGTTCGGCGCGTCGAAGAGGGGATTCGATCCACGGAAAAATTCGGTTCCGTTCCCGATCCAAAACAGGCAACTCCACTCGGTATCCCGAACGACTTCGGCAAACACATCGAGATCAACTTCGATTTAATGTTGCTGGCGTTTCAGACGGATTCGACACGCATCTCGACGCTTTTAATCGGTTACGACGGCAGCAATCGGACATTTCCCAACTTGGGAATCAGTGAGGGGCATCACTACTTGACGCACAATCAACGCGTACCTGAACTGGCTGAAAAGGTTGCGAAAATTGATCGGTTTTACATCGAACACTTGGCTGCCTTTCTGGAAAAGATGGATGCGGTTCAAGACATCGATGGCAAGTCGATGCTTCATAACAGCATGATTGTTTACGGCGGAGCGATCGCGGACGGCAATCGACATACGCATGCGAATCTGCCTGTGATTTTGGCTGGATCGGGCGGCGGGAAATTTACAACGGGACGATTCTTGAAGGTGGAAGACAAGCCGATGTCGAATTTGTATGTCGAGATGTTGAATCGGTTTGGAGTTGCGACCGAGTCCTTCGGCGACTCGACCGGTCGACTTGAAGAATTACTTTAGGACCATTGAATGCCGCCGAGTTTATCTCGGGGGATGCTTACCATACCTCTAGAATAGATGATCAGAACCTTTGGCATGTTAGTCCATCGACGCGGTAACATTTCGACTACAAGGCGAGGGGCAGCTTGAAATCTACCTGTAAATTGGGTGGCACGCTCTGAGGTACAAAGGGCGTGGTGGATCGCTAGAGTCATTTTCCACACTTCCCACGCCCATCGCTAATCGCGCTAATCGCTTTGGGCGTGCCACACGGTGGCCTGGCCTGGTTGTCTTCTGCCTGCCGCTCGCCCAATCATCTCTTACGTCGCGAGCCAAATCTTGCGACCGTGAAAGGCTTCTGCCAATCCGCTGGCAGATTTCGATTCCATGCCTCGTATCCTCATGATGGCCTCAAACGTTTCTCGTTCGAACCAAGGCTTCTCTTGTTGCGACGGAAAGTGGCGCATCAGCAGGTCCATCTTTTGCTGCGCAATTTCGGTAGTTAATGGAACAAAAACATTCGGATTGCCTAAGTCTCCCTCGTACTTTGGAATCTCGTACTCAAGAATCAGATGCTTGCGAAACGTATTCCACGTTACTTCCGACAAAGTCCTATGATCTTGGTGTAAATCTTCTCGGCGATGCGTGAAGATGATGTCAGGTTGTAACGTTTCCGCCAAGGAGTGCATGACGCGTTTGATTTCGGCGATTTGCGACGGGAAGAGAGTATCCTCGAAGTCAAACACATGTACGAAGCAGTTTTCATTACCTTGGCACCAAGCCTGAAACGCGTCGAGTGCTTCCGCTTTGCGCTCGGGACTACAGCCCATCACGACCCAATCGAGACGGAGATTCGGATTGCTTGCCAGAAGACTGAGAATGGTTCCACCGCAGCCGATTTCGATATCGTCTGGATGGGCACCGATGCATAGCACCGATTGAGCTGTTGACAGATTGAAATACAAAAAAGCGTCCCCCGCGAGTCGGAATTCTATTCGATCATATCACGCGTTTTGCGGGTATGGATCGGGGCATCCGAGGAGGTTCGTCGATGGTGACGGCTTCATGAATAGGCTTGCGCCAAACCTCCCACGGTGTTTCTCCACGAGCATGAAAATCGTCGAACATCTGCTTTTCTTTGAACGTGTCCATGCAACCGAAAAAACCATCATGATGCATTGAGAAGAGTTGCTTCTTCGCGATCAATCGACTGAATGGTTTGGGAATAATCTCTTCGCCTTGGAGAATTTCTTGGAAGATGGATTGCTCGAAAACAAAGAAACCCGCGTTCACACTCAATTCCGCTTCTCCGACTGCGGTGATCCCATAGACAGAACCGTCTGGATTCGCGTTCACGCAATGAAACGTTTGAGTCGGTCGAACCGTCATGAATGTCGCCACCGCTTTGTTCCTGCGATGGCAATCGATCAAATCGGGAAGATGAACATTGCTGAGTCCATCGGTGTAGTTAGCCAGAAACGTCGATTCTCCCTTCAAATGAGGTTCGACCGCTTTCAGTCTTTGCCCGACGTTGGACATCAAGCCCGTGTCGACAAAGGTGATGTTCCACGTGTTGATGTCGCTGGCCAGCAGTTTTACCGAACTGTTTCGACCGTTCATGACAAAGTCGTTGGACAGGCATTCGTTGTAGTTCAGGAAGTACTCTTTGATGGCTTCTGCTTTCCAACCCAAGCAGAGAATGAAATCGGAATGGCCGTAATGGGCGTAGTATTTCATGATGTGCCAAAGGATTGGTTTCGTACCAACATTCACCAGTGGCTTGGGAATGGCGTCCGAGAACTCCCGCAACCGCATTCCGAATCCACCACAAAATAGCACTACTTTCATGAGTCTTTTCTCCAAGGAGCCATCCGTATTATTCTCAGTATAATCAAGCCCGACTCGATTGAAAAAAACAGCAACTCGATTTCACGATGCTAGCAACAAAAAGGAGTGATTGAATCGGTTTTGACGTGTCGTTGGGTTGTCTTACCCGCGAAGATGGCCTGACCGCAATTTGCGTCTCAATTGATGGTAGGCCCAAAACGGATTTCTTGCGTAGATCCAAGTTTTCAACGCTAGCCCCAGGAGAACTTGAAGGAAATAATTCTTTGGAGCGAATTCTTGTCGCACCATGTGGTAATCCCTCCAATAGTCGTCATCTTGCCGACAGGATTCGTTATCGTCATGTCGTCGATACATGCTTATCGTCTTTGGAACTCGGCTGACTGGGATCTTCGACCAGAGAACCCTTGTAAAGAATTCGTAGTCCGACGATTTTAAATAACTTCGGTCGAATCCTCCTTGCTCACGATAGAGCTTGGGAGTCATAAAAGTGGAACTCGCCGACATGTAGCACCAGCCTAAACAGGCGTGTGCACTCGCAGTCAACCGACGCGGAGCTGGAGCAAGCTCTCCTAGCGATTGAAGTTGGGCGTCGACCCAACGCGTGCGACAGAATAGAACGTCCCGCCGTTCGCGCTGAAACGTTTCTGCCACAATGCGGAGTGCTCCGGGCAAGAAGACATCATCGGCTCCAAGGAACACCACAAGGTCACCTTCCGCCTTTTCGAACCCAAGACATATGGCATCAACAAGATTCATGTCTTTTGGGCGGGGGACCAGAGTAACCGGATAGCCCGAAGTGAGATTGAGAGTGCCATCCGTACTCCCACCATCTAGAATCAAATGTTGCACTTCCACGGTGGGGCACCTTTGACTTTGTACCGATTCTAGACAGGTAGAAAAATAGCGAGCGGCATTCAACGTAGGCGTGACGACAGAGATTTTCGTAAGTCGTGCCGGTTGCGTAGGTGGGATCGAGAAAAAAAAGAAATTGGACGATTGATATATTAGACCCACAAATCGACCTAGAATCATGCTCCATGCCGCGCCGTTCAAGCCCCACTCCTTTATGAACGGGAATGCAAGAACCAGGGTGACGCCAACCGTTAGCAGCGTCGAACGCAGGAGCCATTTCGGTTTTTCAATGGCCCAGACTCCTTGGTCGTTCATCATATGAGCGACACCGAGAGTCATATTAACTCCCAGAAGCAGCATGAGAAAAGCATGCCCTTGATAGACTGGATCCTTATAAATGGTTGTTAAAACAGTATCCGCATACCAATAAGTAAAGAAGGAAAGAACAGCGACGATGGTTCCCATAACCGACATTGCAAACGCGATCAGAGTACGCACCCGGTAAAGGCCTGCCTCGCGATAGGTGATTACAGCCAGTGGACTCAAAGAATTGCAGACGCCCAAGGCCAGCGGATTGATAAAAAAGATCACGTAGTTGCAGGCAGCGAACAATCCGGCTATTGCCGTGCCGAGTTGCCAGCCCACGATCCAAACCACTCCTTGAAAATGTAGGATTCCGACGACTTGTGCGATAAACGGCCACCGACCCACGCTCCAGTGACGGGCCATCTCAGCCGAGATGCTTCCTCGATGGTACGTATTTCCGCGATAGGCGATGAACAGCCAAGCGAAGGCTGGGATAGCGCAACTGGCTCCTGTTGCCAAGTAGACTCCCACGATGTGAAGTAGATTGAACTGGATCAAAAGTCCAAGGAACAGCAATTGAAGGAGACCAGAGGATGCGTCTATGCAAAATGCCGTAGTGATTCGGAGTCGGGCCAATTCGACCCGTCGCGCAAACTCGCGCAACAAGATGAAAGGTGTCGCGAGGGCTAACATTCCGAGCGCCTCATTGAGTCCCGGAGAATTCCCCAGCCAACCCCCAAGAGCCCAGACCAGTCCGAAAGACAAAGCGGACACAATCCCTAACGTTACTACTTGAATGAGACTACTACCGTGGTAGGATCGGCGTTTGTCACCTTCGTGACGCAAATGGAAAAGCGTAAAGGGTGCACTTATCAGCGTATCCTGCATGCAGGTCGCGATCAGGAGGAATCCAAATGATATGGAATAGATACCAAGCACTTCGTTGCCCGCACAGCGAGCAATCATGACCGACGTAACGAACCGTACACCGCTGATTGTGGCTTGATCGGCAAGGGACATGAGTATCTTGAACCACCGTCCGTTCCTTAGCCCTCGGCTGAAGTAGGAAGCGATCTTCGGATCTGCGTCTAAGTCTGGAGGGTATTCAAACGACACTATGGGAATGTTTCGCTTGGAATGCAAGGTTTCGTTCAACGATTGGAATCATCCATTGCCCTGTGTTTCATTTGATGATAGTCAAGGCAGTTGCGTCTCTTCTCAGTTTCGTCATTGCAAGTAACAATTTGATTTGCAGATAAAGTGACCTGTTCAATTTAACTGCTTGGACTAATTACGAATTTCAAGCATTGGTATTTGATCCGGGATTCTCCACTTTGGTCTGTCGAAAATGCCAATTTGTGGATGATTACGATTGTAGGGTTTGAACGTCAACATCCCGAAAGGGCTTCGCGCGATTCCCATGGTCTTTAGACAGGCGTGACGGAAATGCCAATTAGGATAGGGAAAACCAACGCGAGAATCGATCGAAACCCGTCAAGAATCGATGAAAGACGAATAAATGTTTGAAAAAATCTTCGCCGGAAAATCGGTCTTGGTAACAGGCCATACTGGCTTCAAAGGCTCATGGCTATGTCTCTGGCTTCATCGTATGGGGGCCAGGATTACTGGACTTGCGCTAGCCCCGCCAACTGACCCTAATCATTTCTCGGAAAGCGACATCCGTCCACTTTTGAATTCGCATTGGATTGCGGATGTGCGAGACGATAAGGCAGTTGGCGAGGCAATTCGAAAAGCACAACCCGATTTAATTCTCCACTTGGCAGCGCAATCCATTGTCCGACGTGGATATCGCGAACCGTTCGAAACGTTTTCGACCAACGTGATGGGGACAGCGAGTCTCCTAGAATCAATTCGAGTTCAGAATCGTCCCTGCAGCGTTGTGGTTGTAACCAGCGATAAATGCTACGAGAATCGCGAGCAAGTGTGGGGGTACCGCGAAACGGACGCCCTGGGTGATCACGATCCGTATGGCGGAAGCAAAGGGGCGGCAGAGCTGGTCGTTCGATCCTACCGCGATTCTTTTTTTCCAGTAGGCAAGCTCGGCCAGCATGGAATCAAAGTTGCCAGTGCCAGAGCCGGAAACGTCATCGGCGGAGGGGACTGGACCCACGATGCCTTGATTGTGGACGTGGTCAAAGCGCTTTCGCTAGGTGTTCCCGTCCAGGTCAGGAGTCCCAATGCATTTCGACCTTGGCAGCATGTGCTTCAAGCACTTAGTGGCTACTTGACCTTGGCGGCAAAACTCATGACGTCGGATGACCCGTCCTATTGCAGCAGTTGGAACATCGGACCGCTTCCGGGCAATGAGATCCCCGTTCGTGAAGTTGTCGAATTACTTCTAGAAGAATGGGGCGAAGGGAGTTGGATCGATGCTAGCGATCCAGCCTCGCCTCGAGAAGCGGGTATTCTTCGGCTTTGTGTTGACAAGGCCCTCTGGGATCTGAATTGGAAACCAGGTTGGGATGTTCGCGAGTCGATTCGACAAACCGCTAGGTGGTATCGGCATTGGCAGATAAACGGCGGCTCGATGCGAGAATTCAGTCTAAGCCAAATAGAGGAGTATGAGGCTTTCCTACGAAATAACGATTCATCGCAAAATCCTCAACCGATCACTCTCCCGAGATAAAGCGACGCTCATGTTTTTCCAACGTTCCAATGAGTTAAGAAGAAGAAGCCACGAATTGATTCCCGGTGGTTGTCATACCTACGCCAAAGGTGACGATCAGTATCCGGAACTGTCCCCCGGTTTTATCGTGCGCGGATTAGGGTGTCACGTTTGGGACGTCGACGGAAATGAATTCATCGAGTACGGCCAAGGTAACCGTAGCGTTTCGTTGGGGCATGCCTTTCCAGAAGTGATCGAAGCGGTACAGCGGCAACTAGTGAAAGGGGTCAACTTTACGCGTCCTGCAACGATCGAACTCGATGCCGCAGACGCATTATTGAGTATGGTTCCAAACAGCGACATGGTAAAATTTTGTAAGGATGGATCCGATGCAACTACGGCCGCTCTGAAATTGGCGAGGGCCTATACCGGACGCAATCTGATCGTGTGCTGTCGTGACCAACCTTTCTTTGCAACGAATGATTGGTTCATCGGAACGACACCATTGGACGCAGGTATCCCAAAATGCGTTAAGGCCATGACACTGACGTTTGGTTTTAACGACCTAGAAAGCGTCAAGCAGTTGTTCCTCAAACACCCCAATCGTATCGCGGGCTTGATCATGGAGCCCGCAAAATACACAAACCCAGAACCGGGTTTCCTGAATGCCGTCCGCGATCTATGCCACCTTCATGGTGCCCTGTTTATCATGGACGAAATGATCACCGGCTTTCGATGGCACAATGGCGGTGGCCAGGCCTATTATGGTGTCGATCCGGATCTGTCGTGTTGGGGCAAGGCGCTCGGCAATGGGTTTTCGGTATCGGCCCTCACCGGAAAACGCAAGTTCATGGAGCTTGGTGGTCTGAGACACGACTCGAAAAGGGTCTTTCTTCTTTCCACGACACATGGTGGGGAGACTCATGGGCTCTCAGCAGCTATCGCGACGATCCGCATCTACCAACGTGAACCAGTCATTGAAACCATCTATCAGCGAGGACAGCGGTTGATAACCGAAGGGACACAACTAATAGCGAGTCACGGCCTCAGCAAACATATTCAAATACAAGGCAAGCCTTGCTGTCTCGTGGTTAGCACTTTAGATCAGGATGGCAAGCCGTCTCAGGCGATGCGGTCCCTTTTTCTACAAGAAACGATAAAACGAGGCATCTTGATGACATCCTTGGTGGTCAGTTTTACCCATTCTGACGAAGACATCGATCGAACGTTGGATGCGATGGATCACGCATTTCGAATTTATCGAGCAGGGCTTGAGAATGGAGTGGAAAACTACTTGGTTGGCAAGCCGTCACAGGCAGTTTATCGTCGATACAATTTTCGGAGCGACAGCGTCTAACCGGCTCCCATCACTATGATTCAATCCATGATTCAATCCGTCGCCTCGAATTCATCTCTTGGAAAGCGAACCACCTGCCGCCACTGCGGTGCACCGCTGGTGCATAGTGTGGTTGATCTCGGCGTGCAACCACCCTGTGAAGGTTATGTTTCCGCCGAGCGTTTCAACGAACCTGAACTGACTTATCCGTTGCACGCGATGGTATGCGCGAACTGTTTGCTGGTTCAGCTTGAGACGGATGTTGCGCCCGAGTCGATATACACCGAATACGCATACTTTTCATCGTACTCAGATAGTTGGTTGGAACATTCACGCAGGTATACGGAAAGGATCACAGCCCAACTGGGGCTGGACTCAGATAGCCAAGTTGTTGAGCTAGCAAGCAATGACGGTTATCTGCTTAAAAATTTTGTCGCGAAGGGCATTCCGGCTTATGGCGTCGAACCGGCCGCCAATATCGCCAAGGTCGCTGTTGAAAGAGGCATTCCAACAGTGGTTGCCTTTTTTGGGCTTTCGACTGCTCGTACGCTTGTCGCCCAGGGGCGCAGCGCAGATTTGATCGTGGCCAACAACGTGTTTGGGCATGTGCCCGATATTAACGACTTCGTATCGGGAATCAAATTGCTTTTAAAAACTGGCGGCACGGTTTCTATCGAGATTCCTCACTTGATGCGTTTAATAGAGGGCAATCAGTTCGATACGATTTACCATGAGCACTACTGCTACCACACACTCCTCTCAGACTCGCGGATTTTCGAGGCCTTTGGCCTGCGGTTATTTGATGTCGAGGAGCTCACGACGCATGGAGGTTCGATTCGCATGCTGTTGTGCCACGTCAACGATCCGCGAGGAGTGACCCCTGCGGTTTACGCATTGCTTGAGTTGGAACGCGCTTGCGGATTGGATCGCGTCGAGACATACGCTGGCTTCGGCGAAAAAGTGCGTGAGACCAAACGCAAACTACTCACTTTTCTCATTGAAGTTGCCCGTGCTGGCAAAACGGTGGCTGGCTATGGTGCACCTGGAAAGGGGAATACACTTCTCAATTATTGCGGCATCCGCACGGATTTAATAGATTTTGTCGTCGATCGCAACCCGTACAAACATGGCAAGTATCTACCCGGCTCGCGAATCCCCATTTACGCACCGGATAAGATTGACCAGATGAAGCCCGATTATGTGCTTATCTTGCCTTGGAATATCAAAGAGGAGATTATGGTGCAGATGGCACACATCCGCAGCTGGGGAGGTTCGTTCGTATTACCAATTCCGGAAGTTACGGTGGTCGCATGATTTTCACGGAGACAGCTTTAGAAGGTGCGTTTATCATTGATATCGAGCCTCACGCGGATCCGCGTGGCTTCTTTTGTCGGACGTATTGCCAGCGGGAGTTTGAATCCCATGGCTTGGTGCAAACAACCGCTCAGTGCAATTTAGCACACAATCTTTTGGCTGGAACACTTCGCGGGATGCATTGGCGCGCACAGCCCTCTCCGGAAGCCAAACTGGTGCGCGTACTGCGAGGGTCGATCATTGATGTGATTGTGGATCTACGACCAGAGTCCTCTACCTATCTGCAACATTTGACGGTCGAGCTCAACGCAGATAACCATAGGGCACTCTATATACCTGAGTTGTTCGCACACGGATTTCAAACGCTCGAGGACCAAACCGAAGTCTTCTATCACATGAGCGAGTTTTACGAACCGCAACACGATCGCGGTGCTCGTTGGAATGATCCTGCGTTCGGGATTGCTTGGCCGTTGTCGAATCCCATTTTAAATGACCGCGATCGCGAGTATCCGGATTTTGAAGTATGAATGAAACCGACCAAGAAGCTATCGGCCTTGCAATGCATGCCAGATTAACCACATTGTATCCGATTTGCCGCAGCATAACCGGAGATGGAGTACGGCAAACTCTCGCAGAGTTGAAGACATCTATTCCGCTCGAAATCCATGAAGTACCTAGCGGCACGCAAGTATTTGATTGGACAGTTCCGAAGGAATGGAACATCCGCGAAGCATGGATTCGAAATGCCGCTGGTCAGCGCGTTGTGGATTTTAAGGAAACAAACTTGCATGTGGTGAGTTATAGCACTCCTATTCATGCCACGATGCCATTGAGTGAGCTCCGGGCGCATCTGCATAGCTTGCCCGAACAACCGGATGCGATACCCAATCTAACTTCCTATTACAAAGAGGACTGGGGGTTTTGTCTCAGCCACAACGCGTTGACGGCTTTGAAGGACGGCGACTATGAGGTTTGCATCGACGCAACCTTGGCGCCGGGAAGTCTAACCTATGGGGAGTTCTTTCTGCCTGGCGAATTGAGCGACGAGGTTTTGTTCTCCGCCCACATTTGCCACCCCTCTTTGGCAAATGATAACTTATCCGGAATCGTGGTAGCGGCGGAGCTGGCAGCCGAACTGGCCGCTAGGACGCAACGTCGGTACAGTTACCGTTTCTTGTTTATTCCAGCCACGATTGGTGCGATCACTTGGCTTGCGCTCAATGAAGCTGGTACGGTGCGCATTAAACATGGGCTGGTACTGAGCGGAATTGGGGATGCCGGCGCGATCACTTATAAACGCAGTCGGCAGGCTACGGCTACAATTGATCGGGTTGTGACGTTCGTGCTCGCAAGCATTGGTGGTTCGCATTCCATCCAAGATTTCTCGCCCTACGGCTACGATGAACGTCAATTCTGCTCGCCTGGCTTCAACTTGCCGGTCGGCCGTTTTTCGCGAACGCCGTACGGGACTTACCCGCAATATCACACTTCGGGCGACAATCCCAGTTTTGTAAAACCCGAATCGCTCGCCGAATCACTGCGAATACTCCATAAGATCGTGACGGTTCTGGAAGGCAATCAACTTTACCTCAATACAAATCCGAAATGCGAACCGCAACTCGGTAATCGTGGACTATACAAAGAGCTGAGCAATAACGGCGAGACCATGGCTATGCTTTGGGTTCTCAATTTGTCCGATGGCGGAAATACACTTTTGGATATTGCCGAACGCGCATCCATGCCGTTTGAGCGAATCCTAAGCGTTGCGACAGTCTTGGAGTCGAATGGGCTGCTTTGCAGAATGCAGTGAGTTATTCTTAGGCGAGGCGCAGTTTGCAATCTACCTATAAACTGGGTGGCACGCTCTGAGGCTGTGACTTTATAGTACCAATCACACTCCGTGTGATTTCCGCGGTTAAAAACCTGTGATTTCTGAGGCAACAGGACACGTAGTGGATTTCTAAGGCAACATCACACGGAGTGTGAGGGGTACTTTCTTCGGATTCAAAAAATCACAGCCTCTC
>Ga0105048_10011157_pt1 | contig 14188 bp, 15 predicted proteins | sample MAT05_FD_78382 | JGI IMG/M metagenome (GOLD analysis project Ga0105048, IMG submission 78382) | Freshwater microbial communities from Lake Fryxell liftoff mats and glacier meltwater in Antarctica - MAT-05 | ecosystem: Environmental > Aquatic > Freshwater > Ice > Liftoff microbial mat | place...
GTCGAAGCTCAACGGAGCGCCCCTGCTCGTCGGAGCGGTCGCCTACACACCGAATGTTGTTCCGATCTGGGAAGGAATCCGCGAATACTTCGACGAGCCAGACTCTGCGATGGATTTCGTGTTGTTTTCAAACTACGCCCGCTTGGTCGATGCACTGCAGGCGGGAATGATCGACATCGCCTGGAATACCAATCTGGCGTATGCGCGCGCTGTGCTGCAGACAGGCGGGCACGTGCGGGCACTGGCCATGCGCGATACGGATGCTAAATTCTCGACGGTTTTCGTGGCGGCGGCGGGAAGCCGCTGGTCCGGCCCCGGCGACATCGCCAACCGGCGACTGGCCCTCGGGTCGGCCGACTCAGCTCACGCCGCGATCCTGCCCCTGCACTACCTGCGCGCAGCTGGGGTTGACGTCGACCAGATGCAAATTCAACGCTTCAACAGTGACATAGGAAAACACGGCGATACCGGCCGCAGCGAGCTTGACGCGATAGATGCAGTACTTTCAGGCGACGCCGACGTCGCCGCTATCGGCATCACCGTGTGGGAGAACATCGGTCGCGGTGACCTGATGCCCGGAATGCTCGAACCGGTGTGGCAGACCGAGACGTACTCGCATTGCACGTTTACCGCGCTCGACACCCTGCCCGAGACTGTGTATGCGCCGTGGGTAACGAAGCTATTGGCGATGGACTGGGAGATTCCGGCGCACCGACGGATTCTCGAACTTGAGGGGCTCACCCAATGGGTGGAGCCGCACCTCGAGGGCTACGCGGGGCTGTTCGAGGCAATCGAGGAGCAGGGTGTGGACTCCCGATGGTAGTCATGGCTCTGATGCGCACGCTCGAGCAGATGGCCGAAGGCGATACGGCAGAGTTCGCGGTGGCATCCGCAAGCGAACTGGATCTCGCACGCCGGTGGTGCGAGACGACCGGCAACACTCTTGTCAGCACCCTGATGGTCGAGCAGGACTCCGGCCACGTCACCGTCGGTCGGGGTCGGCCGCGCAACCCGGAAAGCATGATCCCCGCCGATCGGATGCCCGGGGCTCGACTCTGGCTGTACACCAACTTCCACTGCAATCTGGCCTGTGACTATTGCTGTGTGGCTTCGTCGCCGAAGACCGATCCGCGTTTGCTCGGCATCGATAACATTCAGGCGTTGGTCACCGAAGCCGCCGACTGGGGTGTGCGGGAGCTGTATCTCACGGGCGGCGAGCCGTTCCTGCTGCCCGACATCGACGCCATCGTTCGCGCCTGCGTTGAACGACTACCGACGACGCTGCTGACCAACGGAATGTTGTTCCGAGGCCAGGGGCTCCGCAAACTGCAGGCCATGCCGCGGGAGGGCTTCGCTCTGCAAATCAGCGTGGACTCGCCGACCCCGGAGGTACATGATTCACACCGCGGCGCCGGCAGCTGGGAGCGGGCTCTTGCCGGTATCCGGGTGGCGCTCGATGAGGGCTTCACAGTACGCGTCGCCGCGACTATCTCGGCGCACGACGATCCGGCCCTCGATGAACTGCATGCGCTGTTTGACGGGCTCGGGATCCCCCGGGTCGACCAGGTCATCCGCCCCATCGCGCACCAGGGTGTTGCCGAGGAGGGGGTTGCTTTCTCTCGCGAATCGCTGATTCCGGAGGTGACTGTCACCGCAGAGGGTATCTACTGGCATCCGGTGGCCGCGCTCGACGAGAACGCGCTAGTCACGCGTCAGATCCTGCCCCTTGCGCCCGCGCTTGACCGGGTTAGCAAGCTCTTCGCCGAGCAGTGGTCGTCAACAACGGCTGCTACTTCCATGTTTGCGTGCGCCTGAAACGAAATGAGAGCGCCATGACCACGACGACTCGCACCACCGCTGAATTAGCAATCAACCAGATCGAGTCCGGGCGTCCCACTCGCACCGTGCTCGCCGCCGTTCGGATCGCGGTTGGGCTGATGTGGCTGCAGAACGTGAACTGGAAACGTCCGCCCGACTTCGGGCAGGTTGAGCAGAACGGGCTATACAAGTACACCGCTCATGCGGTCGAGCATCCGGTGATCGGGGCTTTCAGCTGGCTCGTGGAGAACGTGATCTTGCCCAACTTCGCGCTCTTCGGCTGGGCGGTACTGATTGTCGAATTCTGCCTTGGCGCCTTTCTGCTCGTGGGATTCCTTACTCGTTTTTGGGCCGCTATCGGCATCCTTCAAACCGTGTCAATCACCTTCTCCGTGCTCAACACTCCAGGGGAATGGCAGTGGAGTTATTACCTGATGTTCGCCGCGCAGTTCGTCATTTTGGTAACAGCAGCAGGGCGCGTCGCCGGTGTCGACGGACTGCTGAGACCTCGGTGGTCGCTCGCCACGGGCAGGCCAGCCCGGATTGCGATGGTGCTATCGTGAGCGCGCCCACACGCACTGATATCGCAGCCGCCCCCTCAGCCATTTGGCGCACTCGCGGCCTGATAGTCGCCGGCTTCACCGCACTGAGCGCGCTGTTTTCGCTGCTGCAGTACACGCCGCTGCAGTTCGTTACCGTCAACCCGGTGCAAGCAGTTGTACTTGTCGCGTTAGGTGCTCTCGCTGCGCTCGGCTGCGCACTGCGGATGCCCGTGCTTGTGCTGGTGGCCGGAGTGACCCTGGTCGTGGTCGGGCTGGTGCGCCTCGTGACGTACGGGGCGACTATCGGCATCGTCTCCGGGCCTGTTAACGCGGCCGCCCTGATGGTTGGGCTCGGCACCGCTTTCGTCGCGATATGGATCACCTCTCGGCCGATTCCGGAGAGCCCCTGACGACATCGTCGTGATCGGCTATTTCCGATGTGCGCAACGTCAGGACCGTTCCGCGTAGTGCACGGCCGCGTCGATAACGCAGGTGAGCGATGCACCCAGGCCGTCGACCCTAACATCGGGACCATGTTTGTCTGACGACTTCTTCGGAGTCGAGAATGAGGAATGCGGCCGAGTGGCGGTGGTGCGCGCCCACTCCTACACTGTTCACATGAGCGATTTTTCAGTCACAGTCATGAACACCCCCCACAAAGACGGGCGGCGTTAGCAATGGTGCTGGCGTCCGCGCCATGGGCGCGAAGTGGTGATCGCACTCGCATCACTGGAGTGACGAGTTATCTCACGGCACCCGCGGGTGCCCCTCTGCTCGTCGTGCGCGTCGAGACCAATCAAGCCGGCCTCGTCGGATACGGGTGCGCGAGCAGCCCGCAGCGCCCGCTCGCGATCAAACAGGTCATCGACGAGTACCTCGCCCCGATGGTAATCGGCCGGGATGTTCTTGACATCGATGACCTCTCGCACCTGCTCTCCCTCAGCCCGTACTGGCGTGGCGGAGCGATCGAAAACAACGCGCTGGCCGGCATAGATATTGCCCTGTGGGACCTTAAGGGAAAGATCGCAGGCCTCCCCGTCTACCAACTGATGGGCGGCCGCGCCCGCACGTCGGTGAGCGTCTACGGGCACGCCGACGGTAGTGACAACAGCGAAGTCATCGACGCGGTGCAGCAGTTTATCGACGAGGGCTACGAGTACGTCCGATGCCAGGTGGCGGTCCAGGGTGCTGACACCTACGGCACCCACTCGCCAGCGGATGCGGGGGCTATTGCCGAGCTCGCGAAGTCGCGGGATGCGGTGTGGATGTCGAGCCCCTATCTTCGAGCCATCCCGGCCATGTTCGAGGCGGTGCGCGACGCCGTCGGCTGGGACGTGGAGCTGCTCCATGACGTGCATGAGAGGGTCACCGTCTCGGAGGCAATCCGCCTCTCGGAGGCACTGGACCCCTTCCGCCTGTACTTCCTGGAGGACGCGATCGCGCCCGAGGATCTCGAGTGGTATCGCGAGTTGCGAGCCCATTCGACCACCCCCCAAGCGGTGGGTGAGGTCTTCTCCGACATGCGCACCTTCGTTCCGCTGATCACGAATAGGAGGATCGATTTCGCGCGCATCCGAATGGGCGCGATCGGGGGGCTGACTCCGACGGTGAAGTTGGCTGTGCTCTGCGAGCTCATGGGTGTGCGCACCGCGATCCACGGACCGGGCGATATCTCCCCGATCGGACACGCGGCCGCCCTTGCAGTCGATGTCTCGTCCCGGGCGTTCGGAATTCAGGAGTCGACGAAATACTCCGACGCCGTTCGCGATGTCTTCCCCGGAGCGCCCGTGATCAAGAATGGGGCTTACGAGATATCGGAGGATGTCGGTTTGGGAGTCGGTTTCGACGAACGTGAGGCGCGCAAGTACGAAATAGCAGCTCCGCTGACGTACGACTCGTGGGCGCTTCTGCGCCACCGTGACGGATCTGTCGCGCGGCCCTGAGCGGAGAAAATGATGCGTGTACTGGTCACCGGCGGAGCCGGACTCATTGGGCGGGCCGCCGTTGCTCATCTGCTCGAGAGCGGCTACGAGGTCGTCTCTATCCTGCGGAACCCGTCACAGGTTGCGGTTGTTCCCGATTCTCGTCTCCGTGAAGTGATCGGGGATGCCGGGGATGTCGCACTGCTCGAGCGGCTGATGGGGGATGTCGAGTCGGTGCTACACCTGGCAGCGATACCCCATCCGATCGGTCGCACCGCCCGCGAGTTGTTGGTGGCGAACTCGCTCACGACGATGGCGGTGCTCGAGGCGGCCGGGTCCAGTGGCGTCCGCTCAGCGGTGATCGCCTCGAGTATTTCGATACTCGGGATGGCGTGGGCGCCCCAGCTGATGAGCCCGCTGGAAGTGCCGATCACCGAGGCGCACTCGCTGCGGCCCACAGAGGGATACTCGCTCAGCAAAGAGGTAGACGAAGCGATCGCGCGTATGGCATCTCGCCGATGGGATATGTCGATTGCCTCTCTCAGGTTTCCTTTCACGCAGACCATGGAGGTCATCGAAGCGACCAAGGCTGCCGCGCAAAGCGAGCCGGCACAAGCCGCCCAGTCCGCCAAGGAGCTGTGGGCGTATCTCGACCTCCGTGACGCGGCCGAGGCGTGCGAACTCGGAATCCGAGCGATGGCTGGTTCGACCTTGGCAGGCTGTCGGGTGATGAACATTGTGGCTTCCGACCTGCTTCTCGACGAATCATTGAGCGAACTGCTGGCCCAGTGGCATCCCGAGTTCGCGGGCGTCATTCCCCCTCATCTTCAGCGGCAGTCGTACTCGACCCAGCGCGCGACCGAGGAGATTGGTTTCACAGCGACGCGCTTAGTGCACCACCCCGCGATACTTTCGGACTCGGCGGGTACGATCGCTAGGCAAAGGGATGGATCTCATGGCTGATGACGCAACTGGCTCAGTGAAGTCGGCTGATCGAGCGCTGAGCATCTTGGAGCACCTCGCGTCGACCTCGGAACCGCAGTCTTTGGGCGACATCGCGAAGTCGTTGGACATTCCCAAGAGCAGCCTGCACGGGCTGCTGCGCACCATGCAGAACCGCGGGTGGGTGCAACCGGACGGGAGTGGGCTGCGGTACTGGATCGGCCCCCACGCCCTTACTGTGGGAGCGTCGTATCTTGCGCGGGATCGGTTTGTCGCATCAACGACCCAAATTCTGGACGAGTTGTCACTCCAGTTGGGAGAAACGGTGCATCTGGGTTCGTTGGACGGCCCGGATATCGTCTATTTGGCCAAGCGTGATGCGCGTCACTCCCTGCGGCTGGTCTCCGGCATCGGCGTCAGACTCCCGGCATACGCGACGGCCTTGGGGAAGGTTCTTCTCTCGGAGCTTCCACCCTCGGCCGTCGGTAACCACCTTCTGCTTCCCCTGAAGCGGTTGACGCCCCACACCATCGTGGATGTCGATGCCTTCGCCGCCGACCTTGAGGCCGCACGATCACGGGGGTACGCGATCGACGAACAGGAGAGCACGGAGGGCGTCCGGTGCTTCGCCGTGGCCCTGGGGTCCACCGGGCCGCGCACGCATGCGATCAGCTGCTCGGTTCCCCTCGCGCGCCTCGACAGCGAGTTCCAAGCGCAGGTGGTGTCGTCCCTGCGCCAGGCTGCCGACTCCTTCGAGGACGTTGACGCCAATCTTGTCAGCATCTAGCCCTTCACGAACATGAACGGTTGATCAGCCCGTTGACTTCATGCACTCGTCGTGTGTACCATTCACGTGGGAATAGTACCGTTCCCCTATATGAATGAGGTTGCAATGCAGCGATCCCTCAAAGCAGTGGCGCTCGTCACCGCTTTTGCCACAGTTTCCGCCCTCGCGGCGTGCAGCACGGGAGGCGCCTCATCGGAGGAAGTCCTGTCCGTATGGACGTTCAAGCAGTCGGAGGTCGAAGCCCTCCAGGCTGTCGGCGACGCGTGGGGCTCCGAGAACGAGATGAAGGTGGAAGTCAGCGTCTACACGCCTGACGACGCCTACGCGACAAAGATCCAGAGTGCCGCCAAGGCCGGCACTCTTCCCGACGTACTGTCGGTCCACAGCCAGGGCGAGGACTGGAAGCTCGCGCAAGCCGGAATCATTAAGGACCTGACCGACGTCTTCGACGCCGACTGGCAGGGCCAGTTCCTTCCGGGCATCGTTGACGCGGCCGCCATCACCCAGACCCAGATCGACAACTCGGGCGACGACCCGACCAGCACGCTCAAAGACCTGGAGGCCGGCAACTTCTACTCCGTGCCCTTCCTCGCTGGCACCCCCGGCGTGGTCTTCGCACGCAAGTCCCTGCTCGAAGCGGCTGGAGTCGACTCCGCGACGCCGCCCACCAGCTGGGAAGAGTGGGTCGAGTCGATGACCGCCACGGTCGAGAACGACCCTGCCACCGGCGGACTCGTCACGGGCCTGTCCGTGCCCGAGACTGGTCTCTTCTGGCTGTACCGCCCGATGGCCTACGCCTACCTGGGCAAGGACGCGTTCTATGGACGCGACTCGGTCGACCAGAGCCCGTCGTGGGATTCCGCAGAGAGCGTCGAGACGCTCAAGTTGTACGACCAGCTTTCACCGCTGTGGGCGCCGGGCGTGCTCTCCCTCGGCATCGACCAGGCCGACCAGGCATTCGCGGACGGCTCGGCGGCGTGGGATGTCGGTGGAACCTTCACCCTCTCATCACTGACGACGTTCGGTGTCGACGCCAGTGACATCTCGGTCTTCCCGGTTCCGCCGTCGACCACCGGTAAGATCCAGACGATCGCGTACCCCGCAAGCCCGCTGATCAGCGGTGCTGTCACCAACACGAGCAAGCACCAGGATGAGGCCGTGAGCTTCTTGAAGTACCTGACCAGCGTCGAGGGCGCCGCGCTCTTCGCGTCGACCGCTCTTGATCTTCCTGCGACGGCGGTTCCGGAGTCTGCATTGACCGACCCGCTTCTCAAGCAGTTGGTTGCTGTCATCGCCACGACGTCCGGAGACGAGACGTTCGCCCCGAACGACTTCTCGGCACAGCCCGCGGGAACGGTTCTGCATGACGCATCCGTGCTTTTGACGAACCTGCCGGCGAAGACGGATACCCCGGACGGCCTCGGCCGCTCGATGTCTGAGCTCTACACTGCTGCTTGGGCCGCGATCAAGTAATGTCAGGTTCCCGCTCACTCCTTACGAGCGCTGGAACATCGGCACCCAGGCGGCGGGCTTCGTCCCGCCGCCTGGGTGGCCGTTTCACCGGCCTTCTGTTCGTCGCGCCGGCCGCCGCCCTCTTCGCCGTGTTCGGCGTCTACACGATCGTCTACGGCTTCTTGTTGAGCTTCGCCCGATGGAACGGCTTCTCGCCGAACTGGACCTGGACGGGCATCCAGAACTACCTGGATCTGCTGGGAGCCAACCCTCCGCTCGCGAGTTCGGTGAGGGTGGCAGCCCAGAACACCCTCGTCGTGATGATCGTGCTGCCGATCGCAGTGTCAGCCATCGGCCTCGTGCTCGCCGTTATGCTGAACTCGGTTCGCCGCTTCCGGGCGCTCCTGAGAACCGTGTACTTCTTGCCCTACGTCACAACGGGCATCGCCGTCTTCTACGCCTGGCGCTTCGTCTACGAGCCCAACGGATCCCTCAACGCGATCCTCTCGGCGCTCGGACTTACGTCACTCGTCCAGCGCGAAGGCTTTCTCGGCAACCCCTTCACCTCGCTCGCCGCGGTGCTCTTCGTTCTCATCTGGGCGAACGTACCGATCGCGATGCTGCTCTACCTGACAGGCCTGCAGACCATCCCCGAATCCGTCGTCGAAGCGGCACGTGTCGACGGGGCATCCTCGGTTCGTACTTTGCGGTCAGTGATTCTCCCCCTGCTCAACCCGATCACCGCTCTAGTGGTCATCATTCAGTTGAGAGAAGCGTTGCAGAACTTTCAGGTCTTCCTGCTCATGACCAACGGAGGACCAGTCGACAGCACCCAGGTGCTCGGTCTGCGCACATACCAATTGGCGTTCCTCGATCGAACAACCGACCTCGGTTATGCCAGCGCGCTCGGCTGGATGCTCGCCGCCGTTGCGATTATTCTCGCGATCGTCAATCTCAGGATCCTCAGGAGCAGGCAATGAGCACAATGGAGGGCGCGAAGACCAGCATCGCGAGCCGCATCACCGGTCGACTCGTCGGCGTTCTGGCGATAGCCGCCTTTGCCGTGTACGCGGTGGTGTCCGTCTTCCCGTTCGTCACAATGATCTCCGGCTCGCTCAAGACGAACACCGAGGTGTTGACCAACCCGTGGCCGATCCCGGTCAATCCGACGTTCGACACTCTCGTCGACACCTGGAACGCGTTGGACTTCCCGACGCTGCTTGTGAACAGCCTGATCATCGCCGGACTCTCGTGCCTCCTTATCCTGGTGATCTTTCCGCTCGCGGGATACGCGTTCGCGGTGCTCGAGTTTCCGTTCAAACGGGTGCTCTTCGCCATCTTCGTCGGGGCGCTTTTCGTGCCCGGCGTGACGGTGCTGTTGCCCATCGTGATCTTGGACCAGCAGCTCGGACTTCTCGGCACCCCTTGGGCGGTCGTGCTGCCCATCGTCAACGGCGCAGCCCCGATCGCGATCATCCTGCTGCGGGCCTATTTCTCGAGCGTCCCCTTCGAGTTGCATGAGGCTGCGGTGCTCGACGGCTGCTCGCCCTTCGGAATCTACTGGCGGATCTACTTCCCGCTGTCGCGCTCAGCCCTGATCACGGTGACCGTGCTGAACTTCGTCGCAGCCTGGAACGAGTACGTGCTACCCGCCCTCACCAACGACGACGCGTCGCGCTACCCGCTTCCCGTCGGGCTGCAGGCCCTGCTCTCGTCGAACGTGGTGCAGTGGAACCAGGTGATGGCGGCGTCCCTCCTCATCGTGGTGCCGATTATCGTTCTCTTCGTGGTTCTGCAGCGGTACTTCATCAACGGCCTCCAAGGGTCCGTCAAGGGATGACATCCGCGAAGATTGGCGTGGCCGTACCCGCCGAGGCCGAGGTGGGGGAGGGCCCGTTCTGGTCGGCAGCCGATCGGAGCATCACGTGGGTGGATATCTCGCAGGGGCAAGTGAGGGTCTCGGCGATCGATAGCCAGACCACGGTCGTGCACACCCTGCCGATGACCGTTGGGGCGGCGGTACCAGTACGGGGATCTGATGACTTCGCAGTCGCCGTCGCCGATGGGTTCGGCTACCTGCGCGCGGGCACCCTCGAACTCACCGAGCCCTTTCTGCTAGACCCGCAACTTCGTATGAACGACGGCAAGTGTGACAGCAGAGGACGGATGTGGGCCGGCAGCACCGCCCTCGACTTCGAATCCGGGCGAGGCGCCCTTCACGTCTGGGACGGCTCGGCAGTGCGCAGCGCCGCTGCGGGGTTCTCCCTCCCCAATGGCATCGGGTGGAGCCCCGACGACTCGGTGATGTACCTCGTGGACAGCACCGAGCACCGGCTCCTCAGCGCCCCGTTCGATGCGATCAAGGGGGATGTCGGAAGCTTCGAGACCTTGGCTGTCATTGCTGAGGGTCTCCCGGATGGTCTGGCGGTCGCCGCCGACGGGAGCATATGGGTAGCGATCTGGGGCGCATCCACCGTGCAGCGTTTCTCGGCGCAGGGCACCCTGCTCCAGTCCGTTCGCGTTCCCGTCAGCCAGCCCAGCAGCTGTGCCTTCGGCGATGACGGCGAACTCTTTGTCACGTCCGCGCGAGCCGGTCTCACTCCAACCGAACTCGCGAACCAGCCGCTGGCCGGTTCAATACTGCAGTGGTCGACGGATGTTTCGGGAGTACCGGTAGGAGGTTTCGGCAGCCATGAGTGACGTCATCCTGACCACCGGGAACATCAGCGCCAGGCTCGATCCGGGTCGTGGCGCCGACATCCTCGAGCTCACTCACCACCGTAGCGGCGTCAACGTTCTCCTCTCGACCCCGTGGCGGACTCGCGCCGATCAGATCCGCGCCGGGGCGGCCGCACCCGCGGGCACGGACTCGACGTCGATCTGGATGGAGCAGTACCGGGGCGGATGGCAGGTCATCTGCCCGAACCCTGGTGCACCGCGAACGATCGGAGGTGCTCCTGTCGGCTTTCACGGCGAAACTTCGACCGCACCGTGGCGAGTGATCTCACACTCATCGGACCGGGCAACGCTCGAGACAGAGCTATTCACGATCCCGTTGCGAGTGACCCGGAATGTGGTGCTGGATGGCGCGAGGATCACCGTCTCAGACGAGATGCTGAACCTAAGCCGCCAGCGACTGCAGTTTGACTACTGCAGCCATCCCGCATTCGGTGGCCCGTTGCTCGACGGCGATGTGCGACTCTCCACCGGGGCGACACGGTTTCACCCCGACCCGGAGACCTATGGTGAGCGAGCCTCGTCGACGACGTGGCCCGCCGGCAACTTCGGTGCGGGTAAATCCGTGGACCTGAGCGTGCTGGGGCAGGGTTCTACCAACCCGTTGGTGTTCGGGTGGCTGAGTGACTTCGACGATCCCTGGGTGCAGTTGACCAACCACGATCTCGGAATTGCGGCACGGGTGAGTTGGGACGGCACGAGACTTCCCTACGCCTGGGTCTGGGAAGAGCTCAACTCGACTCCAGCTTTTCCGTGGTTCGGGCGCGCGCGCACGATCGCGATCGAGCCAGCGAGCACGCCGACCAGCGGGGCGCAGCGCACACCGGGAATCGTGCTGGACCCCGAGCAGGCTCTCTCATTGTTCACCTCGATCGAGATCGTCGACGCGGATGGTGACCGGTGACCGAGCATGCCGGGCGCGTTGCGCTCATCACCGGCGCATCCTCGGGTATCGGTAGGGGCGTTGCCCTGGAGCTTGCGAGGCAGGGCGCATCCGTTGTCGTTCACGGACTAGTTCTCGACGAGGCAGAGACGGTCGTACGCGATATTCGGGCTTCCGGCGGGAAGGCCGTCGCTATTGCGGGCCCGATCGATGTGGCGGAGACGTCGGAGCGAGCAGTGCGGCTCGCCGTCGAGGAGTTCGGAGGTCTCGACACCCTTGTGACCTCGGCAGGCATCCAACGCTACGGGGACGTCGTCGAGACCAGCCGGTCCACCTGGGATGAGGTGTTCGCCACCAACGTGACGGGAGTATTCCTGGCGGCGCACCATGCCCTCCCGCTTATCCGCCAGAGCAGCACGGGGAGCGTCGTGATCGTCGCCTCCGTGCAAGCGACCGCGAATCAGGCCGGCGTTGCGGCGTATGCGGCGAGCAAGGGTGCCCTTCTCGCCCTCACCCGCACGATGGCCGTCGACGAGGGTGCCCGCGGCGTTCGTGTGAACAGCGTGAGTCCCGGTTCGGTCGACACTCCCATGTTGCGTTCCTCGGCCGCCCGCTTCGGAGGCGGCGAGCCAGCCGAGATCGAGCAACTCCTGCGCGAGTGGGGGACCGCGCATCCCCTGGGCCGAGTGGCGACGATCGCCGAGGTCGCGGCTGTCGTATCCTTTCTCGCGAGCCCCCGAGCGAGCTTCGTCAACGGCGACGACGTGCGGGTCGACGGCGGGCTGCTCGCTCGCCTGGCGGCGCCGCTTCCCCACGATGGTGGGAGCACATCATGATGAACCTGACAGAACTGCTGTCGCCCCGACTTAGCTCGCTCTGGCCACTGGTCAAGCAGAGCGGCGTGGACTCCGTCGTCACCCTGCTCGACGGGGGTGAACAGGACCAGCGGATGTTCCAGTCTGTCGGCGCTGGGGCGGGACCGGGCGGGGCGGCTCGGGGGGATTCCGCACCCTGGAGCGAAGCATCGATCGGCAACTCACTGGCGTTGTATTCGAAGCACGGGTTCGACGTCGTCGCCGTCGAAGACACGCCCCCCCTCGATCTGGTGCGTCTCGGCCTGCCGGGTCGGGACGAGCAACTGGACCACATCGCCGCCCAGATCGAGGCGATGGGAAACCTGGGAATTGGCACGCTCTGCTACAACTGGATGGCCCTCTCCAGTTGGGCGCGAACGAGCACGACGACCCCGGCCCGCGGCGGCGCGCTGGTCACGTCCTATCGGCAAGCCGACGAGGCGTTGCTGCCAAAGATCGAGGGAGCCGCTGACGCGGAGGCCTCGGAGATGTGGAGCGCACTGTCCTACTTCCTGGCGGCCATCGTCCCGGTGGCGGAACGGGCCGGCGTGCGCCTCGCGCTGCATCCGGATGACCCGCCCATGCCCGTCGTGCGAGGCGTGCCGAGGATCATGAGTTCGGTCGACTCGTTCCGCCGCCTGTTGGAGTTGCACCCGAGCCCGGCCAACGCGATCACCCTGTGCCAGGGCAACTTCGCGCTGATGACCGACGACCTGCCTTCGCTGATCGCCGAGTTTGGTGCGCGCGACGCCATAGCGTTTGTGCACCTCCGGGATGTTCGGGGGACCGCGAGCGACTTCGAGGAAACGTTCCACGACGACGGACCGACCGACCTTGCGGCATGCATCCGCGCCTACGGCGCTGTCGGCTTCGAAGGGCCGGTTCGCCCCGACCATGTTCCGACAATGCACGGCGAAGACAACAGCCTGCCCGGCTACGGCACGCTCGGTCGACTCTTCGCGCTCGGCTATATCCGCGGCCTGCAACACGGCACCCTCGGAACGCCTCAGCCGGCTACTCAACAACATGCACGCGGCACCCAACCCGAGAGAGACAGCTGAAATGTACTTAATGCGAATCGGGAAGCGCAGCCAGGAGCGGCCCGTCGCTCGGCTCAACGACACCGGCTATGTCGACCTCAGGGAGGAAGTGGGCGACTTCGACGAGAAGTTCTTCGCCGACGGCCTGGCGAGCGCTGCCGCCCTCGTGCAGAAAAAGGCCGGTCGGGGTCTCGGCACCCAGACCCAGCGCATGGTGCGTTTCGACAGCGAAGACGGGTTGCAGCGATGAAGGCCTTCGAGGGAATCGTGGCGATCGTCACCGGGGGATCGAGTGGGATCGGTGCGGCGACGGCCGTCATGCTGCACGAGGGCGGGGCCAGGGTCGCGGTCCTGGATCGCACGGAGGGCACTGACTCGAGGCTGATCTACAAGATCTGTGACTTGGTCGATTCCGAGTCGGTGGATCGGGCCGTGGCCGAGGTCGCCGAAGAACTCGGCGGGATCGACGTGCTCATCAACAACGCCGGCATCGGTGCGGTGGGCGACATCGCCGCCAACTCCGACGACGAGTGGCGTCATGTGTTCGACGTTAACGTCCTGGGAATCGCGCGGGTGACTCGCGCTGCCCTGCCCTACCTGAAGCGATCCGCGCGTGCGGCGATCGTCAACACGTCGTCGGTGGTCGCTCGAATCGGTGTTCCTCAACGCGCCCTCTATTCGGCGACCAAGGGTGCGGTCGCTTCCCTAACCCTGGCGATGGCGGCCGATCACGTGAGTGATGGCATCCGGGTGAACGCGGTGATGCCCGGCACGGCCGACACGCCGTGGGTCTCTCGACTTCTCGCGGACTCGGCTGACGCTGCCGGCGCGGCCGAGTCGTTGCGGCGCCGGCAGCCCATGGGTCGGCTCGTTACCGCGGAGGAGGTTGCGACATCAATTGTCTTCCTCGCGAATCCCCAGTCGATGTCGACCACGGGAACACTTCTGCTGGTCGATGGGGGCATGGCCGGAGTGCGTGTTCCGGTCGCCGAGTAGCCCGATGAGGACGGCATCGCGGACCCGCTGCTGACGTCACAGCGCAATCCAGAAGAGTGTCAATGAGCCGCCCCGACACCCTCACGAACGAGCCCCACCTCGCTCGATCGATCGCGAAAGCCACGGATGCCACGGTCTCCACGCGCGCGTTCGATCGCGTCACGGCGGCGGTCGACGCATCCCACCTATCTGCTCACCCCCGTGCGGTCGTGAAAC
>Ga0105048_10011159_pt1 | contig 14187 bp, 16 predicted proteins | sample MAT05_FD_78382 | JGI IMG/M metagenome (GOLD analysis project Ga0105048, IMG submission 78382) | Freshwater microbial communities from Lake Fryxell liftoff mats and glacier meltwater in Antarctica - MAT-05 | ecosystem: Environmental > Aquatic > Freshwater > Ice > Liftoff microbial mat | place...
ACGTCGATGTCGTATGCCGGATCATATCCATGCATGTGTGGCGTCTGCACAACCGGACGGCCATCGACCCAAACCTCAAACAGGGCATCACCGCCAGAGCTGACCTTGCTGCAGCTCATGCTGGTGTTAAATCCCACACGGGCCACAAATCTTCGCGCCACACCGCCAAGGTCGATGCGCAACTCGTTTTCCCCTTGCGACGCAATGCCATGCGAATAGGCAACCGTTGCCATTCGCAGCGGATCTCCTTTCGGAGTCTTGCGCGCGGTGAAGGGCTGCGGATCACGTGGTGCCCGGCTCACAACGGCGCCCAGCCACAGATTGCCTGGATCTACGCGCGCCTTCGTTAAGTCTAACGAGTCTAACCAAACGGTCGTGGCATCTGCGTTAGACCCACGCATTTTTGCTTCGTCCTGCGCAGACAGCCCCACTTTCTTTGTTGCGACCGCCGTTGGCATTTGCGATCCGGGCCGCACGAAAACCGCTGCGCCTGCCCAACTTGCGTGATTGAAGTGCGATCCTTGCGCCTTGGTTACTACCAGCCGCAAGGTGCGGGCGCCGCGCAAACTGACGTCCATGGGAACGGGCTTGCTGCCGAAACCCAGGAAGCCGCTGCTGGCAGTTTTCCTTCCGTCAACCCAAACTGTGAACTCCACGCTCGGAGACTTGGTGGCCCCTTTTGATTCAAAGCATTTCAAATCGTCATCCACGCCCACTTCGGCCACAAACCGTTCGGCTCGTCCCCCGAGCGCCAAGGTGAAGCTTGCATCGGCGTGTGTGCCAATCCCATGAACGAACGCCTTGCCAGCGATTGACAAAGGATTGCCCGAAACCGTGGCGCCTGTCGTCGGAAGTCCGAAGCCTGTCACCGTATTCTTTAGATCAAGCGTCTCAAGCCAGACCGCACCGGCCGGCGCGGAATCACCAGTGACATCAACACGAGACGGCGAATTCTGGCTTTCGCCTCGAATCTCCGGTGTCCACGCACTCACAGCAAGCAAAACAAGAACCGCGAAGTGATTTTTCACTGAACACTTTATCGCAAAGCCGCGAAGATCACGCTTGAGAAAAAGTGACGGAATCCTAGCGCTGGGACTTTAGACCCAGACTGCCGTCCTTCGCTGAAATCCCACCACCTAGGGCTTTAGGCCCATGTGGGTTTGGGTTCCATACGCCTATGTTGAATGTCTAGGCTCATACCCAAGGCGAAGCGCCTCTGGGCGGCGCGCCGAAGCACCGAACGAAGGGAAGTTCATGTCGTTACTCGGATGTTGTTTGGAGATGTGGGGAAGTCGCAGCAAAGGCCCCAACCAGCGCGCGGAAAACTTCGCGAACTTGGCAGTGCGAATCGCCATGCCCTTCGCACTTCTGACGGCCTGTACAGGCACCGTGCGCGACAGTGTTTCGGCTGAAGAAGCGAACGGCGGAGACTCCGGCAGTGCAGATGGCGGTTCAGGTGGTGGCACGTCGCCTTTGCCACCCGTCGACGTGGACCCAAAGACCAATCCGCCGCCACTACCGCCCGTCGATGAATGCAAAGGCCAGCCGCGCGTGGGGCCTGCACCCCTTAGGCGGCTTACAAACGAAGAATACGCGAACACGCTCCGAGATCTGCTCGGCCTCGCCAACACCAAAGACCTCATTAGCGGATTCCCACTTGAGGGCCAGGGACATGGCTTTGACAACAACGCCGAGACAAGCACGATTCCTCGCCTTCGCACGCAGAAGATGTTCGACGCGAGCGAGAAAGTGATCTCGATGTTCGATCCAACTGCAAACCTCGCGTGCGCTGCTGCGGGATTGAATGAAGCTTGTGTGAAGCAGTTCGTCGAATCCTTTGGCACCCGAGCGATGCGCCGCCCTCCCTCGCCCGAAGAAACCACATCGCTTGTGGGGCTTTACAACAATCTTGGTGGCGGTTACACCGCACGGGAACGGCTGGGCGCCATTGTTGAAGCGTTGCTCATGTCGGCTCAGTTCAACTTTCTGCCTGAGTTTGGTGACGCCAGAATCGAAAAGGCACCGGTCGGCACTGTTGGCGTTTCGGGTTACGAGATGGCCACTCGGCTTTCATACTTTCTGTGGAATTCAATGCCCGACGAAGCGCTTTTTACTGCAGCGGCGTCGAATAGTTTAACAGACAATGCTGAGGTTTCACGCCAAGTAAAGCGAATGCTGGCTTCTCCGAAAGCAAAGGAAAGCATTGGAAACTTTGCCAGGCAGTGGACGGACGCAGATAAGCTGAACGCGGGGTCGAAAGATGCTGCAATATTTCCGGATTGGAATGTTGCATTGGCAACCGACCTTCGCGCAGACATTGAAGGATTTTTTAGTCACGCCATGCTTGAGTCAAAAGACGGTTGGTCAAAGCTTATGACCAGCACCAAAGGCTTCGTCACCCCTGCAAGCGCCAAGCTTTACAACGTGGCCGCTCCCAACAAAGGCGTTGCTCTGGCTGCCGTTGATCTGCCTGAGGTTCGCGGGGGCTTATTGACGAGGCCTGGTTTTTTAGCGGCACAGGCACAAGCTCGTCTTCCGTCGCCCATTCTCCGAGGTTTGTTCATACGGCGCGAGCTGCTTTGCCAAGCCCTGGGCTCCCCTCCGGCAGGAGCCGCCATGAAACCCGACGCCGTGCTTCCACCAGGTGCGACGAATCGACAAATTAAGACAGCGCACTCGGCCGAGCCAAGGTGTGCCGGTTGCCACGCTTTGATAGACCCACCTGGCTTCGCGCTCGAATCATTCGATGCCATTGGCAGATACAGTTTGACTGAGAAAGTGGCCAACGGCACCACGGTAAGCGTGGACACCCGCGGCAAGCTCGAAGGCACAGATGTGGATGGTGACTTTGCAAACTCTGGGGAGCTCACCAATATGTTGGCGCGTAGTGCGCAAGCACAGTCGTGTGTGGTCGCGCAGTGGTTCCGGTATTCGCGTGGTCGGTTGAACGTGGCTTCCGACGAATGTTCGCTGGCAGACTTATCGCAAACGTTCAATGCAAGCGGCGGTGATTTCGTTGCGCTGTTTTCCGCAATCGCAACACACGACAGCTTCCGCTTTAAGCCTCTCACAGTGAAGTAAGAAGGAGATCATATGAAGTTTAATGGTTATCTTCCGGTGCGACGCACGCCGTTGCTTTCACGTAGGTCCGTGCTTCGCGGTGCAGGCGGTGTGGCCTTGGCGCTGCCCTATCTTGAGGCCATGGAAGGGCGTGCCAATGCGGCGGTACCCCAAAGGTTTGTGCTCGTCTACCAGCAACAAGGGATGTTCATGAACGACTGGCAGCCGAAGCTGCGTTCAGGCCTGCCCACGGGGGCTGAGTATGCCGCCACCGATTACGACATGCCAAATTTGACGACAGAGCTCGGTGCTCTCAAAGACGACTTACTGTTTATCACGGGGCTCGACAACAAGACCTCCCCTGTGGACGGCGCAGGCAACGAGCACGAGTCGGTTTTTAATCATTTGCTCACTGGAAAAAGAAGGACCAAAGAGGGCTTCTTCCAGGGCGGCGGCCCTTCCGTAGATCAGGTGATCTCAACGCGAATCTACGGCGCTTCGACGCCGCGCACCCGCACCATGCATCTGGGCCCATCATCGTCATGGAGCGTTTGCTATTCGGCGCGCAATGCGCCTGTGAGTCGTGAAAGCGACGCCAGTGAGATTGTCAAAAGCCTATTCGCGGGCATTTCTACAGGCACGAGCGGCCCCGATCCAGTCCTGGAGAAACAGCGAGTCAGGAAGCAACGTCTGCTTGATGCGGTTAAGCAAAGCAGCGAACAATTGCTAGGCAAGCTGGGCGCTGCAGATCGCGTCCGCGTGGACTCATACCTGAACGACGTTGGCGAGCTGTCAAATTCGTTTGGCAACGTAAGTGGCGCCGTTTCGGCAAGTTGCGGAAAGCCAACGATTTCATCGGGAGCGGGATGGGAAGCACGGATGAGCAACCTTGGCTCTGCTACGGCGATGGCGTTGGCGTGCGACCTTACGCGAGTGGTAACGATTGATCTCGGCGGTATCGATAGCTATCCTTCGGCACGCAGGCCCGATGGCAAACCTTTGCCCCCTCCTGGGCTCGATTGGCACCAAGAAGTGGTCCACCGCGCTTTTCAGAAGCCAGGGGAATTCGGCGGCACCGTTGCAAACATTGCCGAAGCCAAACAGAATTTTGCGGGCGCCACTCGTTTCACCATGGGCGAGTTTGCCAAATTTATCGGAAAGATTAAGGCGGTCCGCGAGGCAGATGGAACGTCGCTGCTCGACAACACCGCCATCCTCTACGTTAACGAGTTCGGGGAAGAGACACACGGATTCAAGAACTATCCGTTTCTGATTGCAGGCAAGCTAGGCGGTAAGATAAAGACGGGCCGATGGCTGCGGTATCCTGGTGTCTCTCACCAGCGGCTACTCTTAAGTATGCTTTCGCTTTACATGCCCACAAGCGATTCTGCCTACACCAGCTTCGGTGATCCCGACTGGAACGCTGGTGGTCCGCTTGCTGGTATCGGGTAAACGGTGACCTAACCGCCGTCTAGAATCAACACCCAATCTCCGCCGAAGCCCTCTGTAGGGCAGGCAATGCGGTGGTCGGAAATCCCGGGGCCACCTTCAATGGTTGGCCCGGATTCGCTCGTGCCAGTGCGGGGGTTGAACCAAGTGCCGCGATATTGCCCCGCTGGCAGAACGGAAGGGCGCAAGGTGATGGGGTGCCCCGCTGGCGAATAGACAAAAGCGTATCCCTCACCGCGCGCCGCCGCCAAATGGTCTGCATTGTTCGGCGATTCAAATATCAGTTCAGGCGCAGGTTTGCGTCCTAGGATCGGGTGAGATTCCAGCAGCGCTCGCAAATGTCGCATCTGCGTGGCACCGGGCCTGGTGAGGGCGGCTTGCCACGGCAAGATTGGACCACCATGGCCCGAACCAATGCGATCGCGCGGGGGAGCCCAGAACTGCCAGATCGAGTGATGCCCATACGCGATGCCAGCAGCACCAGACAACATTGCCCAATACGCCCGTTGCCGAACGTGAGCATCCGATAAAGGGCAGGCCGGACAGATTGATCAGGGCAACAACGTTGTCATCAATGACGATGGATCGCTCATTTGGCCGACCAGCAATGGGCTTGTACGGCTGCGATAGCGTCCTCGCACCCAACGGTTGCGTGTTTCGCGGGGTGGAGGCAAAATTTGTGACATGCTCGGCGCGATGACCAGAACATGGGCCGCACTCTCTGCTTGGTGGTCGAAAAGGAGCGTCGCAACCCTGCCGATCATATTTGCCGAAACGGCGCCCCTTGATCTACGCATCGTCGGCCGAGTCTTCTTTCATGCAAGCTTGGTGGGAGCTGCAGCCGGGCTCGCCGGGGCGGCTTTCTTCGGCGGCTTGGAATACGCCCAGCGCTTCGTCCTTGAAAATCTGACGGGTTATGTTCCATTGCGTGCCCACGGCGAGACCTTCGCAACCGAAGACGCCGTGCACGAATTTCGACCGTGGCTTTTGGTGGTGATGCCCGCGCTTGGCGGATTGCTGTGCGGCCTCATAACCCGCCTCGCACCGGAAACGCGTGGCGGAGGGGGCGATGCAATGATTGAAGCGTTTCACCACCGCGGAGGGTTGGTCCGCAGAAGGGTTATTTGGGTAAAAGCGCTTGCGTCGCTTTTTACGCTTGGAACAGGCGGAGCTGGCGGGCGAGAAGGCCCCACGATGCAGATCGGAGGTGCTTTGGGTTCCTTGGTGGCACGCGTGTTGAAGGTCAGCGCGCGCGAAAGACGCATTCTGCTGATCGCGGGTGTGGTCGCTGGCATTGCCGCTGTGTTTCGTACGCCGTTGGGGGCTGCATTGCTTGCCGTCGAGATCTTGTACCGAGATGGTTTTGAGTCTGACGCCTTGATCCCAGCGGTTTTGGCGAGCGTGATCGGCTACTCGATTGTCATTTCGATTTTCGGCGAAAGCACCCTGCTTGCCCACGCGCCGCGCTTTCCCTTTGTTCCTAAACATCTTCCTCTTTACGGACTGCTGGCCATCTTTGTAGCGGCGCTGGCTGCGGGATTCGTTGCCGTACTGCGACGCTCGCGACAGTTTTTTGATCGCCTGGACATTGCCGACTGGGCCCGACCTGCGCTTGGCGGATTGGCTTTAGGTGCGTTCGCAACGTTTATCATTGTTGTAGTCGGCGGGAGGTTAGGAACCGAGGCACAGGGCTTGGGTATCCTCGGGGGCGGTTACGGTGCGGTGCAAATGGCGATCACGGGGGCGACCTGGCTTCCAAGCGGCTGGGTGGCGGTGGAGCTACTGATGTTCCTCTCGATCGCCAAACTATTGGCCTCGTCGTTGACCATCGGCTCGGGCGGCAGCGCAGGCGATTTTGCACCTTCTTTGGCCATTGGTGGTTTGTTTGGGGGCGCCTTTGGTCGCGCTTGTCAGTTGCTCTTAAGCGATCCCCGCATCGATCCTGGGGCCTTCGCTTTGGTGGGAATGGGTGTTTTTTACGGCGGGATTGCGCACGTTCCTTTAGCCGCTTTGATTTTGGTGTGTGAACTTGCCGGGAATTACGATTTGTTGGTGCCCCTGATGATGGCCCAAGGGATCGCCTTCATCGCGCTACGCAAACGTTCTCTTTACAGCTCCCAGGCGCCGACACAGCGAGATTCACCTGTCCATCGCGACGCCCTCCTGCTGGATGCCTTGAAGGCCATTCAAGTAGGGGAACTGATGACACAGGGGCGTCCATTTGCGAGCTTCCAACGTGCCACACCAGCGGCTGAAATGCGCATTGCGATGGCCAACGCCACTTGGCAAGATGTGTTTCCCGTCTTGGCCGAGGGCAAAATGGTAGGGCTTGTCAGCGCCGACTCGATGCGGACCCTTTCCTCAGGCCAACACAACCTGCCATGGACAATAGCAGCAGACGTTATGCAACCACCAGTATGGGTTCTTGCTCATGACGACGTTCGAACGGCCACGGAGCGTTTGGTTGCAAACGACCTGCGCGAAATTCCAGTGGTTGATGCCACCCAAGCTGTCATCGGGTTTCTAGATGAAAGGGAGGTAGCGAAGATTTATTTGCGTGCGGGCACAAAGACTGAGGACGACCTCGCTTTGCGAACCACCTTGGGCGACGGCCCTTAGGGATTGCGGAAGGGGCTTCTCAATTCAAAGTGAGTGCGGCGGGAAACCACCCATCGTCGTCTAATTCTTGGCCCCACGCCTTGCAGCTAGCATTTCGGGCGTCCTTGCCCTTCCAAGCCAGAATAAGCATTTCGAATCCTCCACAATCAGCGAACGGAGCTCCGTTTTCCTGGTTGCTATCATTCCTCGTCCGTAAGGCCTTCATCCACATCTGGGAGAACGGCTAGGGAACCCACCGCAGTCGGGAAACCCGCAGGTTCCGCGTCGAGGGGATTGCCGTCGTCATCAATGGCTACCTCCTCAGTAAAGGTGGTCACCAAAAATGGTCCACCGATCTCCTCTGAAACTGTGTCGTCCAAGAAGGGCTCGTCATCGCCGGCGCTGGTGACACTGCGCACGAATCCTTCGCCCAACCCTTCGGCGAGGCTGTCGTTGGAACGAGCGTGGTTCTCGTCAGGATGGCGAATGAAAGCATCGGCATCGTCTGTACGTTGATTGTGTTGTACGAGTTCTTTTAAAGCTGCACTCGAAAGTTTTCTCATCATGTTCCTCCGACGGCCAATGATGCATCACGCGCGCCATCGCACTCCCCTTATATGCAGAGGAGATGGCAGTCGCTACGGTGGCACCTTATAGGAACGTACATTACCGAATGGTAACTGCCCTAGATGTAGTCCCAAGAACTTTGAACTAAAAGCGTGTTGTTTCCCAGGAAACGCTATGTGGCACGGCTCTTGAATAAGTGGCTGTCGTCAAGTTTGAGATCAACATTTAAAAGGGAGCAGAGTTATGAATCCAGCATACGGCATTATCATGTGGGTGATTATTGGGGCATTGGCAGGATGGATCGGCAGCAAAATAATGGGCACTGATGGCCGCCAGGGTGCTCTTGCTAACATCGTAATTGGTGTAATTGGAGCCGTGATCGGTGGTTTTATCGCTCGGAGCATCTTCGGCGACAGCTCTTCCAATAACGGATTCTTCGCTAGCACTGTAGTGGCACTACTGGGCTCCGTCGTTGTTATTGCCGTGTGGAAGGCTGTCTCCCGCAAAACGGCGTAGCTGATTTCCAGCCAATTGAGTGTCGCTGGTTAAAGACATAGACACGCTTATAGTTGAAGCGGTTGTGAAGAAGAGGCAAGGCATCGTGAGCAAACGGACAAACGTGCTTTGGTGATTGCCTCGATCCTCGTATGAATCTGGTTACTGGTTGGAATACTTGTTGAGCCCCCGGAAAGTTGGGCAATCAACCGCCAACTGACGCACACACCGGGCATGGATGGGATATTGGATCGAGCCCATGTGCCCCTATTTCCGCCTGGCCTTCGAGTGAATAAACCTAAAATTATCGAAGTGCCAGGAGGGCGTTGGGATGAGCCGCTGTTATACAGCGAAGTGATACGTATAAACCTTCTGCGGCGTGCACTATTGCATGGCAAAGCTGTGCTTACGGCTCGAATGGAAAAGCCGAAAGTGGTTGTCCACAGGAAAGCCAAAAAGAAAGCCGAAAAGGGCGTTGTTTTGGCTGAATACCTAAACAACAGCGCGCGTCTGAACGATGACAGGTTCGAGATCGTCTATGGCAAGCTTACGCTCAGCTCGGTGAGGTAAAAGAATTTCCGGCGCTTTGGGTTCATGATTTCGAATTGGTCGCACGCTGATGGGAAGATGACGACTACAAAAAACAGGCGTCATAACCTTATTGGCCACGATTGATCCTTGGGACGCTAGCATCAAGCTTTCAGGCCGCGCTTGTGTCACAGGCCTTCGAGGGCCCTAACTCAACGGTCTGCATGAGTCGAAAGCAGAAATGATCTTGAAAGAGGGCTCGGCAGACATTTTTGCGGAGTCCGATATCCGAAGAAACGTCATCTCCGGCGGTGTTAAGCCTGTGTTGAAGAATATCGAATCGGCATCTGCTGACAATACGCTTTGGCACCGGTTGCGCGCATGGGTGGTTGATGGCGCCCTCGATTTTCTTTCCGACGATGTTCCCGGCCGCGAATCGGTGACCACTGTGGTGCCACTTAACGGCAAGGTTGAAAACGTGCAAGCACAACTGGCTCCCACGTTGATTGGCGTCGTACGCAACGCTTTCGTCGTAGGCTTGCAGTCTGGATTTTCCCATTTGCCACCCCGTGAGGCAGGTAACAAGGAATCGATCATTAGACAAGTTAAAGACGGATTGAATGAGCAAAAGGGGCAGCCCGAGGCTCAGCCTGCCAAGAAGGGTTAGCGGATGAGATTTTGGATCCTGGTTGCGAGCGCGGTCTTCAATAGCGACAGCCCTGCGCAAGTTCAAAAAGCACCAGGGCCGCCCTCAGACGGGAATGCCCGACGATGAGACACTCATGAAGCTTGACTTGGATCCGAAGAAGTTGTCTGTTCGCTCGAAACCGGCGTCATAGCCGACGACGCGCGAACCACCGAGTCGACAAAACGGAGCTTTTCCACTGCTTCACTCGACAGCACGAACGGGTACCAGTCCGGATGGCCCATGGATCGACTCAGCGAATTCAAAGCCAGCGCCAATGGATACCAAAACGTCATCATGCGATCGAACTTGGTTGCCTCTTCTTCCTCGGAAGCCGTGTTCGCGTCCATCACGTGGGCGGCTTTATCAATTTGAAATCGAATGCCATATGTCCACGCCGTATCCACAGCGTCAATCATGTGAAGATAGTGGGCCCAAGTCTCAGCCCAGTCTTCCCAAGGGTGCATAGAAGCATATGCGCTGACGTGACGCTGCACCCAATCAGGAGGAGCTCCGACCTCGTAGTGGGTCTGCATGGCTGCTTCGTAGCTTTGTCGTTCATCGCCAAAGGCTTTGCGGAAGGCCTCTAGGCAGCCTGCGTTCGGAGCCACCAGACGATCCCAATAGTAGTGCCCCACCTCGTGTCTTAGGTGCCCAAGCAATGTGCGGTAGGGCTCTCCCAAGTTGACTCGCGCTTGTTCACGGAAAGGACTATCGGCCTCCCTAACGTTTAGAGTGATCACACCTGCTGCGTGGCCCGTGACAACTGGGGACTTGTCCTCGGGCATCAACAAATCGAAGACGATTCCGGCCGGGTTTATGGCTTTGGAATGCACGGGCAGCAAGAGATCGTGAAGTTCATAAACAAGTCTTCGCTTCGCCTGCTCAATCTTCTGCCACCCTTCTTGAGCCGCAGCGTCGCCCAGGTTAGGTATGATTCGGTTCAGTTGGCAACTAAGACAGAATGGCGAGGTGCCATTTTCCAGAATCCAGTTGCATCCTGCGCCCTCAAAGTTCCCACAGCGCTCGTGAGCATCGTCGATCGTGACGAACATTCTCGTTGCTGTTGAGTACCCCAGTGCTGCGCAGCAATGAATACAAGCGCTATTCTCAAAGTATGTGACCTGTGAACAGGAAGGACACATGAAAGTCTTCATGTGCGCATTGTGTGCAAATCCGATGCCGCTCAGTCAGCTGCGAAAACATGAACGCGCATGGAATTGCTCCACTTTGGCGCAGTTTGTGCAAAGACTGTCTTCGGAGAACGAACATGGAACAAAAACTATTTGCCCTCTTTTCGACTGAAACAGACGCTCAAAGAGCGCTAGGCGTCCTCAATAGCCACGAAGCACTCGCTGGAAAGTACGATGCATCGATAAAGACGGAACCTTGGACCACAGTCGGTGACGACTCGGTCGATAAGAAGGATCGCTCATCCGGCTCGCTTGGCAGATTCGCGATGGTTCTTGGGGCAGTAATGGGCGCAGCACTTGCCGCGCTTTACTCTTTGGTCCTTAAGGCAATAGACTGGCCCGCCAGTGTTGCCATCCCGCTAGGCGCATTGGGTGGAGGCGTGCTGGGAGGCATTGCCGGCATACTCGTGGGTCAAATCTTTCCTGAGCGAAAGCTGCAGAAGATTCTCACCCGTGTACGAAAAGGCAGAGTGGTTCTGAACGTGGGCGTGGTTGACGACGCGACAGCAACCGTCGTTCGAACGATGCTAAACAAACACGACGCACGCTGCGTAGCCACGACGGAGAGTTAGGAACGCGCAAGTTCAACGGGTTCCAAATCCGACGTCGCAGGCCCGTTCAGAACGCGGCCGCGACAGTCGAATCGGCTTCCATGACATGGACAATCCCAGGTCGATTCTACCTGGTTCCATGCCACTCGGCACCCCAGGTGCGGGCACACCGCCGATAACGCATATACCCCTCCGGCTTCATCGAGATACACCGCGAGCTTCTTGCCACTTTGTTCAACGATGCTACCTGTGTGAGCCTTCAGTCCTGGGCCGTCTGTCACTTTAGCCAACCGGTCGCCCACCAAATGCTTTGCCACATCAACGTTGTGGCGGGCGAACTGTTTCACGGAAGACAGTCCGACTCCGCGCGACGGACTCAGAATTTCCTTCAGCGGATGCGGCTGTCCGAGGATCTGGCTGCTGATCATGTTGGCCGCCAGTGTTCCATTCGTGATTCCGTTGCCTGAGTAGCCAGTGCCGACGTAAGTCAACTTGTGGTGGGGCGCCAGACCAATGTATGGAAGGTCGTCCACAGATTCGAGGATTTGACCCGACCATTGAAACAGCGCCTCACGCGATCCAAAATTCACTTCGGCGAAGTTTAGAAGTCTAAGGAACCGTTGTTCTGGATGCTCCTCTTCGCCGACCCGGTGATCCTCGCCGCCGACGATCAACAGTTCCTTTCCTGAAACGGTGACGGGCCGAACGTAGTGATAAGGGTCCGCCATATCCCAAATCATTTGCTTAACAGCCGCCTGCGGCGCAGCGATGGCAACCGCGTATGTGCGACTGGGCGGCGTGCGAGTGTGCAGAGCAAACGTATTTGCGATATTACTGTGAGTGGCAACAACAACGAATTGCGCCACAACATCAGTATCGTTGCAATGCAGAAGTACATCCTCAACCCGTTCATCAATGGACTCTACGCGAACCGGAGCGAAGATCGTAACCCCGTGTTGGATCGCCAGCTCCACCAACCCCGCTAGGTACAGCCCAACGTCCAAAACAGCTTGGTTCGGAAAATCAAGTCCGGCGATTCCGTTCAACGGTATCTCGGCGCAACGTTTACTCACGTCAACGCCAAGTGAAGACGCCGCGGCTTGCTCTTCAATTAGGTTTGCGGCTTGTTCGGGTGACGCGGCAACCAAGGTCCCCGTCATTCGCTCAAATGCATGCGGCACATCTGCCTCCGATGCGAGCGTTTCAATCTGGTCAATCGCGTCCTTGTGGTGGTGCACCAGGATGCGCGCGTTCGACTCGCCCAGACGCTCCTTGAGACTTAAAAACCGAGTATCCAGCACTTGCGTGAGATGGGCCGTGGAGCGAAGCGTTTCGCCACTGCCCGGCCCAGCCGCGTCTAACACGGCGACCCGCCGCCCCTGCTTGGCCAGTAGAATCGCAGCGGTGATACCGGTGATCCCCGCCCCAACAACGACTATCTCGAAACGATGTGGCCCTCCTGAAAGGGCGTCAAAGGTTCTGGGGTTGAAGGTCCAAACAGATCCGTTGTGAGGCATGGTGTACTTCTAAGCAATAACCATTCCAAATCATTAGCAGGAATGTTTAAGGGGTTCAGAGACGGCACCTTACAAGGCTGTCGTTGGTTGTTGGCACGAGGTTTGAAAGGGAAATGAATCAACTTGTCCCTCAACCGAATTCTAAAGGAGACACAATGAAGATCGATGATTTGAAGAACCTTGCCAAAACTGACATTCTAGAAGCACTTGGCCTAGAACCCAAACGCTCAACGCCCAATGTGCTGACAAGCAGTCTGGGCATATTCGCCGCAGGAATGGTTGTTGGAGCTGCGACAGCTCTCCTGCTTGCGCCGAAGGCGGGCCGGGAGATACGTGACGACGTTGGGAGCAAGTTGCGATCTGTCGCCACGAAGGCGGCATCTCTCAGTTCGCAAGTCGAAAAGGAAATCTCGTCCAGCCTCGCGTAAAACCGACCACCCTTCTAATTCAAGGAATTGAAAGACCATGAAACAAGTAATTTTGGGCGTCGTAGTTCTGCTGTCATTTGTCGGCTGTGGAGAAGCAGATAAGCTTTTTGACTGTCAGAGCGTTTGCAGCCGCTACGAAACCTGTTTTGACAAGTCATACGACGTCGGCGCATGCCGCAACCGATGTAAGGATAAGGCTGACGCAGATAAGAGCTACCAGGCAAAAGCCGACGCATGTGAGGCCTGCATTGATGATAAATCGTGCACAGCAGCAGCGTTTCAATGTCCAACCCAATGCGTTGGTATTGTCCCTTAGGTTTACTTGAAGGCCTACGAAAAGAGCCGCTCTAGAACAGGGCGGCTCTTTTCATTTAACGGCGGACCCCCACTTAAAGAGAGCTGGGCCGTGTGAAGTACCGACTACTTCTTCTGCGAGTCGGCACCTACTTTTTCAACCTTCGCCCCTGCCTTTTCCATTTCGGCCGATGCCTTCTGCAACTTCTGAGCACTGTCGTTTCGCTTGTCGGCGTCTTTCTGTATCCGCTCGCCCTTCTTTTCTTTGGCCTCTCCTTCTTTCTCAAGCGCGGTGGCATTTCGCTTTTCCCCCTCAGTCTTCGCGTCCTTGCGGCGCGACTTACCCTCCTTTTCCATTGCTTCGCCCGACTCCTCAACGCGCTTGCCACGAGCCTTGTCGGCCTCAGCGGCGCGCTTCTCTGCTAGCGCCTTTTGCTCCAGTTCATTGGCCTTCTTTTCAACAGCGTTGCCTTCCTTCTGTGCAGCCGTCTCCGCGAAGACAGGCGAGCCAACCAAGCACAACAACCCCGTGGTGACCAACAATATCCGATTCAAGTTCACTGTTAACTCCTGCTTGTGTCTATGAGGTGCAAGCGAATGCTGCACGCACGACTTTTCACAGCAAGCCCCATGCCGAAGGTCAGAAGCGCGGCAAAATGATAATCACGAGGCAGTTACCGAGGTCAACGTTACCGCTCCGTTGCTTGTGATCCCTATAAGTAACAGACTGGCGCCTGCGACAACGGCACGCATCTTGCGAGTGTAGAGCCAGGGAAAAACTTCAACATGGAGGCACCTTTGAACCTAATCTTCATTGCACTA
>Ga0105048_10011161_pt1 | contig 14185 bp, 14 predicted proteins | sample MAT05_FD_78382 | JGI IMG/M metagenome (GOLD analysis project Ga0105048, IMG submission 78382) | Freshwater microbial communities from Lake Fryxell liftoff mats and glacier meltwater in Antarctica - MAT-05 | ecosystem: Environmental > Aquatic > Freshwater > Ice > Liftoff microbial mat | place...
ACCGTGGCGCACACATGGCCCTCAGGCCCGCTGCAGGCGCGCCAGCACCAACGAGTAGCTGTAAAACTTCTTGTTGCCGGGGTTGAGCGTGCGCACACGGTCCAGCAGCTCACGCGCCTCATGGGCCAGCGCGTCGCTGTAGCCCGACTTGGTCATTTGTGCTATCAGCAGGCCACACAGGTTGACCAGCATCACCTCGCTGGACGGCAGCTTTTTCACCGCCTCACGTAGCAGCAGAGCGCCCTGCTCAAACTCACCCTGTTTGGCCAGCACCACGCCCTGGTTATTGATGTTGATCACTTCATCGCGGGATGCCTTGATGAGCGCCTGGCCCTCGCCTGCCAGGTGCTCCTCGTCAAAAATCGACGCGATCTCGCTGGAGAGCTGGGCGTTTTCGTGGTCGTTTTTGACCACCTGACCAAGCAGCTGGCAGGCTTTTTCCTTGTGGCCCAGTTTCAGTTGTGCGCGGGCCAGATCCACCATCAGATCCGGACTGAGCTTGTCACCCAGCTGGGTGGCGAGCTGCTCTGCGCAGGCCAGGGCAGCCTGGGCCTTGTCGGGCTCCCCCATCTTTTGGTAGATGCGTGCCTCAGACGCAGCAGTTTGCAGCGCCGCCGGGGAGTTGTAGCGGAAATCGGCTTTGCTGCGCTTGATCACATTCAAGGCTTCTTGCGCCTCGCCCTTGTCCACCAGCAGTTCAGCCAGGCGGGCATACACCGCCGGATTTTTATGGGTAGAAAATTCGCCGATCTTGATGGTTTTCTCAAACGCGGCCTGTGCCACGTCCAGCTCACCGTTTTTCAGGGCGGCGTCGCCCAGTTTTTTCTGCCGAAGCGGTGAATGAGGCGAGAGCTTGATCGCCTCTTGCAACACCTGCTGCGCCCGCACCGTGTCACCCATCGCCTCGAGGGTTTTGGCCAGCCAGTCGGCGGCCTCAATGTACATCTGATTTTCCGCCAGCACCTGCTCAAACAGGGTGATTGCCCCGGCATGGTCACCGGTGTAAAACAACACTTGGCCCAGCCCTGTCTTGGCCCAAGCCACGCTGCGCTGCTCGAGCACCGACGCGTACAACGCGCGAGCCGCCTCAAAGTCGCCCAGGGTCAGCAGCAGGTCGCTCTTGATGCGCAGCACCTCATGCGGGTTGGCCGATTGCATCCTCAGCAGCAGGTTGCATTGCGCCAACGCAGCACCAAAGTCTTTGGCGCGAATGGCGGTCTCTACCAGCCCAAGCGACTGCTTGCGGACAATAAGCTTTTCCAAGCGGCTTTGCAGCAGCATCTGGTTGATGGGTTTGAGCAGGTAGTCATCGGGCTTGATCTCGGCTGCGGCCATCACCATGTCGGAGGTTTTTTCGGCGGTGACAATGACCCAGATTGTGGACACCCCGATCAGGTTGCGCGCACGCGCTTCCTCCAGCACTTGCTGGCCATTGGCACCGGGGCCGAGGTTGTAGTCACACAGAACGATGTCATAGCGTCTCTCGGCCAGATGGCTGATGGCGTCCTTGCCGTGGCAGGCGGTGTCAACACGGGTCATACCCATCGACTTCACAAAGTCGCGCAGCATGGTGCGCATGCTTTGAAAGTCGTCAACGATCAGGGTGTTGGCTTGCGAAAGGGTAAGCGGCATCGGTTTCTTTCAAGACGCCGATTTAAGGCAGGGTGACCACAAAACAGCCACCACCAAAGGCGCCGCCGTTGGCAACAGTCAGCGTGCCAACGCGCCCGTTGTTCTGGTGCAGTTGCGCCGCCTGGGCCGAAAAATAAAACCCCAGCCCGGTGCTGCCGCTGGCAAAGTTGACGCCTTTGCTTAGCAGAACGCCGTCACTGTGCAGTATGTGCGCCGGGTAGCCAGGGCCGTTGTCCTCCACCCGCAGCACCAGCGTGTTGTCTTGCACCTGCGCTGCAATGCGGATCTTGTCCTGGGTGTAGTGGCAGGCGTTATTAAGCGCATTGAGCAGCACGCCGGTCATCAGATCACGGTCAAAGTACCAATAACAGTCGTGCGCACAGTCCACGTCAACGGCGATGCCCTTGAAGTCCAGCACCGCGCGCTGCTGCATGACCGCCTCGGCAATCAGCTCGGCCACCGATTGCTCGCGAATGTCCAGCGGGTAGGTGGATTTACCAAACTTGTAAAGGCTGAGCAACTGGATCAGGTTGGCGTTGACGCGGTGCGCCTGGGCAATCACCAGCACCAGACTGTTGAAGGCTTCCAAGTCGCCACGCGCCTTGGCGCCGCTTGCGATGGTCTCAAGCTCATGCACTTGCACATTCACCGAGTTTTTCATGTCGTGGATGGACGAGGCCATCAAATCGGTGAAGCTGATTTCTTCCATGCTCATGGCGCTTAAACCTGGGGTGCCAGGCAATGGGTAGGCGAGCCTTGATTTTAGGGACAAACCCAACCGATATGACATGGAGCAGCATCGAAGCGCAGGCCGACCACCGAGGTGGCACATCTTTCTGGCAAAGCTTGCCAAACACGTTCAATTGGAAGACGATAGATACTCAATGCATGAAGCGTCGGCCGCCATGGCCTGACCCCGTGTAACCCACCGTCGTCGTAAGGCACAAAGGAGTTCGCATGTCATTCACCCTCACCGCCGGGCACCTGGCCAGCATCGCCGGACGCACCCGGCCCTTGATGACGGACTTGGCCAACTGGATGAACCAGTTGTGCCCACGGTACGACATTGACACACCGCAGGAGTTTGCTCACTTTCTGGCGCAGGCCTGCCACGAGACGGATCACTTTGCGACGCTGCGTGAATACGCCTCGGGCCGTGCCTATGAGGGTCGGGTTGATCTGGGCAACACCCAGCCCGGTGATGGCGTGCGCTTTAAGGGCCGCGGCATCTTCCAGACCACCGGGCGCGCCAACTATATGCAGCTGGGCATCAAAAAGGGCCGCCGTGACCTGTTCGTGAACAACCCGGAACTGCTGGAGCAACCCGAATACGCGGTATGGAGTGCCTGCGAATATTGGCGCACCCGTGGCCTCAACGACATCGCCAACCATGCCGACACCGACGTGCTGAAGAAGAAATACCGGGGCAACATCACCGACGTGTCGCCGGTGGAATACATCAGCCTGGCGATCAACGGTGGCTACAACGGCATGGATGAGCGTAAAAAGTTTTACGCCAAGGCGCAGCAGGTGTTGGTTGAGCAAGCGATGGTGCCCGCACCGCGCGGCTTGTCGAAAACGCCTGCCCCGCCCATCAAGCGCGCCAGGCCGGTCAGCCGAACCGCAACCAAGGCAGCGACTGCCGCCCCCAGCAAAGCGATGACCCTGCACAGCGGCACCATCAGCGCCATCAACGACCACCTGTTGACCGTGGTCATGACCAGAGGCAAGCTGCAGACGCTGCAAACCAGTTCGCTGCGTGGCCTCAAACCCGGTGTGCTGATTGCCTGGTGCGAGGAAGACTGTGGCCGCCTGCGCATTGGTGAGCGCTGGACGCAGGTGAGTAGCATCACCGCAGTGCGTCATCAAAAATAATAGCTTACAGCCCTTTGTTTATAAGGGATATAAGCCTTTTTATTATATAACTCACCCAACCAAATCACCACCTGTTTACGCTGGTGCACCCTGCGTAAAGTTGAACTGCCCCGGTGCGCGAATGGTGTCCACGCCGACCATGATGGTGTCCTTAGGCAAAAACTTGCCTTCAAGCAGCAGCTTGGAGAGCGGGTTTTCAAGGCGCTGTTGAATCGCGCGTTTCAGCGGCCGGGCGCCAAAGATCGGGTCAAAACCCACCTTGGCCAGTTCAGCCACCGCTGCATCACTCACCTCCAGACCCAGCTCCATGCGCGCCAGACGGCTCTTCAGCACCGCCAACTGGATCTTGGCAATCTCGGCAATGTGGCTGGCGTCCAGGCTATGGAACACCACGGTTTCGTCAATGCGGTTCAAAAACTCGGGGCGGAAGTGGTTTTTGAGCTCAGCGGTCACCGCGTCTTTCACGTCTTCATAGGGGTCGCCGACCATCGCCTGGATCATTGGTGAGCCGATGTTGCTGGTCATCACAATCACCGTGTTTTTGAAGTCTACAGTGCGGCCCTGGCCGTCGGTCAGGCGGCCGTCGTCGAGTACTTGCAAGAGCACGTTGAACACATCCGGGTGCGCTTTTTCCACTTCGTCGAGCAGCAACACGCTGTAGGGGCTGCGGCGCACGGCTTCGGTCAGATGGCCACCTTCTTCATAGCCTACATAGCCGGGAGGCGCGCCAATCAAGCGTGCCACGCTATGCTTTTCCATGAACTCGCTCATGTCGACGCGGATCAGGTGGTCTTCGGAATCAAACAAAAAGCCCGCCAACGCCTTGCACAGTTCGGTTTTTCCCACACCCGTGGGGCCGAGGAACAGGAACGAACCTGTGGGCCGATTCGGGTCGGAAAGGCCTGAGCGGGATCGGCGAATGGCGTTGGCCACCGCAGCGATGGCTTCGTCCTGACCAACCACACGCTGGTGCAGCTTGGCTTCCATCTGCAGCAGTTTGTCGCGCTCGCCCTGCATCATCTTGGACACGGGGATGCCAGTGGCACGGCTGACCACCTCGGCAATTTCTTCGGCACCCACCTGCGTGCGCAGCAGGCGCGGGGCATGGCCGTCGCCACTGGTTTCCTTGGCCTGGGCGTCTCTCAGGCTGGCCTCCAGTGCGGGCAGCTTGCCGTATTGCAGCTCGGCCACCTTGTTGAAGTCGCCCTTTCGGGTGAGTTCTTCGATCTGGAATTTGAGTTTGTCAATCTGCTCGCGTAGGTCGCCACTGCCCTGGGCGCTGGCTTTTTCCGCCTTCCAGATTTCGTCAAAGTCGGCGATTTCTTTCTCCAGCCGGGTGAGTTCTTCGTTAATAAGTCCAAGCCGCTTCAACGAGGCATCGTCTTTTTCCTTTTTGACAGCTTCACGCTCAATGAGCAGTTGAATTTTCCGGCGGTCCAGCTTGTCCATCACCTCGGGTTTGGAATCCATTTCGATCTTGACCTTGGAAGCGGCTTCGTCGATCAGGTCAATCGCTTTATCAGGCAGGAAGCGGTCGGTGATGTAGCGCTGGCTGAGCTCGGCCGCCGCCACGATGGCTGGGTCGGTGATCTCGACGTTGTGGTGCTTTTCATAGCGCTCTTTGAGGCCGCGCAAGATGGCAATGGTGGCCTCCACACTCGGCTCGCCAACGATGATTTTCTGAAAGCGCCGCTCCAGCGCCGCGTCTTTTTCAATGTATTTGCGGTATTCGTCCAACGTGGTGGCGCCCACGCAGTGCAGCTCGCCGCGCGCCAGCGCGGGCTTGAGCATGTTGCCCGCGTCCATGGCGCCTTCGGCCTTACCCGCACCCACCATGGTGTGCAATTCATCAATGAAAACAATGGTTTGGCCTTCGTCTTTGGCCAGGTCTTTGAGCACATTTTTCAGGCGCTCTTCAAATTCACCACGAAACTTGGCACCGGCCAGCAGCGAGGCCATGTCCAGACTCAGCACGCGCTTGCCCTTGAGCGACTCGGGCACTTCGCCAGCCACGATGCGCTGCGCCAGCCCTTCAACGATGGCGGTTTTGCCCACACCGGGCTCGCCAATCAAGACAGGATTGTTTTTGGTGCGCCGTTGCAGCACCTGAATGGCGCGGCGGATTTCGTCGTCGCGGCCAATCACCGGGTCGAGCTTGCCCATGCGGGCCCGCTCGGTCAGGTCAATGCAGTATTTTTTCAGCGACTCGCGCTGGTCTTCAGCATCGGCACTGTCCACGTTTTGCCCGCCACGAACGGCATCAATGGCGGTTTCCAGGCTTTTGCGGGTCAGACCGTTGGCGCGTGCCACGTCACCCAGACTGCCTTTGGCATCGGTCAGCGCCAGCAAAAACAGTTCGCTGGCGACAAACTGGTCGTTACGCTTAATGGCTTCCTTCTCAGTCGCCTGCAAAATTTTGCCCAGCTCTGGCCCGCCCTGCACCTGATCCTGCCCGGTGACCTGAGGCAGCCGTTTGACTGCTGCCTCAGCCGACGACAGCAAGCCCGACACGTTCACCCCGGCACGCTGCAACAGCGCCTTGGGGCCATCGGTCTGCTTGATCATCGCCACCAGCAGGTGAGCGGGCTCAATGTAGGCGTGGTCATTGGCCAGCGCCAGCGACTGCGCGTCGGCCAGGGCTTCCTGAAATTTGGTCGTGAATTTTTCGATACGCATGAAGCACTCCAAAAAAGAATCTGAACTGCAAGACATATGGCGCCAACAAGCAGCTATTTCAAGCGACCATGCAAGGTAGCTGGCAAATTAGACTTGCCACATCCACCCGGCACCCAACGGTCCAAAGCCGGTCATGACACCAGCACCGAGAAAATCCATGACGCAAGCATCGGCTTGGCCGCAACGTCAAAGGTCGGTGAGACTTCGCCAGCCTCTATCAGTTCAAGCACCCGCAGCCGAGCAACTTCGCTAAGATTGGCGCTGCGTGGCACCGTTAAAACTTCAAAAGAATCTTCCCGACATGACGCAGGCTCATTCAGACTCCGCCTTGCATCGTCACCTACGTCAGGCGACGAAGCAGCCGCATCACGTGCTGGACCATCACCCGCTGCTGGCCCCGCTGTTGCGAAAGGAACTGTCGGTGATGCAATACGGCAACGCTTTGGCAGCACTGCATGGTGTTTAGCAACGTGCCGAGCTGGGGATTTTGACGTTTCTGGATGATCAACCCGGGCTGTTTGACTACCGTTCGCGCCTCAAGGTCCCGGCACTCGACGCCGATCTGGCTGCGCTAGGTCGCCAGCCGATGGGTCGGGCCATGCATTTTCCGATGCCGCAAAGCGTTGCGGCCCTGATCGGGGTTCTTTATGTGATGGAAGGGTCGGCGCAGGGCGGGCTGATGATCGCGCGGCTGTTGCAGACGCTACCCATTGCCCCGCTGCCAACCGCCTATTTCCGCGTTTACGGCGACACATCGGCCCAAAAGTGGCGCGATTTTTTGCAGTTTGCCAACCGCCTGAACACCCGCGAAGAGATGGACAGCGCCGCCGCCACGGCCATCAGCGCGTTTGACGCGATCTATTGCCATATGGAAGACTGCCTGAGTCAGCTTGGTGCCGATTGCTCAACCTGTGAATCAGCATGAACAGTAACGTCGATATTTTCAATTGTGATTCGGAGCCGATTCGGTTTCCTGGCGCCGTCCAGCCGCGTGGTGCCCTGCTTGTGCTGGGCGGCCAGACCCTGCTGGTGGAGGCCGCCAGTGAATCTTGCCAAGCGATTTTGGGCATGCCGCCAGCGGCCATGCTGGGCAAACATGTGACCGGGTTTCTCGCGGCCCCCGTTGTGGCGGCACTTCTGACCGATCAAGACGACGGCCTGTGGCCAATGGTCCAGCTGCCAATCAACGGCCAACTCTAGACAGCCCGCTCGCACCGTAACACCAGCGGGCAGTGGCTGATCGACATTGAGCCACCCCGGCACGGCAGCGTGCCCGACAAAATGCACTACCAGTGCCGCCAGGCGATTACCCACCTGCGAAGCCTCTCTGCCTTGACACCGATCATCAATACGGCGGCGAACCTGATTCGAGACATCACCGGGTTTGATCGGGTCATGATTTACCAGTTTGACAAAGACTGGAACGGCGAGGTCATCGCCGAGGCATGTATTGACAACATTGAGCCGTAACTGGGGCTTCACTTTCCGGCGTCGGACATTCCAAGTCAGGCGCGTGAATTGTTCAAGTCCAGCCGGATCCGGCAGATTTCAGATGCCTTGTACGAGCCATCGGCACTGGTTGCCCGCGGCGACGGGCGGGCGATTGATCTGGGGCGGTCGAGCTTGCGAAGCGTGTCACCGATCCACATTGAGTATTTGGAGAACATGGGCGTCAGCAGCACCCTGGTTGGCTCGTTGCTTGTGGAAGGTGCTTTGTGGGGATTGCTGTCGTGTCAGCACAAGACTGGCCCGAGGTACTTTTCAGCGCCAGAACGCGACGCCCTGGGCTGGTTTTGCGAAGACCTTGCCTCATTGATTCAGGGCAGATTGATACGCCAGCGTCGGGAACTGGAACTTGACTTGGTCATGCGGCGACGCAGCCTGGTGGAATTGATCAGGCAGGTCGACTTCAGAATACTCATGCGCCAGGGACAATCCAGCGAACTGCTGGCCGTGGTCAATGCCGATGGTTTTGCGCTGCAGATCGATGTCGACATCCAGGTCATCTGACGCACCCCGAACACGCAGCAGATCAAGCAACTTCAGCAGCTTCGTCGCGCACGGACCGGCAACCCGGCGCTGTTTTCCACCCATTCGATCCAGAAGGATCTGCAGTTGGCGCAAGTGGATGGCGGCGTCGCTGGCGCTTTGTTTGTTTCCGTCCCGGGCAAGCCTGAAGTCGGCATGATCTGGTTTCGTCTGGAGCAAATCCACACGGTGCGCTGGAGCGGCAACCCGGAACTGGCCCACGTGGCGGATGCCACTGGTCGTCTGTCGCCGCGGCAATCGTTTGCCTTGTATCTGACCACGGTGAGCGGCACCAGTCTGCCGTGGATCCCGGAAAAACTGGCCTCGGCGTCGGAGCTCGGATCGTTGATCGAAATTGAGCTGCTGCGCGAGCGAGATGCCTTCACGCAGACCATTCTGAATTCCATTCCGGCGCACATTGCTGTACTCGATCACAAAGGCGTGATTTCAACGGTCAATGAAGCCTGGAACCGTTTCGCCCAGGAACCCGATATGGAACGCGCTTCTTTGGGGGTGAGCTATCGGGATGTGAGCGCGGCGGCAGAAGGGCGACCCAGCGGTGAGGACGCGGTGGCGGCGTGGGCCGGCATTGAAGCGGTGCTGAACCAGGAGTTGGATAACTTTACACTGGACTACCGTGGCGATGCTTCCAACAAAGAGCGCTGGTTTCGCATGAATGTGTACCCGTTGATCGGATCGGGGCAAGGTTTGGTGGTGGCGCATGACGACATCACGTCACGCAAGCTGGCAGAAATTCAGGTCGTTCGCCTGTTGGAAGAACAAGCGTCCATTCTCAGCAGTGATCTGGTCGGCATTGTGAAGATTCTCGACCGGCAGGTTCTCTGGTCAAACAATGCGTTCAACCGCATGCTTGGCTATGCAGACGGTGAACTGAACGGCGGTCCCATGCAGCAGGTTTATCCCAGCGCAGAAGCCTATGCAACGGTGGGCGATCAGCTCTTTTCCGCGGTGCAGCGTGGTGACACCTTCCGCACTGAATTGCAACTGATGCGCAAGCGTGGCGACATCGGATGGTATGCATTCCATGCAGGTCTGTTGTGGGCGGGTGGCGAGGAAATGATTGGCATGCTGATCGACATCACCGAGCGCAAACTCGCCGAGGAAGAGTTGGCCATACACCGCGCCGAAGTTCAGTTGGGCGTCTCGCGTCAACGGCTACGCGAACTGGTTGTGCAGAATGAACTTGACCGGGAGCGTGAGCGCAAGAGCGTGGCGCGCGAGATTCACGACGAACTGGGCCAGGTTCTGACCGGGCTTCGCATGAGTCTGTTGCTGATGGAGATGCGCTTTTGTTCGCTGGACCCCGCGCTGCCCAAGGTGGTGGCTGACATGAAGGCCTTGCTGGACCGGGGCATCGGCAATGTGCGAGATGTGGTGCTGTTCCTGCGCCCTACCGCCCTGGACATGGGGCTCAAACATGCGCTGGAGTCGCTTTGCAACGAGTTCTCGAAGAACGCCGGGTTGACGTTTGATCTGGATTTGCCGAAGCTCGATATCGCGATGGACGAGACACGCTCAATTGTGGTGTATCGCATCGTTCAGGAGTCGATGACCAACACCATCCGGCATGCCAAGGCCAGCAAAGTTGGCGTCACGCTAGACGATTCGGATGAGCTTGTCCTTGAAATTCATGACAACGGCATTGGCTTTGATGTGGAGAAGGCCCGGGAGTTGAGGTCCTTCGGTTTGCTGGGGATGCGTGAACGAGCGATTGCGCTAGGCGGCAGACTGGACATCGAAAGCAGTGCCGCACAGGGCACAACCGTTCGGCTGACCATCCCCAAAACCACGCTTTCCGAGGTGGCCACATCATGATTCGCATCTTGATTACCGACGACCACGCCATCGTACGCAGTGGACTCAAGCAAATTTTTCAGCAGGTGGCTGACTTTGAGGTGGTGGCAGAAGCCTCCAACGGCGGCGAATTACTAGAGCGCCTCTCCAGATCGGTGCCAGACGTCCTGTTGATGGACCTGGACATGCCGGGCATCAGCGGCTCGGAGCTGATTGCGCGCATCAGGGTATCCTGGCCGGGCCCTGCACTGCTGGTGCTGAGCATGCACAACGAACCGGCGGTCGCCATGCGCGCCCTGAAAGCCGGGGTTCGGGGTACATCACCAAAGACTGTGACCTGAACATCCTTTTGCCAGCTATTCGCGCCGTGGCGACCGGCAAAAAGTTCATCATGCCTGGCATGGCCGAACAAATGGTTTTCGAGGACACGTCGGCCTCGCAACATGCACCCCATTTTTCGTTGACTGACCGGGAAATGCAGGTGTTTACCCTACTGGTCGCCGGCAGCAGCGTCAATGACATCGCGTCGCAACTCTGTGTCAGCAACAAAACCATCAGCACCCACAAGGCCAAGATGATGGAAAAGTTGAACATCTCCAGCGTGGCCGCGCTTGTGCGCTACGCGTTGCAGCACGCACTTGTCAGCTGAATTCCAGTCAATAAGGAAAATCCCTGTCAACTTCATGTATCCATGTCGTTGATAGGGATTTACTTAGTTAATTTCAGGACTGCCTGATTGTCCAAGCCGACGCGTGTCGGCATGATTACCCGTATGCCGTAAGTCGGCTGTTTCTTGACACAAGCTTGATCGTTGGACAGTGTCTGCACCAACCAACAAAGCATGTTTCGGAAACTTTATCGGCAATCTGAACGTCAACACCGAGGCAAATCATATAAACAAACAAGTCACTCCTGGTGTCGTTGGTGACCAAGGTGATCTGAGTGACGTCTTTTTTGACAACGCATTCTCCGAAAAAACGACGAGCAGGCCCACGCTGAGACCAGAGGACACACAAACGATCCGCAGCCTGGCAGAAGACATCGTCAGGAGATTGTGTGCTCGGCACAACCTCACCGGATCAGGCGAACGCGCAATTTAACTGCGTTGCTACCCCCAACTGACTATGCCTACGCCAAAACGCTACGCGTTGCTGGCAGAAATACCCCACTTGGCCAGCGCCGCGTCGTCGCTAACGCGCGCGTCCACCCAGCGCGCACCTTCGGGCGTCTGCTCTTTTTTCCAGAACGGCGCCTGGGTTTTGAGGTAGTCCATCAAAAACTCGCAGGCCTGGAAGCTTTCACCCCGATGCGCCGAGGTCACCGCCACCATGACAATCTGGTCCAGCGGCTGCAGCAGCCCAACACGGTGAATGACCCGCGCGCCCAAAATATCGAAGCGCTGGTGCGCCGCGTCAATCATCGCCTCAATGGCTTTTTCGGTCATGCCGGGGTAGTGCTCCAACTCCATGCTGCGGATGCTGCCCGCGTCGGCCAAGCCAGGCTCGCCCACGGTACGGTCGCGCACGGTGCCGATGAAACTGCACACCGCACCGACCCGGGCGTCTTGCACGCGCAGGGTGGCGATTTCGGTGGCGACATCAAAGTCTTGGGTTTGAATGGTGACGCGGTACATGGTGAGTTCGATAGTTGGCAGTTGCTGATAGTTTTAAATAGCCCGAGGTCAGCAGGCGCAACCGTGTGGCGCTGGCACACGTGTGGCGGCCACGGGGTCTTAGCCAACGACGATGGGGGCGAGTCAGTCTAAAAACCGGTTCAGCGCAAGAAAAAGCGTCAACGTAGCCGAGGTGAATTTGGCTTTGGTTTTGAAAACTGGCGCACCCAAACGTTTGCAGCAGCGAAGCCTCAAACGTCTCAGACTCAAATCGAAATGCACCGGCAGCCAGACCAAGCATTCCCGTCACCCCCCGGTGACAGGCGGAAAAAAGGCCACTTCGGCGCCATCCGTCAAGGCAGCGGACTCATCTGTCATATCTTGATTGAGTGCGATACGCACGGCTTTTCCGCGCGCCAGGCTGTCGGCGTGATCAGCGCTTAACGCCATTAACTCGTCACGTAAAGCTGAAAGCGTCGCGGCCTGAGTTTCCATCACCTCAACGGACACGCCAATGGCCTCGCGGATGGAGGCAAAGTATTTGACAGTCACCTTCACGACAGCACCTCGGCAAAAGAAATGAAACGCACCACATCACCCGGCGCAATGGTCCGGCCCGGCGGGTTGTCCACCAGGCCATCACCCCAAGCCACCGAGGTCAGCACGCCAGCGCTCTGGTTGGGAAACAGTTCCAACGCCCCAGCGGCGTTGCGGCGAACGCGCAAGAACTCACGACGTTGATCGCCTCTAGCCCAGGTAAAGTCTGCCTGAGCAGCTATGGATTGAAGAGCAAAGGTGTGGCTGCCCTGCAGCTTGAGCAAAAACGGCCGCACCATCAGCAAAAAGGTCACAAAGCTCGACACCGGGTTACCCGGCAAGCCTATAAAGTGTGCCCCAGCTGCGGCGGCATCACTGCCCGGCGGCGCATCGCCCTGCCCCACCCAGCCATAGACAAACGGCTTGCCCGGCTTCATGGCGACCTGCCACAAGTCCAGGTGGCCCAGCGCCTGCACAGCGGGTTTGATGTGGTCTTCCTCGCCCACCGACACGCCGCCGCTGGTCAAAATCAGGTCATGGTTTTGCGCCGCGGCACGCAAGGCTGCGATGGTGGCGGCGCGGTTATCGGGCACGATGCCCAGATCACTCACCTCGCAGCCGAGGCGCTTGAGCAGGGCTTGCAGAAAAAAGCGGTTGGAGTTGTAGATGGCACCGAGCGGCATCTGCTCAGGCGGCACATCACCGGGCATCACCAACTCGTCGCCGGTAGAGAACAACGCCACGCGCGGGCGCCGTACCACGTTCAAAACATTCATGCCAATACTGGCCGCTAGCCCAAGTGAGGCGGGCGTAAGTCGCTCTCCTTTTGAGAGTATCACAGTGCCCTGGGTAATGTCTTCGCCACTGCGACGAATCCAGTGGCCCGGCTGCACCGGCGCATTGACCAGCACGCCTTTGTCTGCCTGCACGGTGCAGTCTTCCTGCATTACCACCGCGTCGGCACCCGCGGGAATCGGCGCGCCGGTAAAGATGCGTGCCACCGACATCGGCGCCAAGGCGCTGCCGCCGCTGCCGGCCGGGATGCGCTGCGACACCGGCAAGGCCACGCTAGCTGTCAGGTCGGCACAGCGCACGGCGTAGCCATCCATGGCGCTGTTGTCCTGCGGCGGCACTTGCAGGGCTGAGACCACATCCTGCGCCAGCACCCGGGCGTCGGCATCCAGGGTTGGCACCGGCTGCGTCTCTGTCAAGGCGGTGGCGTGGCCTAACAGCTCGGCGAGCGCGTCATCAAGTGACTTCAGGGGTGGGCGGGCGGCAGCAGGCATGACAGGGACAGCAGGGTGGATGGCACTCACAGGTACAGCTCCGGGTTGTATTCAAGTCAGGCGCTTCGTGACAGCAGCCAGTCAGCCACCGCCTGGGGATTGGTTACATCTGGTGCACGCAGGCTGCGCGCGCGCAGTAACGGGATCAGGCACACCATCAAAGTGGCTCTTTCTGCGCCTGAATAACCAGCGATGCCTACGACATGCATGCTTGATCGCTCTTAATTAAATAGCTACCAGCGCTTATAAATAAAGGGCTAGAGCATGATTTCATGCACAATGCTTGGTAATGAAGTCTTTGATGGCTGCCACATCAAAAGCCATCTGGGTGACGCGCTTGGGCAGCGCCTCAATGCCTTCAAACTTGGGCGGCCGTTCAGGTTCGTTGCCGGTGGCCTCGACAATGGTTTGCGCAAACTTGATCGGCAAAGCGGTTTCCAGCACGATCATCGGCACACCAGCTTGCAGGTGCTCACGGGCTACCTTGACACCGTCAGCGGTGTGCGGGTCAATCATCATCGCGTGGCGCTCAAAGGTGTCTTTGATGGTAGCCAGGCGATTCGCGTGGGTGCTGGTGCCGCTCACAAAGCCATAGCGTATGCGGCAATCGTTAAAGGCCGGGTGCTGGCACAGGTCAAACTGGCCGTCACGCGCCAAGGCCTCGCCAAACAGCGCCTTGACACGCGTGCCATCACGCCCCAACAGGTCAAAAATGAAGCGCTCG
>Ga0105048_10011165_pt1 | contig 14183 bp, 11 predicted proteins | sample MAT05_FD_78382 | JGI IMG/M metagenome (GOLD analysis project Ga0105048, IMG submission 78382) | Freshwater microbial communities from Lake Fryxell liftoff mats and glacier meltwater in Antarctica - MAT-05 | ecosystem: Environmental > Aquatic > Freshwater > Ice > Liftoff microbial mat | place...
GCGTCGAGCTGCACCCGCTCCAATGCGTGTCGGGCGGCGTGGCGGCCCGCTTCATTCGCGCCCTCCATGCTCGCCAGGTCGACCTCGGTTCGCAGGTAGTCGCTGGCCAGAAAGAAGTTCGGCAAGCCCGTTTCGGCGCCCGGCCGCTCGTAGCGAGAGCCCGGCGGGTGAATCAGCAGCCTGGCTGCGTTCTTCACACCGTGCGGGCCCACGGTGATCTCGTCGTCGAGGTGCGCTGCGTAGACCGCGCGCTCCAGCTGAGCTCCCGTCTTCGGGTCGAGCGAGCTGCAGAGCTGGTGCAGCGTGCGACGCAAGATGCCTTCGCGGCTGGTCTCGTCGACCACGCGAACGCCTTCTCTGTCGCGCGCGTGACAGTTCGAGATGTCGACCGAGAGAATGCCGCGCAGGCGACCGTCGCCGTACGTGTCCATCGAGCGGGCGCCTCGATTCCAGAACTGGGCCTGCGAGATGGCCGTCAACGCCCACGGCGTGTCGGGAAAGAAGACGTGCCCCTCGACGAGTGGAATGTCTTCGGTCAGGTAGAACTGCGCGCCGGTCATCCAGCTGGTGGTGTGCTCGAGATCGACGCCTCGCAGCTGGCGAAAGACGGCGCTGCTCTCGGCCAGTGCGTCGGTGGTCAAGCCGTGAGCGACCTCGAGCGGCACCGCCAACACGAAGACATCGGCCTCAATGGTGACCTTGGTGCCGCGACCGGTTTGAAAGTGAACCCGGCTGACCTCGCGCGTCTTGGGGTCGACCTCGATCGACGTGGCGCGATGCCCGAAGTGAAAGCGAACCCCGCTCGCCTCGAGCGCGCGCTGCCAAGGGTTGAGCCACACCTCGGAGGTAGGCCCCGTCATGGTGCGATCGACCTCGTGCCCCGACTCGACCGCGTCGAGCATCAGCATCGACGAGGCCAGGCCGATGGTTCTCGCGGAGCCGCGCTCGGCGTCCATCGCGACCATGGTTCGGGTGGTGGCGAGGAGCACCTGCCGAAACGCTTCGCTGTATCGCCCCGGCCCATCGATGCCGATGAACTGCGACCAGGCTTGGTGCTCGAGCTCGTCGTCACGGCGATCGTCGCATGACGTCAACCACTGCAGGTGCGAGACCACGTAGCGCGAGATGTCTTTGAGCGTGGCGCCGGTGACGTTCATCGAGTGCCACACGCGCTTGAGCTCGTCGAGCGTGCGCGGTCGGCGCGGCGAGGCCACCACGCCCTGGCCCGGCACCGTCACCCCGGCTTCGGGCGCCGGCGCGAGGTTGCCCGCGACCGTGCCATCAGGGCTCAGCGGGTCGGGGATCTGCCGCATGGTCTCGGTGAGGTGCAGATAGAAGCTCGGGTAGAACCGGAAGCCGTGCTCACCCGGCAAATCGCTGCGGCCGCCAGTGCCGGTGCCAGGCACCCAGTGAGAGCGGGCCTTGCCGCCGAGCGCATGCCCGGCTTCGTACACGGTCACCTCGGCATCGGCGCCTCGCAGCTCGTGAGCGCACGAGAGGCCAGCAATGCCACCTCCGATGATGGCGATCTTCGGGCGTTGACGCATGGCCACGCCTTACAGCAGCCCGGGCTCTCTGGTAAGCCCGCCGCTGAAAAGATGAAACGAGATTTAATCATCGTTGGCGCAGGGCCTGCCGGGGCGTCGACCGGGCTCTTCTTGACCGCCCTCGACCCATCGCTCGCAGACCGCATCGAGGTCGTCGATCTCGCTCGATTTCCAAGAGAAAAAATCTGCGCCGGGGCGGTCGGTGCGCGGGCCGAGAAGCTGCTCGCGACCATCGGCGTGCAGGTCGACGTGCCCTCTGCCGCAGTTGACGGCGTTTCACTGAAGTTCGCCAAGGGCAGCGCGGTCTCCAAGGTCGGGGGCATTGGGCGGGTGGTTCGCCGCGTTGAGTTCGATGACGCGCTTCGCGAGGCCCTGGTCGCCCGTGGCGTGACCGTGACCCAGGGAGTGAAGGTCACCGGGCTTCGCCGCGACGGAGCCAAGCTGATCGTCGAATCGACCGGAGGCGAAGAGCGCGAAGCGACAATGGTCATCGGCGCTGACGGCGTTCGAAGTGCCGTGCGTCAGGCCATCGGCGTCGAGAAGGGCACCCTCACCGCGCAAGCCGTCGAGGTAGATACCGACCCCACGCCGAAAGATCTGCCGCGCGATTTGCTTCACTTCGATTTCTGCGAAGCCGGCGTCGGCTACGGGTGGGATTTTCCAACCGTGGTGGATGGGCGCGAGATGGTGTGCCGCGGTCAGTACCAGCTCGACTGGGAGAATGAGGTCAGCGTCGACGTGAGCCAGCGGCTCGAAGAGCACCTGGTCGACTCGGGCGTCGCTCGCGAGGGCAAGCGGTTCAAGCGCTTCGCGGTGCGGGGCCTCGAGCTGCATCGACCGATGGCGGCCGCGGGCGTGCTGCTGGTCGGTGAGGCGGCTGGCGTCGACCCGCTGCTCGGTGAGGGCATCGCTCAGTCGATCGCGTCGGGTGCGCTGGCTGCGGAGTACCTGGTCGAGAAGCTGCGCAGAGGCGCCCTCGACTTCGGAGATTGGCGCTCGGTGTTTGCGCGCTCGCCGACCGGGCTCGACACCCTGGCGCGCATCTCGTTGGTTTCGGTGTTTCGCAACCCGATCTCTCGCCGCTTTCTCGAGCACATGACCCTGGCCACGCCAGAATCGCTCGACGTGGTGCTCGCGGTCTCGGGAGGCAAGCCGGTGCCCACGATGAGCGCCGCCGTCGCGGGTCTGAAGGCCGCCGTCGAGCTCGCGCGCATGCCGCTCCGTGAGAGCCGCGGGTGGCTCGGTGTTGCCCAGGCACGACTCCGCGAGTGGGTCTCGTAGCTACAGGTTGTCCGGAAATTGAGGTTGGTTTTCGGCCAAACTCCGGGTGAATTTTCAGCCTACGCCCGTCGGGGTTGCTTCGCGGTGGTGAGCACCGCTTCGTGCGGCGAGCTCGAGATGGCTGCGGTCAGCCGACCAACCGGCCCTTGGCCCTCTCGCGTGCGAGCTTGTTGAGGTTGAAGCCGAGCACGGCCAGCTGACCGCAAGCCCCCATCATCCGTGCTGAGCGGGCGGCGGGGCGGTTGAAGCCGTACTTGCTGTGTTTGATGGTTCCGATGCCACGTTCGATTTTCGCTCGCTCGTTGACGAGCCGCTCCTTGGTGGCGCCGCTGACTTCCCACTTGGCTTTGTCTCGGGGGGCCAGCCCCACAGCTTTGACGCCCTTTTTTTTCAACGCGACGACATTCTTCTCGCTCCAGCCGCCGCGGTCGTAGGCGCGCGGTGGCCTGCCGAAGAGGGCGATGTGCTCGTCGATGGCACTGACGGCGAACTTCGTGTCGCCCAGCTCGTTCTTCGCCGTCGCCACTGTTGCCAAAAGGTACCCACCTCGAAGACGACGAAGCCCCCAGCTCAAACCCAACTCGACCGTCTTGCCGACCTTGCCTCGTACGATTGAATACAGCTCGGGCAAATGAAGGCTGATGATTTTGCCTGATGCCACGAAGCCCGTCTTCAGCCAGTACCGAATCTGCGGTGCGAGCTTCGTCATCGCCTGGTTGAGGCCAACCAGTTTTGCCTTCGCCACCAGGCCGTATTTCGAGAGCCGAGAGCCCGCCTTTTCGGCGCCCATCAATGCTTTGCCCAACCGCGTATTGAGCGTCTCCACCAGCCTCTCCGGTCGAAATTCGCTCTTCGACGAGATCGCGTCGCCCGTCTCGGCTATGCAGCGTGGGTGGGCGATAAATATGACTGCACGACATGCGGCGCGTGCTGCTTTGGAGGCCGCGACTACGTGCAGGTCTTCCCCTACGACGTTGAGCGGCTGGGAGAAGCGCGCGTCGCCGAGTTCGTCGCTGCCTCCATCGGTGAGAGCCCCGCCTCCTTTCTCCGCCCGCCGGAGCCACAGGTGGCCGGTTGGGTGAAGCAGGCGGCGACGCTTCCTGGCGCCATTCTCTGGAAATGAACACGTCAGAGCCAGGTCACTTCGGTTTGGTTGGGCCGACGGCGCCGAAGTCGATCACTGTGCCTTCGGCCGCTCCCGGGAGTGCGAGCAACGTAACGTCGCGAATGAACGCGAAGTGGCCCTCTTTGCACGCGAGCTGAACCCACTGCTCTTTAAAGACGTCGGGCGTCGAGGTCTTTCGGCTGAAGCGCTTGGGGTCTTGCAGGTCTTCGCAGGTCAGCTCAATGCCAAGCGGCTTCTGTTTCGGTGCGGTTCTGACCGCGTGACATTGGCCCTCGGCCAGGCCGATGACCTGGGTCAACACGTCACCCTTGTGCAGCTGGGGCTCCGTCGTGTCGACGTCTGCCTTCACCAGGTAGTCTTCGCGCGGCAGCAAGGTGAAAAACCCACGCACCGAATGCTTCGTCTTCGACCACGGGTGGTAGATGCCGCGCTCGATGGTGCAGGGCCTCGGCTTGGTCTCAACCCGGGGGCTCTCAATTGCGTTCACCGTGACCGTGCCGGCCTGGGTCGACTGCAAGTCAATGACGGGCATGGGGTACTCGCCCAGCCAGGTGGTAACGCCGACGCGAGAGGTGGTCTTGCTGTCACGGGTCACCGGCAAGAGGTAGGTGAGCGGATCTGTTGCGGCCGCTTGAGAGACGACCAGGTGAGTGGCGACGAGTGCGGCAAGGAGGCTCATGGGAGCCGTGCTTAGTCGAGTGAGCGCTTTTCGGTCACGGAGTCTTTCAGAGAGCTCGCAGCAGACTCATGAGCGGAGTCGCCTGACCAACGCAAGCAAGACCAACACCCACGCGCTCGCTCCGCCCCCCGACGATGTGCAGCCCAGGTTGAGCCGCGGGTCATCGGGGCAGTCGACGATGATCGCGAGCTCTGCCGTGCAGCTCCAGCCGGGTTCTCGACGATGAGCTCGAGCGCATGCTGGCCCTTCTGCGCGCGGGTCGGCGTCCAGCTCAGCTCACCGGTTGAGGCGTCGACAGTCAGGCCTTCGGGTATCGAAGCTCCCGCGACGGGTGTGATGGAGAACGTCAACGGACCGGTGCCCTCGACTTGCGGCGCTCGCGATAGGCGATGCCGCAGCTGGCGGTGGTGCCAGCGCTGGAGAGGAACCTCGGAGGCACAGCGGGAGAGAGGCCAGGGCCCGCGTCGGGCGGTGACCCGGCGTCGTCGGAAGGCGCGCCGGCGTCAGGTGTGGCGGCGCCTGCGTCGGGGATCAAGCCAGCGTCGCCCGGCGATGCTCGAGCAGAGACCGCAACGGTAAAACACTGCTGCGCGGTGCCCACGGCATTGGCGACCAGAACGCAGGCCGAGTACGTCGGAGCAACCGCGCTGCCGACGCTTGCCAGCCCGCCGAGGCCTGCGTGGCTCCCTCCGTTGACTCCTGAGCTCCCGCTGATCAACGCCCCGGTGATCGGGTCGACGGTGACGCCGGGCGAACCGTCGTACCCGCCGGGGTACCCCATGCCAACGGCGTGAACCGACGCTCCGGCGACAACGGTCATGTCGCCGACCGACGCGACGACCGACATTCCCGAGCCCTCAGACCTGACTCCGAAAGAGTACTGGGACAGCCGGGCCCGCGGGCTCGGCGCCACGTTCGCGCTGCCGGCGGCGAGCGCTGGCGAAGAAGACCTGTTGTGCCTCGATCAAGACGATCCATCGCGGCGTAGGTGTTGTCGAACTTGCCGGCGATGGCGCAGAGCTGGTTCGACACCAACCTCACCTCGGTGCCGCCAAATGGCATTCACAATGAAATTCACACCCGCGCGCAGCTCGAAACGTACGACCCCCGATTGTCGCGCTTGCTGGCGTCGGTTCTTGGGTCGGGCACCTGGTGTTACAGCTGCCCTGAGACGTAAGGGCTAGCCGACTTTCGTCAGCTCGAGCAGTCGCTTGGCGCCCTGTAAGACGACCTCACATTCGTCTCCGACCTCTTTGCCGATGAGCGCATTGCCCAGAGGCGAGCGGGGCGTGACCACCACGACCTTGCCTCGCTCCAGTGTGATGCCTCCGCCATGCGGCGCGATGAAGTAGCAACGAACGGCCCCATCTTCCTCGACGGTCACCAGGCTGCCGGGCCCGACCTTCGGTTTCTCCGCGAGCGTCATCGCGCGAACGTCGGTCAGCTCTGCTTCGAGCGCGGCGATTCGCAGCGCCTGGCCGCGCGCCACGTACGACTGCTCGAGGCCGCGGGTGTCTTTGTCATTCTCCTGGCGCGCTTCACCATGCGTGGCCCCCTCGACCGCTGACTGGTGGGCTTTTCGCGCGTTGGTCAGCACCACGTTGAGCGCCTCGAGCAGCTCGGCCCTGAGGGCCTCTTTTCGCTTCGTGCCAGTCATGGAGGTGATGGCAGAGTACTACGCCACTCACGGGAGCCCTCGATGAACCTCGCTGCGCAGCTGCGAACGCTCGGCCTCACGTCGGGCACTCTTGATGGTGCACGCCTCGATGCGCAAGGTCGGCGTGCGAATCGATGCGTTGATCGAAGCGCTGCTATCGGTGCTCGGCCCAGACGGCACGCTGATGGCCTACGTCGACTTCGAGCCGACCACGGCCGTGCCGCACTTCGACGTTCGCGCGTCGCCCGCACTGCCTGACTACGGCGTGCTGGCCGAGGCGATTCGGCGCTTGCCAGGAGCACACCGGTCATCGAACCCCGGCGCTTCGATGGCGGCGATTGGCGCGTAGGCCGCGTGGCTCTGCGAAGAGATCATCCGCTTCGCTACGGCTATGGCGGCGCGCTCCTCAGGTTCAGGCACCGCGGTGAATCAGCGCTCGCCGACTGCACCCAGGGCTGGGACGAAGCGTTCGACAAGCTCGACAAGGTGGTCTCGCAGCTTCAGTGAAGCGTTCGCGATCAGGTTCGGGCGCGACGCATCGGGTGCAGTGCCTTGCCCTCGCTGAGAATCTTCACCATGCGTTCGATGCGCGGTCTGCGGGTCTCGGGCTTCTTCGCCTCGGCTTGAAGGCGATGGAGCACCGCATGCCGATTGGTCGCATCGAGTGTGGCGAAGAACTTCTTCGCGGTGGGGCTCAGGGTCAACGCCCGCTTGAAGTCGGGAGGCTCGGTCATGGTCGTGGGCGGGTCGTACGCTGCAGCCCATCGGCCATCGGCCTTGGCGCGCTCGACCTCACGCAAACCAGAGGGCGCCATTCTGCCCGCGGCGATCAGCTTCTCGACCTTGGCCACGTTGATCTTCGACCAGCGGCTCTTCGAGGTGCGCGGCGTGTACCGCTGCAGCCATGATTCCTCGTCGAAGCCAGCCGACTGCCCGTCGATCCACCCGAAGCGGAGCGCGACCTCGACCGCCTGGTCGTTGACTCTCTTGCGAGCCGAGGTCTTCTTCGCGAATCGCACCCACATCGCCGTGCTCTTGTCGTGATTCGCCGCGAGCCACTTCTCCCACGCGGCGTAAGAAGCGAACGCCTTCGAGGGCTTCTTGTCTTCGCTCATTGACTTGGTCTTCGCCTTCGCGACGAGGGCGATTTGCTTCGCTCGCAGCCGCACCAACTTCGTCAGCAGGCCCACCGGTATCGGCTCATCGAGCACGAAGCGCAGCGTGCCCTTCGCCACGCGAAATTTCTCGGGCACTTCGAGCGCGCGCGCCTCGTTCGACAGGCCGTACACCCCGACGTGCTTCGCGTAGCCGGCGAAGTAGACGAGCGGAGCACCTTGCCTGACGAAGGTCGGCATCTTGTAGCTGATGGTCTCGAGCGCAGCCGGAGCCAACCTACGAACGAGCGCGCGAAGCGTTTTCAGCCCCGCATGGCTGGGGGCAGGCGCCGAGCGAAGGTATTCACTGAAGCTCTTGGGCGTTTTGGTCACGGCGTCACCGACTGTGTTGAACCTGGCCGCCTTTGAGCAGATGCACTTGCCCACTCGGTTCATCGACGTCGACCACGATGTCGCTGATGTAGAGCTCGGCCGGCGCGTGCGCCCCGTTGGTGTCGTAGAGCACCGAGGGGTAGAGCGGCACTTGCCCGTTCTGCTCGACCTGGTTGAGCGTCGTCACGTAGGCGCTGTTCACCACCACCTTCACCGTCAACCACCGCGCGTTGCTCGCGTTCTTCACCGAGTACACCTGGCCACTCGAACCGGTGCCGACGATCAGCTGCGCATCGATGTCATTGCTCGGGCCTTGGCCGGGGCAGGCGACCGCGAACGTCGACACGGTCATGAACAGCCACACCCCCAACACGCCGGCTTTGTATTTGAAGAAGCGATCGGAGCTTCGAAAGTCTTCCATCATCTCGGCCAGAATCGAGACCGAGTTCATCAGGGTGTCGACGAACCCTTCTTGCAGCTTCGCCTTGGTCAGCTTCTTCGAGGTCGAGACAGAATCGAGCGGCTGCATGCGTGAGGCCGAGCGCACCGCGGCCATGTTCGGGTTGCTCGCCTTGCGGGTTTGCGGCCCCGAGGGTGGTGGCGGCAGATCGAGCTCGAGACTCGGGTCTTTCTCAGGAGGCGGGTCGTTCTCGGACACGCCGCGACAGTACCACTACCCGAGGAGTTTCGCGGCTCGGTCGATGACCTTCTGGAGCGACTTGCGCGCGCTCCTCGGGCCGACCGCGATGCAGTGCAGCGAGGTATGCGCGAGCACCTGCCGCGCCACGCGTTGCAGGTCTTTCACCGACACCGCCCTGGCCGCGGCGGCCCGATTGGCGAACGACTCGGCGGGTCGAAACAGCTCGGTGCCCCCGAACCAGCCGCACAAGTCGCCCGGCGAATCCTGCAGGAAATCGAGGTGCATCGCGTAGCGGGTCTGCACCCGGTTCAGCTCCTCGGCATCAATCTGCCCGCGTCGCAGCGTGGCGAGGGTGCGAAGACACTCTTCGACCACCGGCCCCAGATGCTCGGGAGCGCACGCGCCATCGAGATCGAAGGTGCCGGTGTCGTGAAAGCTCTCGAGCGTGGCGCCGATCGAATACGCCAGGCCGCGCTTCTCGACGATGCGATGCGGCAGCCGCGACGAGAGCCCGTCATCGAGCACTCGTCGCAGCAGCCCGAGCGCCATGTGATCGGGGTGACTCTCGGCATACGCGGGGAAGGTGACGCGAAACTCGACCTGAGATTCGTCGAGATGCACGTACGACAACGAGGGCCCGGGCTTGGCCGCGATCAACGGCGGTGCCTCTTGAACCCGCTGCCCCCGGGGCAACTTCGCGAAGCTCTGCTTCACCCGCTTCACCACGTCGCCGCGCTTGACCGGGCCGCCCACCGCCACCACCAGATTGCCGGTGACGTAGAAGGTCTCGAAGTGCTGCTTCACCTCGCGCATCGTCAGCTTCTTCACCGTGTCGGTGGTGCCAGCGATCTTGAAAGAGAGCGGGTGCGTGCCGTACAGGTGGCGTTTGGCCAGGTTGTCGACGTCGATGTCGCGACCGCGCTCGTCGACCTCGTCGAGCATCTCTTCGAGAATCACCCGCTTCTCGGTCTCAAGCTGCACCAGCCTCGGCTGGGTGAGCATGTCGCCCAGAATGCGCAGCGCCACGTCGACGCCATCGGGGTGCACCGGCGTATAGAAGTAGCTCGAGTCGCGCATCGTCACGCCATTCAAGTTGCCGCCCACCGCCTCGACGGCCGCGTTCATTCGCACCGAATCGGGGTAGCGCTTGCTCCCGCGAAAGAACAAGTGTTCGAGCACGTGGCTGACCCCGTTGGTCTTCACCGTCTCGTGGCGGGAGCCGACGCGCACGTAGACCGCCGCCATCGCGCTGTGCAGTTCTTTGGTCTCGACCGTCACGACAGTCAGGCCTGAGGGCAGCTGGTCTCGAAAGATGCGAAAGGTCACGGGCGGGGCAGGGTTAGCACAAACGTGGTTCCAGGCCCGATCGACGGCGCAGCCTCGAGCCGGCCCCCGTGTGCCTGAATGATCTGACGTGACAGCGACAGGCCGAGACCCGTGCCGCCTTGCTTGGTGGTGAAGAACGGCTCGAACAGCCGGGCGCGCGTCTCGGGGGCCAGCCCGGGCCCATCGTCACTGATGTGGAGTTCGATGCCGGCGGCGGTAGTGAGCAGACGCAATCGCACCGTGCCTCCGTCGGGCATTGCCTCGCGCGCATTGCGCAGCAGGTTCAGCACCACCTGGCGCATTTGATTCTCGTCGAACACCGCGTCGACTCCGGCGGGGGGGAACTCGCGAATCACCGTCACTCTCGAGCGGGCCAGCTCCTCCGATGAGAAGCCCAGCACGCTCTCGAGCACTGCCACCAGGTTCTCGCGCCGCAAGCTGGGCGAGGGCAGGCGGGCCAGGGCCAGGTACTCATCGGTGATGCCGGTGATCCGGTCGACCTCGGCGGTGATCGCCGCCAGAAGCTCGCCTGCCTCGCGCGCGCCCTCAGGGTCATCGAAACGCGCCGCGGCGATCTGATCTCCGAGCATCTCGACGTTCAGGCCGATCGACGAGAGCGGGTTTCGCACCTCGTGGGCCACCTGGGCCGACACGCGACCCACCGCGGCCAACCGCTCTGCGCCCAGCAACTCTGCCTGCTTCTCAGCCAGCTGGGCCTCGCGTTCTCGCAGAGAGCGGGCCATCGCGTCGAAGGCCCGCGCCAGCACCGCGATCTCGTCGTCGCCGCGAATGCCGACCTGGGCGCTGTAGTCGCCCCGGCCGATGCGAGAGACGCCGTCGATGAGGGTGGCCACCGGCCGCAGCGCCCGCGCCGCGATACCCGTCGCCAACAGCCCGACCACGATGGCCACGACCGAGAGCGCGATGATCGCCACACCGGTGCGCCGCTCACGGGCCTGGGCCTCGCGAACCCGGTCGAGAATTCGGGCCTGCAACATGCCTTGAATGCGCTGAATGCTCGAGGCCAGCGCGCTCTCGCTGCGAGAGAGCAACTCGATGCGCTCGCCGGCCAGATCAGAGTCCGGGTTCGGCTGCTCCAGCATCGTCCACGCTGACTCGGCGACTTCGTGGTGGTCGTCGTAGGCGCCCTTGAGCTCCGCGAAGCGGTGACCCAGCTCGCCGATGAACTGCTTCTCTGACTGGGGGGCGAACTCCAACATGCTCAAGGTCGCCGCTTGACCCGCATCGAGCTTCTGGCCAATGCCTTCGAAGAAGTAGCGCCGCGAGAGCTGTATCAGCCACTTTCGGCCCCCAACCGTCTCTTCCTCACCCAGCCGCTTGGTCTCGTTGGTCTGGTTCTTCTGCAGGTTCTCCATCGCCAGGGCGATCTGGCTCAGGCCCAGGTAGCCCTCACTCACCAGGCGAATTTCAATCTGGTTGCGATGGAGCTCGGTCACGCTGAAGAGCGAGACCGCGCCGAAGGTGATCAACACCACGGCGTAACCAATGAAAATTCGGGTGGCGAGCGACAGCCGCATCAGGAGAGAGAGGCTCCATTGACCGCAGGAGAGGGCGTGGGTAGGGTGCGCGCGGTTAAACCACTGTATTATCAGCCGTTTTCGGTTATGTCGCGCCCCATCACGCAAATGGCTCAACACTTTTCAATTCTGATGTGCGTCTTCGTGGGTCTCCCGGCCTTCGGGGCAGAGCGCCCGAAGGTGGTCGTCGCGCCTTTCGTCGCGCGCGATGGGGCCAGTGAAGCAGCCGCGGCGAAATTTTCCCAACTTGCTGCTGATGATCTCAAGGGCCGGGGCGCGACGGTCGAAGCCCTCGCCGCGCCGGTGCCCAAAGCCGGGGCCGCGGGTGAGAAGAGCCCGCGTCGAGCGCCCAGCTCAGAGGTGGTCGGCGCACTGAAGACCGGCACCAAGGCCTTCGAAGATCTGAAGTTCGAAGAGGCGGTCAAAGAGCTGCGCCGCGGCGTCGACGGCATGCTCGGTGACCCCGCCACCGCAGACTTCGCCGCGATCTCCGACGCCTACATCAAGCTGGCGGCCTCGTACTTTCGGCTGGGAGAAGAGAAAGAGGCCAAGGCCACGCTCACCGAGCTCGCCAGGCTCGCGCCGTCGGTCGCGTTGCCCTCCGGTTTTCCTCCGGTCTTTCAGCGCGAGTTCGAGAAGGCGAAGAAGCGCCTCGAGAAGTTGCCGCGCGGTCAGGTCTCGGTCGAAGGCCCGAGCGGTTCGACCGCGTTCGTCGACGGCCGCGATCTGGGCATGGTGCCGGTGCTCGAAGAGAACCTCGCTGCGGGCATGCACTACGTGCGCGTCGAGAGCAGCTGGGGCGAGCGGTGGGGTCAGTCGGTCGAGGTGAAGTCAGGGGTGACCAAAGCCCGCGCGGTCTTCGCCAACTCGAGCAACGAGCGCAGCCCGATCAACGTCGCCGGCGACCCACGCATCGGCTCGCCCGTCGATGAGGCGATGGTCTCGCGACTCCAGGCCTACACCAAGGCGCTCGGCGCCGAGTTCGCCGTGTTCGGAGTGGTGATCAAGCTCAGCGACGACCAGCTGCAAGCCGGCGCCGCGCTCTACAGCCTCAAGCGCAACGGGGTTTCGCTGCTCTCGCCAGTCGCTTTCGACACCGAGCTTCTCTCGGCGAGCACTGAGGTCACCAAGCTGTGTGATGAGGCGGTGCGACGAATGCTCAACTTCGGCACGCCGACCGCGCTGCCCATCGACCTCACGCTCCACAAAGCGCAGCCGGTGGTGAGCAGCACCGCGCCGGTGAAGACCGATGATCTCGAGGTGGCCGCGCCGACGCGCAAGCCGGTGCTCACGCCGCGCCCCAACACCCGACCCGTGACCACCGGCACCATCGCGGCGCTCGACGAGAAGCCCATTACCGTCGATTCGCCGAAGCCTGTGGTGAAGTCGGGCGTGCCGGTCTGGGTGTGGGTGGTGACGGGCGTGGTGGTCGCAGGCGGAGCCGCCGTCGGTGGCTACTTCGTGGTCTCCAATGTGACGAGGCCGGTGACTGGCACCGTGAACGCGACGTGGTGACCGTCAGCCGTATCAGCCTGGTGGCGCTGGTGCTGCTCACCGGCTGCGCGCCCAAAGAGATCAACTACGCGTTGAGCGTGGTGACCACCAGCTGCGACCCAGCCACCGACCCGTTCGCCGGCGTTCGCTACGTGCAGGTGAGGGTGTACGGCGACAAGCTCGACCCACCGCTCCAGTCGACCGCGGTCAGCGATGCCAAGAAGTTGGTCATTCCCCAGATACCCGCGGGCACCAACCGGGTGATCGAGGTGCGGGGTTACGATGGCGACCCGAACGCGTCGGCGAAGGTAGTCTCCATCGGTCACTCGTTGCCCTTCGAGGTCTACGACGTCATCCCCGCGTCGTTGATGGGTCAGCCCGTCAAAGTGAACGTGTTCTTGCGCAAGGTCGGCGCCTTCAACCCGATCACCAGCCTCGCCACCACCAGCGAGTGCACCCGGCTTCGCATACCCCGAGCGGGTCACACCGCGACGCTGCTCAAGAGCGGCAAGGTGTTCATTGCGGGCGGCTACAACCAGAGCGGGCTGTTCAAGACCGCGCTGAGCGACGCAGAGATCTTCAACCCCGAGACCAACGAGTTCGAGTCGGCGCAAGACATCGCCATTCGCAGCACCTCGGGTGAGACCAAGCTGCCCAAGGCCTTTCACACCGCCACCATGTTGCCGACCGGTCAGGTGCTGCTGTGGGGCGGCGAGTCGTACGTGCAGCAGAACAACATGCCCACCAACATCGTCGCGCCCAACGCGTCGATCGTCGTCTACGACGAGACGGTCGATCGCTACGGCCCGACCCGGCGTGATGACCCGCCCAGCATCACCCGCTCGCGCCACGCCGCCGCGCTCGATCAGAACGGCAACGTGTTGGTGGTCGGGGGCCTGACCCGAAGCCCGACGTTGGGCCTGGTGCCGACCGAGGCGGTCGAGTTCTTCGTGGGCGACCCGAAGAGCGCCAATGTGAACAACTACTTCGTGGTGCCAGGGGTCAGCTACCCGCGCATCGACATGGCCGTGGCCTCGATGAAGCAGGGCGAGTTCATTATGTCGGTCGGAGGCGTCGGCGGCACGATGGGCACCGAGCTGAAGACCGACGTGACCTTCTTCAAGTTCGACCCGGCCTCGAAGACGTACCAAACGCCCGGTCTGGCCAACCCTCCGCAGCTCGCAGACCCGGGCCGTCGCTCCGCCGGGGTAGCGATTCTGAGAGATGACGCCGAGATGTTTCTGTTGGGTGGGTACTCAGACCCGAAGCGGGTGCGGCCGATCGCCTCGTCAGAGATCGTCTCGACCGCCAACTCCAACGTGGCCCAGGGCCCCAGCGTCGGCTCCCGGGGCGACATCTGCGCGGTGACCCTGAAAGATGGCACTGTGCTCGCGGTCGGAGGCCGAAC
>Ga0105048_10011166_pt1 | contig 14182 bp, 12 predicted proteins | sample MAT05_FD_78382 | JGI IMG/M metagenome (GOLD analysis project Ga0105048, IMG submission 78382) | Freshwater microbial communities from Lake Fryxell liftoff mats and glacier meltwater in Antarctica - MAT-05 | ecosystem: Environmental > Aquatic > Freshwater > Ice > Liftoff microbial mat | place...
GGCTGTGTCAGCCCCTACTATGCTCACGCCTAATTCAGACGCTGTTGTTACAACGAGCCATATTAAGCCCGCCGTGCAACTTACTGGAATCAAGGCTGTTAGCACACTTCAAAAGGCACACTCCTTCTGTCTTAAGTGTGACTACTATGCGATGCTGGGAGTCGTTATTTGCGTCTCGATTCCCAGCCCCGAGAAATAATTTTCACTGAGTGTCTCTGCTCCGTGTTGGGAGCAGAGACACTCACGCACACAGGACGGCTAAGTCGATAGCTATTGACTTAGCCGTCCTGATAAAAAATGCTCATCAACAGATTCATACAGACACTTTTTGACCAAATCTAATCAATGAAAACTATATGCTTACTCTGCCTGCTAATGTCTGTTTTCCTACCTGTTATGGGACAGCATGAGTTACCACAGGCAATGTTTAGCTATCAAAAAAGCGTAGCTATAATGGGGACGGTAATCGACGCAGGGACTGAAGACTTGTTTTATAATGACATGGCGAGCGTGTATGTCCAGTACGCAAAAAAAGCACAGGCCAATTCGGAGCCAGAAACGATTGTGAAAGGCGACACCAGAATTACGGTGAATCGGGTCGATGAAACGGACGACGGTAAGGATTTTATCATTTACCAAAATTATAACACTAAAGCATTAATCAATCGTACTGCCTTTTCAAACAGTAAGCGGTGTGTGGTTCAGGATACCATACCGACGTTTAACTGGAAACTGGAATCCGATAAAAAACGGATCGGTCTTTACGACTGCCAGAAGGCGACGATGACTTTCCGGTGTGCTAACTATACGGTTTGGTTTACAACAGCCATTCCGCTCAGTATCGGCCCTGCCAAACTTAGTGGTTTACCGGGACTGATTGTGGAAGCTTACAACGAACGGGCCGACATGACCTATAAGCTACTGATAGTTAACTACCCAACGTCCACCAAAACATACAAGATTGCCCCGCCTTACCTCGGCGACCCGGTTTACAGCTACGAAGCATACCGGAAAATCGAAGTTGTTGAGCAGGACAAGATGATGAAGTTTCTCAGCGGCTCAGCGGACGCTTTACCGGGTACAAAACCTGTTGTGAATTTCCCCGAATGTCTTGATTGAAAATAGGCTATGCGCCTGATTTTATTTTTGATAGCCCTGCAACCTTGTCTGTGTGCTTTCGCTCAGACTGCACTGCGTGGGCAGGTTGTTGCCGCTACCACCCGTCAGCCCATTGAGTCAGCGTACGTAACGGCGGGAATTTTGCCGGATAGCGTTGTCGTTGCTTTTGCCCGCACGGGTGCTGCCGGAGAATTCACGCTTAGCTATGGGCGGGACGCAGGCAAATCGTACTACCTCAGTATTTCGCACATTAGCTACCGCACCGTAGTTCAGCCATTGCCAGCGGACGCTAAAAATCCCATCGACATTGGTATGGAGTCGGGAAGCCTGGTGTTGAACGAGGTGCAGGTAACGGCCCGGATTCCCGTACGTGAACAGGGTGATTCGACGCGCTACAAGGTCGATGCGTTTCGGAACGGGTCGGAGCAGACGCTGGAAGAGGTACTGAAGAAAATGCCCAATGTACGGGTTGAGGAAAACGGCGACATTTTCTTTAAAAACAAACGTATCGAGAAGGTGCTGCTCGATGGCGATAACCTGATTGGTAATGCCTATCAGTTGGCTACCCGCAGTATTAACCCCGCCGTACTGAACGAGGTGCAGGCCATTGAACGCTACTCCGACAATAAACTGCTGCGGGGCGTAGAGGAATCCAACCAGACGGTGCTGAACCTGACCGTGAAAGGCGACCGCAAAAAGCTGCTGTTCGGCTCAATAGACGCGGGGGGGGGGGCTCAGCGGTACAATGGCTCGGGCAATCTGTTTTCATACACCAAACGAATAAAAGCCTTTGCGGTGCTGTCGGCCAACAACACGGGCATCCGGCGGCTCGACCTAAGCGATGCCCAGGCCAGCGTCCTGCCCGACGACCGCCCCAGTAGTGAGCAACTCGTTCGCCCGTTTACGCAGACTGCCCAGCCGTTTGTGCGCAATCTTAACCTGCCGCTCGAAAACCTGAACAACGAGCGCGTCGGCACGCTCAATATGACGTATAATCCGGTGAAAAAGCTGAAAATTACGGCCAACCTGTCGCTCATGCAGGACCGCGTGCAGGCCGGGCGGTTCCAGTCATACCGGCTCATTGGCGATGTGCCGCTGACGTATCAACAGGCCGATACGCTCCGGCAACGCCCGGCGCTGGCCCACCTCCGCGTTCAGGCCGATTATGACCTCTCCGCAGAAACGGCGTTGCTGTACCGGGGCACCGTCGGTACCAAAACCATCGACCTCGCCCAGACCACGCAGTTTACCACCGCCCGCGTTGACACCACCGACACACGAACGGTGTTTCCGCAGCAGTTTACCAACCAGTTGCAAGACAGTCGGCACGTGCTGGAACTGACGCACAAACTTAACGCCACCAACGTATTTGTGCTGTCGGCGCAGGTCACGCGCACCCAGCTTACCGAACGCTACGACGCCCGGCTAAATCCCGTTTTTGCGCAAACACTCTTTGCCGATTCTATGGCGAGTAACCGTCCGTTTGGGCAGGTTGTGGCGCAGGATAACCAGCTTTACGTGGGTCAGGCGCGGTGGTTGTACGGTACCAAAACCCGTAAATTCGAGCAGCAGGTGGGCTACCATCATAACCACTTCGGAGCCGACCTGACCCAGCAAAACGGCCCGGTATCTATCGGCAACAGTGTGCTGACTCTGACTCGCCAAACGCTGTACAGCCGCACGTCGGGCAAGCTGATCTGGCCGCTGTTCGAACTGTGGGGCTATACGCAACTCAACTACGTATCGGCAGAAACAGACGGGGAGCGCGAGACCCGAAACCCGGTGCAGGCCAACCTGACGGGGTCATACAAGCTGGGCCGGTTGAGCCGGGTTATTCTGGCCTACGAGCATCAGGCCGCTGTTATTTCCAACTCGTATCTTCTTAACCGGGCGGTGGTCACGGATTTTCGGTCGGCGCAGCGGGGGCAGTCGGGCCTGCTGTTCGACACCCGCGGCCAGCTTTCGCTCAGCTATCTGTTTACCGACATAGCTCTCCGGCGGATGACGTTTTTCGTCACGGCATTTACCGTCCGCTCCAATACGCTCTGGAACTTCGCCGACCTGCGCTTCACGCCCGATTTCAGTATTTCCAGCCTCATCAACACGCCTAACGTACAGACCAACGGCCTGAGCAGTACGCTCGAAAAACTCGTGTATCCGCTGTCGGGAAATATCCGGCTTCTCATCAACGTCACGCAGAGTCAGGCGCAGCAGGTGGTAAACGGGCAGGAGCGAAGCACGGTCAGTCTGATGCCCAGTATTACGGCCAAGTACATTTCGGTGTTCGAGTCACCCCTAAATATGGAAGTGGTTGCTACGTACCGCCAAACCAACCTCACCGCTACGCAGATTGACCAGCAGTTTAAACAGCGGTTCACGGCGTTTACGGCCTACACCACGTTTTTTTACCGGAAGAAAACCTGGCAGGCGGGCCTAACAGCAGAGTTGAGCCGGATTCAGCAGAACGATTATTTCTTTCTGAAAGCTAATGTCAACCACCAGTTTACGCCCCGGCTCAGCGCCCGGCTCGAAGCTCAGAATCTGCTCAACCAGACCAGCTACCGGCAGCTAACCATCACGCCTACCGTCGTGTCGGCGGGCGTATTTCCGCTGTTGCCCCGCATGACGCTACTGTACGCGCAGTACAGTTTCTGATGCGTGGTTTTGTCATTCCGACGAAGGAGGAATCTCTGTGTAGTTATGATTGGCTCTACGTAGAGGTTCCTCCTTCGTCGGAATGACAGAAAACGCGAAATGACAGAAAAACTTACTCGCCCAGCTTCTGCCGGACTACGCCCTCCAGGTATTCGCGGATGGGCTGGATTTTGATTTGGCTCAAGACGTCCTGCACAAAGGCGTAGAGCAACAGCGTCCGGGCTTCGTCTTTCGGAATCCCCCGGCTCTGCATGTAAAACAAGGCTTCGTCGTTCAACTGCCCCGTGGTGGTGCCGTGCGAACATTTTACGTCGTCGGCGTAAATTTCGAGCTGTGGCTTGGTGTTCATGCTCGCGCCGGACGACAGCACTACGTTCTTGCACGACTGGTAGGCATTGGTTTTCTGGGCGTCGGGCCGGACATAGACTTTACCGTTGAATACCCCTGTGCCGTTACCGTCCAGAATGCCTTTATAGAGTTCATTGCTGTACGAGTTGGGCATGGCGTGATCCACCAGCGTATGGTTGTCCACGTGCTGTTTGCCGTTGGGCATGTACAGGCCGTACATGAACGCTTCGGCGTGTTGGCCCATCAGGACAATGTTCAAATCATTACGAACGAAGTTGCCGTTGAGCGTTACCGTTGCCGAATAAAAATGGCTGTTGTCGGCCTGCTGCACCTGCGTAGTACCAATGTGGTAGCTGCGGTCGGTGTCGTTCTGCACTTTGTAAAACTGCATCCGGGCGTCGGCATCCAGATTGATTTCGGTCACGACGTTGGTAAAGCCTGCGCCATCGCCCAGCGTCCGATACGATTCGGTTACGGTAACCTCTGCGTTCTGGCCCACCAGGATGAGATTGCGCGGTTGCGATACGATATTTTTCTCGCGGGCGTCGGTAATGAACCGCAGTATAATTGGCTGCGCTACGGTGGTGTTAGCTGGTACCCGGATAACAATACCATCCTGCGCAAAGGCCGTGTTAAGGGCCGTAAACGCATTGGCCTGGTAGTCGGCGTAGCGCGAAAAATGCGCACCAATCAGTTCCGGCTCGGCCTTCTGAGCGTCGGCAAAAGACATCAACTGCACCTCACTAGCCGGACTAAGTACCCGCGACAAATCGGCGCGGTAGCGGCCATTGACGAAATAGAGAATGTTACCGTCGAGGTTCGGGATTTCGAGTGAAACCAGGTCATCAGCGGTCAGTGACGAAGAAACGTCGAGATCAAAATTTTCTTTGAGCAGGGCCGTTACGCTCGAGTATTTCCACTCTTCATGCCGCACGGTAGGAAATCCCAGCAACTCAAACTGATCCAGAGCCGCCCGCCGGACGCCGTGAAACGCTGTTTTAGCCTCGCCGTTCATGCGGGCTTCGCCCAGACGGAACGACGCCAGCAGCTGGTCCTTAAAGTGATTATATGTATTGATAGAAGGAGTCATTATTTGAATGATGAATGATGAATTATAAATGATGAATTAGTCTGCCTAACTGAAAGAGCTTGTTTTGGAGAACATTCATCATTCATCCGCTTCGGCGGACCGACTCATAATTAACCTACGCGTGAATTTCGTCTCTGATCCAGTCGTAGCCCTTCTCTTCGAGTTCCATGGCCAGTTCTTTGGGTCCGGACTTTACTATGCGGCCTTCGTACAGGACGTGTACAAAATCCGGAACAATATAGTCGAGCAGCCGCTGGTAGTGGGTGATAATGAGGGTAGCGCGTTCGGGCGAGCGTAGTTGGTTTACACCCTCGGCCACAATACGCAGGGCGTCGATATCGAGTCCTGAATCGGTTTCGTCCAGAATAGCCAGTTTGGGTTCGAGCATGGCCATCTGAAATATCTCATTGCGTTTCTTCTCTCCGCCCGAAAAGCCTTCGTTCAGCGAGCGGCTCAGCAACGACTGGTCAATGTTGACGAGTTTCATTTTTTCTTTCATCAGCCGCAGAAACTGCACCGCGTCTAGCGATTCCTGCCCCCTGTGCTTTCTGATTTCGTTCATAGCCGTTTTCAGAAAGTTGGTGGTGCTGACGCCGGGAATCTCGACGGGGTACTGAAACGCCAGAAATATACCTTCGGCGGCCCGCACTTCGGGAGCCATATCAAGTAGGTCTTTACCGACAAAATCAACGGTGCCGTCTGTTACCTCAAAATCTTCGCGCCCGGCCAGTACCGACGCCAGAGTGCTTTTACCTGCTCCGTTTGGTCCCATAATGGCATGAACCTCACCGGGATTAACGGTCAGGTTCAGTCCTTTTAGAATTTCTTTTTCGCCAATGCGGGCGTGTAAATTATTGATGGATAACATAGTAAGTTATATGATGCCTGAGTCGAATGAAGCCGCAAAGATAGCCGCTTTAAGACTACTGGCTTTGGCAGTATAACAAAATGCACCTGTTAAAAGTTGACTGGCCCGTCTAAAGCGGTTAAGAGGCCATTGAGTTAATCCGCTGTACTGCTGCGATACCATGAGTTTCGTTGGCAGGGTGGGGCTTGGTAGGTTTAAGTTGTTGTTTGTAAGGGGTATCCCCAAAAAAGACTTCCAGCGCACCTATACGCTGGAAGTCTTCTTTGGGGATACCCCTTTAATGTCAGAAAGCCTCCTTTCTGGCTTTGGAGTTGTGGTACTTCTCAAAGCTAAGAAAGGAGGCTTTTTTTTATCATCCCGCTAAGATTCGGTTTGATTCATGATTCGCTGTTTACGAACTCATGTCTTCATTTAGTAACGTAGGTAATCTCGCCGGTATCTATTACGTCGGGGTTCGGCTTGTCGGTTGTACCGAGTTGCTCCACATCCACCCCGGTTCGACGCACGGTATCGCACACGGTTTCGGTACGCTCGGTAACCTCTTTGCCCGCTAATATCTCTTCAACAGCCTGAGCCGTTTTGGAGACGACCGGAACTTCAGTGTGTTCGGTCATCGTGATTTCACCTTTCTGAAACGCTTCCAGGTCGGCGTCGGTAACTGGGCGATTTACGGAATTACGCTGAACGGTTACGCGCTCTTCGCGAAGCCGGGTGCTTTCTTCTACAGGCTGGCTTACAATCCGACTACGTACCCGGACGCCCCCGCTCTCCGCATTGCGTCTACCTACCGACAGATTCTCCTCAATCACCTTGATTGTCTGATCGCCAGCATCTGTGCTACCTGCTACAGATGTATTCATACCCGCTTCTTTACGTTCTTCGGCATTCAGGAAGGCAGCACCCATCGATGCACCCAGCAGGACCGACGTAATCAGTCCGGTCAGCGTAGCGGCTGAGCCGAGACTGACCCCGCTATGCTGAGTCGTTACTTCCGAAACCTGATGTACCCGTTCGCCATACATTTCTTTGAGGATGTCATTACCTGATTCAGCGGCTTTCTGACGGTGGCTATCTGTCTCAACTAACCGCTCAACGGATGGATCGGTGTCTATGGGCGTATCGTTCAGTAGCTGATAGAGTTTGTCGGCTCCATCGGGGGTGCTGGCGTAGCTGGCAACACCACTTGTAACGGTTGGCAAGAGCGCGTCAACAGCCTTTTGGGCAGCTACTGGAGTTTCCTTTAACTCGCGTGCCAGATCCATTAACAGTCGAGGGGGTAAATACGGATCGCAGGTAATCGAGAAGTGAGTTTGTCATAGCATTATGTTGAGTTTGTTCCTAGTGTAGAACCCCACCCGGACTGCTATGTTCGGAAAAGATACAAACAGACTACTTGATTGATAGGGATATTGGCACGAATAGTCAGTCCTACGATTGCTGATCTTCCAGAAACCGGAGCAGGAGTTTCTCCACGCCGTTAAGCCCGTATAGACTGGTTTGGCGGTAGCGATTTTGCTGTTTCACGTAGGGGCTGAGGTCTTCGCACTCGTAGGCGTTCAGCAACTGCGGGTGCACGTAATGCTTACGACAAACGGTACGAGTATTGCCCAGTCGTTTCGATACTTCATCCAGTACCGTGTTTACATTCTTTTTGCGGTCTTTTTGTGTTTCGCAGGGGTCGAGTTCTATCAGCAGACGCATGGCATTGGCGGTACCGGCCCAGGTACGAAAATCTTTGGCCGAGCACTCATCGCCCATCGTTTTCTGCAAATACGCGTTCACCATGCCGGAGTCAATGGCGTGACGGTTGCCGTCATCGCCAATGTACTGGAACAACTCCTTACCCGGAATGTCGCGGCAGGCTTTCACGAGCCGGGTTAGCTTCTGGTCGTGCAGGGTAATATCGTGATAGACCCCCTTCTTGCCTTTAAAGCTGAACTGGAGTTTGCTGCCATCGGCTTTCACGTGCCGGTCTTTGAGGGTGGTCAGTCCGTACGTACCGTTTTCTTTTTCGTAAGACGCGTTTCCCACCCGAATCAGGGTTTGCTCCATCACGCTCAGAGCAATGGCAATAACCTTTTCGCGGCTCAGTTCCCGGTGTTTCAGGTCGCTGGCCATCCGTTCGCGCAGGGTGGGCAGGGCATGACCGAAAGCAATCATTCGTGTAAACTTGGTTTCGCTGCGGAGCTTATTCCAGCGGGCGTGGTAGCGATACTGCTTTCGGTTTTTACTGTCGATACCGGTAGCCTGCAAATGGCCGTTGGGTTTGGCACTGATCCAGACACACTCCCAGGCGGGAGGCAAAGCCATACTGTTGATGCGAGACAGCGTGGCTTCGTCGGTAATGTTGTTGCCTTTTGCATCGCGGTAGGTGAAATGATCGCCGGTGCGATGGCGACTAATGCCGATCATGCTGTCGCTCATATAGACCAAGCGGGCCGCTTTGGCGGCTGCTTCCGGGTCGTGGGCTAAATCCAATATGTTCACAGTTGTTGAGTTCTGAGCGAGTAGGACCGGTACTGGTCTCTGGAGAATCTCAACTCAACTACTCGTGTACCTGATTGGTTTAGGTGGTCGGGGCTGGGCTGCTTTGCCGAAGAACCAGAGCGCGAGGGCGGTGACGTAGTGGTAAAAGTCGATGGGATCAACAAATCCATTTACCGAATTGGCTTTGGTTGACAGGCCCAGGAGCATAGCGGCCAGTACTATCCACAGCCCGCGTTTATTTCGTTGCAGCAAGGCAAAAACTGCCAGCAGCATTAGAATCAAAATGCCCAGCGATGGTACAATAGGTGTGAACACCCGCATCTCGGGCAGAAGCAGACCGATAAACAAAACCACGCCAAATAGCACCGTTGCTATGAACGACAACAGGGAAAGGGTTTGCTGATTAAGCAGCGCATAGACCGCCGTAACTACGCACACCACGCCCAAACTGTCTGACAGCACAATCATGGACTGGTGCAGGGGGCGGAGTGCGTCGCTGGCCGCATATATGAAAACGCCAATGAGAGCGACCAGCGACGTGATGAGCAGAAAGAAACCCCATAACAGCCGGTTGAACAGCGAAATTCTGCCGAAAAAGTGCCAGAATACACCAAAGCCCGCTCCGGCCAGAATACAGCCGGAGAGAATGTGCGAAAAAATCATCACGAAAATTACGAAGATTGGCCTACTTTTGCCCAATATTTTATGGGTAAGTTTCGCCCGGATTACCAACGATCAACCAACCGCCATGAGTGTTTTAGTCAACAAAGACTCCAAAGTTATCGTCCAGGGTTTCACGGGTTCTGAGGGTAGTTTTCACGCCCAGCAGATGATTGAATACGGCACGAGTGTGGTTGGGGGGGTAACGCCCGGTAAAGGCGGACAAACTCACCTCGACCGGCCCGTTTTCAACACCGTTCAGCAGGCCGTGAACGAAGCCGGAGCCAACGTATCCATTATTTTCGTACCACCCGCCTTTGCCGCCGACGCCATCATGGAAGCCGCCGAAGCCGGTATTGCCGTCATCATCTGCATTACTGAAGGCATTCCGACGGAAGATATGGTGAAGGTGAAAAACTACCTCGAAGGTCGTGACGTTCGGCTGATTGGACCCAACTGCCCCGGTGTCATGACTGCTGAGGAGTGTAAGGTGGGCATCATGCCGGGATTCATTTTCAGGAAAGGCACCATTGGTATTGTTTCCAAGTCGGGAACGCTGACCTACGAAGCCGTTGACCAGCTCACCAAAGCGGGACTGGGCCAAAGTACAGCCATTGGCATTGGCGGTGACCCTATCATTGGCACAACCACCAAACAGGCTGTTGAACTGCTGATGAACGACCCCGATACCGAAGCCATTGTTATGATTGGCGAGATTGGTGGTGGTATGGAAGCCGAAGCCGCCCGCTGGATCAAAGCCGATGGTAACCGCAAACCCGTTGTTGGGTTCATTGCCGGTCAAACCGCCCCTAAAGGACGCCGAATGGGCCATGCCGGAGCTATTGTTGGTGGAGCTGATGATACCGCAGCCGCCAAAATGGCCATCATGCGCGAATGTGGCATCCACGTCGTAGAGTCGCCCGCCCTCATCGGCGATACCATGCTGAAGGCACTTGGGAAATAATGAGTGATCCGGAACGCCGGACCGTTTGAATGAGTGAATTTGTGAATGAAGGCATCGGAGTAAAGCGGGAGAACAAGGTGCCGTATCGGACTATGTTCGCTAAGGACGTAGTGAGAGCGCTCGTTATGGCCTTGGTTTATTCACTCATTCACTCATTCACTCATTCACTATTGGCCCAGCCCCGTACCAACGGCGTAGGGCCGGGCGAACGCTATTATCCAGTCCACAATTTTCGGGATGAGTTTCTGGTCTATGACGACGCCACCAAATCGTATATTCCTTACATAGACGAGTTTCATGCCGATGAGACGGCTCTGAGCCTGTTTATCGACCTGGAAAGTAACCGGAACTACACATTACTGCTGCGAACCGAGCAGGATAGCTACTTCTTTGTTAATGCGGCCCTGAAACGCAAACTTCAGGCGGGACAGTGGCAGGTACTGCGCATAGACAGTCTGTACCGGGCCTATCACCGCCCTGCCCGCCCCGATGCACCAGCTCCCCATACCGAATTGTTCCTGACGCTCTACGGTCCGCCAGGGGTTCAGGGCAAGCAGATCATTATCGGACAACCGATCTCAACCACTCAAAAAGCCGTTGTCCTGCGCGACGATAATCTGAGTGTCCGGCCTCGTATCCGTTCGGCATATACCAATTTTCTGGGTGCCGGGCTGCTGTTTTTGCTGGCTACGCACGCATTGCTATACGCGCTGTATCCCCGCGCCTTCCGTCGAGTTTTCAACATCCGCGATCTACTGTCACTACGGTCCGACGAGGATTCGTTCCTGATAAACCGTCCCCTCAGTAGTGCCAATGTTTTATTTGTGGCTAACCTTGGTCTGGTCATTGCCTACCTGGTCATTTTCCTGCAAAGCCGAAACATTGACGTGATGACCCCCGGTCAATTGTTTGTGGGCGAGCAGCAACCGGGCTGGATTGTGGGTCAGTTTGTTGGGCTGGGCGTTGCTGCTTTTTTAGCTCTGCTGGGAAAATATCTCTTGCTGGAGGTAATTGGCGGACTTTATAAGTTGCAAAGCATTGTTAATATTCATTTCTTCAAAGCACTACAGTCATCCGCGCTGTTTTTCACGGGGCTGACTGTAGTGCTGTCTGTCATCGCTTACAATACGTCGGCAACAGGCTGGGTGCCGGAGCTGTTGCTGCCGTTGCTGTTGCTGTTCTATCTGGCCCGTTTAGGGTGGTTCTATGCAGTTATCAGGAGCCAGGAACCCATCAAGAACCTGTATTTATTTTCGTACCTTTGTATCGTTGAATTGATCCCACTCATCATTGGGCTGCGTTTCGCGCTTTGATGGGTAAATTACCGTAGCCGTGTTTCAATGAACGACAATTCTATGCAATCTATCGCAGACCGGTCCGAACTGGAAGGAGTATCACCCTCTGATCGCCAGCAAAAAGTTACCCGGCTGTTAGTATCCCAGTCCCGCCCTGTCGATGAAAAGTCACCTTATTTTGGTCTGGTCGATGACTATGAAGTAGCCGTTGATTTTCGCCCGTTTATCCAGATCGAAGGCGTTACAGCGCGGGAATTCCGTAAGCAGAAAGTCAATATTCTCGATCACACGGCTATCATCTTCACAAGCCGGAACGCCATTGACCATTTCTTTCGTATCTGCCAGGAGATGCGCGTCGAGGTACCCATCGATATGAAGTATTTCTGCATTTCGGAGCAGACGGCCAACTACCTCCAGAAATACATCGTGGTCAGGAAGCGGAAAATCTTTAATGGCACCAAGCGGGCTGCTGAACTTTTTGATCTCATCAAGAAGCATAAGGGTGAGAAATTTCTGTTCCCGTGTTCGAGCATCCGACGGAACGACATCCCGGAGTTTATGGACACGAGTGGACTGCACTTCACCGAAGCCGTGATGTACGACACGGTACCGTCTGACCTCTCAGACGTGGACATCAATAGCTATGACATCATCGCGTTCTTCAGCCCATCGGGCGTGGCGTCGCTGATGAGCAATTTTCCTGATTTTGTGCAGAATGGCACCCGCCTGGCCGCGTTCGGCCCCACTACGGCCCGGGCCATCCGCGATGCCGGACTGACGCTCGACATCGAGGCTCCGCTGCCCAATGCCCCCTCTATGACCGGTGCGCTGGATCTGTACATCAAGAAAACCAACAAGTAACCCCCAAATGCGGTTACGAACAGGTTGAATGTTCCTGACAGACATGCGTCTTGGTAGGAACGTTCAACCTTTTTTTGTCAATAATTTAGACACGTGATCGTTTGTGTTTATACTGCGGATGTTCGGATTTTAAAACCGGCTTTGCCTCTTTCTCCATTCTATGAAGCGCATCGTTTACGTTCTAAGTCTTTTGGCATGTTTCGGCGTCGAGTCAGCCCTGGCGCAGCAGGACCCGCAATTCAGCATGTATATGTATAATCCTACGTACTACAACCCGGCAGCGGCAGGTTCGGAGGATGTAACGCGCATTCAGCTGACCCATCGAACGCAGTACCTGGGTTATCAGACCATCGGTAATAACGATCCGGGCGGAGCGCAGAGTACGCAGTTGTTTGCGGCTAATCTGCCGCTTGCTAAAATCAAAAGTGGCATCGGAATTTATGTGCTGAATGACCGGTTGGGTCAGGTCAGTAATCAGGCCATACAACTGGCGTACGCATACCGGGCTACTCTTAAAAATGGTACATTGTCGCTGGGTGTACAGGCAGGGTTATTCAATAAAGGATTTGATTACGGCCAGCTTCGTCCCGGCGAACCCGGCGACCCGCTCATTCCGACGGGCCGGGTCAACCAGACTCGTCCTGATTTTGGAGTTGGCGTTTATTATAACACAACAGACTATTGGATTGGGGCCAGTATGGCACATATCAACCAGCCAGCCTACACGCTGGTGACCGACCGATCTACCGATTACCTGAGCCGGGTGGCTTATCTGACAGCTGGCTATCGGCTGAGTGTTGGTTACGATTTTGATGTACAACCGTCTGTATTGGTCCAATACGATACGCAGCCGGGTTTTGAAGCGGCTGTTGTATCTGCCAACGCATTAATAACATACACTGACCAGTACTGGCTGGGTGTTGGGTACCGCGTTGGTGATGCACTGATGGCTACGATAGGGACAAATTTGGGAGCTAAGAAAGAGTTCAGACTCGGGTACTCTATTGATCTTATCACCAATACTGTAGGTGCGAAGAGTGCAACCTCCCACGAAATAATTCTGGGATATGCTCTCCCCGCACCGAGTAGCCGGAAGAAGCCCATTATACGAACCCCGCGTTTTCGGTATTGAGCCAGTGAACTATTGTCTAAATTTCGGACATTGATGGAGTAACGTTGTTTTTTGGCAACATTGTTGTTGACCCGATTGCTACTACCGACTAAGGTTGGCAAAAGCGGGAATATCAGCCGACTGTTTCTGGCTAAAATCAGCGCAAAATCAGGTTTTAATCCACTCGCACGTAAATTTGGGCGAAAGCCCGGCATACATACAATAACCAATCGGATTTTCGTTTTTAGTTCGGTCTTGCACAAAGAAGAAGGTCAAAAGTATTCAAAATGATGAAGTCTAACTGGTTTACAATCAACGCAACCCGTGGGGTGATGATGGCGGCAGTAGTGATGCTGATGCAGGGTTGCGGATTCGTGAAGTCGAAATTTGGAGGCAAAGGCAAAAACAACGGCGAAGTTGGTATTACCAATGGTGAGATCACCGCTACGGGCCGTAAGGGCTGGAAACAGCCTACACCTTACGGCATGGTGCTGGTACCGTCGGGTTCGTTTATCATGGGTCAGGCCGATGAAGACGTGGCCGCTACTCAGATTAACATGAACCGGCAGGTAACCATCAGTTCGTTCTACATGGACGATGCCGAAATCTCCAACCATGAATACCGGCAGTACGTAAATGCGCTCCTCGCCGACTCCGTAGCCACGCTGGGCGAAGAAGAAATTATGGCGAAGTTTTATCCCGACACCGCCGTCTGGAAAAGTGA
>Ga0105048_10011167_pt1 | contig 14182 bp, 10 predicted proteins | sample MAT05_FD_78382 | JGI IMG/M metagenome (GOLD analysis project Ga0105048, IMG submission 78382) | Freshwater microbial communities from Lake Fryxell liftoff mats and glacier meltwater in Antarctica - MAT-05 | ecosystem: Environmental > Aquatic > Freshwater > Ice > Liftoff microbial mat | place...
AGGGTCGCCGTTGCCGGCGGCGGGGGGACCGGGCGGCGGCTCGGCGACGGGTCCGCGGACGTTCGGCGCATTGTAACCGCTACGTCCGGACTTTGAGAAGGGGCGGGTTGCTTTCGACGTAGGCGACTCGCTCCGCGAGTCGTCGTTTCCGGGTAGCTGCGCGCCCGTCCGCTAACGACGACTGGCGGAGCGAGTCGCCTACGTCGAAAGCAACCCGCCCCTTCTCAAAGTCCGGTCGTAGCGGTTACAATGCGCCGAACGTCCGCGGACCCGTCGCCGAGCCGCCGCCCGGTCCCCCCGCCGCCGGCAACGGAGACCCTTCCATGCCCAGCCCGTTCCCCGGAATGGACCCGTACCTGGAACACCCCGCGCTGTGGGCCGGGTTCCAGCACCAGGTCCTCGCCTGCCTCTACCAGATCCTCCTGCCCGGCCTCGTGGACCGCTACCGGGCGCGGGTCGGCACCCGCACGTACACGGCCGAGATGGTGCTGTTCACGTCGATCCTGCGCGAGGAACACACCGAGGAGTTCATCGAGATCCGCAACCGCACCGACGGCCGCCTCGTCACCCTGGTCGAGGCCGTCAGCCCCGGGAACAAGACGACCCCGGCCGGGCGGGCGGCGTACCTCGACAAGCGGCGCGAGGCGGCCGTGTGCCGGGCCGGGGTGGTCGAGATCGACCTCGTGTTGCAGGGCCAGCCGACCCTGACGTACTCCCGCGACGGGCTGCCCGAGTACGACTACGCCGTCACCGTCACCCGGTCGGCGGCCCCGGACCGCTACGAGATTTACACGGCGACGCTCCAGAAGCGGCTGCCCAAGTTCAAGGTGCCGCTCGCCCCCGACGACCGCGACGCCCTGCTCGACTTGCAGGCCGCGTTCACCCGGGCCTACGACCTCGGCGGGTACGCCGCCACGATCGACTACAAGGCCGCCCCCCCGCCCGACGTGCCGCTGTCGGACGAGGACCGGACCTGGGCCGACGACGTGCTCAAGGCGCAGAAGCTGCGGTAGAGAAACGCGGCAACGACCGGCGGCGGGGGTCAGGCGTCGTCCGCCAGCCGAATCCCGTCGAGGACTTCGTCGAGCGTGTACGGGCAGGCCGCGGGGTAATCGGACGCCGGCAGCCCGGTGTCGATCGCCGCCTGTTCGACGCCGTCGGCGTACACGGCCGGGAACGCGGCCCGGGCGTGGTTGCGAAGGGTTCGGCTCGCCAGGAGGCGGCGCAGTTCCTGGCGCTGGGCGGCGACGGTCGCTTGCCAACTCCGGGACCGCTTGCCGGGCTGGAACTGCCACTTGAGGAGGTGGGCCAGCACGACCGCCAGCCGACTCTCGACCTCCCGCCGGTCGCGCTGGGCCATGTCGGACAGGTACTCGGCGAGGTGGGGGTAGTCGAGGTCGGCCCCGCCCCCGCGGGCCGCGAGGCGGGCCATCGCGTCGAGCCAGGCCGTCTCGTCCGTCGCGTACAACTCGGCGAGGGGTGGCGTCTGCGTCGCGGTCATCCGACCCTCGGGGCTTCGACAGACTTGGGGCGGTTGGAAATCACGGTAGCAGCCCCGCCGCCCGCGTACCAGCCCCGCCGTCAAACTAGCCGCTTCGCGGCGGGCGCGAAATCTGGGGGCGATGGCGAAACTTGAACGGTTCCGCCGCGGGCGGCGGCGCGATTTTCGCAACTCAACTGCGTTGTGCGATCTACACTGAATGCGACTCGTAGCGATAATCCAGGCTCGCCCGGCGGCACCGCCCGCCCGCACCCGGAGCCGTTTCGCCGTGGCACACTCCGCCGTTCGCCCCTCCCCACAGGACGTGGCCGCCGTGCTGCACTCCGCCCACCCGTCGCCGGCCCCGTTCGCCACCCGCCCGGCCGCGCCCCCAGCCCGCCCGTCGGCCGCGGACGCCCTGCACCGGGTGTTGATCGTCGACGACCAGCCGGACATCCGCCGCCTCTGCCGCCTCGCCCTCGGGGCCGACGGGCTGGTCTGCGACGAAGTCGGGGCCGGGCCGGACGCCATCGCCGCCGTCACGCGCCGGGCCTACGACCTGGTCCTGCTCGACGTGGACCTGCCCGGGTTCAACGGCGAAGAAGTCCTCCGCCGCCTCCGCCAGAACCCGCCCGGCCCGCACCTCAAGGTCGTCATGTTCTCGGGCACGGCGAGCGGCGACGACCTGTCCCGCATCATGCTCGCCGGGGCCGACGACTTCCTGACCAAGCCGTTCAGCGTCGTCCAGCTGCGGGCGCGGGTGAAGTCCGCCCTGCGGCTCAAGGCCGCCCAGGACCGCTCCGACCTGCTCAACCGCAACCTGTTGGCCGTGAACGCCGAGTTGGAGAACACCCTCCTGGCCCGCGACGGCCAGCTCGTCCACGCCCGCAACGGCCTGGTGCTGGCGCTGGCGAAGCTGGTCGAGCACCGGTCGGCCGAGACGGGGGCGCACCTGATGCGCCTCCAGCGCTACTGCCGGGTGCTGGCCGAGGCCGCCGCGGCCCAGCCGGCGTTCGCCCGCCTCCTCGACGCCAACTTCGCCCGCACCCTCGAAGACTGCGCCCCGCTCCACGACATCGGCAAGGCGGCCATCGCCGACGCCGTGATGAACAAGCCCGGCCCGCTCACCCCCGAAGAGCGGCGGGTAATGCAAACGCACACGACGATCGGGGCCGACACCCTCCGGGCCGTCGCCCGCCAGCACCCGTTCGCCGTCGGCTTCCTCCAGATGGCGATCGACATCGCCCGCAGCCACCACGAGAAGTGGGACGGGAGCGGCTACCCGGACCGGCTGAGCGGCGAGGAAATCCCCCTCGCCGCCCGCCTGCTGGCCGTCGGCGACGTGTACGACGCGCTGCGGGCGAAGCGGGTGTACAAGGCCGGCCTGTCGCACGCCGAGGCCGTCGGCATCATGCTCGACGACTCCCCCGGCCATTTCGACCCCGCCCTGCTCGACGTGTTCCGCCGCAACGCCGACTGCTTCGACCGCGTCTTCCGCGAGTTCTCGGAATGAAGTGGTGGGGTGGTGGGGTGGTGGGGTGATGAGGTAGCGGGGTAGTGAAGATAGCCCCAGGACTACGGTCCTGGGGTTCGGACCGGACACGGATTCACCACCTCACCACCCCGCTACCTCACCACCCCGCCATCCCGCTACCTCACCACCACCCTACCACCTCACCACCTCCGAACTACTTCTTGAACGCCTCATACGCCTCGGCCACCTTGCCCGTCGTCGCATCACCAACATGCGCGTAGACGGCGTAGCGGAACGTCAGGCTCTTGCCCTTCTCGATCGTCATTAGCTCCGTCTTCCCCTTCTGCGACGGGAACCCGCTGTGGGCGCGGGCGAACGGGTTGGCCGCCATCAGCCCGTAGGCCCGGGTGTGCCACGCCGCCCGCCCCGGGTTCTTCGGGTCGTCGAACGCCGCCACCCCCGCCGCCTTGTCGTCCACCGTGCCGGAGTAGTCGTGCCAGTCGGCCGGCTGGCCCCACACCGGCAGGTTCTCCTTCGCGGGCGCTTTCGCCGTCGTGCCGTCGGCGGCGGTCACGACCCCGCCGGTCGGCAGGGCGGTGCGGAAGGCGTCGTGGACGCGCACCCCGAACGCCCCCTCCTTCGTGTCCCCGAACGTGATCGGGCAGACGCTCGCCGTCAGCTTGCACTCGAACACGAACAGCCGCCCGGCCGGGAGGGCGCGGAGCGAGATCGTCCGCTCCTCGTCGAGAATCTTGACCCCGTCGGCCGTCTTCCACTCGTTCCAGGTGGCGACCGCCGCCGCGTCCGCCATTAGCTTCGGGTCGCCGACCTTCACGCAGACGATGGTGCCGTGCCGCGGGGTGCCGTCCTTGTCCTTCGCCTCGCTCCAGAAGTCGGCCCCGCGGTCGTTCTTGTTGGCGCTCTTGGTCTTCAGCTCGATCCCCTCGGGGATCACGTCGCCGTGGCAGAACCAGACCGACTTCTGGTGGACGTGGTCCTCGGTCCCGACCGGCTTGGGCAGGGTCGCCTCCATCGGCCACCCGCGGGTGACGGGCACGCCGTTCGGGGCGAGGACCGGCCACAGGTACGGCTTGGCCACGGTCGCGGCGACGTGGTACCGGGCGACCACCTCCTTGCCGACCTTGAACGCGATCGCGTCCTTGTCCTTGCCGACCTCGATCGTCACGTCGGCGGCGGGGGCGGCGGCGGGGGCGGCGGCCATGGCGAGGGCGAACAGCCAGCGGCGGGGCATGGGGAACCTCGGGGGCGGGGGCGGAACGGGCGGGGGGTTGGTACGGCCGGCTGGTCAGTTTACACTGGGCGTATGACCGAGAAGAAGAAAAAGATTCGCGTTCAGATGCGGAAGAACCGGGCCAAGCCGCCCCGCGGGAACGACCTGACGCGCGCCTTCCAGGAGAACGCGGACAAGGCCGGGGACGCGAAGAACACCGAGCGGGTCCGCGCGAAGGGCGACGTGTCGCGGCACCGCACCATCGTCCAGGACGCCACCGCGGCCGGGGCCGCCGGGAGCCCGGCGATGGCCGCCGGGTGCGTCCGCGGGCGGGTGCTGCGGGTCCACGGGCTGGCGTCGGTGGTCGAGGCCGACGACGGCCGGGTCTTCCGCTGCGCCGTCCGCCGCCTCCTCAAGACCCTCGCCACCGACGAGCGGAACGCGGTCACGACCGGCGACGTGGTGTGGGTCCGGCCCGTCGGGGTAGAGGGTGGGGGGTCGCGGGCGGACGGTAAAACCCCGGACGGGGGTGACGCCGCCGGTCCGTCGGCCGCCCCCGTAGTTCCGGATTCACTCTCTACCCTCCACCCCCTGCCCCCTGCCCCCGAGGGCATGATCGAGCGGGTCGAGCCGCGGCGCGGGGTGCTGACGCGGGCGTCGCGGCGGCGGGAGCACGTCCTCGTCGCCAACGTCGATCAGGTGGCGATCATCGTTTCGCTCGTCGAGCCGGACCTGAAGCCGCACCTGATCGACCGCTACCTCGCCGCCGCCCGCCAGGGCGGGCTGACGCCGCTCCTGTGCCTCAACAAGATCGACCGGGCCGACCCGGCCGGGCTGCAGCCGCTCGTCGGGGCGTTCGCCCAGCTCGGCGTCGCGGTGCTGCTCACGAGCGCCCGCACCGGCGTCGGGATCGACCGCCTGCGCGAGCGGCTGCGGGGCCGGGCGACGGTCTTCTCGGGCCAGTCCGGGGTCGGCAAGTCGTCGCTCCTCAACGCCGTCCAGCCGGGCCTGGCGCTGGCCGTCAAGCCGGTGAGCGAGGGGAACCAGAAGGGGCGGCACACGACCACCTACGCCCACCTGATCCGCCTGGCGACCGGCGGGTGGGTGGTGGACACGCCGGGGGTGCGCCAGCTCGCCCTGTGGGACGTGCGGCCGGCGGAGGTGGAAGGGTTCTTCGGCGAGTTCCACCCGTTCGTCCCGCTGTGCGCCTTCCCGGACTGCACCCACACGCACGAGACCGGGTGCGCGGTGAAGGAAGGCGTCGCCCGCCGGCAGATCAGCGCCCGGCGGTACCACAGCTACCTGGGCATGTTCAACGGGTCGATCGAGGCGTGAGCACGAGAAAGGCGACCTAACCCCCCAACCCCCTTCCCTAGGAAGGAAGGGGGAGTCGGACGCCGGCCCTACGGCCCGACGGATCAATGTCTGGCTCCCCCTTCCTTTCCTAGGGAAGGGGGTTGGGGGGTTAGGTTCTTCGCTCGCCCACCGGCCTTAACTCGAACCGACGATTCCGCGCCGGGTCGCGCCGGCCCGGGTCCGGTTGCGCCCGCGGCGTGCGTCGCGCCGGCGGAACCCGCGCCACCCGCGCATCTTCAACCCCGAGAACGGGCCGACCCGGACCGACGCGCGCGACCGGCACGCCCGGCGGGCGTCGGGCGACCCGCAGATCACCACGCCCGCGGCCGACTTTTTACCCCGCGGCGCGGCCCGGCGATTTCCCATTCCGGCCCGGCGCGTCAATGCTCTGGGGCAAGCACACCGGGGCCGACTGCCGTTGTCAGCGGCGAACGGAAAGGTCGCGACGGCGGCGGCCGGGGTGCAGTTCCGGAACCGGTTAGAGGGAGTTTCCATGAGCATCCGTCGGATCAAGGCGTGTTTGCTGACGGCCGCGTGTATCGGCCTCGTCGGCGTCACCAGCGGGAACGCGTTCGCGTTCGGCGGCAAGTTGTTCGGGAAGAAGGGCTCCGACTGCCCGGCCCCGTGCGACAGCGGCTGCGCGACGGCCCCGGCGGGGTGCGACAGCGCCCCGGCCGGGTGCGCCAACGGCACCCACAAGGTGAAAGTGACCGAGTACGTCCCGACGTGGGTCGAGGAGACGGTCACGGTCAACAAGCCGACCATGGTGACCGAGACGTACACCGCCCACAAGTGGGAGTGCGTGCCGGAGACCCAGACCAAGCAGGTCACCACCTACAAGCAGGTGAGTGAAGTCGTGACGGTCAACAAGACCGTGGTCGAGAAGGTGCCGGTCACCAAGACCGTGACCGTGATGGAGCGGGTGCCGGTCACCAAGACCGTGACCGTGATGGAGCGGGTGCCCGTCACCAAGCAGGTCATGGTCAACGAGACGGTGTACAAGAACGTCCAGGTGACGGAGATGCAGACCAAGACGGTCAGCAAGCTCGTCAAGGTGTCGGTCGAGGTCGAGGACAGGGGCGGGCTGTTCGGCAGCGGCAGCGGCCGCAGCCGCAGCGGCGGCGGCCTGTTCGGCGGCCTGTGCCACAAGAAGGACCCGTGCGCCGACCCGTGTGCCGACCCGTGTGCCACGACCGCCTGCTCGGCCCCGTGCCCGAAGACCAAGACCGTCTGCAAGCTCCAGCGGGTGTGCGAGACGGTGTGCGTTCCGGTGACCACCTGCAAGAAGGTCGCCGAGTGCGTCCAGGTCTGCAAGACGGTCTGCACCTACGAGTGCCGGCCGGTCACCAAGCAGGTCTGCACCTACGAGTGCGTCCCGACCACGAAGACGGTCTGCACCTACGAGTGCGTGACCAAGTGCGTCCCGACCCAGTGCACGGTGACGAAGTGCGTCCCGGTGTGCGAGACCGTCACCTGCACGGTCAACGTCCGCAAGTGCGTCGCCTACCAGGCCACCCGCCAGGTGTGCAAGCACGTCTGCGTCCAGGAGAAGGTTAAGGTCTGCAAGATGGTCGCCACCGTGGTCGAGCGGGACGTGGCCTGTGCCCCGGCCGCCCCGGCCTGCGGGCCGGCCTGCGGCGGGGCCGACGCCGGCACCTGCTGCGAGACCAAGGCCAGCTTCTTCGACAAGCTCAAGGGCCGCATGGGCGGCATGAAGGGCCGGCTCTGCGGCAAGAAGAACGACTGCGTCGCGGCCTGCGACACGGGCTGCGGGGCCGCCGCCGCCGCCGGCTGCTGCCACTAAGACGTGAAACGGGTCGGCCGGGCTCCGTTCGCCCGGTCCGACCTGCCCGGCCCGGGCCCCCTCACCCGGGCCGGGTTTCGCACCGCAAAAGCCCACCCGATCCGTCGGGTGGGCTTTTCTCATTCCAGGTCGAACAGCACCAGCTGCCCGGCCGCCGTGCCGCACACCCCGGCCAGGCCGTCGGCCGTGAACGCCAGGCACGTCAGCGGGCCGGCCCCCCAGTCGAAGGCCCGCTCCACCTCCCACGCCTCCGCGTCCCACAGCCGCAGCACCCCGGCCCCGTCCACCGTCCCGGCGTGCCGCCCCGACCCGGTGAACGCCGCGTCGCGGAACGGGGCGTCCGGGCTGCGGATTTCGCGCCGCGCCTCCCGCCCGTTGCCGGTATCGACGACGTGCAGCTCGTCGTCCCACCCGCACAGGAGGGTGCGGCTGTCCGGGGCGAACGACAGGAAGGGGTGGGTGCCGCCGGCCCGCCCGCGCCGCCGCACCTCGCCCTGTCGCCCCCCGACCCGGGCGAACCGCAGCTGGCAGCCGAACGGGTGGATGCCGGCGAGGAAGTCGCCGTTGCGGCTGAACTCCAGCCGCGGGAACGCCTCCCAGTAGTCGATCCCCGGGGCCGGCTGCCACGACGGGACGGCCCACCGTTCGAGCCGCCCGACGCCCGGGACCGCCACCAGCGGCCATGTCGTCGGCCCGTTGCGGCCGGCGACGAGGTGCTTGCCGTCCGGGGCGAACGCGACCCCCCCGCCGAGGGGCGAGCCGGGGGCGACGGCGGGGCGGGCCGGCGGTCGGCCGTCGGTCGGCCACACCTGGAGGTCGTTGCCGGCGCAGGTGGCGAGCCATTCCCCGTCGGGCGAGAAGGCGAGCTGGGGGCCGCTCCCGCACGCCGCCCGCCACCGCTCGCCCCCGGCCCAGTCCCACACGGCCAGGACGTGGCTCGACGCGGCCGCCAGGAACCGGCCGTCGGCCGACACCGCGACCGCCCGCACCGCCCGCTCGAACCCGTCGATGACCCGCATCGCGGCCGCCTCGTGTGGTGGGACCGTCCGGGCGGCCCTATTTTATCCCGTTCGAGAAAGCCCACGGACGGCGGTCCGTGGGTTTCCGCACCCCGCCACGATGTGTCAGGCGGCGTACTTCCTGTTCTTCGACAAATAGGACGACACCACGGGCGGCGGCGGGACGACCGTGCCGACGAAGACCGCCGTCGCCGACGGGTGGAATGTGTTCGGGCTGCCAGGGGGCTGATGGAAGTGCGTATCGTCGAGACGGACACGACTGCGGAAATGGCGCTCGTAGGCGGGTTGAACGGATGTCCGAAGCCCGAGATCAAGTGAGGGCGACCCGCGGGCCGGGTTTGCTTCCCCCTCTCCCCGTGCGGGAGGGGGGAAGACGAGGCGGCCCGACCTCACTCGTCCGGCGTCGGCTTCGGGCCGCCGGCGGGGTTGATCCGGCCGGCCGGGGGCTTCGGCGACGGCGGGCCGACCTGCGACCCTTCGAGCCGGGCGATCTTCTCGCGGCAGTCCTGCATCCCCTTTTGCAGTTCCTTCAACGTCTCGTCGAGCTGCTTCGCCTGGGCGTCGCGGAACGACTTCCGCTCCAGGTCGCTCGCCTTGTTCTTCTCCAGCTCCTGCTGCAACTTCTGCACGTCGTCCCGCGCGGCCTTGAGGTCGGCCGCCGTGCCGACGACCTTCTCCTTCAGCCCGTCGATCGCGGCCACGTCCTTCTTCACCGCCTCGACCGACGCGACGCGCTCCTTGAGGACATCCAGCCCGGCGGTGTCTTTACGGATCGCGTCCACCGCCCCGAAGAAATCCTTCTTGACCCCCTCGACGGCCGCGGCGTTCGCCCCGACCCGCTCCTTGATCGTCTCGATGTCGGCCTTGTACCCCTCGACCGTCCGGATGCGGTCGTACTGGGTCTTGATCCGGGCGTCGATGTCGTCCTTCTTCACCAGCCCGGCCCGGGCCTCGCGCTCCCGACTGACCTCCGCCCGCAGGTCGGTGATCGTGCCGTTGATGTTGTTGTAGAGCGTGATAATCACGAGGGCGGTGATGCTCAGGATCGTCCCGCCGAACACCCGCCAGAAGAGCGACATCTTCTCTTCTTCTTTGTAGCCCGGGCCGTGCAGGGCGGACGCCATGCCGGCCGCGCCCGCCGACCGGAGGGTTTCCGCCGCGGTGATCGGCCCGCCCTGCTCGGTCGAATCGTCGTTCTGCTCGAAGCGCTTCTGCGACACGACTCCGCCTCCCGTCCCGCGGCGCGGGGTTCGTCCTTGAAATGCCCCGCCGCCGTCCGGCGGCCGCGCCGACTGCGCGGGGCGGGCAACCTGGGTCGCGGGTATACCGCCTCCGTTCCGGCCGTGCAAGGGAGACCCCCCGCGGCCGGACTGGTTGATCCGGTTTCCTTCGACCCGTTGGTTGCCGGGTGAATGCCGGGCGGCCGGCGAGTTGCGCGGCCCAAGGCGAAAACCGGACGGCGGATGGGGAGGAAAATCGCGTCGGGAATTGTTGAAGTTCGCGGGGCGGAAATGCCGAGGGTGCCCGATCTCGTCTGCTCCTTACTTGTGGCACGGGTCTTCGACCCGTGTGGCCCGCACGGGTCGGAGACCCGTGCCACAAGATAAGGAGGCCCGCCCCCGCTACTTCTGCTTCGCCCACCACGCCTTCCACGCGGCGGTGGCGGCGGTGCGCTCGTCCTTCGTCGCCCCGGGCGTGGGGCCGAAATCTTGAGCGGTCAGGCTCTTCAACCCGGCCCGGGCCGCCCGCACGACCAGGTCGTCGGCGTCGGCGAGGCGGTCGATCAGGTCGGGGACGTGGGCCTTGTCGTCCTTCATCGCGCACGCCAGCACCGCCCCGCGGCGGAGCTCCACGTCGTCCGCCGTCGTCATCCCGCGGAGCGACTCGGCCGACATGCGGGTGAGCCGTTCGGCGAGCGCGTCGCGGGCGTCCTTCTTGCGGCCGCCGTCGGCCCGGTGGGTCACGGCGACGAGCACCCGCGTGTACTCCGGCCCCTTGGCGTCGCGGACCCGGCCGAGCGCCGCGGCCCACTCCGCCGCCGGCATCTTGACCAGTTCCCGCGCGAACACCGCGGCCGTGTCCTCGGCCGGGACGGGGAGCGGGTTCGCCACCGGCGCGGGCGTCGGGGTGGCGGTCGTCGCGGGCGGCGGGGCGGCGTTCGGCCCGCCGCCGGCCCGGAGTTCGGTGGCCGCCGGGTCTTTGCTCACCTTCGACGACAGGTCGCGGGCGAGGTTCGACCGGGTGAGGAACAACAGGGCGAAGCAGGTGTTCACGTCGGCCCCGTAGGACGCCCCGGCCCACGACCCGTCGGCCTGCTGCCCGCGGACGAGGAAGTCGGCCCCGGCCGCGAACCAGTCCACCCCGCCGACCTTGTCGATGCCGTAAATCACCCCGACCCGTTCGAGCGACCACATGAAGTACAGGTTGTTCTCGGTCCCGACGCGGCCGGTGACGAACGCCCCGAGACAGCCCAGCCCGGCCCCGACCGCCACGTCGCGGCCGTCGGCCGGGCGCTTCGGCGCGGGCGGCGGCCGGGTCGGGTCGGGCGGGGGGTTGAAGAACGGGTCGGCGGCCTTCGGGCCGGTCGGGGCGGGCTTGACGACCTCGGCGTTCAACCGCCGCTCCTCGCGCCGGGCGACGCCGACGGACAGGCCGATCAGCCCGGCGCAGGTCATCGACGCCGTACTCGTCGACTCGGCCCCGGTGCTGTACGACCACCCGCCGTCGCGCGGGTTCTGCGACGCCAGGAACCGCTTCTCGATCAGGTCGAGGGCGTGGTCGGCGGGGAACCCGTGCTTGCGCGAGGCCCAGACCGCGATGATGGCGAACTGCGTGTTCGAGTTGTCGTCGCCCTTGTCCGCCCCGCGGCGGTTCCACAGGGCGGCGGTGTACTTCTCGACGACCGGGTGGAGCCGCCCGGCGGTCGGCCTCGGGCCGGGGTCTGGCGACTTGACGGGGGCGGCCGGCCCGGACCCGCCGACGAGTTGCTGCTCCTTCAACCCGGCGCGCAACAGTTTCTCGTCCGCCTCGGGCACCGCATCGACGCACTCGTAGCTCCACCCGCCCTTGGCGTTCTGGCCGGCGACGAGGCGGGCGGCGAGCATCTGAATCAGCGGCACGTCGGCGGGGTTTTCGAGGCGGTCGAGGAAGAGCAGGCAGAGGGCGACGGAGTACGTCTTGGTTTCCTTGTACGCGGCCTCGCGGACGGCGGCGGCGATGGCCTTGATCGCCTCGTCGCCGGCCGGCGTCTTGGCTTCGAGCAGGGCCAGCCCCGCGAGCGCGACCCCGCCGATCCCGTTGTCGGTCGCCGCCCCGGTCTTGAACCGCCCCTTGAGGTAGTCCTTCCCCTTGAGAATCGCGGCATCGACATCTTTTTGCCCGGCCGCGGGCGCGGACCCGGCGGTCAGGAGGAGGCCGACGAGCGCGGCGGTGCGGGGGAGCCAAGCCATCGAACGCCCTCGGCGGCGGACGCGATCCCGGACGTGTGGCCTTCACCTTACCACACCCGCGGGCGGCCGGCGAGGGGTTTGCGATGATGGGATGAAAGGCAACCTAACCCCTCCCCTTCCCTAAGAGGGAAGGGGGAGCAAGAGGGCGGCAGTCTTGGTCTTGCTCCCCCTTCCCTCTTAGGGAAGGGGGTAGGGGGTTAGGTTGCCTTTCGACCCTTCCGGCGTCACCGCACGAGTACCTCGACCGGGACGAGGTGGTTAATCATGTACGTCCGCCGGTCCGGGTCGCGGGTCGCGGGCTGGGTGGCCCCCGCCGCGTCGGTACATCGGGCGACGAGTAGCGCTTCGCCGGTCGCGGCCGGGGGCGTCCAGTCGTACCGCCACGTCACCCAGGTGAACGGCTTCGGCGCGCCGTCGATCTTCGCCGCGGCCCACGTCTTGCCGCCGTCGGTGCTGACCTCGACCTTCGCCACCGGACTCTCGCCGGCCCACGCCGCCCCGAACACCGGGTACGGCTTCCCGGCCGGCACGACTTCCTGCGGCCCCGGCCGGGCGACGGCCGCCTTCGGCTGCGTCTCCGTCACCGGGACGGTTTCGGGTTCCTCCCCGAGCGGGCGGACGAAGTAGGAGTATTCGAGCGTCTGCCAGAACCCGGCGTACGGCCGGTCGGTGACGACGACGCGGGTGAGCCACTTGACCGACGCGCACCCGTACCACCCGCCGACGACCGCCCGCAGCGGCGCGCCGTGCGCCGGGGTGAGCGGGTCGCCGTTCATCCCCCAGGCGAGTAGCACTTCGTCCTTCCTCGCCTTGGCGAGCGGGAGGCTGCGGCTGAAGTGGATCGGCCCGGGGCTGGGCGGGTCGGCGGTGACGGCCCCCTTGTCGGCCCCGACGAGGACGACGTGGGCCGCCCCCGCCTTCGGCTTCGCCCGGTCGAGGAGCGCGCCGAGGGGGGTGCCGGTCCAGTCGGCGGTGCCGACCCCGCCGTGCGCCCATTGCAGCCCGCGGGCCTGCGGGACGAGGAAGACGCGGCCGTTGCCGGCGCATTCGAGCGTCAGCGGGGCGGTGACGGGGGCGAGTTTCTTCACCTCGTCGAGGGTGAGTTCGAGGCGGTTCTCGACGTGCCCTTCGACGACGAGTTTGAACGCCTTCGGGTCGATCGGCGGGACGGCGAAGTGGCTGCGGACGAAGAACTGTTCGGTCGGCACGTTCGGGCCGGCGAGGGCGTCGAACGGCATCTCCAGGTTCCGCGGCTGGTGCATCCGGACGATCATCCCCTTGAACGGGGCGTCGGGTTTCGGGTCGGCGGCGCGCGCCCGGCCGATGAAGGGGGCCGCGGCGGTGGCGCGGAGGAGGTCGCGGCGGGAGAGCGTCGGCATGGGGGAACTCCGAAAAAGAGGATTCACCACAGAGGGCACAGAGGGAAGACCAACACCGAGAAGAGGAGAGTGTTTTCAAAACGTCCTTCTCCTCTCGGTTTTCCTTCTTCTCTCTGTGCCCTCTGCGACTCTGTGGTTAATCCTTCTTCGCTTTAACGCCCGCGCCGCGCCGCAGCGCCCGGCCGGGGGTCGCGCCGGTGTGCGTGCCGCCGGGTTCGAGGACGGGCACGCCGTTCACTACCACCCACTCGATGCCGGCGTTGTACGCGAACGGGCGGTCGTAGGTCGAGTGGTCGGCCACCTTCCCCGCGTCGAACAGCGTCAGGTCGGCGAACGCCCCGGGGCGGACCACCCCGCGGTCGCGCAGGCCGAGCTTGGCCGCGTTCAGCCCGGTCATCTTGCGGACCGCGTCTTCGAGCCGCAGCACCTTCTGCTCGCGGACGTACCGCCCGAGCACCCGCGGGAAGGTGCCGAAGTTCCGCGGGTGCGGGCTGCCGCGGCGGAGCGGCCCGGCGGTCGCGTAAGCCGACCCGTCCGACCCGACCGAGCACCACGGCTGCGCCAGCGCCGCCGTCATGTCCTTCTCCTCGTGGTGGGCGTACACGCACGGGACCGACCCGTCGGCCTCGGCCAGCACGTCGAACAGCAGGTCGAGCGGGTCGGGCGGCGGGGCCTTGCCCTTCGCCCGGGCGGCCAGCACCCGGTCCATCGTCAGCCCCTCGAACGGCCCCTTGCCGCTGACGAGCATCCGCGACCAGTCGCCGCCCACGGCCGTGTAGTGGTTGTACCACCCCGGAATCCCGGCCGTGATGTCGCGCTTCATCTTCACGCGCTCGGCCGGGTCGGCGAGGCGCTCCAGCAACTTCGCCTTGCCGCCCTCGTGCGCCCACGGCGGGACGATGCTGGCGAGGTTGTTGTTCCCGCGCGTGTACGGGTAGACGTTGGCCTGCACGTCCACCCCGCGGGCGCGGGCGGCGTCGAACAGGGCGA
>Ga0105048_10011174_pt1 | contig 14179 bp, 14 predicted proteins | sample MAT05_FD_78382 | JGI IMG/M metagenome (GOLD analysis project Ga0105048, IMG submission 78382) | Freshwater microbial communities from Lake Fryxell liftoff mats and glacier meltwater in Antarctica - MAT-05 | ecosystem: Environmental > Aquatic > Freshwater > Ice > Liftoff microbial mat | place...
CGCCTGGAGCCCACGAGGCTGACCCGCCTCCTAAGCAACTAAACCCCAACACGAAAAACGACCCCCCCCCCGGCCACGTCAACGGCCACGATCACACCCCACGACGACGAGCACGAGCACGAGCACGAGCACGCCACCAACATCGCGCGACGTGCTAAGCCTCGGTCCGTCGATGGACGAGATCCTCGCGTACCTCCGTGAGAGCTCCGGCCCCGGAGTCCTCCTCGTCCTCTTCGCCGCTGCCGCCCTCGAGTACATGCTCCCGTTCGTCCCCGGCGACTCGATCGTCCTCGGCGGCTCGCTGCTCGTCGTGTCGGGCGCGTGGTCCTTCCCGATCGTCTACGCGACCGCGGTCGCCGGCGGCTTCGTCGGTTCGGTGACCCACTACGTGATCGGGCGGTACCTGGTGGGCCCCGACGGCTCGATCCGCGCGTCGCAGCGGATCGAGCGTTTCCTCGGTAAAGGCAGCCTGGAAAAGTTCTTCGCGGCCTTCCGCAAGTACGGGCTCTGGGTGATCGCCATCAACCGCGGCATCCCCGGCATCCGCTCGGCGTGCTTCATCGCCGCCGGGGCCGCCCGCATCTCGCCGGTGCGCGCGCTGGGTGCAGGCCTGGTGTCGAATCTCCTGTGGTCGGCCGGACTTTTGTTGATGGGGGTCTCGATCGGCGGCAATTGGGAAAAGATCCAGGAGGCCTTCGGCGTCTACAAGTGGGTCGCGTTTGGGATCGCGGCGTGTTTGGTGATCACCGTGCTGATCGTCCGGCGCATCAAGAAGAGGAAGAAGACCGAATGAGAGCTCTAGTCCCCTGGAACAGAAGTTCCGCACGGATCTCGCTCGCCCTCGCGACCGATGGCGGCGTTGGGCCGCCTTCAAATACGCAGAGTATTCGCGCAGCGGCCCGCCTTGCCATCGGCCGCGATCACTTCGCGACATCCGCACGGAACTTCTGTTCCAGGGGACTCGCCGCCGCCCTGCTTTTCGCCGCCGTCGCCGCGCCGAGCTTCGCCACGCCCGCCGCCAAGGCCCGCACCGAGAGCTGGTTCGAGTTCTTCTTTCACAGCAAAAAAGTAGGCTTTCTCTACGCACTCGACGAGCCCACGACCGTCGAAGGCCGCGCCGCGGTCCACTCGCTGCGCCGCTCGGTCCTGGTGGTCCGCCGCGCCGATCAGGTCATCCACATGGAGTCCGAGACCGACGCCTGGTCCGAGCTCGACGGCAACCCGATCCGCTTCAAGCACGTCCGCACCGAGGGCGGCGCGCGACGAACGCTGGAGGGCACCCGCGAGGGCGCTGTGTTCGCTGTCCGCGTCGACGTCGGCGGAACGCTCACCGAGAAGAAGCACCCGCTCGTGAAGGGCACGCGCTACATCCTCTCGTCCGCGATGGACGCGTTCTTCAAGCGCGACCTGGCAGTCGGAAAGAAGGAAGTCGGTCAGGCGATCCTCGAAGAGGACGGCGACGTCCGCCCGTACACCGTCGAGGTTAAGGGGAAAGAGGGCGATCTGTTCATCGTCCAGAGCGAGGTCGCCGGCATCGTGAGCAAGGAGCTCGTCACCGCCGCCGGCCTGACCACCCGCACCACCGTCGAGCGGCTCGGCGCGGAGTTCATCGGCACCACCCGCGACAAGGCGCTCGCCGCGGTCGATCCGACCGATATCTTCGGCGCGGCGCACCTCCGGACCGGCGTCCGCCTTCCGAAGACCGAGCGCATCGACGCGCTGACGGTGCGCCTGCGGGGCAAGTCGGGCCGCCCGCCGAAGCCAATCACCGACGCCAGGCACAAGGTCACCGACAAGGCGAAGGACTCGGTCGTCCTCGTGGTGAAGGCGGAGGAGGTCCCGCCGAAGTCACCGAAGCTCGGCGTGCTCCCGAAGGATCCCGAGGGCGTGAAGTTCCTCGTCGAGACGCCCTACGAGCAGATCAAGGACGAGCGCCTCCAGTCGGCCGCGAAAAAGGCGATCGGCGACGCGACCGACACCTGGACTGCGGCGAAGCGCCTGAACGCGTTCGTGCACTCGCACATCACCAAGAAGTCGCTCGCCCAGGCGTTCTCCACCGCGATCGAGGCGCTGGAGGCGAAGGAGGGCGACTGCACCGAGCACGCGGTCCTGATGTCGGCGCTCGCGAAGACGGTGGGCATCCCCGCGCGGCTCGTCACCGGCCTGGTCTACGTCGGCGGCGAGGAGGGCATCTTTGGCTATCACGAGTGGGTCGAGCTGCGGATCGGCGATCGCTGGGTCGCGATGGATCCGACGTTCGGACAGGATCTCGCCGACGTGAGCCACGTGAAGTTCAGCCAGGGCCTCTCCGACGCTGACGGGCTGCGCGAGGCGGGGATCGCCGCGGCGGAGCTGTTCGGTGATCTCGAGCTGACCGTCCTCGAGTACGTCGAGATCGGCGGCAAGAAGACCCGCCCATGACCCTGCCTTCGGCCGTCATCGCCTGGTCCGATCCCCGACGCGACAAGCTCGCCGAGCGGGTGATCGCGGCGATGCGCCACCCCTGGATCGCCAGCTACACCATCGGGTTCGCGCCGCCGCTCGCGCGCTTCAACACCCAGGTCGTCGCGGCGCTCCCCGGGGCCAAAGGTGCCTTCGACAAGCTCGAGATCTACGTCCGCCACGTCCTCCTCGACGTGAACGCGGCCGCCGATCTGGCCCGCAAGCAGGTCGCGCTCCAGGTGCGGCTGCGCGGCCCGATCGATCTCGCCGACGTCTCCGATCGATCGCACGAGGCGCTCGATCTCGAGCTCCGGCTGCATCACCTCTCCACGGCCCCGGCGAAGGTGGCCGACGAGATGCGCGAGGCCGGCATCACCGAGGTCCCGCGCGAGCAGCTCGAGAGCCTGTTCCTCGTGCGCCTCGATGATCCGTTCGGCGCGCTGCTGGGCCACAAGCTCCAGGTGAGCGGCATGGTGATCGAGCATCGCGTCCACCCCGAGGCGCTCGTCGCGTGGAAGGCGTTCGCCGAGCGTCAGCTGCCGCCGCTCGCGAAGATCATCGTTCCTTGAAGGCGACCGGGAAGGCCCGTTTCGGGCCCTTTTTTCGCGTGCACAGGGTCCGGCCGTCGAGATAGCTCACCGAGAACGCGCGCCGCGGCTTGCCGGTGAGCGCGCGACCCGAGCGGTGCCAGAGGTGGTTGTGGAGGAGGATCACCTCGCCGGCCACCGCGGGCAGCTTCACCACGTGCTGCTCGGCGTTCGCGGCGGCGACGCGATCATCGGGGACGAGCCCGCCAAGCGGCGCGGCGACGCCATTCACATGCGACCCGGGCACGACCTCGAGGCACCCGCCGTCCTCGGGCGCGTCGTCGAGCGCGGTCCACGCCTGGAGCTCGGGCTCGCGATCGAGGCCCCACAGCCGCCCACCGTCCTGGTGCCAGGGGAGGTTCGATCCGCCGTCCTCCGCCTTGGTCATCAAGATCGCACGGTAGATCGTGATCCGATCGGCCTCCGGATACGCTTCGCGCGCGAGCGCCTCGAACACGGGAGAGGTCAGCCAGCGGAAGAAGAGCGGATCTTTCTCCAGCTTCTCGACCTTCCGGTAGCGCAGCGACGGCCCGCGCCAGCCGAGGCCGCGCTCGAGGTCCTCGTAGCGGCCGGACTCGCTGTCGAGCTGAAAGAACATCCCCGGATAGGTGATCTCGCCGAGCATGATCGCGTCGGCGCGGGCGCGCAGCGCGTCGCGAAGCTCGGGGTCCAGGAGGACGCCCAGGCGGGCATAGCCGTCCTTCCTCCAGCCGGCGATGCCCGAGCGAACCGCGTCCACGGCCGGCGGATGTAGCTCGAAAAGCGGCGCAGGGCTATGGTTCGGCGGCCAGCGATGACCCTCGACGTGCAACCACCGCCCGAGCGGCAGCTCTACGTGAACCGAACTCTCAACCTCCGCGGCATCCGCGCGATCGGCTACGACATGGACTACACGCTGGTCCACTACAAGGTCGACGCCTGGGAGACGCGGGCTTATCTCGCGACGCGGCAGAAGCTCGCCGCCGCCGGCCTCCCCGTCGAGACGCTCGAGTACCGCCCCGATCTGGTGATCCGAGGCCTCGTCTTCGACACCGAGCTCGGCAACATCGTGAAGACCAACCGCTTCGGCTACGTGAAGAAGGCGCTCCACGGCACCAAGACGCTCGGCTACGAGGATCAGCGCTCCACCTACTCGCGCGAGATCGTCGATCTCGGCATCGACCGCTACGTGTTCATGAACACGCTGTTCTCGATGTCGGAGGCCTGCCTGTGGGCCCAGCTGGTCGATCTCTACGACGCGGGTAAGCTCCCCAAGATCAACAGCTACCGCGACCTCTATCGCAAGGTCCGCACGTCGATCGACGAGGCCCACTTCGAGGGCGCGCTCAAGGCCGAGATCATGGCGGCGCCCGAGCTGTTCGTGGAGCCCGACCCCGATCTCGGCCAGACGCTGATCGACCAGAAGCTGGCCGGAAAGAAGCTGCTCCTCATCACCAACTCGGAGTGGACGTACACCACCTCGATGATGAGCTGGGCGCTCGATCGCTACCTCCCGGACGGCATGCGGTGGCGCGATCTCTTCGACGTCGTGATCATCGGCGCGCGCAAGCCGGAGTTCTTCGAGCGCAAGTATCCGCTCTTCGAGGTCGCGAGCGAGGATGGTTTGCTGCGCCCTGCGCTCAAGGGCGTCGAGCTCGGCGGTAACTATCACGGCGGGAGCGCCGCGCAGGTCGAGCAGTATCTCGGACTATCGGGCGATCAGATCCTCTACGTCGGCGACCACATCTGGGGCGACGTGCACGTCTCGAAGCGCATTCTCCGCTGGCGCACCGCGCTGGTCCTGCGCGAGCTCGAAGACGAGGTCCGCGCGCTGCGCATGTTCGCCCCCGAGCAGGCCCGGCTCGACGCGATGATGCGGGAAAAGGAGGCGATGGAGCACGAGTACTGCCTGCTGCGCCTCAGCGCCGAGCGCGCCCGCTTCGCCAAGGAGCCGATCCCGCACGAGCTGGAGGAGAAGATCCGCTCCCGCCGCGCGCAGCTCCTCGCGCTCGACGAGAAGCTGGCCCCGCTGGCCCGCGCGTCATCGGAGATCGGGAATGCGACGTGGGGCCCGCTGATGCGCGCCGGTAACGACAAGAGCGCGCTCGCTCGGCAGATGGAGCGCTCCGCGGACATCTATACGTCGCGGGTCTCGAACTTCCTCTACCAGACCCCGTTCAAGTATCTGCGCTCGCAGCGCGGAAGCCTGCCCCACGACTCGGGCGGGCCGGGCGCTTAATTCAGCTTCACGATGACGCTGGAGTCGCGGCGGACCTCGTCGAGCCACGCCTTCATCTGCGCCTCGACCTCGTCCTGATACAGCTTGGCGCGGATCGCGTTCTTCGCCTCTTCGAAGCCGGTCGGCTCCTTGAGTCGGTTCTCCTCGAGCAAGACCACGTGGACGCCGTTGACCGTCTCGATGGGCTGGGAGATCTCGCCGACGCTCATCTTGCCGACCGCGCGGGCCATCTCCGGCAGGAGGTTCGCGCCCGAGAGCCAGCCGAGATCGCCGCCGTCGGTGGCGGTCGGACCCTCGCTGATCTGCTTGGCGACCTCGGCGAACGCCTCTCCCGACAGCGCGCGCTGGCGAGCCTCGAGCGCACGGGCGAGCACCCGCTTCTTCTCGGCCGGCGGCGCGTCCTCGCCCCAGCGGAAGAACACGTGGCGGAGCTTCACCATCTTCTCGCGCTTCTCGTGGCCGACCTGGCGCTCCCACTCGGCCTTCACGTCGGCGTCGCCGATGTTCACCCGCGAGCGCACCTTGAGGTCGACGATCTTCAGCCGAACGAGCTGCTTTTCCAGGTCCGAACGATACTTCACCATCGACATCCCGCGCGACTCGATCGCCTCCTGGAGCTGCTCCTTGGTGAGGTTGTTCTGCCGGCAGATGTCCTCGATGGTGCGCTCGATGTCCTCGGTCGTGACCTCGATGCGCGCCTCGCGGATCTGCTGATCGAGCAGCTTCTCGGCGATCATCTGGTCGATCGAGGCGGTCTGCACCATGTGCCTCCGCTCCGCCGAGGCGCCGGCGTCGATGAACGGGTTCGCCATCGCGTCGAGCTCCGACTGGGTGATGACCTCGTCGTTCACCACCGCGACCACGCGATCGAGCAGGACGCGCTCGGGCGCGGCGGTCAGAGAGAGTGTGAGTAGCAAAACAAGACTCATGATTTACTCGATGCGAGCCAGCGCTCGCTTGTTCGTCTCGACCTTGTGATGAGACATCACCTTGGCGACGTAGTCACGCTCGGCGTTCTCCAGCTTGGCGCGCAGGATCTTGGACTCCAGGGCCGCGCGGGTCTCGTCCAGTGTCCGCGGTCGTGCTTCCTCGCGCGCCACGAGCTTGAATACGTGGAAGCCATACTCGGACGACACCAGGCCCGAGACCTTGCCCACTTCCATCGTGAGCAGCGACTGGAAGCCGTCCGGCATCGAGGCCGGCTCGATCCAGCCGAGATCTCCGCCTCTCTCGACCTCGGGGCCGATGCTGTGGCGGGCCGCGACCTCCTCGAACGGCTTCTTCTTCTTGAGCTCGTCGAGCACCTGTTTCCCTTCCTCCTCGGTGATCACCACGATCTGGCTGGCGCGAACGCGCGCGGGCATCGACTTCTCGGCGTCGGGGAGGGCGGCCCAGGCGGCGTCGATCTCGTCCGGCGTCACCTTGATCCCGGCGTGCGCGACCTCGGCGAGGAGCTTCCCGACCGTCAGCCGATCGCTGAAGACGCGCAGGAGATCCTCCTCCGTCTGCAGCGTGGAGAGCAGCTTTCGCTGGAGCTCGGGCTCACCCATCTGCTGCCTCAGCGCATCGAGCTCGCGCGCCGCAGCGGTGGTGGACGCCTTCACGCCCAGCCGCTCGGCCTCGAGCAGGAGCACCCGCCGCTCGATCATGCGATCGATCGCCGCGCTCTTCAGCTCGGCCGGTAGCGGGGCGGCGCGCAGAGAGAGCCCTTCGCGCTCGAAGCGAAGCCGCGCCAGCTCGGCCCGCAGCTCGCGCTCGGTGATCGCGCCCTTGGTCTTCTTGCCCGACTCGGTGGAGTGGAAGTTGATGATCTCGCGGTCGCGGTCCGACTTCGGCGCCGGCTGACACGCAGCGGTGAAAAGAAGCGCCAGAATGAGCCCGCGACGCGTCACGGGGCTCGGGTCGACGTGCCGATCTTGCCCTGGTTCCCGAGCGGGATCCGGTTGAGCGCGTCGAGGTCATAGGTGACGCCATGCTTCTTCTCGAGCTCGGCGAAGAGCGCATCGAACGCCATGTTGCGGCGGTCGCGCTGCACGCGCGCGCGGAGCTGCGGCTTCACCATCTCCAGCGTGCGGACCACCGCGTTACGGAGGCCGGTCTTCTTGAAGAGCACGGTGGCGTCGCTCGCGTCGGCGATGACCATGTCGCCGACCGCAGCGTGCTCGAACATCATGTCCGCGACCTCTTTGCCGTACTTGCCGGTGAGCTCTTCCTTGTTCATGAACTGCAGCTCGCCGCCGCCCATGCGCGTGCCCTCGTCCTCGGAGTTGTCGCGGGCGGCCTCGCCGAAGGCGGTGGGCTTGTTCTTCTTCTCGGCGGCGAGGATCTCGGCCTTCAGCCGCTCGAGGAGCGCGTGGGCCTTCTTGCGATCCCCGTCGTTGTTCACGCGGCGCACGATCTGCGAGAGGCGGATGGTCGCCGGCTTGTTGTACTCGGCGTGGTTCGCCTGGTAGGTCGCCGCGAGATCGGTCTCGCTGATCGGCAGGCTGTCGACCCGCTCGTCGAGCACCGTGCGCAGGTATTTCTGGACGATCGCTTTCTTCAGCTCTGCGATCATGTCGGGTTGATCCTGAAAGCCCTTGGCCCAGGCCTCGCGGGCGAGCAGCTCGAACCGCACTTGCTCCTCGAGGAACTGCTTCCGTCGGGCGGGATCGCTCATGCGATCGATGGCCGACGGGCCCTGTCCGACGAGGCGCTTCGTGAACTCGTCACCGGTGATCTTCGCGTCGTCGAGCTTCGCCACCATGTCGCCGGTGCTCGCGAGCTCGGGCGCGGGATACGGGCGCACCGGAGCGGGGCCCGATGCCTGCGGCTTGCACGCCGACACGAGCGCCAGCGCGGAGACGGCCACCCACCCGGCGCACTTACGACCATCGGTCATGTCGCGGGGCTAGCACGTGCATCCGACTCTGCCAACGGTTCCGGCATCGGTGTATGGTCGTCCGACGATGGCGGGCGTTTCGCTCGATCAAATCCTGCGCGGGCTCGAGCCCCGGGGTGAGGTCAGCTTCGATCTGGGCGACGTGCCCGTCGACGAGCTGCTGCTCACGCTGCACGAGACGCGCTTCACGGGCGTCGTCGAGATGGGCCGCGAGGCGCAAGCCGACAAGGTGATCATGAAGGAGGGCAAGGTGCTCGACGCCGTGCCCACCCGCTTTTTGCACGTCAAACTGCTCACCGACGTGCTGCGGGACCTCGAGATCATCGGCGCCGAATCGCTCCGTCGCTTGCTCGAAGAAGACGCCGGGATGGACGGCGACACGTTCGGCCGCCGCCTCGTCGCGCGCGGTCTGATCAGCCGTGATCAGTACAAGGACGCGGTCCACGAGCAGGCTCGTCGGCGCCTCTTCTTCCTCTACGATCACTCCGGCGGTCCGGTCCGCATTCGCCACGGGCTGCCCGCCGCGTCCCCGGTGGACGCGATGCCGGTCGACATCCTCCCCAGCGTCGCCTACGGCGTGGTGGTCCGCGCAAACCCGCGCCGCCGCCAGGCGATGCTCGCGTTCGCGGCCAACAAGCGCGCACGCCTGATCGCAGAATACGATTTCGAGCGAAATCGCTGCGGCTTGCCCGAGCCTCTCCTCGGCGCCGCGGTGAAGCTCTCGACCCAGGCGGTCGCGCTCGGCCCGCAGCCTTGCTTGCCCGGCCTGACCCCCGACACCACCGCCGGGCTCTTGCTCCTGTTCCAGCGGATGTCGAACCTCGAGCTGATCGAGGGATCACAGCTCCCGGTGCAGCGCCCCGAAGCCCAGGAGACCGGCGTCGTTCGCCGCTCCGGCGTCGGCCTCCGTTCCTAGTCCATCGCCACGCCGCCGCACACGTTCAGGCTCTGCCCGTTCACTGCGCGCGCCGCGGGCGACATCAGATAGACGATCATCCCCGCGACCTCGCTCGCGTCGATCACCCGCTTCTGCGGTGAGTCCTGCGCGACCTTCTCGAGGAACTCTTCCGCGCTGACGCCGGTCATCTGCCCGCGCTTTGCCATCCCGTAGCGCACCAGCTTGGTGTCGACGAACCAGGGGCAGACCGCGTTGGCGGTGATGCCGAGCATCGCGACCTCCTTGGCGAGCGAGCGGGTGAAGCCGAGGATCGCGCCCTTCGACGAGGCGTACGCGGTGTTGTACGGCGCGCCGACCTTCGCCGAGACGCTCGCGACGTTGATGATGCGCCCGGACTTCTGGCGGATCATCGGCTTCATCGCCGCCTGGGTCAGGCGGAAGACGGCGAACACGTTGAGCTCGTAGACCGCGCGCCAGTCCTCTTCCTTCGTCATCACCAGGCTGCCGATGTGGTTGGTGCCGGCGTTGTTCACCAGCACATCGACCCGGCCGAACGCCTCGACGGCGGCCTTCACCAGCTCGACGGCGGCGGCGGGCTCGGTGAGATCGCACGCGTGCACCAGCGCCTCGCCGCCCTTCGCGCGCACCGCCTCGGCCACCTCGTCGAGCTCGCTCTTGCTGCGCGCGGCGAGCACCACCTTCGCCTTCTCCGCGCCGCACAGCTCGGCGGTCTCGCGCCCGATGCCGCGGCCCGCGCCGGTGATGATGACGACCTTGTCGGCGATTTCGATGTTCATAGTATCTCCGAGATCTTGAGCATCGCCTGGGACACCGCCTGGCGATCGCGCTCGGTGAGCGGCGCGAGCGGGGCGCGCACGTGCGGCTTGATCGGCATGCCGCGCAGCGCCAGCGCGTGCTTGAGCCGGGCGATGGTCGTGTCGACGCTGCCCTCGGGCACCTTGCCGTTCTTGAGCGCCGTCTGCAGGCCGAGCCGCGCGGCGGCCACCGAGCTGCCGAGCTCGACCATGCAGGGGAGCGCCTCGAACAGCTGGTTTTGCAGCTTCTTCGCGCGCTCCATGTCGTTCGTGAGCCAGGCGCGATGGAGCGCGACCGCGGTCCGCGGCATCACCACTGCGCCCGCCGAGATCGCCCCGTGCGCGCCGAGCCGCATCACGTCGAGATAGTCGAGCTCCGAGCCCGAGAGCACCGAGAAATACCTGTTCCCCGCGGAGCGGGCGATGTGCGCGGCGATCTGCTCGAGATCGAAAACCGACTCCTTGATGCCCACCACGCCGGGGAGGGAGATGATCTCGCCGACCTGGTCGTGGCTCAGTCGCAGGCGCGTCGCCGCGGGATAGTTGTAATAAAAGATTGGCCCGGCCGCGGCGGCCGCGAGATAGTGCTGTTTGACCCGATCGAAGCTCGAATCATAGTACGTCGGCAGCGCGACGAGCGACGCGGTGAGGCCGAGCGCCCGCCCGCGCGCGACCTGCTCGACGGCGTTCTTGGTGCCCAGCGCGGTGACTCCGGCGATGACGGGCACGCGGCCGTGCACCGCCGCGAGGGTGCGGGCGATGATCGCGTCGCGCTCGCCCTCGCTCACCAGCGGCGATTCGCCGATCGAGCCGAGGATCACCAGGCCGTTCACCCCATTTCCGATCAGGTCGTCGACCTGCGCCTCGAGCGCGGCTTCGTCGAGCCGATCGTCGTCGGTCCAGGGCGTGAGGACGGTGGGAAAGATCCCGCCGAGCATCAGATCTCGACCACCGGCGCGGCCTCGACGTGATCCGTCTCGAGCGCGATCCCCGACCAGGACAGCCCAGCGCCGAAGCCGAGCAACAGCCACTTGGTGGGTACGTCGAAGCGGTGGGTGCTGCGCATCCGCATCGTCAGCGGGATCGACGCGGAGGAAGTATTGCCGAACTCCTCGATCGAATAGGGCACCTTCTCCGGCGGCATCCCGATCTTTTTCCGGAGGAACTCCATGATGAACTTGTTCGCCTGGTGGAACACGGCGACGTCGACGTCGTCCTTGGTCCAGCCGGCCTTTGCGAGCACCTCGGTGACCAGCGGCGGGACGCGGCGGATCGTGAAGCTGAAGACGTCCGCGCCCTTCATCGTGAGATCGACCGGTCGCTTCCCGTCCGCGCCGAGCGCGAGGAGCTCGGGCGACCAGTACGACTTGTGGCCGCCGCCCGGGATGTGGATGTGCTCGTAGCCGCTGCCGTCCGCGCCGAACGCGTCGGCCTTCCACTGGTCGGGCCCGCCGTCGGCTTCGAGCGCCACCGCGCCCGCGCCGTCGCCGCACAAGATCGCGTTGCCCAGCTCGGCGTCGCGTCGCGCCTCACGAATCCCCGTGTGGAATCGGTGCGTGCCGGTGTCGGCGCAGACCAGCATGACGCGCTTGGCGTAGCCGGACATCATGAAGCTGCGCGCGATGATCATGCCGTGCGTGAAGCCGGAGCAGCCCAGCGTCACGTCGAAGCAGATGCTGGAATTGCGCATCCCCAGCTCCTTGTGCACGCGGTGCGAGGAGCCGGGCATGGGATGATCGGGGGTCTGCGAGACGACGATCAGCGCGTCGATCGACTCGCGCGGCCACTTGAGGTGATCGAGGAGGCCGTTGCCCGCGGCGATGCAGAGGTCCATCGCGGTCTGGCCCGGCATCACCTCGCGGTGGCGCTCGATGCCGAGGTTGCCGACGATGCGATCGACCTCGTTCTTGGGAAAATGATCGTACGCGGCGCTCGAGAGCACCGATGTCTTGGGGACCGCGGCGGTGAGTCCAACCAGTCGCATACTATCTCCTCGCAACGAACTCGATCACCGCAGCGACCAGCTCTTCCGGAGCGTCGAACTGGACGCCGTGCTGCCCAGGGACGCTCACGTGCTCGAGCTGGGAGATCGCGTCGAACACCTCGCGCGTGCGCGCGTTGTCGGTGGCGCGATCGTCGTCGGCCAGCACCAGCATGCACGGCACCTCGATCTTCGGCAACGAGCGCGGCGCGAAGAGCGCCATGCGATCCATGATCGCGCGGAAGCGGCGCGAAAAAGCCTTCAATCGCAGCGGATCTCGGAGGATGAAGTCATTCAAAGCGGGCCCGCTGGTGAACAGATCTTCCGACAGCGGCGAAGGGAAGCAGACCTCTTCCTCCGGTCCCTCGCCGGGGTGATCGAGCGCGGCCTTGCTCGAGACGCCTTCGGTCGGGCACAGCCCCGGCGCGACGAAGACGATCCCGTCGAGGCGCGACGCCAGCGCGGGATAGAGGTGGATCGCCAGCACCGCGCCCCAGCACCAGCCCACCACGATCAGCGTCGCGCCCTCGGCGTGCTCGGCCGCGGCGATCGCGGCGGCGTCGCCGACCAGGTGGCGCACGCTCGGCGCATCCCCGCGCAGCACGGTATTCTCTCCGGTGCCGCGGCGATCGGCGCCGACCATCTTGATCCCGGCGCTCGTGAGCCCGGCGGAGAGCGGCTCGAACCACCCGGAGTGGCTCATCACGCCGTTCAGGAACATCACCGTCGCGCCCGGCCCCTCCCTCGACGAGGACCACACCCGGTACTTCAGCTCGTAGCCGTCGGCGGTTTGCACCGCGCGGATGACGCTCGTGGAAGTCATGTCTGGATTACAGCTCGAGCAGCGGCAGGATGGTCACGTCCTTGGGCTCGAGCGCGACGCCCGACCAGGAGAGACCGGATCCGAAACCGAGGATCATCACCTTGCCGCCACGAGCCATCAGCTCGGGGATGCGGGAGGTGAGGGTGAGCGGCACCGAGGCCGACGAAGTATTACCGAACTCTTCGATCGACAAAGGGACTTTCTCCGGAGGGAGCTTCACCCTCTTTCGCAAGAATTCCAGGATAAATTTGTTGGCTTGATGGAAGACGAAGCTGTCGACGTCGTCGCGGGCCCAGCCGGAGCGGGCCAGGACCTCGTCGATCAGCGGCGGGACGCGGCGGATCGTGAAGTTGAAGATCGCTGCGCCGTTGATGCGCAGATCGATCGCGCGGCGCGGCTGTCCGCCTTCGTCGGGCTTGGCCTCGAACAGGCCGGGATGGCAAAAATCGCGGAAGCCGCCGCCTGGAACGGAGATGAGGCTCATGCCCGATCCATCGCTGCCCCAGACCGCGCCCTTGTAGTGCTCGCCCTCGCCGTCGAACGCTGCGACCGAGGCGGCGTCGCCGAACATCATCGCGTTGCCGAGATCGCCGTGCGAGCGCGCGTCCGCGGTGCCTGGGCGGAAAGTGCCGGTGGTGACGTCGCCGCAGCAGAGGATCAGCCGCTTCACGGCGCCCGACGCGATCAGCGAGCGCGCGAGGATCACGCCGTGGGTGAAGCCGCTGCAGCCCAGGTTCACGTCGAGGCAGAGGCAGCGATCCGACAGACCGAGCTCGTGCTGGATGCGGTGCGAGGTGCCAGGGAGATAGTAGTCGGGCGTCTGCGTGATGAAGAGCAGCCCGTCCACCGAGTCGCGCGCCCAGCCGATCTTCTCCAGCAAGGCGCTCGCGCCCGGGATGCAGAGATCGGAGGTGGTCGTCCCCGGCTCCGCCTCGCGGTGCTGCTTCACGCCGATGTTGTTGATGATGCGATCGACATCAGCCTTGGGAAAATGCGGATAGGCCGCGGTGAATTCCACCACCTTCTTAGGCACTACCGAGATGAGCCCGACCATCCGCATGGGATGCGGAGGTCATATCCCGGGGGAGCGCGCGAGACAACGCAGCGATTTCGCGCGATAAAGATCGAACGTGCGCGCAGTCGTTCTCGCGATGGTGGACGCGTGCGGTTCGGATCCGATCCGTCTTCTCCCCGAGTTCGACGCCGAGGCGCGCGCGGTCGCGGTGGTCTCGGGCGACAGCGGTGAAGGGTGGGTCCCGCCGCTGCCGCTGAGCGCTGCGTTCCAGATCCCGGAAGGCCGATCGAGGCTTATATTTACGCGGGAAACATCGATTGGGGCTCGGCGCCGACGCGCGTCGGCACCGCGCCCGCGCCCTGCAGCGCGCACGGGCTCCCCCAGCCCTACGAGGCGTGGGACCTCACCGAGGCCGGGCCCATCCCGCGATCCGGTCCGGGGCGCGTCCTCGCCGCGCCCGAGCTGCCACAGCGCGGCGGCCACCGTCAGCTCGTGCCCCCGCGCCTGCCGATCAAACGC
>Ga0105048_10011176_pt1 | contig 14178 bp, 13 predicted proteins | sample MAT05_FD_78382 | JGI IMG/M metagenome (GOLD analysis project Ga0105048, IMG submission 78382) | Freshwater microbial communities from Lake Fryxell liftoff mats and glacier meltwater in Antarctica - MAT-05 | ecosystem: Environmental > Aquatic > Freshwater > Ice > Liftoff microbial mat | place...
CGAGATTCTCGCTCGTACGAGCCTTGCTCTCCCAGTCGACGTCGCACAACGCCACCACCTGCTCGTCATCCTTGTGCACCATGATGTCGCTGAAGCCTTTGCCCCCACAGCCGATCTGAGCGATCCGGATTTTGGCACCCGCCGCGATCGGCTTGGGCTTGCGGGGAGACTGACTCAGCGTCGCGCAGCCCGGAAAGCTGAGCATCGCGGCAGTCAGTGCAGAAAAGGCGAGGAAGTCGCGGCGGGTAAGGTGCGAAAATGACATAATTGGGAAACGAGGGGTGAATGAACTGCGAGACGCCTAGCGCAGCGGGAGGTTACCCTCCGCATCCGCACTCGGGCGAGCTCCCATGACGTAGCGATCACCCAGAATTTAGATTTTCGCGCGGGGTCGGCAAGAAAACGATTGGTTTTTTCATTCGAGGGCTGCCGGGCTTCGCGGACCCTTCGGTCATACGAGCGGGTCGTTGACCGGGTAACCGCTGCCCCGTTGCCTCGAAAGGGTTCGCTGAGGTCGAGGGCCAACGAAGGCGTTCCATCGTCCGGGGGATGAAGATACCCAACCGCCGGATCCAGTCCAGCGGCATGGAGTGGACAAAGACCACAAACGAGTTTCGCTCCTCATTTCGCGCTGACCGATTTTACCCGGACGAGCGGGTTACGCGTACGGAGCTTCGGGAAACGGGAAAAGTCGCGATCGGCCGTCCAGAGTTCGCTCACGCCGTGATCGAGACAAAGGGCAGCAATCCGGGCATCGTGAACGCGCGGGCCCACGATACTGCCCGCGCTCACAAGTGGCGCGAACACAGTCCAATAGGTGTCATCCTCCGAGAGGAAGCGCACCCGCGGGCGTGCGCGCCAGCTTTCGGCCGCGGAGAGTGCCTCATCGATGGTCGAGGGTGGGACAAACACACGAGGGTGGGTCGCGACACCGAAAAATTCGTGCACGCAGGGCCAAGGAATAGCCCACTCGGCCCTATCGCCGCCCGCTGCATGGTAAGCCTCCATCGCCGCGGCATGCCCCGGCGCATCGGCACGATGGAGGGCAAGGAGAACGTTGGTATCGAGTGCAATCATGCGCCGCGGCCCTCGTAAAGGGCGTCACGGATTTTCTCCCAACCGCCCTCGGCGAAATCGCGGCTGAGACCGGACCCTTTTACCACCACCAGCGGAGGGATTTTATTTGCAGGCGCGGAGCGGTTGGACAGCGCCTGGGCGAGGCCTTCCTCGACGAGAGATCGGAGCGTCGTTCCCTCCCGGAGAGCGAGTTTTTTAGCGCGACGAAGGAGCGGCGTAGAGATTTCGAGCGTAGTCTTCATAAGTGGGATCGATGCGAGCGACACCCTATGGGTCACAAGCTCGACCGATATGGGCGTATGGGTCAAGCGCACTTCGGGACCGCCGAGGCAACTCGACGCGCAGGTGCCCGAAGCGAATCCTCGCTCATCTCCCTTTGAAATCTACAGGATATCGCCTGCGCTTCAGTCGAACGATCGCACTCTCGCTGTAACGGCAACGCTCACGATCCGCCCTAAGCCTGTTGGATCGATCGGCGCGGACACTACACCTCGACCAAATCCTTCTCCACCTTGAGATTCGCGATGATAAAATCCTGCCGCTCCGGTGTGTTCTTGCCCATGTAGAAACTAAGGAGCTGGTCGCTGCTGTGCAGGTTGGCGAGGCTGACCGCCTCGGCACGCATTTTCTCTCCGATAAAATCCTTGAATTCCGCAGGCGAAACCTCGCCCAATCCCTTGAACCGGGTGATCTCGGCCGTCTGCCCGAGTTTGTGCAGGGCCGACTGCTTCTCCGCTTCGGAATAGCAATAGATCGTCTGCTTCTTGTTCCGAACGCGAAAGAGCGGCGTCTCGAGAATATAGAGATGACCTTGGACGATCAGCTCCGGAAAGAACTGCAGGAAAAAGGAAAGCAGGAGCAGGCGGATGTGCATCCCATCCACGTCCGCATCCGTCGCGACGATCACCCGATTGTAGCGCAATCCGTCGAGACCTTCCTCGATGTTCAGCGCGCTCTGCAGCAGGTGAAACTCTTCGTTCTCGTAAATGACTTTTTTTGTCAGGCCGTAGGTGTTCAACGGCTTCCCCTTGAGCGCAAAAACCGCCTGCGTCTGCACGTCCCGGCACGAGGTGAGCGAGCCCGCCGCACTGTCGCCCTCGACGATAAAGAGCGAACTCTCCTCCGCCCGCTTGTCTTTCGAATCCAGATGCACTCTGCAATCGCGCAATTTGCGATTGTGCAGGGAGGCCTTTTTGGCCCGCTCCCGGGCGAGATTGCGGATGCCCGAGAGCTCTTTCCGCTCACGCTCGCTGTCTTCGATTTTCCGCTTGAAGGCCTCGGCCGTCTGCGGATTCCGATGCAGCCAGTTGTCGAGGTGCTGCTGGAGAAAATTGCCGACGAACTGGCGGATCGTCGGGCCTTTCGGGCCGATATCGTTCGAACCCAGTTTGGTTTTGGTCTGCGACTCGAACACCGGCTCGATCACCCGTACGCTCACGGCCGCCACGATTGACTGCCGAATGTCGGCGGCGTCATATTCTTTCTTGAAGAAATTGCGGATGGTCTGAACCAATCCTTCGCGAAACGCCGCGAGATGCGTGCCGCCCATCGTGGTATGCTGACCGTTTACGAACGAATAATACTCTTCGCCGTAGTGACCGCCATGGGTCATCGCGACCTCGATGTCGTCCGCCTCGATGTGGACGATCGGATAGAGCGTTTCTCCCGTCAGCTTGCGCGTCAAAAGATCCTTCAACCCGTTTTCCGAGCGGTACGACTTCCCATTGAAAGTCAGCGTCAGTCCACGGTTCAGGAAGGCATAGTTCCAGAGCATCTCCTCGATGAACTCGGTCTTGAATTTGAAATCCTTCCCGAACAATGCCTCGTCCGGGGTAAAGTCGACAATCGTGCCGTTTTTCTCGTCGGTTTTGGCGATGCGATGCTCTTTCTTGAGTTTGCCCTGCTCAAACTCCACCACCTTGCTCTCCCCCTCTCGCACGGCCTGAGCCCGGTAAGAAAACGAGAGCGCATTAACCGCCTTCTGACCGACACCGTTGAGACCGACAGCCTTCTGAAAGGTCTCGGAATCGTACTTCGCTCCCGTGTTAATAATTGAAACGCAATCGATTAACTTTCCAAGGGGAATGCCTCGGCCATAGTCGCGCACCCGCAGGGTACGATCCACCAATTCCACCTCGATCTTCTTGCCTTGGCCCATCGTGAACTCGTCGATCGAGTTGTCGATCGTCTCCTTAAGCAGCACGTAGATACCATCTTCCGCATGTGTGCCGCTTCCCAGGCGCCCGATATACATGCCGGGACGCAGCCGGATATGCTCAAGCGGAGAAAGGGTTTTGATGCTGGCTTCGGTATATGCAGTGGCCATGGGCGATCGAAAAAGGGACTTGGCGCTACGGTTTGACGGAAGCGGTTCGGCGCAAGCGTCATTTTTTACAAGAGTGCGGCTGCAAAAATCCCCCGTTGACACCACCGATGGCGGCCGCTTCATTCCTTACCCTTTTTCCATGAGCACCACCGAACAGACCCAGCGCAGCCTCACTCCTTCGGAGATTCCCTTCATGACTCCCCAGGCCATGGTGCGTTATGTCACCGACACGGGTAAGATTCTCCCGCGCAAATACACCGGCTTCTCCGCGAAGCATCAGCGCGCCGTCACCCGCACGATCAAGCATTCCCGGAATAACCTGCTCGCGCTCTAAGCTAGCGCCGCTCGCCTTTCCGCCGCTCCTTTCCATGCCGTCGCTCTTCACCGAGCGGCGGTTTTTTTTGCCCATTTGAATCCTTTCGCCTAGAATCTCCATCGATCGCTCTCGTCGGCCACGGGCTACGTTTCCCTTTTCATGACTCCTTCCACGCCACTGCACCCAGCCACCCTTGCCGCTCAAGCCCTCGGTTTCGTGGATGGAGCGACCGGTGCCGTCGTCCCACCCATTCATCCCTCCACGACGTACGCACGAACAGAGGACAACCGGCCGATTTCGGGGCGTCTCTATTCGCGGGCCGACAATCCCAACTACGATTTGGTCGAGGGTCTGCTCACCCGCCTCGAAGGCGGTCAAGCGTCCGCGATTTTCAGCTCGGGCATGGCCGCAGCGACCGCCGTCTTTCAATCGCTCCGGCCCGGAGACCATGTGCTCGTGCCGCAGGTCATCTATTGGGCCTTGCGCAACTGGCTGCTCGGTTGGGCGACGGACTGGGGACTGCGGATCGAAAGCATCGACATGACCGATCCCGTCCGCGTCGCGGCCGCGCTCCAACCCGGGAAAACCAAGTTGGTGTGGATCGAGACGCCCGCCAATCCTACGCTCGCCGTCACGGACATCGCCGCCCTCGCCGAAATCGCCCACCGCGGCGGCGCGCGGCTGGCGGTGGATTCCACCTTCGCCACACCCGTGCTCAGCCAACCGCTTTCGCTGGGAGCGGATCTGGTCATGCACTCGGCGACGAAATACCTGAACGGCCACTCGGATGTGATCGCGGGCGCACTCGCGACACGCGTCACCGACGAATTCTGGCAACGTTGCAAACAGGTGCGGGTACAAACCGGCAGCGTGCTCGGTCCCTTCGAGGCCTGGCTGCTCCTGCGCGGAATGCGTACCCTCCACGTCCGCGTGGGCGCCCAAAGCCGCAGCGCCCTGACGATCGCGGAGCGCTTCTCGCGTCGCCCGGGCGTGGTCGCCGCGCTGTATCCAGGACTTGGAGCATTTCCCGGCCACGCGGTCGCCGCCCGCCAGATGCGCGGCGGTTTCGGGGGGATGCTCTCGCTGCGCGTCGACGGCGGCGCACCCGGCGCGCTTGCGGTCATGGGCCGCCTCCAGGTGTGGAAACGCGCCACGTCGCTCGGTGGCGTGGAAAGTCTGATCGAACATCGCGCGAGCGTCGAAGGCCCGCAAACGACCACCCCCGTCGACCTCCTCCGCCTGTCGGTGGGCCTCGAAGACACCGCCGACCTCATCGCAGACCTCGAGCAGGCCCTGACCGGCTGACTCGGGCACCCCGGGCCATCGCCTCGAGACCTGGGCCGGTAGAGTTTGGAGTCCGGACTTTAGTCCGTCCGGAGAAAACGCAACCGGATTTCTGACGGCCTAAAGACCGGACTCCAAACACTTTTGCCACGCGGGGAACTCAATCTTGGCGTTGTGCCGGCGGTCTCATCGCGGACCTTGAGGGCCCTGACAGGCTGACTCGGGCACCCTGGAGCACCGTCTCGAGACTGTCTCGCAACCTCGGACGTTAGAGTTTGGAGTCCGGACTTTAGTCCGTCCGAAAAAAGCGCGAGCGGATTTCGGACGGCCTAAAGGCCGGACTCCAAACGCTTTTGCCACGCGGGGAACTCGATCTTAGCGTTGTGCCGGCGGTCGCCTTGAGTGTGTCCAAGGAAGCCAATCTTTTCGATCTGAGCTCAGGCTATGGCGGGGACGAGGTGCCGCCGCAAGGGCTGTCCCTGGAGCGGTTGCGAGACAGTTTCTCCGTCGTGACCGTGGCCCTCCAAGAAGAGCCCGGATGGGTCACCCGCGCCCGGCGCCGAGCTGCGCCTTGAGCGCGCGTGCCGTCTCCAACGCTGCGTCAGCCGTGTCGTCGGTGACGGTGAAATGACCCATCTTCCGACCCACCCTCGGCTCCTGCTTCCCGTAAAGATGCAATTTCGCGCGGGGATGATTCAAAATCACGCTCCAGTCGGGCGTCAGTACCTTCCCGGTCTCGGGGACGATCCAAGTGTCGCCTAAAATATTCACCATGACCGACGGCTCGCGCACCCCCGGATCGCCCAGCGGCAATCCGCAGATCGCGCGCACGTGCTGTTCGAACTGGGAGGTGCGCCCTCCATCGAGCGACCAATGGCCGCTATTGTGCGGACGCGGCGCGAGTTCGTTGACGAGAAGTTCGCCGCGATCGGTGAGAAACAATTCCACCGCGAGCAAACCCACCAGCTCCATGCGTTCGGCGATCGCCATCGCCAGGGCCTCGGCCTCTCGCGCGACAGCCGCACTCACGCGGGCGGGAACGATGCTGAAATCGAGAATGTGCTTCGTGTGGATATTCTCCCCGATCGGAAAAACCCGGGCGATTCCCGCCGCGCTGCGCGCGACGATCGCGGAAAGCTCGCATTTGAAATCGATGAAACGCTCGACGACCGCGCGCTGGCCCGCAAACGCCTGAACCGCCGCCGCGAGGGAAACCTCGTCCGTCGCTTTTTTCTGACCTTTCCCGTCGTATCCAAAATCCGCGGTTTTCACGACGCACGGCAGCCCCACCCGACGAGCGGTACCCGCCAGATCGTCGTTGACCTCCACCTCCGCAAACGGCACGTGCGGAAACCCGTTCTTTTTCAACCACGTCTTTTCGCGGAGACGGTTTTGGCAGGTCTCAAGCACACTCGAATGTGGCAGCAAATGGGTGAGCGACTCGATCTTCCACAGCGGTTCGACCGGAATGTTTTCGAACTCATAGGTGACCACCGCGCAGCTGCGGGCGAAGGTCGTGAGTTCCTCCAGATTGCGGTAGTCGGCGGTGAAAGTCCGATTCGCGATCGCACTCGCCGGGCAATCCGCAGCGGGGTCGAAGACATGCACGCGATAGCCAAGCGATTGCGCCGCCTGCGCGAACATTCGGCCGAGTTGGCCACCGCCGAGTACTCCAAGAGTGCTGCCGGGAAGAATCATGGGAAGATGAGAGTTGAACCGCGGAACGCCAGAGCGGCAAGCCCGTCCTCACCGGTCCGTCCCGGGCGATTTTGCTAGTATTTTCGGGAACGATCCTGATAGCTCATGACAAATGTCCACGTACTCCTACGACGAAATCGCCTACATCAGCACCTCGTTCCCGCAAACGCATCCCATCAAAGCCGCGACCATCGCGCGTCTTTTTGGGGTGGCCGCCCCCGATATGGAGCGGTGCAACGTCCTGGAATTGGGCTGTGCCGACGGAGCGAATATACTGCCTATGGCCCAAAACTACCCCAATAGCACCTTCGTTGGAATCGACCTCTCGATTAAACAAATTGAAGCGGGTCAAAAAACCATTCGGGAAACGGGGCTGTCCAACATCACCATCGATCATAAAAACATCCTCGATTTCGACCGACAGGGCATGCAGTTCGACTATATCATCGTTCACGGAGTCTATAGCTGGGTCCCGGAAGTCGTCCGCGAACGAATCCTCAGCCTCTGCCGCGAGGCGCTCACGCCGAACGGCGTGGCCTACATCAGCTACAACGCTCTGCCGGGCTGGCACATGCGCGGCATGTTGCGCGACATGATGCTCTTTCATACCGTGCAGTTCACCGAACAGACGCAGAAAATCGCCCAATCCCGCGCATTGCTGAAGTTTCTCTCGGACTCCGTGCCGACCGACAACAATTCCTACGGTCAATTTCTTCACGGCGAACTCACCAGGATGACGGATTGGACCGATTCGTACCTCCGGCACGAATTTCTCGAAGAAGACAACCGCGCGTTCTATTTTCACGAGTTCTCCGCCGCGGCCGCAAAGCATGACCTGCAATATCTGGGAGAGCCGGAACTGAGTTCGGTCTTGCCCACGAATTTTGCGCCCGAGGTGCAGGGTACGCTTTATAAAATCGCGCGCAATATCACCGCCATGGAGCAATACATGGATTTTCTGCGGAACCGCACGTTCCGCATGACGCTTCTCGTCAAGAAGGAGCATAAACTGAATCGCTCGATCAATCCCATCGCCCTGCGGGAGTTCTGGTTCGGTTCCGCGGCGCGGCCACTCAACGAAAAGGTGAACCTCGATGCCGGCGTCAAAGAGGATTTCCGCATCGGGAAGAGCAGCGTCACGTCCGATAGCACCCTGGTAAAGGCAGTTATCGTTGCGCTGCACCAGGCCGCACCGGCCCACCTGCATTTCAAAGAAGTGGTCACCGCCGTCCGCGAATTGTTGGCGATCTCTACCAACGGCATCCGCGACAGGGCTCAAACCGAACAGGAAGAAACGGTTCTCTGCGACCAACTGCTCGTGCTCTTGAGCCGAGGGATGGTGGAAGCGATCGTCCGGCCGCATGTCCCCGTCGCCACCAGCTTCGTCGGCAAGCCGATCACGTCGCCGCTCATTCGCTACCAAGCGCTCCATCACCCCTCGCACGTCACGACGCTGCGGCACTCTTCCATCAATGTGGATACATTTGCCCGCCACCTGATTTCTCTGCTCGACGGGACTCGCGACATAGACGCTCTCATTCAAGGAATGGCGGAAAAGGTGCAGAGCGGGGTTTTCTCCGTCCACGATGACGGCCAACCCATCACCGATGGAGCGAAACTGACCACCATCCTGAAACCGCGGGTCGAGCTCGTGACCGCGCATTTGGCAAAGCTTGCGTTGCTCCAACAGCCTTGATCCGCGTCCGGCGGCCGATGTTCGGCCTTGGGCGATGTTCAGATCAGTCCACCCAAAGTCACGTCTCTCGTCAGGGCAAAGGCACCGCGGATCGCGGAGAAAGAATCCAACAACTCGCGGGGCGACGCACCGCGAGGGAACTCCGCCTCCAACGTCGCACCGGTACAGCGAACCGCCGCCTCGACGCCCGGCACCGTGAGCACACACTCGCTGCAGTCGGACGGATAGGTCACCGCAAGGCCTGTGGCATCTTCGCCGTCGAGAGTCTCCACCGCATCGATCACCGCTTCGACGGCCACGCCCTTCACCAGTGAAAACACGAGTGTCGTGAATGCTCGGCTCCATAAGCCATCGAATTCATGGAGATGCATGAGCGCCCGATTCCGCAGACTGTGGAGCGTCCGGGTGACGCGATACCGTGCCGGCTCGTCCTCCTTCAGGGCAAAAGCCAGTTCCCAGACAAAATCGCGCGTGGTGAGCGTCGCGTTTCCCGCCGAGAGATCGAGCGAAAGGTCCTTGCGCTTGTAGGCCAGCGCCATGCGAACGTTCTGAAAAAGCGCCTCGGCCTCTTCGCGCAATTCTCCGTCGCAGAGCTTCGCCAAAAACGCATGGGTGACCGCATTGGCGGCGTCGGGGACGGTATGGCGATCCTTGCGAAAACCGCCGAGCGTTTTCACGGCACCTTCCGAACGGCCCACCATACTGATGCTCGCAAGCGTGGTTGCCGAAAAATCAGTCGCCATGTGCGAGGGAGCAAATCCAGTTCCCCCTCCTCGGCAAGCCCGCGTTGGCCGACCCCAACCCGCGAGCTTGCCGCCCTTCGACCGGCTCAAGCGCGAGCGCGAGCGCCCGCTTTCCGGACCAACGCGACCGCGCCAATGACAACCAACGCGGTTATCCAAAGCGGCGAGAGGACCACTGCGGCGGAGACGCCGACCGAAAGGAGCAGTACGACCGCACCGACCGCCACAGCCAGCACCGCCGCGATTCCACCGACGAGAACGCCGCTTACGCTCACCAACAACCAACCGATCGCACCGGCGAGGACAAGGGCGATCGGCCAGAGCTTGAACGCCAGCAGGACGATCGCCGCGATCAGGAGAATCTTCACAAACGTCTTCATGGTGGGAGCACACCGCAGCGTCAGCGAAAGTTGCAAAAATCGAGTCGCGAAGTCCGCTCCGGCGTAGGGCTGGCCCTCGAGGCCACGCCTGGCGTCCCAAAGCCCAAACTCGCACATCATCCCAACTTCCCGCCACCGGCGGAGTCCGTGGCGCAATCCGTCCCGCCGCACGACAATCGGTTGCGTTCTCTTGGCCTTCTCCGTTAACACCTCAGGATGCCTTCTTCTTCCTCCATTCCCGTCGTTTGCGTGCTGATCGAAAAAGAGGGGGCGGTTCTGATCGCCCAACGACCTGCGCACAAACACCTCGGCTTGGCCTGGGAGTTTCCTGGCGGCAAGGTCGAGGCTGGGGAACCTCCGGCCCATGCCCTCGCCCGAGAAATTCAAGAAGAGCTCGGGTGCACGCTCTTCCTCATGCACGCGCTGCCCACCCGGAGGCATGTCTACGAGACAGTCAGCATCGAGATGACGCCCTTTGTCGCCCGCCTCGCGCCTGGCAGCCCGGAACCCACGGCGATCGAACATGTCGCCCTTGCCTGGGTGCCCGTCGACCGGCTCGGCAGCTACACCCTCGCGCCCGCCGACCTTCCCGTTCTGGTGGACTACCTGCAGTGGAAGGCCGGACTCCGTCGTCCCGCCACGACCCACTAGCCTGCAAAGCGGGATTCCCTTGGGCGCTTGCATTCGGCGCCGCTACGGTTACGGTCTTCCCTTCTGTTCTTTGATTTCAGTGCTCGCGGGAGGGAAACGATCCCGTTTTCTTCCCCTTAACTTTGGGGGTGTTCTGGATTCTACCCTTGGTTGGAGCGCTCCGCTGCCTGTCGAGAGCCGTAGGCCTCTCGTTAATCCCCTTACGAAAAAAATAATAGGCAACTACGAAGAAATGCCCTTGGCTGCTTAAGTGCTAGCCTCGTGCGCCCGGCGACACCTGCTAACCGGAACGCACGTCGACAGCAGGTATAACCCGCGTGGCCGTCTTTGACGCGTGGGCCGTATCTTCATCCAGAGTCTAGCCAACGACGCGCGTGTGTTGTCACATGTCGGAGGCGAAATCTAAACGACACTATGCCGGTAGACGCGGAACGTGAAGGTCAGGGGCACCCGGGTTCAACTCCCGGCACCTCCACCAATTATCGCCTGAATCCATTGGATTCAGGCGTTTTTGCGTATGAAGCAAAGTACAGGGCCTTCCCTCCACGCGCTCCAGTTCAGCCAGCATTGGACGTCTCTCATCCGGTTGATTTCTAGGATTTGGCTAAAAACGAAGCCAAGAGCCCTGCAGTCGGGCATCTCGAATCGTAGCGGAAGCTCGGACTAGAGTTTGGAGTCCGGCCTTCAGGCCGTCCGTCAAAACTGCCTTCGGATTTCTGACGGCCTCAAGGCCGGACTCCGAACCCATCCACACGCGGAGCTCAAAACGGGCCGCGTCGTGCGGTTTGTGGTTCACGAGGACACCGTTCCCGTAGTCGCGATTGGGCGCACCGTTCAGCGAGTGTGAAAGATGGCTCCATCTCCGTGGCGGTTACGAACCGCAAACCACAGGATCCGACCCGGTCTGGATTCCCCCCAATCGTCATCTAAGCTAAGCAACAGCCCCTCAAGCTATGACATCTTTGCTTTAGTCCCTATTCGCCGACCATTGAGTCATTGTTCCCGTCGCAATTCCTTTGGATCGAATGGCCGTTTCGGAAAAAATGGAAGTCATCGGGCGGTGTGGCCCTGCAAGGTGGCCTCCTTTCGCCGCTGGACGTTCAAACTTGACGAAAGCTTTTTCGTATCGACTGTCTATACATGCCCACCTTCGCAAAACTCTTCAAGAACGGCCATTCCCAGGCGGTCCGATTACCCCGGGCCTTTCGCCTACCGGGCAAAGAGGTGGCGATCCATCGGGAAGGTGGCCGCATCGTGTTGGAGCCAATCGGAGCGACGAAATGGCCGAAGAACTTCTTTCGCTCGATCCGCATCTCCAATCGAAACTTCGAACGGCCCCGTCAGGGTGACATGCCTCCACCGCCGGATTTCGAATCGTGAACCTGCTTCTCGATACGAATGTCTGCGTCGATCTCTTTCGCGGACGACCTGAAATCGTGGCCCGCCTAGAGAAGGTGGGGCCTGGCGACTGCGCGATTTCCGCGGTAACGGCGTACGAACTGAGGACGGGCATCCTGCGTTGTGCCCAATCTGAGCGCGAAATTAAGAAACTCGAACGGTTGTTGTCGCTGGTGCATGTACTTCCCTTCGACAAGGCGGCCGGAGACGCGTCCGCCCGTATTCGGCATGACCTGGAAAAAGCCGGATGTAAGATTGGCCCCTATGACATTTTGATCGCGGGCCACGCCTTTTCGGCTGGCCTTACTCTCGTCACCAACAATACGGGCGAATTTTCCAGGATCACCAAACTGGCGCTGGAGGACTGGCGGCAATAGCGGACGCCGGGCGTTTGGCCGCCTTTGCGCCTCTTTGTTCGGGCCGCGCCTCGGGCTCCTGGCCCGCCCTCCCGCCGGCTACCCTCGGGGCGGACGCGTTGCGCGATTGTCTCCCCGTGACGCGCTGCGCTTCGCCTATTCTCGGATCTCGTGGTCTTGCTACGCCTTCGCCAAAATCGGACGATCCACCTAGAACAGAGGCTCAAAATAGGGAGGAGCTAACGGGGTCGCGTCGTGTGGTTTGTGAGGACGCCGTCCCCGCAGTCATCGATCGGCTGTGCACAGTTCGGCGAGTTCGAAAGATAGCGCCGGCTCGGTGGCGGTTACAAACCGTAAAACACGCTCTAACGCGTTCCGGATTACTCGTCCAATTCAAAGAAGACCAAGGACGGATGCTTCATATCGAATTCAGCGCCGATCGCCCCTCAGTCCGAAATAATGTGATAATGATGAGAGAATTCGCCGGTCCAAAGGCGAGTGGTTGAGTCGGACCGTTGCTGAATGATTGCTAAATCGTCTCAGAATGACGGTTTTGACGTGAGCGGAGGATCCATATTTTGCTCGCTAGAACTTAAAGTATAACGTTTTAAGCGACAATCAGGCGGTTCTAAGAATCGGGTTCAACTCCCTGCACCTCCACCAATTTATTGCGCTGAAAGCTTTGTGGCATGTGCAAAACGTAGTGCCCCACGACAGCGTTTCAATCGAGGGCGTATACCGAATTCGCGGGATGCGCCGCGCGATGTTTAAACCTCCTTGGAATTGAATCGCCTTCGTTAAAGTCACAGAGCCGAGTGCGCAAATAGGCTTCGCTCCATCGACGGCAGGGAGCGTTAATTGTCGCTGGGGGCCCTATGACGTCTTTCGGATTTCCCTGAATGAACAATTTTCACTCCGTTGAGGCCTGCGGCACGCGCAAGAGCAAGTTGCCGGTCGTCACAGGTGAGAAATTGTTTGGCATTTAACCCGGCGGCTGCGGCGACATGGAGCAGGTCCAGTGTTCGCACTCCGAGAGCAATCGTATGCTTTGCGCTGAGAGTCTCGGCAAGGGATAACAAATCGGGCCACACCAGTGGCGTATCGATGAGGTTACCATTTGCGATGTCACCAGTAATCCTTTCTTGTGCCCGAGTCGCATCTGTTGCTGCGGCATTTCCCCGCCAGACTGAGAGCCGGATTGCGTTCCGCAATTCGCACTGTTGCCACACGGTTAATGCGAGGCTTGTCGGATGGCTCTTGAGGAATGCGATACTCGCTGCGGTATTCGCATCGTGCAAATAGAGGGAGAACAGAAAAGAAGTATCCGCGTAGATCATCAGAATCGTTCGCGGTCCTGCGCGATGAGTTCAGCACCTGAAACAGCGAGCCTCGGTTGCCGTTGAAGTTCGGCGAGCCGTTCGGAGAGATCGGCCCAAGGGCGATACTTTCGTGTGGTCTTACGCGCCACCGGGGGCGATAACGTGGCAACCACTTTCCGTCGGGACGTGATTGCGACAGACTCTCCATTGCGGATTAACTGTAAGACGGTGGGGAATGCGTTCCTGATTTGTCGAACAGTGGCAGTTTTCATGTATCACGAATCTGTCTCACTATTTTGACCTTAATCGAGATAATTGTTCGAGATACGGTACACACTGATCAGTAAAAGGCTGCGAACTCGACGGTTTAAGTCCGTAAAAAATCGATTCTGATTTGGCCGTCACACTTACCGACCGTGCCCAGCGCCGTAGCTGGAATGCACTCCGAACATTACCTCTCACGGGAGAAGCGCGCTCGGATTCAATCCATACGCTTCAGCAACTTTCCGAATCTGAATCGCCGTCAACCGCCGTACCCCACGCAGGATCCGATAGCCAAGCGATGGATCTACTACCGTCCGAACTAGAAAGGGGTCAAACCGCACTTTTCGCATTTTTCAGTTTCTTGAGATAACGCAAGGCCGGTGGGCGGAGACCGGATTTGCACTCGACGACGTAGCGGCTGAGGGCACCGGGCTTGCCCATGTGTAAGCGAGCGGCGAGCCAGGGGTTGGTGGCGGTGGCGATTTGGCGCAAGTGGGTCGCGATCGCCACTTTCCAATCCAGGGACTTGCGCTCCTGGGCAACGGCCGCGGTTGTTTGGCCGAGGGCCTTCATGGTTGCTTGGAGCACCTGCTCCCACTGTGCTTCCCGGAGCTCCTTAGTCTCCGATTCCACGAGAGGGCTTCGCAAACGTTCCTTGTGATCCTCGACC
>Ga0105048_10011177_pt1 | contig 14177 bp, 8 predicted proteins | sample MAT05_FD_78382 | JGI IMG/M metagenome (GOLD analysis project Ga0105048, IMG submission 78382) | Freshwater microbial communities from Lake Fryxell liftoff mats and glacier meltwater in Antarctica - MAT-05 | ecosystem: Environmental > Aquatic > Freshwater > Ice > Liftoff microbial mat | place...
CTCGGAAATCTGAGCAATCGTGGCCACGACCACCGATCGACCGTCCGGCGAGAGCGCCCGAACAGCGGCCTGACCAGCGCCTGACCAGCGCCTGACCAGCGCCTGACCAGCGCCTGACCAGCGTCTGAAGAGCGTCAGAGCATGACGGCGTCGTGGCCGAGCGCGACGCGCAACTCGGGCACCACACGATCGAGGTCGACACAGAACTCGTCGGCCAGGCGCAGGATCTTGCCCTGGCCGATGTGCAGGTACACCGTCGACTCACCCGGATGGTCGCGCAGGATGCGTCGGAGCTGATGGATCTTGAGTTCGCTCAGCGCGGCTGCAGGCACCTTCAGGTGCAACGGCATCGACGACGAGGTGTCGAGGCCCTCGAGGATCGTGACGTCCTGGGCCATGAACCCCACCCGCGACTCGTCGCGCTTGTCGATGCGCCCCTTCACCGTGACGATCGCGTCATCGACCAGCTTGTGACCCTGCTCGATGAGCACCCGCGGGAACACCGTGCATTCGATCGAGCTGTCGAGGTCTTCGAGGGTGAACACGGCCATCTGGTCACCCTTCTTGGTGAACTTGCGCGTGAGCCCCGTGATCACCCCACCGAGCACGGTGACTGCGCCGTCGTCACGCTCGAGCGCTTCACCGACGGAGCAATCGACCTTGCGCCGCAGTGCAGCTTCCACGCCGAGCAGCGGATGGTCGCTCACGTAGAGACCGAGCATCTCCTTCTCGAACTTCAGCCGCTCGGTCTTGTCGAACTCGACCTCGGGGATCGCGATCCGTTCACTGAACCCGGAGTCGGCCGCCTCGGAGAAGTCGCCGAACAGGCTCATCACGCCCTGGTCGCGCTCGCGGCGACGAACGACCGTGGTGTCGATGATCTGCTCGAACACCATCAGCAGGCCCTTGCGCGGGATACCGAATCCGTCGAACGCTCCAGCCTTGATGAGTGACTCGACGGTGCGCTTGTTGAGCACCGGTTCGGGCACCCGCTCGACGAAGTCGTGGAACGTGTCGAACGGGCCATTGGCGTCGCGCTCGGCGAGCAACTGTGCGACGAGCCCCTCACCGACATTGCGGATCGCCGACAGGCCGAACGTGATCGCGCCAGGGCTACCGATGGGCATCTGCACGTCGTCGGGTACCTCGTGCGGGGCGAGCGCAGCGAAGTCCATCACCGATCGGTTGACGTCGGGGGTGAGCACCTTCACGCCCATCGCCCGGCAATCGGACAGGTAGACGGCCGCCTTGTCGAGGTTGCTCTTGACGCTCGTGAGCAGACATGCGAGGTACTCGACCGGGTAGTGCACCTTGAGGTAGGCGGTCTGATAGGTGACCAGTCCGTAGCCGAAGGTGTGGCTCTTGTTGAACGCGTAGTCGGCGAACTTCGCGATCACGTCGAACAGGCTCTCCCCCAGCGCTCGGCCGTACCCCGTGGTCTCGCAGCCGGTCTCGAAGTCGGCGCGCTCCTTCGCCATCACCTCGCGGCTCTTCTTGCCCATCGCTTTGCGGAGCAAATCGGCCTGGGCGAGCGAGTAGCCGGCGAACTTCTGCGCCACCCGCATCACGCTCTCCTGATAGATCATCAGGCCGTAGGTGTCGCCCAGCACCTCGCGCGCGTCATCGTGGAAGTACTCGACCTTCTGGCGACCGTTCTTGCGATCGGCGTAGTCGTAGTGCATGTTCACGCTCATCGGCCCGGGCCGGTACAGGGCGAGCACAGCGGAGACGTCCTCGAAGCTCGTCGGCGCCAACGAGCGCAGCAGGGCGCGCATCGGCGGCGACTCGAGCTGGAACACGCCCATGGTGTCGCCTCGACCGAGCAGGGCGAACACCCCGGCATCGTCGAGGGTGACGGTGTCGATGTCGAAGCCCGGGTCCTTCGTGGCGCGCACCATGTTCACCGTGTCGGTGATCACGTCGAGGTTGCGCAGACCGAGGAAGTCCATCTTCAGCAGGCCCAGTTCCTCGACGCCGTGCATCTCGTACTGGGTGACCACCGGCGCCTGCTCGACCGGCACACCTGCCTCTGGCTTGCGTTGGATGGGTAGGTAGTTGGTGAGTGGCTCCTTGGTGATCACCACTGCGGCGGCGTGGATGCCGTCGCTGCGCTTCAACCCTTCGAGACCCTTCGCGACGTCGACCACGCGCTTCACGTCGGGGTCGGTGTCGTACATCGCCCGGAGGTCGGACGCTGCCTTGTACCCGTCGAGATAGTTCGGATGCTCCTCGAAGCAGTAGCGCAGCGGGGTGTCGCGGCCCATCACCAACGGCGGCATCGCCTTGGCCACCTTGTCGCCCACTCCGTAGGGAAAACCCAGCACACGTGCCGCATCACGTACCGCGTTGCGTGCCTTGATCGTGCCGAAGGTGATGATCTGGGCGACGTGGTCGCGGCCGTACCGCTCGGCCGCGTAGCGAATCATTTCATCGCGGTATCGCGAGTCGAAGTCCATGTCGATGTCGGGCATCGAAATGCGGCTCGGGTTCAGGAACCGCTCGAACAGCAGGTCGTACTTGATCGGGTCGAGATCGGTGATGCGCAAGGAGTACGCGACCGCGCAGCCGGCAGCAGACCCACGGCCGGGCCCCACGCGGATGCCGGAGTCCTTTGCGTGCTTGATGAGGTCCCACACGATGAGGAAATAGCTCGCGAACCCCATGTTCTTGATGACCTGCAGCTCGTACGCGATGCGCTCGATCGCGGCGTTGGGCAGTTCGTCGCCCCACCGTTGCTTCGCACCCTCCCATGTGAGGTGGTCGAGGTACTGGGCGTCGTCGGTGAAGCCCTCGGGGATCGGGAAGTCCGGCAGCTGTGGCTTGCCGAACTCGATCGTCACATCGGCGCGCTCGGCGATCCACAGCGAGTTGTCGCACGACTCGGGCACCTCGCGGAACAGGTGTCGCATCTCCGCTGCGGTCTTCAGGTAGTGCTCGGTGCCTTCGAACTTGAACCGCTTCGGGTCGCTCAGCAAAGCGCTGGTCTGCACGCACAACAGCGCGTCGTGGGCCTCGTGGTCGTGCTGGTGGGTGTAGTGCGAGTCGTTCGTGGCCAACAGTGGTGCGCCGATCCTGCGAGCGAGCTCGATCAGCTTCGGGTTGGTCTCACGTTGGGCGGCGAGGCCATGGTCCTGGAGCTCGACGAAGAGGTTGTCCTTGCCGAAGATCTCCTGCAAGCGACCGGCCTTGTCGATCGCCCCCTTCTCATCGCCGTTCAACATCGCCTGCAACACGTGGCCACCGAGGCAGCCCGTCGTCGCGATCAGGCCGTGGTGGTACTTCTCGAGCAGCTCCCAGTCGATGCGGGGCTTGTAGTAGTAGCCCTCCATGAAGGCGAGGCTGGCGAGCTGGATGAGGTTGCGATAGCCCTGGTCGGTCTCGGCCAACAGGGTGAGGTGGTAGTAGAGCTTCTTGCCGCCCTCGGTATCGCCGCCCGAGTCGTCGACCCGACCGCGCCGAGTGGGACGCTCGCGACGGCTGTCGAAGGCCATGTACGCCTCGGTGCCGATGATCGGCTTGACGCCCTGTTTGCGACATTCCTTGTAGAACTCGAGGACGCCGTACATGTTGCCGTGGTCGGTGATCCCGATAGCTGGCTGGCCATCGGACACGGCCTTGGCCACCAGTTCGTCGAGGCGCGCGGCCCCGTCGAGCATCGAGAACTCGGTGTGGACGTGGAGATGGGTGAACGAGTCGCCCAACGGCACCTCCTCTGTCGCGTTCGCCGGTTCCGATCGATGCCACGTCCGCATGAGTTACATGCGTGTGGTTCGATGACGCTACCCGACCGGCCCTGGCATCGTCGAGCGCCCGACGAGCTCATCGCTGCGCCCCAGCTCGCCGGCGTCGACGGACGGACCGCTGGTGGCCAACTGGTTCGAGCGAGCCCGCGTCACCCGGCGGCTGATCCGGCTGGCAGCCCACCACACCATCACGCCCGAGGCCACGGTGACGAAGAACGCTGGCCAAGGGTCGAGATGATCCTGTGCCGCCGGGTACACCGTGTAGTGGGTGATGTAGATCGACATACTCGCCGCAGCGAGTACCGCGATCGGGCGTACGATCACCCGCGGGATCCGGATGTCGCGCCGCCACACGAGTAGCACCAAGAACGCGATGACGAACACATCTCGCCGAGGCTCCCTGAAGTACCCGGCCATGGCCACGATCGTGAGCACCGTCGTCGCCGCACGCAACATCGGGGTCCACGAGCGGTGGACGAGCCAGCCGAGCAGGAACACCATGGCAGCACCGTGTGGGCGGTAGATCGTGTTGTACCACCCGCCGAACTTCAGTTTTTCGATCCGGACCGCCACCGACAGCACCGCCAGCACGAACACGAAGCCATAGGGCCAACGTCGTTCCCACGTCCGCAGTATCGGAATCGAAAGCCCGGCCATCAACAGCACCGTGAGTTGAACGAGCACCTCGATGAACCAGAAGTTCCACTGCTCGTCGAGGTGTTCCGCAGGTCCGAAGAAGTCGTTGACCAGCAACAGCGTCTGCCACGAGTAGTAGTCGAAGAAGACCATGCCCGCAGCCACCCACGCCATCGTGGGCACAGCGATCCTTGCCATCGCCCGGGCGACCGCACGCCACCGACGGCTCACCGGTTCGATCCCGAGCATGAATCGGCTGATGTTGTACCCGGCAATCGCGAGCATCAGATGGGCGCCCCCCATCTCGGGCGTGAGGATCATGTGGCCGGTGACCACCGTGAGGATCGCCACGGCGCGGAGGACGACAGTCGTGTCGACCGACTTGCTCCAGGTGCGTTCGACGGGGGCACCGAAGGAGCCCACTTGCCGGAGGTGCCAGTCGGCGGGCAGTTCGCCCAGGAGATCCTCGAGCCGGATCGAGCACTCGACGTAGCTGAGCGAGTCACCGCCCAGCGTCACGAACGTATCGTTCGGACCGACGTCGGAGACACCGAGCATCTTGCAATAGAGGGCCCGCACGGACGCGACCGAGTTCGCGTCGGGGAGGGCCGCCGGACCGCTGGGCCGAGGGGCAGCACCCTTCGCCGGGGAGGCGCGGCGTGCCGCCTGCAACGAACGCATCTGCGGCGCACCGTGGGTGCCGGCAGACCCCGCGGCGGTAGCTGTTGCCGGCATCCGCGACGCTCGCAGTACCGTTGCCCGGTCGATCTTGCCGCGATCGCTGCGTGGTATCCGATCGAGCACGACGACATCGATCATCGACGGCGGCAGCGAGGTGAGTCGGGCGGTCAGCGTGAGCAGCCTGGCGGCGCCGGCGGCTCGGAAGAGGTCGACTTCGCCAGCGACCCCCTCGGTCACGGCGCCGACCACCACGCCGCCGTCGTCACCCGTCACGAGAACAGCGTCGCTCAGCCCGGAAGCTTCGTCGGCAGCGATGCGCCGCTCGAGGTCGTCGAGGTCGATCCGGAGTCCGAACGGCTTCACGAACCGTGACCGCCGTCCGACGACCTCGAACAGACCGTTCTCCAGACGTCGACCCAGATCTCCCGTACGCAGTTCGGTGAGCATGGCCCCGGCCGCGAGGTCGATCGGCCGTTCGGCATATCCCATCATCACGTTCGGACCGCGGTAGACCAGTTCGCCCACTTCACCGTCGGCGGCAGGTCGATCGGTGCCACCGTCGTCGGTGACCCGCACCTCGAGGTCGCCGCCCGGGATCGGCACCCCGATCGTCGACGGATGCTCACGCAACCGGGACGGTGGCACGTATGCCATTCGAGCGGTCGCCTCGGTCTGGCCGTACATCACGAACAGCGACGCGTTGTGTGCTTCGCAGCGGTCGAGCCACGCCCGCACCCGGTCGGGCGCCATCCGACCTCCTGCCTGGGCGAGGAACCGCAGGCTGGGGACCAACACCGAGGCGGCGGCGCTGCGCTCGAGGAGCTCGAAGGTGTGTGGGACGCCCGCGATGTTCGTGACGCCATGCTGTTCGAGCAGCGGCACGAAGCCCGGATCGACCACCGACGCATCGGTCAGGACGATCGATGCCCCTGCGAGCAGATGACTGTGGAGCACCGAGAGACCGAAGCAGTAGTTGAGCGGCAAGGTGGTGATCGCCACATCGTCGGGTCCGAGACCGAGGTAGTCGACGATCGACGACGCGTTCTCGACGAGGTTGGCGTTCGAGAGGCGCACGAGCTTGGGTCCGCCACTCGTACCGGAGGTGCTCAGTAGCAACCCGAGGTCGGGGTGCGGCACCGGGGATTGCTCGCCGGCGGCACCTGTCGCAGCGGTCGGACGGCGGTCAATCGCCCACCCGGCACCGCCGGTGTCGATCACCGCTGCTGGGCGCCAACACTCGACGAGTCGCTCGTGCTGAGGCCCGGCGAGCAACGGCACATGGCCCTCTGCCAGCAGCGCCAGATAGGTGACCACGAACTCGGTGGTCGAGGTCGCGACGACCACGACGATCGAGCGGTCGGGGAGCTGCAGGGCCTGGCGGCGCTCGGAGATGCGGCGGCGGAGCTCGCCGTAGGTGACCACAGCGCTTGCCGTCCTGAGTGCCGGAGCATCAGATGCTCCGTTATCGATGAATCCGCCGACCACTACTACCCCTTCTCACGGCGCTGCTCTGGCGCAGCCTGCAGGCGGAGACGTTATGTGGAGCTGTTCGTGAGCAGTCCGTCCAGCTCGCGAACAGTCCGTCCGGCCCAATTCGAGCGTCCGGCGCCGGGCTACAGGTACGTGCCGGGACGATCCGCAACGGGCGCGACACCGGGCATCGCTCCCGGCGGGAGCTGACGCATCTGTTCGAGCTGCTGTCGAGCGGCGAGCTGCTGGGCGAACAGCGTGGCCTGGATTCCGTGGAACAGGCCCTCGAGCCAGCCCACGAGCTGGGCCTTCGCGATGCGGATCTCGGCGTCGGACGGGATCTCACCATCCTTGAACGGCAGCGCGAGATTGCGCAGCTCGTCCTGCAGATCGGGCGACAGGGCCTCGCTCAGCTCGACGATGGACCGCTCGTAGATCTCGGCCAGCCGCTCACGGGTCGCCTCGTCGAGGGGTGCGATCCGCACCTCTTCGAGCAGCTGCTTCACCATCGAGCCGATGCGCATCACCTTCGCCGGCTCGGAGACGGTCTCGGTGAGTTCGCCGTCGTGGTCGCGTGGCCCGGCGATCGGCAGACCGACGATCTCGCCCCGCTCCACCTGCTCGCCCATCTGGCTCGTCGGGCTCGTCTGCCCCGTTGGGGAGACGCCATTCGGTTCGTTTGTCATGAAGAGTCCTTCGGAGGCATCGGTGCACCGGCTCAGCCAGCGGCGGCGATCAGGGGAACATACACCTCGGCCGAGGTGAGCGAACCGTGGCGACAGACGAGTTGGAACGGACCTGAGTCGGCCGGGTCGTCGAAACTCACGTCGTCGCGAGCGACGAGTGCGACGTCACCGAGCCGGGCCTGCACCGGCGGCGACACCACGGGGCCGAACCACTGCTCGTCGAGGGTCTGCTCGCGTGTGACGGTCCATGCGACATCGCTGTGGGCGGCGGCTGCGGCTGCGGCGAGTTCGGTGGCTGCCCCGGAACGGGCATGCAGCCACCGGAACCGGCCCTCGCCAGAGGAGTGATGGACGAGACGCATCATCGCCGCATCAGGGGTGACCAGGCGATCACCGACGTGCACCTGGCCGTGATCGGCAGTGACGACGAGTACGGCGTCGGCCGGCAGCACACCGATGACATCGGCCACCAGCCGATCGGCAGCGGTGATCTCGGCGTCGTAGTAGGGGCCGAAGCCGCGCTCGTGGGCGATCTTGTCGACGCCGTCGTAGTACGCGTACACGAATGGCGCCCCGGCACGCAGCTGCTCGCCAACGCTGACAGCAAGGCTTGACGGCGCTCGCCACCCCACCGGGTTGCACCCGCGGAGATGCGCCGCCGAGAACGAACTCCGCTCGAGCTCGCCCTTGCTCACCACGGGCACGGTCTCACCCATGAACGGGGCGAAGGGCTGCAAGCGCTGCGGCTCGTGTTGGCGACGCGCATCACCAGGTCCGTCGGTGTGCCACCGGAGCACGTTGAGCACGTCGCCGCCGACGTCGATCCGGTAGCCGATGAGCCCGTGCTCACCCGGAGTGAGCCCGGTGGTGATCGAGGTCAGCGCCGTAGCGGTGGTGGTGGGAGCCACGGTCGTGATCGGCCCGCCGACCATCGACGACATCGTCGGTGCCAGGTGCCGGTGCGCCTGCAGCTGCTCCCAGCCCAGTCCGTCGATGACGAAGAGCACGATCTGGCGCGCTGACGCTGCCGGCTCAGGAATCCAATCGGGCTTCGGCACGTGTCGAGGACCGAGGAACGCAGGGATCAGGCCGCGAACGTTCGCCCCGCCGTACTGCGGGACGATGTAGTCAGAGGCGATGTAGTCCGAGGCGGGGGGCGACCCTGCTCGAGACGACCCTGCTCGAGGCGACAAGGGAACCGGGGGCTGCGATGGGGATGAGGGGTCGGACACGGCACCTACAGTCCACCACCTTCCGGGACCGATCGCCAACCACAGCCGACTGCTGTCCTGGCGGCTCCGTCCGTTCCGAGGAGCCACTCGGACGCAGTGGTCAGCCACTACGCTGCAGGCCATGCGAGTGTCGAGCAAGGGCGACTACGCCTGTCGGGCGCTGCTGTCGTTGACGCTCCACGCCAGCTGCCCCGGTCCGACGAGTGTTCGCGACATCGCCGAACGCACCGCGATCCCCCAGCCCTACCTCGAGCAGATCCTCCTCGCCCTCAAGGGCGCAGGGCTCGTGCGGTCCAAGCGCGGTGTGGGCGGCGGCTATGTGCTCGCCCGCCAGCCCGACGAGATCCGCCTGAGCGAGATCCTGGCGGCGGTCGACGGTCCGATCTCGCTCGGCGACTTCGGCGATCCGCACCAGGACGGCTCGTGCGACCACGAGGGGCAGTGCGTGCTCTACGCGATCTGGAAGCTGGCGGGTGAACACATGCGCCAACTGCTCCACGGCTTCACCCTCGCCGAGGTGGCGCAGGTGGCTGAGGGCCTTGCCCCGTGGCCGGACCGAGCATCGATGATCGCCCAGGTCGTCGACCCTGTCTGACGCCACCCCATCGTCTCGGGGTGGTCAGCGGCAATCGGCCGGTCACGACTGATGACGTGGTACCGCTCAGTCCTCGACCGGCCGGCTCGAGGTGTCCGTATCGTCTGGCCGGTCGGTCAGCTCGGCGTGTCCGAGCGTCTCGATCACGGCGCTCAGATCGGCGGGCAACGGTGACTCGAACGACACCAACGACCCGTCACCGGGGTGTGCGAACGACAGCGCCGCCGCATGCAGGAACGGCCGCGGCACGGAGATCGCCGAACGATTGCCGCCATAGGTTCCGTCCCCCACGACCGGGTGACCGATCGCTGCGAGGTGGACGCGGATCTGATGGGTGCGACCGGTCTCGAGCCGGCACTCGAGATCGGCCACCTCGGCGACCTGGCGGTAGGTGCGCAGCGTGCGGTAGTGGGTGCGGGCCACCTTGCCATCGACCACCACGGCCATCTTCATCGGATCGCGGTGGTCGCGGCCGATCGGAGCGTCGATCACTCCGTACGGGCTCTGCGGGTGGCCCCACACCAGCGCTCGATAGCGACGTCCGACATCACGATTCGACAATGCGGCGACGAGATGGTCGTAGGCGAGCGGCGTCCTCGCCACGACGAGGAGGCCGGATGTTCCCACATCGAGCCGGTGCACGATGCCGGGCCGGAACGGCTGGCCGACCTCGGCGATCTCGGGAAAGCGTGCGAGCAGGCCGTTCACCAGTGTGCCCGTCGGGTTGCCGGCACCGGGATGCACCACGAGTCCGGCCGGCTTGTCGATGACGATCACGTGGTCGTCGGCATGGAGCACGGTGAACTCGACGGACAGATCGGGCTGGGGCACCACCGGTTGCGGCAGGTGCGCCGGATCGATTGCGACCTCCTGGCCCTCGACGAGGCGGAGTTTGCCGCTCACCACCACCGCACCATCGACCGTCGCTCCTCCGTCGGTGACGAGCCACGCTGCGTCGGCGCGGCTGGCACCGGTCATCAGGCTCACGATCCGGTCGAGCCGCTCGCCGGCCAGCGCCGCGGGCACGACGTCGTGCAACACCCCGAAGTGGTCGATCTCGTCGCCGGCTTCATGTTCGGCCTGGTTCACTCGTGCTCCTTTCTCGCAACGCTCTCGTCGGACCGAGGTGTCCGATCGACCGATTCCAGTGCGCCGACCGGCTCAGGGCCGCCGACCGGATCAGGTCCATCTCGTGCCTCGTCGGCGGGGTGGCGCCCTTCGAAGACAGACGCGATCGCGAACAGGGTGGCACCCACGGTGACGCCCATGTCGGCGACGTTGAAGATGGGGAACCACTGGAAGTCGATGAAGTCGACGACCGCTCCATGCAACCACCCGTCGCCGCGGAACAGCCGATCGATGAGGTTGCCGGTGGCACCACCGATGAGCAGGCCAGCGGCGCCCCGCGCCAGCTTGCTCTCGAGGTGCGCCGAGCTGACCACCAGCACGATCACGATCAGCATCGCCAGGAGGCCGATGACCGGCCCGAGGCCCTCGCCCTTCGAGAAGGCCATGCCGGTGTTGAACGACAGGTTCCACTGCAGCGTCCAGACGACATGGATCTCGCGGTTGTCCGCGAGCTCGTTGACCGCCCAGTGCTTGGTGATCTGGTCGACGACCACGATCACCAGCGCAACGGCGATGCTCCAGGGTGCGATCCGCGGACGCCAGCGTCGCGCACCGGACGTGCGCGTGGTCTCGTTCATCAGCGGCGGCCGATGCCGCCGACCTTCTCCTCCACGAGCACCGTGGCCCACGGGATCGCCTCGAGCCGCTCACGTGAGATCGGCCGCCCCGACTCGATCGAGTAGCCGTAGGTGCCCACGAGCATCCGTTCGAGCGCAGTATCGATGTCGGCCACCATCTGGCGGGCCTGGGCCGACAGGGCAAGATCTCGTTCGCGCTCGACGACCATCGTGTCGCCTTCGCCGCCCTCGTCGTCGAACTGCACATCGCCCATCTCGCCCTCTTCGATCAGCGAGTTGGCTTCGTCCTCGAGACGCTTGGCCTGGCCGGTGAGCGCCTCTCGCTCTTCGAGCAACAGCGTGCGCTGCGCGGTGAGCCACTTCGCATCGAAGTCCTTGGTGTAGGCGACGCCTTCCTTGGTGACGCCCTTCACGGGCGGGATCGAGTCGGCGGCGGTCGGCTTCTTCGCCTCGACCTTCTTCGGTTCCGGCTTCGGTTCCGGTTCCGGCTTCGGCTTCGGTTCCGGCTTCGGCGAAGCCGATTCGGGGTGGGCGGTGACAGGCGCTGGGGCGACCGTGGTGGTGTTCGACTTCTTGGGCACGATGGAGGGGGACTCGGGCTTCCTGCTGGAGGGGGTGGGCGGCGAGATCGTGGACACCGGTGGCGTCTTCGACGTCTCGGAGGTCTTGGAGGACTTGGAGGACTTGGAGGACTTGGAGGACTTGGAGATCGCACCGGTGGCGGGTCTGACGGCCGTGGTATTGGTGCCCGCCGCAGCGGCAGATGCAGCCACCTTCGGGGTCTTCGGGGTCTTCGTTGTGGCGACCGGCGTCTTCGCTGTGGCGACCGGCGTCTTCGCTGACGCGGCTCGCGCGGTCGCGACCTTCGATGGCGCACGCTTCAGGGTCGTCGTGGCGGGCGACTCGGCTGGCTTGGTTGCCGTGGACGTCTGCTTGGGCGCTGGCTTGGAAGCCGCTTCGGCGGTGGTCGCGGCACCGGATGCCGCGGCCGCCTGCTTCTGGGCCGCCTGCTTCTGGGCCGCCGGCTTGCGGGCCGCCTGCTTCTGGGCCGGTACCTGCTTGGCAATCGCCATCTGGGGTGCACCTCCGTCGACCGAACGAGCGCGGGATGATATCTGCCCGGCACCGAGAACACCGACCAGGACGCGAACGAGGTGCATCGGCACGATGCGCGCCCATCGACCGACGGTGCACGTGGACAGGCCGGGGACTGCGACCAGCGACCCGGGGGTGGTGGAGGACGGGTTCAGGATGCCGCCACCCGGATCAGGATCGGCTCGCCGTCGAGCTCGGCGTTCGGGTCGCCCACACCGTCGTACGACACGGTGACGGCGAGGGTCTCTGCAGCAAGGAACTCCTGGTGCGGTGCCAGTTGCCGGCGCACAGACTCGGGCACGCCGAGTGCCAGGCTGATCCGGTCGCCGACCGCGAGGCCGGCATCGCGTCGGGCCTGCTGCACCAGCCGCACCAGGTCGCGGGCGGCACCTTCGGCCTCGAGCTCGGGCGTCACATCGGTGTCGAGCACCACGACGCCGGTGCCCCCCGACAGCGAGGTGCTCGCACCATCACCGGCGACGACCAGCTTCAGCTGGTACTCCCCCGGTTCCAGGGCGATCCCCCCGGCCACCACCCGGTCGCCGTCCTGCTGCCAGTCACCGCTCTTCACGGCCTTGATCACCTGCTGCGTCTGCCCGCCGAGTCGCGGACCGAGCGTGGCCGGAACCACCTGGAGTTCGTGCGTCGCGACCGAGGCGACGTCGTCGGTGAGCGAGATCGACTTCACGTTGACCTCGTCGGCGATCAGGCCCGTGAACGCGTCGAGTCGCGCCGCGCCCGGAACCGCGACGGTGAGTCTCGCCAGCGGCAGTCGCACGCGACGCTGGTGCGCCTTGCGCACCCGGAGCGTGGCCGAGCAGACGTCGCGGGCGAGATCCATCGTGTCGACGAGTGCCGGATCGGCGGGCAGCATCGATGCATCGGGCCAGTCGGTGAGATGCACACTGCGCTCGCCGGTGAGCCCCCGGTAGACCGCTTCTGTGGTGAGCGGCAACAGCGGGGCTGCGACGCGACACAACACCGACAGCACCGTGTGAAGGGTGTCGATCGCCGCCTGGTCGCCCGACCAGAAGCGATCGCGGCTGCGGCGCACGTACCAATTGGTGAGCACGTCCAGGAACGTGCGAATCGAATCGCATGCGGCGAACAGGTCGTAGGAGTCCATCTGCGCCGTCGTATCGACCACCAGGTCATGGATCTTGGCGAGGATGTAGCGGTCGAGCACGTCGTCGCTGTCAGTGCGCCACGTGCCGCTGGTGTGCTCGGCGTTCGCATACAGCGACAGGAAGTACCAGGTGTTCCAGATCGGCAGCATCACGTGTCGCACCGTGTCGCGGATGCCGTCCTCGGTGACCGCCAGATCGGTACCGCGACGGATCGACGAACTGAGCAGGTACCACCGCATCGCATCACTGCCATGGGTGTCGAACACCATCATCGGGTCCGGGTAGTTCTGGAGGCTCTTCGACATCTTCATGCCGTCGTCGCCGAGCACGATGCCGTGGCTCACACAGGTGTTGAACGACGGCCGATCGAACAGCGCAGTGGCGAGCACGTGCAGCGTGTAGAACCAGCCGCGCGTCTGGCCGATGTACTCGACGATGAAGTCGCCCGGATAGTGGCTGTCGAACCATTCACGGTTCTCGAACGGGTAGTGCACCTGTGCGAACGGCATGCTGCCGCTCTCGAACCAACAGTCGAGCACCTCGGGAACTCGGCGCATCATCGACTCCCCGGTCGGGTCGTCTGGGTTCGGCCGCACGAGGTCGTCCACCTGTGGCCGATGGAGGTCAGTGACCGTCACTCCGAAGTCACGCTCGAGCTCCTCGATCGAGCCGTAGGCGTCGATGCGCGGATATGCGGGATCGTCGCTCTTCCACACCGGGATCGGCGATCCCCAGAACCGGTTGCGGCTGATGCTCCAGTCGCGCGCGTTGGCGAGCCACTTGCCGAAGCTCCCCTCCTTGATGTGTTCCGGCACCCAGGTGATCTGCTGGTTGAGTTCCACCATCCGATCGCGGAACTTGGTCACCTCCACGAACCACGAGCTGATGGCGCGGTACACGAGCGGCTCCGCACAGCGCCAGCAGTGGGGGTACGAGTGCTGATAGCTGTCGTGACGCACGACGATGCCGCGATCCTTCAAGTCCTTGATCACCATCGGGTTGGCGTCGAACACGTGCACGTGTGCCCAAGGCGTCACTTCATTCGTGTAGCGCCCGTGTTCGTCCATCGGGCACACCGTGGGGATGCCGACCGCATTGCAGACGTTCTGGTCCTCCTCACCGAACCCTGGCGCCAGGTGGACCACGCCGGTGCCGTCCTCGGTGCTCACGAAGTCGGCGGCCAAGACGTGAAACGCATTCGGCGTA
>Ga0105048_10011178_pt1 | contig 14176 bp, 7 predicted proteins | sample MAT05_FD_78382 | JGI IMG/M metagenome (GOLD analysis project Ga0105048, IMG submission 78382) | Freshwater microbial communities from Lake Fryxell liftoff mats and glacier meltwater in Antarctica - MAT-05 | ecosystem: Environmental > Aquatic > Freshwater > Ice > Liftoff microbial mat | place...
CGTCCACGCCCAGCGTGACGATGTGCCAGCGCCGGCTTTTGCTGTCCTGGCAGTTCAGCCGGATGCGGCCCGCTGCATCGTAGCCGAGCAGCCGGGGTTCGCTAATGGCGCCTGCCGGGACTCCACGACTTTTGATTCCACCCCGCCGGGTGCGGCGTCGATGAGCGAGTGGGTAAAGCCCAAGTCCCTGAAGTAACGTGCGTCCCGCTCATGCTCCTCGGGAGTCCGGGAGAAACGATGCCCGTCCCGGACGATATAGGCATACGGTTTCTGGAATCCCCAGTCGGCCGGTGGCTGCCCGGCGTCCACGCGCGCACTCAAACCCACAAGGCATGCAGCAAGAACAACCAGCGCGGGGAACGTGGACTTCATGGCTGGATCCAATCAGGGCGCTGTTCGTGTTGGAAGCGGTTTCTTGGATGCCGGTGACGCGCGGGCGCGATTCATTTCGTGTCCAACAAAGCATGGTGGCGAGATCAAGGAGGGGCGCTTTGGCAGCGCCCCCTCGATGCGGTCGCTCCGCGCCGCATCGAGCCAGAGGCGTGGGCAGCATTGGGGAACTGCGGAGTTCGGAGATCATTCTCGGACTGGCACGGTCATGGCTGACAGCGGCGCGGCGCGACTGCTGCCAGAGGGCGCTTTCAAAGCGCCCCTCCTTGTGGCTGCCGTGATCGGCACATTGTCACTATGGACTCGGATCGAATCACGCCGGTGACGCGCGGCTGGCATCAAGTCCGAGATGGGGATGCTTTTGGGACAGGACAATCCCGCGGGCTTCTAGTTTGCATGACTTGGGCGCGGGCAGCTAGAGTCGGGCGTCTCACAAGTCCGGCATAGCCACCATGGAAAAAACGTTCATTGCACCCGATCGGAATTCAGCTCCGCAGAAGTCGGATTCCGCCACGATGGCGAAGCGGACATACCGGGTTGTTTCTTTCCCCGGCGCGGGCTTTGACACTGTCATGCAACTGGGCGTCGCGCATGCATTTCTCGTCACGCGCCGCAAAGCGCCGGAGATGGTGGCTGGCATCTCGGTGGGCGCGATTACCGCGACGGCGCTCGCGGATGTGCTCCAGGCGGGCTCAGGGGCCACGATCGCGGATGGCTCGGATGAAGAGGTGCGGGTCGCGCGGTTTAGCGAGCTGCTGGAAGCCTTTCGCAATGCGCCGACCACGGTGCTCAAGGGCTTCTTTCCGGATCCGCTCGAGACGAATTCCGCCCACGCGCTGAAGCCCGTGGAACTGCCGCGGCATTTTCAGGAGGAGCGGGACAGCCGCCTGAAGGCCGTGGCCAGCCGCACGGGTTTGATCCGGCTGCTCGATCATCTGCTCCGGGTGCGGGTGAGCGTGAAGCTGATGGCGCAACTGTCCCGGGTGCGCATGGGATGGATTGAAGCCGGTGAGATGTGCGGGAGGGGATGCTGGCGCGAACGCGGACGGATGGTCGCGCGGCTCTACTGGCTGGTGGCGCGGAACCTTTTCTCCCTCGCGATGCCCGTGAGCCTCCTGGCCAAGGCGCGATTGTGGGAATCGCTGGGAATCCACGAGCTGGGGAAGTCCGGCGGGGTGGAAGCCGCGCACATCATCTTCAAGCGATGGTCCTCGTTCCGGTGGATTTGGGAACATTGCCTCTGGCTGCTGCTCGGACTCCTGCCGCTTGCTGTTTTGCTGGCTGCGGTGCCCGCATTGCCGCTCCTGTCTGTGCTTACATTTCTGGCGATCCTGCTTCCCTCCCGGTTCTCGATGCCTGGATGGGAGGTGTTCTTCATCGCGCTCCTTTGCATCGGCGGACTGGCTGCATGGGGTGGACTGTTTTGGGCGAAAGGTTTGTTTCGCAGTTTCCTCAAGCATTTCGAAATCTTCACCGACCTCGGGGACTCCCATGCGCTGAGAGAGGCGCTGGTACAGAACTTTGATCCGGCATACTACGGGGAGTTCAAGTTTGACGACGGCGTCAGCCGGGCGCTCAAGCTGGAAAGCCCGAGGCGCGGGGGATGTTCATCCAAGAAGCCGATCAGCGCCTACGCCGCCGGCGGGAAGGGCGTGATCGTATTGCAGCTTGCGGCAAATCTGGGCACGGGAAAACTCGAGGCGCTGCCCGCTGAAACCTCGGTGGTGGACGCGCTGATGTGCGCCTGTGCGGTGGCACCGTTCTTCAAGGCGCAGACGATCACGACTGGCGGCAAGTCCGCCACGTTCATCGACGGGATCAGCGTTTCAAATGATCCGATCGTCCCGGTGTTCGAGGAGGCATGCAAGGTGGTGACCAATCATCCGCAACCACGATGGGATTCGTTGCGCATCATTTCGGTGCCGCTGCTGCCGGTGAAAAAGGAGAAGCTGGACGCGCAGCACGAGCCATTCACCGGGCTGGTCGATGTCGCGCTGCGTGCGCGCGAGCTTGAGCGCTTCCAGGACATGTTACTGGACAAGTCCCTGATCGATCGTGTGAGCCGGGCGCTGAACGGCAGGCCCGCGACCATCTCCGATGAGACGTGCCAAAAGGAGACATTCCTGCCGACCAAGGTTCGCCTCGTGGCTCCCGATCGTCCGCATCAGCTCGGCCTGCGGCTGACCCAGGCATGCTCCGCGGTGCAGCGGCGTGAGTTGATCGACTCGGCCGTGGCGGACGGCTGCAGGGCCATGATCGAGCGTCTCGTCGCCGATGCCCTTCCGGATACGAGGACCATGGAGGAGAGATGCCTGGTCCTGGAGCCCGATGAGGAGCAGCCCGACGAATGGCCGCATCGCGATGAAGGCAATTCATCGAGATTGCGGGACGCGGTCGAGACGGTCCGACGATCCGGGCAGACCATCATCCGCCGTGACGGCGTGGAGTATGTCCCGTGCAGAAAGCTGATGGCAGCGTGGGGAGGCATGAAGGCACTTCCGGGGAGTTCTCCTCCGGACAAGCGCAGTCCTGACTCCGGCCCCGGAGTCTCTGAGGTGTGCCGTTGCTGCATCGCCTGCCACGCGAACACGGCGGCCGACGGAACGAAAGAGGAGGAACTGCGGCAGCATGTGCGCTTGCCGCGCGAGACGCCAGCCGCCATCCAGCCAGCCTTGCCACCAAAGGAGGTGAGGAAAGGCCCTGCGATCGTTTTCCTTTTCAGCGGCGGTGTCTTCCGCGGCGTATTTCAGGTGGGATTCGCAAACGCGGTGAGCGAGCTGGGCATCCAGCCGGATGTGATCGCCGGCGCCTCGGTCGGCGGCATCATCGGGGCGTTCACGGGCAGGGTCTTTCAGAAACCGGCGGGACTCGATCTCATCGAGAGGCAGCGCCAGACGCGGCGCTTTGCCGCAATTTTCCTGACCATCGACCGTTTCGTACTTACGGACCGCTTCGCCGATTTCATCCGCCATTTCTCGATTCACGCTGCGTCGGCGGACTTCTCGCCGCGTGACCTCGACAGGATCTTCCGCCGCTATGAGGCGGACTCTGCGTTCAGCTTTGGCCGGCGTGCCCGCCGGGTTTTCTCCGGGATGGAGCGGCTCTTTTACCTCAGTCCATTCGCGGTGATGGAGCTGGCCCAGACGCTGCGGGCGGGTCACTGGCAAGGCGCGGCAAAACTGATCAAGAAGCTCACCCAGGAAATGGCCGATCGTTATGGGGTGGGACTGGAATTGCTCGGACCGGAGCCGCTGCAACAACTCATCGACGGGTTCATTTTTGATGGCAAACCCGTCCCCGGAACCCGGCTCGACCACTTCGGCTTCCCGCTCATGGGCACGGCCACGAATCTCACGGACGGACAGCTCGATATTCTCCGGACTTCCAATCCCTCCGATCCGCGTTTCACGCAGAGTCTCCTGGCGGGCAGCGCATTTCCCGTCGTGTTCCGTCCGCGCTGGTCATGGGAAGTCTATCGCAATCCCGGGCAGGTGGCCCAATACGCGGACGGGGGAATCATGGACAATCTGCCCCTCGGCGCAGTCGTCGAATACCTGTGGGGGAAGGACGGCACCGCGACTTACGAACGGCGCCCGGAGGTTCCGCACCTCATTCTCACCGCCACACTCGAGCCAGAGAAGGCGGACTGGAGCCGGCGGAATGACCTGGACGGATTGGGCTGGAACGAGATCCGGGCGCGCGCCACGCAACTGCGCTACAACGGGAAGATCGACAAGTTTCAGCAGGGGCAGCGTGACATCCGGCGCATCATCAAGCAGCGCGCCGCCGAGGCAGACCCCGACGTCCTCTCGCACGATCTTCCGCTGAATCTGGACGTGCTGGCGGTGAAGCCCCGCTGGCTGTGCGGCACCTTTGCCTTCCATCCGATGCTGGGATTCAGCCGCAAGAAGCAGGCGGAGAGCATCGCACACGGCTGCGCCTCCACGATCTGCGCCGTCGCGGGCCACTTTCACCCCGGTAACAAGGCGCATGCCGTCGATGTCGATTCGCTCAGAAAATGGGCACTGGCGCGTGGAATCGCGCTGGACCAGCTACCAGATCGCGCAGACCCGGAAGGCGCCGGCGTGCTCGGATATGGCCCCGCCAGACTTACGGACGACGAGCAGGCACAAGGCTTCTGCTGGTTCCGACGCGAGGATCCAAAGACCGGGAGACGTCCCGTGTGCCCATTCCATCCGAAAAGCCCCGCTGCCCGCGAAGGCGAGGCGATCAGCCCGGAACTTCACAAGATCTATCTCGCCTGTGGACGCCGGACCACCCACCTGTCTCGCGACACATGATGCTACCTTGCCACCGGCGGAATACTGCGTTGCCGATGCGGCCTATCGATGCTGCACGACTGCGGGGTTGTCCGCCCAGAGAAGGGTGGCTCATTCAATGGCTCCAATTCATGCCGATCCTATCCCGTCTCCGCATCGCATTCCTCGTCCTCGCGCTCGCGACGGCGAGCTGCTCGCAATACTCCTCGGTGAAGGAGAAGCGGCTGACGTACAAAGCGGTCACTCCCGCTGGCGAGATGATCGTCCAGGCGCTGAAGCACCCGGCGCAACAACCCGAGGTGCAGATGGGCCGCTACATCGATGCGGCAGCGAGTGCCGGAGCGATGTTGGAGAAGCACCCGGACGATGCGCAGTCCATGTCGGATTACAATTTTGCCGTCAGCCGGCTCTTCGATGTCATCCAGGCATCGCGCAGAACGCCGTGGATCGCTCCCGTGGTCTGCCCGGGGGCGGGTGGCGAATGGAAGCTCTCGATGCTGACCGACGGCAAGCCCGAGCATGACCCTTCGCACTACCGGTTGCTGCCGGCCGATCGTTACGAATTTCAGGGCAGGCTGGTGAAGGAACGGATCGTCAAGAAAGGTCTCGGGGCTCCCATCGTCATCGCCAGCGTGGGCATTGATCTGACGAAGTATGATCCCTTCATCCAGGGCAAACAGGTTTACTACGGCGTCACCGAGGTCTTGCAGTTCAAGGGCAGAAATTGCGTCGCAATGTTTGTCGATCCGCTTTCCACCGAATCGGTCAGGTTTGGCGGGCGCGACTTTCCTGTGGCTGCGGATTTCACCGCGCCGATCGGGCTGGCCCTCGCGGAACTCAAGCCCCGCAAGAAGGAGATCCAGCGTTTCCTGAAGCCCGGGGATTTCGTTTCCACCACCCGGCTGGCGCGGCTGCAGCCATACGACCCGAGGAAGATTCCGCTCCTCGTCATTCATGGGCTCGGCGACTCGCAGGCCACATGGGCGCCGATGATCGGGGCACTCCGCGGCGATCGCGTCATCCGGCAGAACTACCAGATCTGGTTCTACAGCTATCCCACCGGCTATCCCTATCCGCTGATGGCTGCGCTGCTCCGTCAGAAAATGGATGCCATCGGTGCCTACTACCCGGGTCACAAGCCGATCGTCGTGGTCGGCCACAGCATGGGCGGGATGATCGCGCGGACACTGATGACGGACAGCGGCTTGCAGATCTGGAATTCCTTTTTCGATACGCCTCCGGAGAAGACACCGCTCTCCCCGATGGCGCGTGAGATTCTGACCAAGACGCTGATCTTCCAGCACCGCCGTGATGTGTCCCGCGTGGTTTTCGCCTCGGCTTCCCTGCGAGGTGCCAACATGGCGACCGGATTCCTGGGCCGCCTCGGCGGCGACATCATAGGGAGTCCTCCCGATCTTTCGGGCGTCGGAAAAGAACTCGCGATGTTCTCAAAGCCACGGGCCGACGGCGTGCAACTCAAGCGCACACCGAACAGCATCGATGCGCTCGCCCCGAACAACCGCTTCGTGACGACCATCAACAAGATCCCGCTCGTAAAGGGCATCCCGTTCAACTCGATCATCGCGGACCGCGGCAAGGGCGGCCATCGCGACCACACCAAGCCAGAAAGCACCGACGGCATCGTGCCGTACTGGAGCAGCCACCTGGATGGTGCTGAGAGCGAACTCATCGTCCCCAGCGGCCACTGGTCCATCCGGGATCCCCAGGCCATCGCCGAGGTCCGGAGAATCCTGTTCCGGCACTTGGGAAAGACGAGGGCAGCGTCCGGTGGCAGCCCGAAAAGCCGATAGCGTCCCTTCGCCGGCGCGCCTTTCCGCTGCGTGCTCCTGCGCCGGTGGCGCGGCTTGGATGTCTCATACCAATTGCCGTTTGAGACTGGCACAGGCGCTTCGTTTCGCCGTAGCGGCGCTTGTGAAAGCGCGGGCTGATCTTCAGACGGCGCTGGGCAAAGTGTGCCCGCGCTCTCACGAGACGCGGCTGCGAATGCCAGGCGCACTGTTCCACTCTCAATCGCGAATTGGTGTCAGACGATTTCTTCAGACTGAATGCGTGAATGCAGGAGGAGGCGGCGGGGTGCCGTAGCGTAGTTCTCCCGAGCTGCGCGACACGAGCCTTCACGCGCAGAGCCACCCGCACAGCTCGGGAGAGCTACGCTGCTTTCCAGTCTCGCGCCGCCATCGGGCAACACGACTGGACAAATCGTATCAGTTCAGCGGCGCAGGCGAGGCCAGGCCGAAAACTCGTACCGCCTGGTTCTTGCCCTTGAGTTCGCGTTCGCCCAGGTCGTTCAGGCTCGGAAGGGGATCCAGGACGCTGGCGAAATCGTGCGAGAGAACGATGTCCTGCTTGAGTTCCTTCATCACCGATTCGAGACGGAACGCGGTGTTCACGGCGTCGCCGATGATCGTGGCGTCACGCTGCGCGATCAGTCCGATATTGCCGCAGGTCACGGTGCCGAAATGGAGCGCGACGCCGACGCGGAAAGGTGTGGTCGTCCCGGGCCAGAAGCGCTGGCGGGTGGCCGCGAGCATCTGCTGGGCGACGGCGAGCGCGGCTGCACATTCGGTGCCTCGCCCGACGGCGCTCTGGGGCTCGGGCCAGTAGGCGAGGATCGCATCGCCGATGAACTTGTCGATGGTGCCACCGGAATGCGTGACGGCGTTGCCGGCTTCCGCGAACCATCCGCCGAGAGCGCGCGCGAGCATGTCGGGCGTCATGGTTTCGGCGACGGTGCTGAAGCCGCGGATGTCGCAGACGAGGATGGCGACCCGCTGGGTGGAGGACTCCTTGCCGGGGTTCGTGGTGGCGAGCGTGACGTCGGTGATGCCGTCCGAACGCGTGTCGGTATCGTCGATGGCCTCGAAATGGAGCTCGACCCCGGAGACGTGAATGACACAGCGCCGTTCGAGGGTGACAGGAGTGACGACGCGGAGTTCGCCGACGTAGGTGCCGTTGCGGCTGCCCAGATCCATGATCTGGTATTGGACGCCATTGAAGCACCGGATGAGGGAATGCTGCCGCGAGATGCGGGTGTTGTTCGCGAGGCAGATGGTGTTCTCCACCGTGCGCCCGATGGTGGCGGTGTTGCCGATCAGAACCTCCTGCGGCGGAGCACCGTGCTCGGTGATGATGCGAATCCTGGCTGGCATGGATGGACAACTAGCCGGTGTCAGACTTCGCGCCAAGAGACAAAGATGCTTCAGTGAAGGATACCGGGCTTGATTCAATGTGAGCCCAAAGGCTGGCAGCCGGCCAAAGCCGAGCGGCGTGTGAGTGCCGCGAGGCTTTGGACTGCGGGGGCTCGACTCCGCTTTGGCTTTGCGGAGGAGCGATGGGCGAAATCGGGGAATACACCGCGCGGACGAAAGTCGCTGCGTTGCCTTGCGGGGCAACGGTGACTTTGCGCGGCGGCCCCGCGGCGAGGAAAAAGCGGCGTCAAGCCGCGCGCAGTCCAAAGGCTGGCGCCACGCCCGGCGCCACCATCTTGCTCATCGACTGATCTCACTTTCAATCACACTCAGGGATACCGGACCGGACAGTGGGTGGTTGCGCTTTTCGAAGGGTTCGGATTCATTCCGCGGCACCGCATGGCTGAGCCTGAAAAATTTCAGCATTTCGAAGTCCTGAAAAACACAGATGGCTCGCTGTTTGAACTGGGACGCGGGGCGATGGGCGTGACCTATAAGGCGTTCGATACCAATCTAAGGGTGCATGTAGCGCTGAAAGTGATCAGCGACGCGTATGTGGAAAGCGAGGCAGCCCGGCAGCGGTTCCTGCGCGAAGCCCGGGCGGCGGCGGCGCTGCGGCATCCCAATGTCGCGTCTGTATTCCATCTCGGGTGCGAGCCGGACTGCTTTTTCTACGCGATGGAATTTGTGGACGGGGAGACGGTGGACGCGCGACTCCGGCGCGATGGACCGCTCCCGCTGGCACACGCGCTGGAGGTCGCACTCCAGGTGACCAAGGCGCTGATCGCGGCTGAGCGTCAGGGTCTCGTTCACCGGGATCTGAAGCCGTCGAACATCATGCTCAGGAAGGATGACGATGGCGAAATCGCGGTGAAGGTGATCGATTTCGGCCTGGCCAAGGCGGTGAGGAATGACGGCGCGGAAGTCTCGATGCTGACGCACGGAGGATTCGTCGGGACACCGCATTTTGCCAGTCCCGAGCAACTCGAGGAGCGCGATGTGGACGTCCGCTCGGACATCTACTCCCTCGGCGTCACGCTCTGGTCCATGCTGCTCGGGAAGACGCCCTATTCGGGTTCGCTGGCGCAGGTGATGAGCCAGCACCTCTACAAGCCGGTGCCGACCGAGCAACTTGCGGGGTTTCCGGCGGAGGTGGTGGCGTTGTTGAATCGAATGCTGGCAAAGGATCCCGCCATGCGACCGCAGACCGCCGCGGATCTCCGTCGCGAGATCGAGGCCGTGATGCGTGGCCAGCCGGCCGGGCCGGGAACAATCCCAGGCGGTGCCGGTGCTAACATGGACCCGATGGCGACGGTCGGAGATGCTCCCGCGGCCACGATCGGTGACGCGCCAGCATCCACCGGGGGAATCGGGGTTTCGCGGATGACGGACGCGAGCAGGTCGCCTTCGACCCCGATTCCGCCGGCCGGCCCCATTGCAGGGCAGGACGCGCCGCCGTGGATGCAGCCGAAGGTTGCATCGAAGTCGCGATCCTTGGTTCCAATCTTGATCGCCGTGTTGATGCTCGTTGGGGCAGGCGTCGGCGCATGGCTGATTTACGGTGATCGGATTGTCCAGGACCGGACCGTGCGCCCGACTCCCACACCCACACCGCCTCCCGCAGCCACGCCTGTCCCGACACCGATGCCGGTCGTCGTGAAGGCAACGCCCGCGCCCACGCCCACGCCCGCGCCCACGCCCGCGCCCACTCCGGTGCCGACTCCCGATCCGGAGGTCATCTACGCGGCGCGCCTGAAGGAAGCCAATGCCTTCGCAAGTGACACCAAGTGGCCCGAGGCGATGGCGGCATTTGTCGCGCTCGCCAAGACCCACCCGAAGAAAGCGGAACCCAAGCAGAGACTCGATGCCCTGTGCGGACGCCTCATTCGCGACGAATCGCCACTGACCCCGGAAGCGATGGAACCGGCGGTATTTGCCAGCATCCGCGTATCGCTCGAGGAGGCAGCACGATTGGAGGTGCTCTCAGCGATGGTGCTCCTGGCGCAGAACATCCGGCAGTCGGACAAGACGCGGGCGATCACACTTTTTGAAGCCGCGGCTGCGGCCGGGAATGTTCCGGCCATGCGCCAGGGCGGACTGCTCCTGTCGATGCGGAATCAGGAGGAGGACATGCTGCGGGCCGTCGAACTTTTCGAGCAGGGAGCGGCGCAAGGCGACGCGGCAGCCGGCTACATGGCGGGCGAGAGTCACCTGCTCGGCAAAGGCGTGCCGGTTGACGTGGAGAAGGGCCTCACCTATCTCGAAAAAGCCGCCGCGATGGATGAACCGCACGCGCTCGACCGGTTGGGCGACCACTTTTACAAACAGAAGAATTATCCCAGGGCGCTGGCGGCTTTTGAAAAGGCGAGCCGCCTCGAATGGGGGCCGGCGCTGGCAAATCTCGGCGTGCTCTACGTCAATGGCGCCGGCGTTCCCAAGGATGCGGTGAAAGGCGCCGACCTCTTCAAGCAGGGCGCGGAAAAAGGCGACAGGGTGGCGATGTTCTACTACGCGCAGTGCGCCGAGGGAGGAGTCGGTGTGCCCGCCAGTCGGCCCGAAGCGCTGAAATGGTATCGCAGCGCCGGCGCGCTCGGCGAGCCGCGGGCGATGGAGTGGCTGAAGAAATTCGGGCCTTAGCAGCCTGTTGAAATAGCCTCACGCGAAGGTCGCGAAGATCGCAACGGGAAACTCCTTCAGAGGAACTTTGCGCCCTTCGCGTCCTTTGCGTGAGGCCTGTCCGGGTTTTTCAACAGGCTGTTAGCGACGCGATTCAATGTGAGTCCAAAGGCCGGTTGCCGGCCAAACCTGAGCGGCGCGTGAGTGCCGCGAGGCTTTGGACTGCGGAGGCTCGACTCCGCTTTGGCTTTGCGGAGGAGCGCCGGGCAAAATCGCGGAACGCGCCGCGCGCACGCAAGGCGCTGCGTTGCTTTCCGGGGCAACAGTGACTTTGCGCGTCAACCCCGAGGCGAGGAAAAAGCGGCGTCAAGCGCGCGCAGTCCAAAGGCTGGCGCCACGCCCGGTGCCACCATTTTGTTCATCCACTGGACCCACTTTCAATCACACCCTGGCCTTAGTCCGGGCCGAGTTCAGGCCGAGTTCAGGCTTGTCAGCCGTCCGATGCGGGGCTACAAACGGCGAACCTTCAAACACTGAAAACCATGAACACGAAAACCATCAAATCCTCCTGCTGTGCGGTCACCGCATCGTTGTTATTCAGCGGCTGTTCGAGCCTGTCGCCAGAAGGCAACGCGGCCGTCGCCGGAGTCATCGGCGGAGTCGGCGCTGGCGCGCTCGCACGCGGGCTCGGTGCCAGCTCGGGAGAATCCGCCGCCATCGGACTTGCGACCGGGGCCGTCGTCGCGGCCACCGTTTACATCATTGCGAAACACCAGGCCACCGAGCGCCAGCGTCGCGTGGCCGAGCAGAATGCACGGATTGCCGCGGCCCGGATCGAGTCGCAACGCAGGCGGGCAGTGGCCGGCAAGTCCCCTGCAAAAAGGAAATCCCGCTACATCGCGGTGGACACGGTGAAGAGCGAAAAGAGCACCGGCGCGAAGTCCGTCATGATCTTCGACACGCAGTCGCAGGAGATCGTCGGCAATAATGTTTACGATGTGAAAGCCCCGCCGCCGAAGGGCAGCGTGGCGAAGTTTTCGACCTACTCGGCGGAATACGTGGGCTCGGGTGGGTAGGATATCCTGCAAGACCGAGGTGCCGCGGTTGCGTGCGCTGCACATCTCAAGGATTCGCATCAGCCAGAGGTGTTGCTTTTCGGCATCCCACGTCGCATCGCCGCAGGCGGCAGTTCGCCGGGGTAAGCCCGACTGGCGGGCGCTGCAGTGAACCCGTTCGCCGCTCTCCGCTGCCATCCACACGCATGGCGGAGCGGATGTAAGCGCAAACAGTCCGGCGTTCCTTCGTTTCGTGCTCTTACTTCACCTCCTGCTCTGCTGAACCGCCGGCGAGAAGCCACGATTGACAAATGGCCCGTTCCACGGGCCGCTCATCCCTTCCATGCAACGATTCACCTGTGAGTGCGGTAACGTGCTTTTCTTCGGCAGTTCGCGCTGTCTGAAGTGCAGCAGCGAGATCGGCTACGATCCGCGAGGCGCAACAATGCTGCGGTTGCGGACGAATGGCAGAATGAAGCGCTGTGACAACGGCGTGCGACACGGCGTGTGCAACTGGGTGCTCCCGGCAGATTCCCGTGAAAGTCTCTGCGCCGCATGCCGGATGAACCGCACAATTCCGGACCTCAGTTCCGCGCGCAACCGGGTGTTGTGGGGCCGCATCGAGATGGCGAAGCGTCGCCTCATCTACACGCTGCTGCGCCTCGGAATCATGCTGCCGTCGAAAGCGGACAATCCACAGACGGGTCTCGCCTTCGACATCGTGAGCACGGTGTCCAATCCCGCAGTGACCACCGGCCATCTGAACGGCGTGATCACGGTGAACCTGGAGGAAGCCGATGACACCTATCGCCAGATCAACCGCCAGCAACTGGGCGAGAGCAGCCGCACATTGCTCGGTCATTACCGGCACGAAAGTGCGCACTATTTCTGGCAGCGCTGTCTTTCCGATCTCCGCTGGGACGATCCACTGCGGATCGCATTTCGCGAACGTTTCGGTGATGAATGGCTCGCCTACGGCAATGCGCTCAGCGCGCACTACCAGCGCGGTGCGCCATCAGGATGGGAGCAGAATTTCATCACCGCATATGCATCATCCCATCCATGGGAGGACTGGGCGGAGACCTGGGCGCATTACCTGCACATCGTGGACGGTCTGGAGACTTGCGAGAGTCTGGGTATCCGCGCGGAGGCGATCGCCCTGCCACTCGTGACGCTGCCTGTGGAAGCCGGATTCCTGCCGACGATCCTCCCCTCGACTGTCGCCGCCGAGGGCGAGTTTCTCACGTGGCTGCAACACTGGATGTGCCTGTCCATCGCGCTCAACGAGATCTCCAACAGCCTCGGGGAAGCGTCGCTTTATCCTTTCGCAATCTCCGTGCGGGTCGCGCAAAAATTGCGCCTGGCGCATCATTTCGCAACGGTCTGGCGGCAGCGGAGCGGCAGATAGCAATCGCGCGTCATCCGTCTCGCTGCCGAAGCGTACATCGCGCATCGGGAATCTGCCCGACGACGGCGTTTGTCGTTTCGGGACACGAGAACACCCCTCCCGCCCGTCGCGCAAAGCGCGCGCAGGCAGCCCTGCAGGAGACCCGGCCCCGAAAGCAAACCCCAAAGAGATCCCACGTACCAGCGACGCGCGTCGGACGCTCCACCGCGGGCCTGTCCAACCAGTGTTACCTTTGAGGTCATGGCGGGGAACGCCTCCCTCCAACCCACGCCCACCCCGCCATGACTCAAAGCTAACTTGGGTGTTAGGCGTTGCGGTCATTTGGGTATCAGCGAGAAATCTGGGGGTTCGGTTGCATGAGCTGGCCACGGTGAAAAGGAACTGTGAATCCACCCGGAGTAGAGCATGGTGAGGGTGAAGGACACCACTGGAGCAAGCACGGTAATGCGGATGCGTCTGGAGGTGGTGGCAGACCTAGCTACGAACACGCCCGCTGCGACGGTGACTGCCACGCCCTGAAAAATCTCGAATACGCGCGAGCCGGCAGAGCAAAAGTGAATGATGCAAATAGGTGACGTGAAAAAGGCGAGAACAGATGCGAGCAATGGCAACAGCCAAGACGATGCCCGCGGCCCGTGGACTTCGGTTGCTGCGACTCTCGAGCTATCAGTCATGAAGTGTCGTTGATGGGATGACGCGAGCAACGCCTAGACTTTATGGCTGCCGACTCTGGGAGGGCAGCATTTTCTGAAAAAGAGAGTGGTGTGCGTGAAGGAGAGGCGGTAGCGCGGATTGCGCGGCAGAACCGCGCAGAGCCGCACTGGTGGGAGCACCGCCGTGGCGGTGTCACCAGTGAGCAAACCAAAACACAACAAACACACCATGAAGAAAAACCTATTGTTCATCGGACTCGATGTCCATGCGAAAACCATCACCATTGCGGTCGCCCCTGGGGAGGGGGGCGACGGCGGAACAAGGGACCGGAACAAGGGGCGGACTGATTATTTCTTCTGTGTTGGAAACGGTGAAGGGCGCGGGAGAAAATGTGGTGCCGACGACCCGTCGGCGTGGCGGGACGGGCGGAGGTGGCTGGATGGCCCGGTGCGGCTCCCGCACCACGCGAGGGTCCACGCCTCTGCCGCCAGACGATACCCCGCACCTGGCGGTGGACGAGCCCCGGACCATCCCGCCGCCTTCGCCCATCCTGCCATGCCGACG
>Ga0105048_10011180_pt1 | contig 14175 bp, 9 predicted proteins | sample MAT05_FD_78382 | JGI IMG/M metagenome (GOLD analysis project Ga0105048, IMG submission 78382) | Freshwater microbial communities from Lake Fryxell liftoff mats and glacier meltwater in Antarctica - MAT-05 | ecosystem: Environmental > Aquatic > Freshwater > Ice > Liftoff microbial mat | place...
GATCGAAGTGGACGACGATGTCGGCGGCGGTCAGGTTCAGCCCGTAGCCGCCGGCCTTCAGACTGATCAGGAAAACCGGAGGGCCGTCGGGTTGCTGGAACTTATCCACAAGTTGTTGACGGTTCCGGGATTGTCCATCGAGCCTCAAACTATCCCACCCTCGCTCAGCAATACATTTCTCGATTTCCCGTAATTGCATCTGAAACTGACTGAAAATCAACATTCTGTGATTTCCACTGATCGCTTCTTCGATCAATTCCAACAAGCGTTGGAGCTTCGCCGATCTCTTAGGGATCAACAGTTGATTGAAACGTTCATTCCCAAGAAGCGCGAGGTCACAACAAGTCTGTCTTAAGCGCAGGAGTGCGGTGAGCATTTGCATGCGGGCGGCACCTTTGTTCCCGGAATCCGCAATGGCATCGACGCGCTTTTGGCCCTCGATGAGGAATTGTTTATAGACCGCTTGTTGGTCGGGCGAGAGATCGCAGAATTCATCAATGAAGAGTTTGGAAGGTAGCTCGGGAGCGACCTGCTCTTTGGTTCTGCGCAAGAGGAAAGGTGAGGTCTTGAGCCGCAGCCGCTCGATAACCCCGGCTGAGGTTTCGGGACTGGCGAGGGGGAGTTCGTAACGCTCTTTGAAATCTTCCCGCCCGCCGAGCCAACCGGGCTGGATGAAACGGAAAATCGACCACAAATCCCGCACACCATTTTCAATGGGGGTGCCGGTGAGGGCGATCCGACGGGAAGCTTTCAGTTTTGCGAGGGCCTTGGCGTGATCGGTGTCTGGATTCCGCATCAAGCTTGCCTCATCCACGACGACGGCGCGGTAGTTTTGTTTTAAATGCCAGGCGAGGTCCCGGGCGAGTGTGCCGTAGCTGGTGAGAATCACATCGCCGGGGCGGACTCGCTCGCGTTCCGCATCCCGGCTGCTGCCATGGAGAATCCTGACCTTCCGAGCCGGAGCGAAGCGCCCGAACTCCGCTTGCCAGTTCCCCAGCAAAGAGGCGGTGGCCACCACCAAAACAACTTTCGAGTCCCCAAGATCGATGGTAAACAAACGTTCGATTAAAGCAATTGTTTGGACGGTTTTCCCTAGGCCCATATCGTCGGCAAGCAAAGCACCGCCGTAGCGCTGGACGCGATCAAACATCCAGCGTGATCCGTGAGCTTGATAGGGGCGGAGTTCTGCGACGAGAGTGGCAGGCTTTTCAAATACGACTAAATTATCTAACTCGTTGGCTTTATTTGGGTTTGATATTTTATCACGGATTTCTCTTATAAGCTCTCCCGAAAGGGCGGAGGCGATGAAATGGCCATTTTCCTGGCGCAGATCGAGGTCCGAAAAGAGCGGATCGATGACGTTTGCGAGATCATCTGAAATGATGAGATGCTTGCCGTTTGCCGCTTGGGTAGAGGCTTTCCCGGAGCGTAGTAGGCGGCGAATTTCGGCAACGGGGATCGACACCCCATCATTTGTTTGAAACGTAAGATCGAAACTTAACCAATCCGTGCCAGAGCCAAGAATCTCGATTTTAGGAGAAACTACGGTGACCTGTTTTTGGACGTGGCCGAAGCGCTCGCCCTCGGTGACTGACCATAGTTGGCGGAGTGCGGGTAGGTTGCGAGTGAGGAAATTCAGGATATCGGGCTCGCCTTTGAGCACCCAGCGGCCGCTGGAATAATCCTGCGGCTGGAAGCCTGATTTGGAAAGTTTGGCGACGGCGGCCTCCTCGCTGGCGAGATCCCGCACTTCGCAGTGACTGCCGACGAGGCGGGGCAGTCCATCGACTTTCCCGAGGCCGAGCGGCACCGGGGGCGAGGCACCATAGCGGACCAGCAATTGCGCATCGAGGTGCTGGAGCGAGCCTTCCAGATTGAGTTCGATAGAGGCGTTGGCGGGCACGAAATGGAGGGTTTCCAGCCAACCGTCTTTCGGGAAAGTCACCCACTCCTGCCAGGATTCGAGTTGGCTGAAGAAGCGGCTGGCGGGGATTTCTATCGATTTTCCGCTGGAAAGGAGGGCGAGCGAGGGCAGGAGTTCGGGCGAGGTTTGCCCTTGGCCGATGCGGCTGATGGATTCCGGGGAAATCCGCCAGAAGGAACTGGCAATTTCCAGCCATGGGCCGGAGTCCGAGTCTGGCGTGAGGTGGATTTGGTCCCCCACCTTCTCGGCATGGGCGAGGCGCAGGCGCTCACCCGAGCGAATCTGGATGCAGAGGCGCTCTTTGCCGGCGGCGAGGCGGGGATGATCTGCGATGGATTCGAGGAAAGTCGGGATCCGCAGGCCATCCAGGTTCAGGCTGAGAATGGAGTTTTGCGCGACCTTTTCCTTGGTGAGCCAGGCGGAAAGGCGCTCGTCTGCGGGGGAAATTTCCTCCCCGGAAACAAGGGCGAGCGTGGCGGCGAATTTGCTGCGGGTGAGAGCCTCCCGCCAATTAAGAGGGAGAAGGATTTGCCATGCGGCGGCTTGGGGGTCGGGCGCGGCGGGAGCCGGGCGGGAGGCGGATGTGGAGGAAACGGCTTTGGGCGCAAGCGCTGCGAGGCCCGTGGCGACTGCGTGGCAACAGACCGAGCCGCTGCGTTGGTTATCCGGGCAGGGGCAGCGGGTGTCGAGATTCGAGGCGGATTTCATCACCACGGAGACTTTGAGAACCCGGCTGCCCGACCGCACGCTGCCTTGCCAACCCGTTTCCGTGGCCTTCGCCTCGCTCACCAGGCGGGTTTCAAAGAGAGATTTTCCTTCTTTGAATGCCTGCCAGGTGGCGGCGTTGCGCAAAATCGTTTCGGTCAAACCTGTCATCGCCCGCAAGTGTCAACAAGACAGGCGGCGGGTGCAAACCGGAACCGCTTGGTTCTGCGCGAAAGGCTGGAGAACTCGTGACAGCGGGTGCCGGCGGATTTCTTGAAAAATCCTCCCAAATTGCTTGGCCGTCGCGCACGGGGCAGCCATCGTTCCGGCATGAAAGCGCGGATGATTTTCCTGATGATGGGTGGTGGTATGATGGCTTTGGGACAACCCGCCGCGCCGCCCGCCGCAGAGAAACCCATCAAGACCAAGATTGTTCTACCCGCCGATGGAAATACGGCACCCAAAGTGGAAATCGTGCCACTGCCGGATGAGGAAGAGCCATTGATGGACCCGAAAAAACCTGTGCCTCCGCCTGCAATACCCGTCCCCCAGCCTGCCGAGCCAACCGCTTTTTCCAACGATGCCTCCGCAGTGGAGGATGCGATTCCAGGTCCGGTAAAAGCACTGGGAGAACCTTCGATGATGAGCTTTCCCGGAGGGATCGTCATGGCGGTGACGGCCAGCGGTGAAAAGGCGCAAGCCCATGTGCTGCAAGGGCTTAACCACCTTCATGGCGGCTGGGAATTCGAGGCGAGCCGGCATTTCGCGGCGGCCATGCGTGAAGACCCGGAATGCCTGCTGGCCCACTGGGGGATGATCATGACAGCGCTGGCTCCCACGCCTGAGACTGGACCGGCACGCGATGTGGCGGAGGAGCGCCTGTTGGATCTGGTGGATCAAGGAAAAGGCACGGAGTTGGAAAGAGGCTATGCCTACGCCCTCATCAAGTATTTGCAAGAAGGCCCGGCAGGGGCTGCCAGGGCCTTCAGGCAAGTAGCGGGTAAATTTCCCAATGAGATGATGGCCGCCATCTTTGCCGCCTTGTTTGACCGCACCGGATACGATGAGTTCGGCACCGTCACGCCTGCCCAGCAGGTCGCTGAAAACACTTTGATGGGACTCATCAAAAAATACCCGCAAAGCCCGGTCGCCATTCATGCCTTGCTGACGATCCGCGCCGAGGCACCGGATCTCACAGACTCATTGCCGCTGGCTCAAAAACTCTGCCAGATGGTGCCAGACTACCCGCCCTATTTCCACTTGTTAGGCCATTACGAATGGCGCTGCGGCGAACATGGCAAGGCTGCCGCCGCATTTGGCAAAGCCGCTTCATTTTACCGAACTTGGATGAAGGGAAACCAAGCGACCCTTGCGGATTGCCCGGAGTGGGTGAAAGCGGAGTGCTACCGGACCATCTGCATGGCCTCCAAGGGTGATTTCGACAACGCCTATGCCACCGCCCGGCAACTTGCCGCCACTCCCCTGCCCGCTGGACGTCCGGCCTCGCCTGGGGCAAGATTTCTGCTGTGGGATGCCAAAACGCTGCCTGCCCGCTTGCTGCTCCATCGCGGATTGCGCGGAAATGCCGGAGAGGCCCTCGCCTCAATGGCAAAACCTGAGGAAATCAAAAAATACCACTCTTCTTCGTTGGCCTACTGGTGGATCGATGGCTTGCGCTTGGCCTTGGAAGGCCGGCGTTTGATCGATACGGGAGATCTAGCAAAAGCCAAGGATGTTGCGGCGGCCATGTCCCATCATGGGGAAGCCATGGCAAAAGCCCAGGGTGCCGCCAGCATGAGCGGCGAGCGCTCCGAGTGGGTGCGTTCTTTCCGGGCCTTGGAAGTGCTCGCAAGTGATGTCCGCGGGCGCATCGCGCTGGCTGGCGCCAAGACCGAGATTGGCTCTGCCTACAATTGGTTCAGCTCGGCCGCCGATCGCCAACGGCCTTCACCCGCGCTCTATCCGCCCCTGATTCTCACGCCCATGCCGGTGCGGGTGGGAGATTACTTTATCGCGGTGAACCGCCCGGCAGATGCCATCGAGGCGTATCAACGGGCAATCGCCCTTTTCCCCAATGACATGGAAACTCTCGTTGCTCTCAAAAACGCCTACCAGCTGGGTAAACTGGACGATCAAGCAGAGGCTACCGAGCTGCGCATTCAACAATTGCAGGCTCAGTGACGGAATTTCCGCAAAAAAAGAGCCGCTAGGGAGTCCCTTCCCTAGCGGCTTAAAATGTCTTTCTCACCCACACCCGTGGAGTCGTCAGACACTGTGCTGTTACACCCTTACATGAAAGCGCAATTGCTTGCGGCTTACAATGGGTTCAGACAGTCAATGGTTCAAGACGTTCAAACATTTCTGAACAATTTCTCAACTTTCTGATTTCCGCACTTGGCACTTGGAAAACGCCCGCCATTTCAAGAGCCTGCGGCATGTCGCAAAGCCACATTGATGTCCGCTACGTCGCAAATCTTGCCCGCTTGGAGCTCTCCGATGCGGAGGTCGCCGAGTTTCAGCCCCAGCTTGAGGCCATTCTTGGTTATGTGGAAACACTCTAGAAGCTGGATGTTTCCGGCATTGATGCCACGGCGCACTCGGTCCCGGTGTTTGGCAGGATGAGGGATGATACGCCGCATGAAAGCCTGACGGTGGAGGCCGTTTTACAAAACGCACCCGACCAAGCCCAAGGCCAGATCCGCGTTCCCAAAGTGGTGGCAGATGCCTGAATTCCATCGCAAAATTTCAATTTTCACGTTCCCATTTCATGACCCTTAGCCAACTTCGCCAGCAGCTCACCGCCGGAGAAATCACAGCAACCGCCCTGCTTGAGAAACTTGCCGGACAAATCGCCGCCCGCGATGGCCAGACAGGTGCCTATTTATCCTACGATCTTGAAAAGGCTTTGGCGGAAGCGGCCAGCGCGGACCTTGCCTTGCCCCTTGGTGGGATTCCCATCGCGATCAAGGACAACATGAACGTGCTCGGGCAGCCTTGCACCTGTGGGTCGAAGTTTCTCGAAAACTACATCGCCCCCTACGATGCCACCGTCATTCGCAAATTGCGGGCGGCGGGTGCGATTCCCTTTGGGCGTGCGAATCAGGACGAATTCGCGATGGGCTCATCGACTGAAAATTCCGCCCTCGGCAGCACCCGGAATCCGCACGATCCCTCACGCGTGGCAGGCGGCTCATCCGGTGGGTCTGCAGCGGCCGTGGCCGATGGCACCGCGATTGCAGCGCTCGGCTCCGACACCGGTGGCTCGATCCGGCAACCGGCCTCACACTGCGGAGTGGTGGGGCTGAAACCCTCCTACGGCCGGGTTTCCCGCTATGGATTGGTAGCCTTTGCCTCGTCTCTCGATCAGATCGGCCCGCTTACGCAGACGGTGGAAGACGCGGCGAGGATTCTCCAAGCCATCGCCGGATTCGATCCCGCCGATTCCACCAGCCTGGACGTGCCGGTGCCAGATTACCTCGCAAGCCTGCATGACGGAGTGAAAGGCCTCAAACTCGGAATTCCGAAAGAATACTTCGGTGATGGAATGGATCCAAGCGTGCGGAAAAATGTTGAGGCTGCCGTGCAGGCGCTTGCGGCGCAAGGAGCGGAAATTGTCGAGATTTCCTTACCTCATACTGAATACGCCGTGGCTACTTACTATGTGATCGCACCGGCGGAAGCCTCATCGAATTTGTCCCGCTTTGATGGCGTGCGCTATGGCCACCGAGCGGCAAATCCAGCGGATATTCTCGATCTCTATAAAAAGTCCCGCGAACAGGGATTCGGCCCTGAAGTGAAACGGCGCATCATTCTAGGAACCTATGTTTTGTCTTCGGGTTACCACGATGCCTACTACAGCCGGGCGCAAAAAGTCCGCACCTTGATCCGCCATGATTTCGAAGCCGCCTTCCAAAAAGTAGATGCCATCCTCTCCCCCGTGGCACCCGGCCCCGCGCGGAAAATCGGAGCGCAAGGGGCGGATCCGCTTCAGGAATACCTCTCTGATATCTTCACCATCGCAGCGAACCTTGCGGGCATCCCCGGCATTTCCGTGCCATGCGGCACCGTGCCATCCGGCGAGGGGACCAACCTTCCAGTAGGTCTCCAGATCCTCGGGCCACACCTGGGTGAGGAGAAGTTGTTACAAATCGCCCAAGCCGCCTCCTTTGCCGGTTGAAACTGAAAAGAAAGTTTTCAACCATAATTCGGGCAAAACGCGCCAATCTTGTTGAAAGACGAGTCAAATTTCAAGCCCTCCATTTTTGCGATCTCCGCGTCCTCCTGTTTGGAAGCTTCTTTTAAACAAGCCGGAGTTCTGTTTTGCGCATGGGCGGAATTCGGTATGTTTCCAGTGAGGGTGGTTGCGCACCCAACACCTGGTGCTTTCCATACGCCTTCGTTTCGCCCCTTTAAGTTTCCTCACGCCATCGCGGTGGCGTAGCGTTCCGAGATGACAGGCCAGTTTGCGACGTTCCACCAGGCGGTGATGTAGTCGGGGCGGCGGTTTTGATAGTGGAGGTAATAGGCGTGCTCCCAGACATCCAGGCCGAGGACGGGGGTGCCGAGATCGCTATCCGGGACAAGGCCTTTCATGGCGGGGTTGTCCTGGTTTGCGGTGCTGGTGATTTTGAGTTTTCCATCCTGCACGATGAGCCATGCCCAGCCGGAGCCAAAGCGCTTGGTGGCGGCCTCTGCGAAGGCTTTTTTAAAATCATCCATCGAGCCGAAGGATTGATTGATGGCGGCGGCGAGCAGGGAAGACGGCTCGCCGGATTGGGCGGCTGGGGTGAGGGTTTTCCAGAAAAAATCGTGATTCCAATGACCACCGCCGTTGTTGCGGAGGGTGCTGCGGAGGGCTTCATCGGGCACGGCAGGCAGCTCGGCAAGAAGAGTGGCGAGGGGCTTTTGCGCAAGGGCAGGAGAGGTTTGCAGGGCAGTGTTGAGGTTCTTGATGTAGCCCGCGTGGTGCTTGCCATGGTGGATTTCCATGGTTTTCGCATCAATATGAGGCTCCAGCGCGGCGAATGGGTAAGGCAGATCCGCAAGGGTGGCGGGCGTGGCCTCGGCTGCGGCGGCCTTGCCCGTGAGAGCGGTGGCAGTGGCGGCGAGGGCGCTGATTTTGATAAAGTTACGACGAGCGATGGAGTTGATAGGATTCATGAGGAGAAGGATCTAAGCGAATTTTCAGAAAAATCAAACGAGTTGCGCAGTGACGCTCTCGCGAGCCAAGGCAGCAGCGCCGATGATGCCCGCTTCGTGGCCGAATGCGGCAGGGAGAATCGCAAGTTCATCGACGAAGGGCCCCGAGAGCTGGGCAAACAGATGCTCTTTGAGAGGGCGAAACAACAGTTCACCCGCGCGGGCGACTCCGCCGCCGATGACGATGGCTTGGGGATTGAGCAGCCAGCAGCAATTCATCAATGAGGTGGCGAGCATTCTCCCGATTTCATCCCAGATTGCACTCGCGATGACATCCCCTTGATGGGCAGCGGTGGTAAGCGCGGCAGGGCTGCAATTTTCAGAAAATTTCTGGACGCCCGCCGCAGCGTAAGCCTCAAGGGCGCGGCTGGTGATCTCGCGGTTTCCAATATATTCCTCGAGCGCTCCCAGATTACCATAGTGGCCGGTGCGACCTTGGTAATCGATGGAAGTTTGGCCGATTTCACCCGCCCCATGCCGCATGCCGCGAACCATTTGGCCATTGACGATGACGCCGCCTCCCACGCCCGTTCCGAGTGAGACGAAGATGACGTGTTGGAACCCCCTGCCCGCTCCAAGATGCCACTCGGCGATGGCCATGCAATTGGCATCATTGTCCACCATCACGGGGAGGTTCAGCTTGGATTCCAGGATGCTCTTCAGGGGCACCGTATTCCAATCCGGCACATTGGTGAGGCCATAGACGAGGCCTTTCTCAAAATTGACAAAGCCCGGCATGCCGACACCTACGGAAGTGACCGTCGGGTGCCTACCTCGCAAGTCCTCCACAGTGCGGACCATCGCATCGATCAGCTCGTGGCGGGTGGTGAACTCCTGCGTTGCGATGGGCGGCGCTTGATCGATGATATGGCTTTGGTAAACGACTGCAATTTTCACGGTCGTTCCGCCGAAATCGATTCCAATGGAGAGGGCACTGTCAGGCATTGGGGAATTCGTAGCGAAACAATCGGGAATGGCACGAGTTTTTTCGGCGCAATTTGAAAAATCAAGGGATCAGGCGAAGACCCGGGCGGCCACTTGGCGCAGGCCATCAAGGGTGATGTCTGGATCCACGCAATCGATTTGCTGGATCCCTCTGGCAATGAGCGCGGCATCCCCACCCGTGGCAATGATGGCGGGTTGGCCGGGGAGTTCGCTGGAAATTTGCTGGAGGATCTCTTTGACGAGGCCGCGGTAGCCAATCACAGCCCCCACTTGCATGGCATGTTCGGTGGATTTCCCGATGGCGGAAGGCGGCTCGATCAGTTCGATTTCCGGCAGCAGGGCGGTTTTACGGGAAAGATAGCCGGACATGGCACCGAGGCCGGGCGCGATCACCCCTCCGCAGTAGGCGGGTGCTGCGGAAATGACATCGAAGGTCACTGCCGTGCCGAAATCGATGATGATCGCAGGCACCCGGTGACGACTGAGAACACCTGCGGCATTCGCGAGGCGATCCGCCCCGATCTGGGCGGGATTCGGGTAATCGATCCCCATGCCGAGCGGGCTCTGGTGGTCGAGAAAATGAATCGGTTGATGGCGTTCCTTAAACCAAGTGGCGAGAACCGAAGCCTTCTTGGGGACTACGGAACAAATCGCCACTGCGGAGTACTGCAGATCCCTCAGTAGATATTCCAAGGACCCCGCAGAGATCTCGGGTGTGGGGATGACGCCTCGCCAATCCAGGAGTTTCCCGGAATTGCCGAGGGCGAACTTGGTGCGGGTGTTCGAGTTGTCGATGAGGAGCCAAGGCATGGGCTACCAGCGGTTAGAGGTGTGGTATTTCGATTTGGTGGGGATGCCGGACCGGGTCTTGAGGCGGAGTTTCCCGCCATTGAGATGGAGATCGAGCGGGCCCTCGATGTCTTTGGAATCGAGCCAGAACTTGAGCCAGATTTCGCGGGTTTCCTTGCCATCAGGGCTGGCAAAAGTGGTGTCCGCCGGCTCCAGCTTGCGCCCCTGCGAGGTCATCAGGAAGACGGGTTTTGAAAGATCGTGAGAGGCTCCTGAATTGACCTTTAAAAAGGGTTCTACCCAAAAGTAGGAGTGATCAAGGGTGAGGTTCACACCTTGAATTTCGCAAAGCGCGGCGGGATCCGAGGACCATTCGTAGGGACGAAACCACGCCCACAAGGCAAATGCGGTGGAAAGGATCAACGCCATCCAGAGGAAGGGCTTGAAGGCGGAAAATTTCATGGGCTGAGTGGAACCTGCCTCCGAGGAATCTGCAAACCAAAACGGGCGGACCATTACCGGTCCACCCGCTGAGGAATGAATCAATCAGAATCTGGAATCAATGTTCGTAGCCCTGCTCGCCGTGCTCGGCAAGGTCGAGGCCAGCCTCTTCAACTTCAGCGGAAGGGCGAAGACCGATGACTGCTTTGATGGCGTAGGCGATGATGGCCGTGGCCGCAACGCTCCAGACGATGGTCAACCCGCAAGCTTTGATTTGCTCCATAAGCAGACCGTCCATGAGTGGGGTGAGTACGGAGTTCACTTTATCGTCTGCGAAGACACCCGTGAGGATAGCGCCTAGAGTTCCGCCCACACCGTGAATACCAAAGGTGTCGAGTGCATCATCGTAACCTAGGATGTTCTTGAGGTAGGCCACAGCGAGGAATGGAATGATACCGGCGAGGACACCCATGATGACTGCCGAGGTGGCGGTAACGAAGCCGCAAGCTGGAGTGATCACGACGAGGCCGGCAACGATTCCCGAGCAAAGGCCCAAGACGCTTGGCTTGCCCTTGAGGATCCACTCGGTGAGCGCCCAGAACAAACCGGCAGTCGCAGCGCAGAGTGTAGTGGTGGTGAAGGCATTGGAGGCGATGGCATCCGCACCGAGGGCGGAGCCGGCATTGAAACCATACCAACCCACCCAGAGCATGCCTGTGCCGATCATACAGAGAACCATGCTGTGAGGAGCCATGGACTCTCTGCCAAGGCCTTTGCGCTTGCCGAGAATCAAGCAGAGCACCAGTGCGCTCCAACCGGAGGTCATGTGAACCACGGTGCCGCCTGCGAAGTCGATGGCTTTTATCGCAGCATTCGGGTTAAGCGGACCACACATCAGGCCGACGGTGGACCAGACCATGTGAGCGAAGGGGAAATAGACGACAAACATCCAGACGAAGACAAAGATCATCACCGCGGTGAATTTCATCCGCTCCGCGATGGCACCGATGATGAGCGCGGGAGTGATGATTGCGAAGGCAAGCTGGAACATGGCCCACATGCTGTCTGAGATCCAGTAGTAGCCCGCACCGACGTTGCCCGGTTCGACGCCTTTGAACATCATGTTGCTAAGATCTCCGATGAACGGACTCGTGGCACCTGCCCCGAAGGATAGACTATAGCCACAGAACCACCAAAGCGGAGTGACCATACAGGCGATGCCCAAACACTGGGCGAGGACGGAAAGCACGTTCTTACGACGCACCAAGCCGCCGTAGAATAGTGCGAGGCCGGGAAGAGTCATGAAGAGAACCAAGGCAGTGCTGACCATTTGCCAAGCGTTGGCACCCGGTCCAGGCCCCGCCACAAGCGAGGTGGCACCGCTGGCTTTTTCAGGGCGAGCGGCGTTGTTCATATAAGCCTCAATATCAGCAACGCGTTCTTCAATCGTCGGTTGTATAGAAGCGGTTTCTGTCGGGGGCGGGAGCGCATCTTGGGCAATCAATGGAGAGATTAGGGAAAAACCAGCCAGAGCGATTGCTGCGGCTGGGAGTATTCCCTTCAAAACGAAACGGTTTAGATTCATGGTTGGTAAATGATGGTCGGTTGTATGGATTCCGGTCCATTGGGGTCCGGCAGATCCACCGTAGCAGGAAATAAGCCAACTCATGGAAGCCACCTGTCAAAACTGTTTTTACAATCAATTTAAACTCAATGATATCGAGGTACTTTGAATTTCGTCAAGCCCGCACCAGGGGCATGGCTAAAACAAAAAGGCGGACCGTTACCGGTCCGCCTTTGGAGAGCAAAAATCCTGATCTGCTGCGAACTAGGCCTGGCTATCGTTGTAGGCAGGAGAGCCATGTTCGGCGACGTCCAATCCTTCATGTTCTTCCTGCGCATCCACCCGGACACCCATGACCAGCTTGAGAACGTAGAAGATCAGGAACGAGGAGACAAACGCGAAGGCCGAGACCGAGAGAGTTCCCATCAGCTGCACCCCGAAATTTTTGGTTCCGAAGATCGCAGGTGCGAGGGTTCCGAAGATACCGCAGACACCGTGGACGGAAATGGCTCCTACTGGATCGTCGATTTTGATCTTATCGAAGAAGAGAACCGAGAGCACCACGATGATGCCTGCGATGGCGCCGATTGCGACTGCTGCGAATGGAGACACATCGTCTGCCCCGGCAGTGATCCCTACAAGACCGGCGAGCATGCCGTTGAGCATCATCGAGAGGTCAGGCTTCTTGAGCACCACCCAGGAAGTAAGCATGGCACCGATGCCACCTGTGAATCCGGCCATCGCCGTTGTGACGAATACTCGCGATACCGTTTGCGGGTCTGCGGAGAGGACCGAGCCACCGTTGAAGCCGAACCAGCCGAGGAAAAGGAGAAACACTCCAATCGTAGCCAGGGGAAGATTGTGTGGAAGGATGGGCTTGATGCCATCCTTGGTGTATTTCCCGAGGCGCGGGCCGAGAACGATTACTGCTGCGAGAGCGGCGAATCCGCCGAAAGCGTGGACCAGTGTTGAACCGGCGAAGTCATGGAAACCAGCGGTGTTGAGCCAGCCGTAGCCCCACTTCCAGGAACCGGTGATCGGGTAGAAGAAGGTTACAAGAATCGTTGCGTAAATCATGAAACTGGTCAGCTTCACCCGTTCGGCGACGGCACCGGAGACGATGGTGGCAGCGGTGGCGGCGAACATCGCCTGATACAAGAAGTCAGTCCAGTAGGTCATTGGCCCTGTGGCATATGCGGTTGTCATGTTGGCGACCTGTCCGACATCGTCGAAGCTGTTGGTGATCGGCGAACCTAGCGCGAAGAAATCCTTGGAGACTCCCATCTCCCATCCGGGATACATGCCGTTGAAGCCGTAAAGCATATAACCCAGGCCACCGACACAGACGATGAAGACGTTCTTGAAAAGAATATTGACCGTGTTCTTCTTCTGGCAGAGACCCGACTCAACCGTGGCAAATCCCAAGTGCATCAGGAAGACCAACGCTGCGGCGATCATGATCCAAAGGTTGTTGGCCAGAAAGCCAACGTATTCCGGACTCGCCTTGAACTCATCATAAGTTGCGTAAGCCGGCGCCTCCGTGACTGCCTCTACGGGTTCAGCCGAGGCAGCAGCATCAGCGGGCGCTGCCACTTGCTCGGTTGGGGGCGGGGCAGCGTCTTGGCCGTAGGCCGGCAAGCACATTGGGATTGCGGCGATCGCGATGGCAGCGGCCGTTATGGCTCGCACTTTATTGAGGTATCGGCTGGTCATGGTGGTCAGGTTTGATCTGATTTTAGTTTGGTAATTCCCAACGATTCCGAATCTTTGGGACTGCGGAATCGGAGAAAGCAAACGCCGTGCCAAGATATCCTTCACAAGTTCTTAACAACCAGCATTTCACTGATTTAAAAGAGTTTTTAATAAAATGTCAGATTATCACTTGCCAGCGCTCTATCTCACACCTACTCAAAGGGCTGAGGAGATTTAACCGCGCAAAAAAAGGCTGGACAATTATTACGGAAAGGTGAATCATTCGCCCCGAAGGAGTGATTTCCAGTGCTTTTCAAGCAAGGAAAAAAGCTCCGATTGCACTTCACTGTTCTTAACAACCAGTTCAGCGAAGCCGCAAGCAGCAACCGACAACCAACAAACTAAGATGCAAAACTACTGTAAAACCATCGGCGCCTTGGCCGCTGCCTCCGCCCTCGTGGCCGGCAGCGCTCAGGCGGGAACCGCTCCTATGACCACCGTTCAATCAGCACCAACAGCTGAAACCAGTGGTATTAACTACGAAATGCACGCTGGATACACCAACGAGTATCTTTTCCGCGGCACCAGCCTCGGCCTCAACCTCGTCGAAGCTGGCGCAGATGTCTCCGGCGAAGCTTTTGGACTCGGCCTCAGCGCTGGTGTCTGGTATGCGAACTATGACGCTCGCAGTGGCGTCCCGGGCTTGGATACAAACATCAACGAAATCGACCTCTATGCTGAAGTTTCCAAAGATCTTGGATTCATGACCGCCGCAGTGGGTTATATTTATTACTACAATGACACAGATTCCTTTAACGAAGCCTTCTTCGGTCGCGCTTCCGACGCACAAGAAGTTTACTTCTCCGTGGGTCGTGACCTTGGATTCGCCACCGCATCCTTGACCTACTTCTGGGAC
>Ga0105048_10011181_pt1 | contig 14175 bp, 13 predicted proteins | sample MAT05_FD_78382 | JGI IMG/M metagenome (GOLD analysis project Ga0105048, IMG submission 78382) | Freshwater microbial communities from Lake Fryxell liftoff mats and glacier meltwater in Antarctica - MAT-05 | ecosystem: Environmental > Aquatic > Freshwater > Ice > Liftoff microbial mat | place...
GACGGCGCGATCCCCAACATCGCGCGCTTCATCAGGAACGGGTTCTCCACCGTCGCCGACGGCACGGTACCGAGCTTCACCTGCCCCAACAACATGTCGATCATCACCGGCACGCCGGCATCCAAGCACGGGATCTCCGGCAATTTCTACCTCGACCAGGCCACCGGTCAGGCGGTCGTGATGTCTGGTCCGGAGCTGCTGCGCGGCGACACGATCCTGTGCCAGTTCGCGCGTGCCGGCGCCCGGGTCGTGTCCATCACGGCCAAGGACAAGCTGCGCCGGCAGCTCGGCAAAAACCTCGATCTCTCCGGCGGCAGCATCAGCTTCTCGTCGGAGAAGGCCGACCAGTGCACGATGGCCGAGAACGGCATCGAGAACGTGCTCGAGTTCGTCGGCCAGCCGCTGCCCGACATGTACTCGGAAGCGCTCTCCCTGTTCGTGCTGGATGCCGGCATCAAGATCCTCGAACGCGACCGGCCCGACCTCATGTACCTGTCGCTCACCGATTACGTGCAGCACAAGTACGCGCCCAGCGAAGCAGCGGCGCGCACGTTTTACCAGGACCTCGACGTGCGCTTCGGCAAGCTCGAGGCGCTGGGCGCCATGGTGGCGCTGACGGCCGACCACGGCATGAACGACAAATCCACCGCCGACGGCAAGCCCAATGTCATCTGGCTGCAGGATGTGCTGGACGCGAAGTTCGGCAAGGGCGACACCACGGTCATCTGCCCGATCACCGACGCCTTCGTCGCGCATCACGGCGCGCTGGGCGGATTCGTCCGCGTCTATTGCCGCGGCAAGGCCACGCCGCAGCAGGTGCTCGATCTCGTGCGCGGCATCGAGGGCGTGGAATCGGCCTACGACAAGGAAACCGCGTGCCGCGTGCTCGACCTGCCCGCCGACCGCGAAGGCGACGTGGCGGTAATCGCCACCGCCGGCGTGTGCATCGGCGGCTCGGAGAAGGACCACGATCTCACCGGCCTCGAAGGCCACCGGCTGCGTACGCACGGCGGCGTGGCTGAAGCCAAGGTGCCGATCATCCTGAGCGATCCGTTGAACGATGCGTACAAGCTGAAGGCCGGCGTGTCGATGCTGAAGAGCTACCAGGTGTTCGACCTCGCCATCAACGGCGCCGCGTCGCGTTGATCGCCGCCGTGTCCACGAATGCACGGTGATGCCCGACAGCCACGCCTCGGCCTCTGCTCCCGGCGCCGCCGAACCCGATCTCGGCTATCGTGCCAAGGGTTTCTATTACGGCGGCAAGTGGGAAGCCCCCGCCACGTCCAACACGTTCGTCTCGACGAGTCCGTCCACCGGCAAGCTGCTGGCTGAAGTTCCGCTGGCCGGCGCGGAGGACGTCGACCGCGCAGTGAAGGCCGCCGCGAAAGGATTCGGCGAATGGCGCAAGGTCGGCCCGAAGGAGCGCGCCAAATGCATGGAAGCGTTCGCCACGCGCATCCGCGCGCATGCGGAGGAATTGGCGCTGATCGACTGTGTCGACTCCGGCAATGCGCTGCTCGGCATGGAAGGCGACATGCACTGGACGGCCGACAGCCTCGACTATTTCGCGGGCATGATTACCGAGGTGAAGGGTGAGACCAGCTCGCAGGGGCCGCGGCACTTAAACCTCCTCACACGCCAGCCGTATGGCGTGGTGGCGAAGCTCAATGCGTTCAACCATCCGTTCCGCTTCTGCGCCGAGAAGGCCGCCGCGCCGCTGGCTGCGGGCAACTGTGTGGTGATCAAGAGTTCGGAGCAGGCGCCGATCTCGAGCTTCCGTCTGGCAGAGCTGGCCGATGGACTCTTTCCACCCGGTGTCGTGAACGTGGTTGCAGGTGATGGCAAGACCGGCGCCGCGCTGGTCGCGCATCCGCTGGTGTCGCGCGTCGGCTTCATCGGCTCCGTCGAGACCGGGCGCCGTGTCGCGATGGGTGCTGCCGAAGGCCTGAAGCGCGTCAGCCTTGAACTTGGCGGCAAGAATCCGATCATCATCTTTCCCGACGCCGATCCGAAGCAGGCCGCCGCAGCCGCGATCAAGGGCATGAACATGAACCGGCAGGGGCAGTCGTGCAGCTCCACGTCGCGCGTGTTCGTGCATGCGTCGCTGCATCGGGCAGTGGCCGATGAAATCGTGCGGCTGGCCGAGGCACTCCCGGTCGGCTTCCCGTGGATTGCCGGCAACGAACTGGGGCCGATCGTCTCGGCGTCGCAGTTCGCGCGCATCATGGGCTGCATCGAATCCGGCAAGCAGGAAGGCGCCACGCTCCTGACCGGCGGCGGACGCCCCGATGCCGCCGAATTGGCGCACGGCCACTTCATCCGTCCGACGGTATTTGACAACGTGAAGCAATCGATGCGCATCGCCAGCGAAGAGATCTTCGGGCCGGTGATGTCGATCCTGCCGTGGACCGACGACGAGGCGATGCTGACCCAGGTGAACAGCCTGCAGTACGGGCTGACGGCGGCCATCGTCACCAATCAACTCGATCGCGCCATGGAAACCGCCGCGCGCGTCGATGCAGGTTATGTGTGGATCAACACCACGGGCCGCTACCTCGGCGCGCCCTACGGTGGATGGAAGGCAAGCGGTCTCGGTGTGGAGGAGACCTTCGAGGAAATGCTGAGCTATACACAGTTGAAGAATATCAACATGCGGTGGTAGTCGCTTACAGCGCAACAACAACCCCCTGGGAGGCAACACATGAACATGATCAAAAAGAGCTTGATACGGGTGGCGGCGCTGGCGGCCGTCGTCGGCTTCGCCGCGCAGGTGCAGGCCCAGCAGTGCGAGGACCCGAAGGTCCTGCGGTTCTCCATCATCCCCACGCAGGAATCGGTGCGGGAATTGACGCTGTACAAGCCGGTGCTCGACCTGCTGTCGGCCAATACCGGCAAGAAGATCGAGTTCTACATGCCGACGTCGTACGCGTCGGTTGTGGAAGCACTGCTCGGCAAGTGGGTCGACATCGCGGTGCTGGGACCGGAGTCCTACCTGATCGCCAAGACGCAGGGCGCCAACATCGATGTCTTCGCCACGTACTACAAGAAGGGCCAGGGCTTGCAGGAAGCGGGCCCGGGCTTCAAGTCGATCCTGATCACCAAGAAGGGCTCGAAGTTCACGTCGGTGGATTCGGTCAAGGGCTCGGTGATGCTGCTGGTGGACCCCGCCAGCACGTCCGGCTCGCTGATCCCGGAATCGATCTTCGGCGGCAAGGTCGTGAAGATGCCGCTGAAGCAATACTTCGGCAAGCAGGCGTTCTCGGGTGGACATGACCTGTCCACGCTGGCCGTGTTCGACGGCAAGGCCGATGCCGCCTTCGTCGCCACGCACCGCTTCATGAATGCCATCGATGCCAGCAAGGGCAAGATGAAGGTGGAGGACTTCAACGTCCTGTGGACGTCGCCGCTGATTCCGCAGGACCCGTTCGTCTACCGCGCGACGCTGTGCCCGGAGCTGAAGGAAAAGATCCAGAAGACCTTCGTCACGCTGGACACCACTGAGGTCGGCAAGAAATATCTCGAGAACGTCGGTAGCGAGAAGTTCGTGGTCATGAAGGACTCGGACTACAACGTCATCCGCGAAGCGGGCGGCGGCAAGTAACACTCACCGTACCGTGAACCCCGGGCGCGCGCCGCCGCGCCCGGACCTTCCACGCGCCGCTTCGAATGGACTGGCCAGCATGCACACCGTACTCGAGGTCAAGAATCTTCGCGCCGGTTACGCCGACCGCGAGATCCTGAAAGGCATCAGCTTCACGCTGAACGCCGACGATTTCTTCGCCATCATCGGGCCGAGCGGCGCGGGCAAGTCCACGCTGATCCGCTGCGTGAACCGGCTGGTGGAGCCGAAGAGCGGCGAGGTGATCTTCAACGGCAAGGACATCGTCAAGCTCTCGCCGGCGCAGCTGCGCCACGAGCGCCGCAACATCGGCATGATCTTCCAGGAGTTCAACCTGATCGAACGGTTGTCCGTCATGGATAACGTTCTCACCGGGCGCCTGGGCTATACCGGCACGCTGCGCAGCGTGTTGCGGATGTTCACGAAAGAGGAAATCAAGCAGGCGCTGGTGCTGCTCGATCGAGTCGGGCTGGCCGACCAGATCGACAAGCGCGCCGACCGCCTTTCGGGCGGCCAAAGGCAGCGCGTCGGCATCGCGCGTGCGCTGATCCAGAACCCCAAGTTGCTGCTGGTGGACGAGCCGACGTCGAGCCTCGACCCCAAGATCTCGCGCGAGGTGATGGGGCTGATCCGCGAGATGGCGCGCGAGTTCCACATCCCGGTGCTGTGCAACATCCACGACGTCGATCTCGCCTGCGACTTCTGCACGCAGGTGATCGGACTGCAGGACGGCATCAAGAAGTTCGAGGGACCGCCGGCCAAGCTCGACAAGCAGGCGCTGCAGGAAATCTACGCGATGGAGGTGCTGTGAGCACGCTGGCCCACGAGGCCGGCGTGGGGTCGATCACGGCGCGTGCCGATGCCATCGCCGCGGGACGCAGCCGCACCCGCACACGCCGCTTTCTCACGTACTTCGCGATCTTCGCGCTGGTGGCGTGGACGATCGAAGTCATCGTCATCAGCGACACCGATTGGAGCCGCATCCTCACCGGCTCGCTGCTCACGACGCTGGGCCGCTTCCTCGAACTCGACTGGAGTCTCATACCCGAGCTGTGGGAACCGGCGGTGGAAACGATCTTCATGGCCACGCTCGCCACGCTGGCGGGCCTGGTGCTGTCGATTCCCGTGGCGTGGCTTGGCGCGTCGAACATCACGCCCTTCGGCAAGTGGTCGTATGCGGTCGGGCGCTTCCTGATGACGATGTCCCGCTCGGTGCACGAGATCGTGTGGGGCCTCATCTTCGTCTCGGCCGTTGGCCTCGGTGCGCTGGCAGGCATCCTCGCGATGGCGGTGCGCTCCGTCGGCTTCATTTCCAAGACCATCGCCGAGGCTATCGAGGACGTGGACCCGAAGCCGCTCGAGGCCATCCGCGCCGCGGGCGGCACCAAGTTCCAGATCCTGTGGTTCGCGATCCTGCCGCAGATCATTCCCGTATTCGTCGGCAACATGATCTTCGAATGGGACATCAACATCCGCCGGTCCACCATCCTCGGCCTGGTCGGCGCGGGCGGTCTCGGCCTCGTGCTCTTTCGGCAGATGGCGATGTCCAACAACGGCGGCATCGCGGTCGTGATCCTCGCGATCCTTGCGCTCATCGTGTTTGGCGAAGTGGTGTCCTACTATGCCCGCAAAGCCGTCATCTGACCTCGGCATGGGGCGCTCCGCCGGCGTCGCGCTGGCGCCGGGCCACGTACCGCTGACGTGGAGCCGCTTCCGCTACCCGCAGAGCCTCTACAAGTACGGCGCGTTGCTGGGTGCGCTGGCGTTCATCGCGTACGCGCTCGACTACCTCAAGATCCCGCTCGAGCGGCTGCCCGGCATGCTGGGCCGCATGGGCGAGATGCTGGGCCGGCGCTACTTCCCGCCGAACGTCGAGCACATCATGAATGCCGAGTACTGGCATTCGGTGGTGGAGACGCTGCAGATGTCGTACCTCGCCACCGTGCTCGGCGTCCTGATCTCGATTCCGCTCGCGTGGTTCGCGTCGTACAACATGACGCCGTCGCGGCGCTTCGTCTACCCGATCGCGCGCCTCATCATCATGGCGTGCCGCTCGGTGCACGAAATGATCTGGACCATCCTGCTGGTGACCGTCTTGGGCTTCGGCATGCTGCCGGGCGCGCTGGCACTCACGCTTTTCTGCATCGGCTTCTCGGGCAAGCTCTTCTCCGAGGCGATCGAAGCCATCAGGCCGGGGCAGGTGGAAGCCATCCGTGCCACCGGCGCCAACAACCTGCAGACCTTCGTGTACGCGGTGCTGCCGCAGGTGCGCGTGGCGTGGACCGGCATCTCGATCTATACGTGGGACGTGGTGTTCCGCGCCGCGACCGTCGTCGGCTTCTTCGGCGCCGGCGGCATGGGCTGGTACCTGCGCGAGAGCGTGCAGCGCGTGGCGTCGAAGGACGTGGCCGCCATCCTGCTGTCGATCGTCATCGTGGTGATCATTTCCGAACTGTTATCGGCCTGGCTGCGCAACCGCATCGCCAAGGCGATCGCCTGAAACTTCATTCATCTTCGCAGGCACCATCATGATCACGAACTATCACAACCCGGTCGCCATCACTTTCGGCGCAGGCTCGCTGGCCCGCCTACCGGCGCTGGTGGGTGGCCGCAGGACCGTCCTGGTCACGTTTCCCGAAGCTGCGGGCTTCGGCCTCACCAAGCGCATCCAGGACCTGCTCGGGACCAGCCTCATCGCCATCGAACCCGGCACGGTGCCGAACCCCGATATCGGGAGCCTCACCGGCATGTACGAGCGGTTCTGGTCCCAATACGCCGATACCGAGCTGGTGCTGGCGGTGGGCGGCGGCAGCGCGCTCGACACGGCAAAGGCCCTGATGGTGGGCACGCCCAGCGGCAAGTTCGCCGAGCTGGTGGCCTTGCTCGCCACCGGCAAGCCGTTCACGCCCACGCGCGTGAAGCCGCTGATCACCGTGCCCACCACGGCCGGCACGGGCAGCGAAGTGACGCCCTGGGCCACGGTGTGGGACCGCACGCCGGGCGCGCAGAAAAAGTATTCGTTGCACCTGAAGGAAACGTGGCCCGAGGCCGCGGTTGTCGATCCCGAACTGACGCTGTCGTTGCCCGCCGGACCGACACTTGCCGCCGGACTCGATGCGTTGTCGCACGCGCTGGAGTCGATCTGGAACGTAAACGCCAATCCCGTTTCCGACACGCAGGCCGTCTCGGCCGCGCGCAACGCGCTGGCCACGCTGCCGCTGCTGATGAAGGACCTGAAGAACCCGGACCTGCGCTCGCGGATGTCGCTGGCGGCGCTCAAGGCCGGCCTCGCGTTCTCCAACACGAAGACCGCGCTGGCGCATTCGATTTCCTACGACATGACGCTGAACCACGGCGTGCCGCATGGCATTGCCTGCTCGTTTACATTGCCGATGGTGCTGGGCCGTGCCGTGGGCGCCGACCCGCAGCGCGACGCGGTGCTTGCACAAATCTTTGACGGCGCGTTGCGCGACGCCCCTGCCCGGCTCGAAGCATTCCTCGCCAGCGTCGGCGTGAGCACCAACTTCGGGAGCTACGGTGTCGACGAGGCCGAAGCAGACGCGATGATCCACAAGGCGCTCGACGGCGTGCGCGGCAAGAATTTCATCGGCGTCGCGCGCGCGTCGGCCTGACATCGCGACGCTGTGGCAGCATAAGGCAACGCGGCAGCCGGCGTTTCCGCCGACTGCCGCGGTCGTCAAGCCTGGCCAGTGATCAACCGCGCGGTTCGCCGTTGCCATTCACCGTGATGGTATTACCCGGCGCAGTCGAAAGTTGCGCGCGATGCGGCTGGCCGCGAAAGACATAGCTCACGTCCCAGTATGCAGGCGTTGCCGAGGCCGGCGACGCCGCGCATCGCTGGACGTCTCTTGTAGACGTGTTTCCACCGGAGGTGCCGACGTTCGCGCCGACCACCGCGCCGCCGACTGCGCCGAGACCGGTCGCGACGTCCTGGCCGCGCCCGCCCCCAATCTGATGGCCCAATACGCCGCCGAGAATGCCACCGATGATCGCGCCGGGGACATTCACATTGCTCTGCGACTGAACCTGTTCACGCTCCACCCAGCAGCGTTGTTCAGGCGCACCATAAACGGCCTGCGCCGCGGTGACCTGCGCCTGGAACAGGCGCTCATTCGGGCGCTCGCGATACGCATAGTTCGGTGCCGGCAACGGCGGCGGCGCATTGACGAACTTGCCTCCGCCCTTCACCGGTCGTACGGACGAGACACGGTTGCCAAGACCCATGCCACGCAGGGAATCGTAGCTGCCCTTCTGGAGCACGCGGCACTCGCCGCCGAAACCTTCGTCCGTACACACTTCCCAGCGGCCGCGCGAGACCACGGCGGATGATGCGGTATCGTTAAAGCCGTAGCGCTCGAGATTGTCCACGGGCCGTTCTGTCGTGAACGCCTGGCCGCGGAATCCTTCCTGCGCATAGAACGTGACCTGAGCGCTGGCGGCAGTGACCGCAACGGCAAGAGCGATGCCAGCGAAAGTGTGGATGCGTGCGTGCATGATGTATTCCGTTCCGAAAGAAATTACATACGGTGCAATGTAACTTCGCGCCGGCTTTGATGAACCGGGACAAGTGCGCGTTGACCTGTAGGACATATCCGGCATGCGAAGCATCGATTTCACGACGGACGGCGCGAGCGCTGCACCGCATGATGGATGGCACGCAGGTCAACTTCACGGAGCACAGCCATGCCCACCATCCTGATCGGACAGTACGACGACTTCGATACCGCGGACGCGACGATCGCGGAACTGCACGCATCCGGCATCGACGACGGTGCCATCGAGCAGTTTCACCTCAACGCGCCGGGCCAGCATGACCAATATCCGATCGGCGGCGACGAGGATGCGGACCGTAACGCGCGCAGAGGTGACGAAGGTGCGGTATCCGGCGCGGCGATCGGCGCTGCCGCAGGGTTGGCCGCAGGCATCGCTGCGCTGCCCATCGTGGGCCCCTTTGCCGCGGCTGCCGGTCTGGCGGTGGGCGCCTACACCGGTTCGCTCGCCGGCGCGGTCAACAGCATGGGCAGCGAGGACCATCCGGCCCCACAAAGCACGAATCCGATGCGCAGTGCCGGCGTCCGGGTGGCCGTGGCGGTGGCTGACAACGACGCCGACACGATCGAACGCATTCTGCGCAAGCACGCCGCGCGCTCGATCGAGCGCAGCACGGGCACGTTGCAAGGCGGGCACATGGCCAACTTCGATCCGGTGAGCACGCCGCAATGGATCATGCCGCCGCGCACGTGATCAGCAGCGGGGCATCCGCGCACCTACATCCTTGATCCCAGCCGAACCTCACCGGAACCGCCATGCCCCGTCGCAAACCTGCTTCCCAACCCCTCGCGCCGCCAATCAACACCAACAGCGGATTTAAATCCGTTGTGCCGGTGCTGCCGCACGAGCGTGACGAAACGCCCTCGGGGCCGGCCCCGGTGCAACAGGTGATCGCGCAGGCCAAGCGCGACGTCGATCGCGGCCTGGTGGACACGGACTGCTATACCCGGTTGAGCAAGCTGATACCGCGCGGCACCGGAAAGTGACGCTGGTGCAGTCTCAGCCAAGGATCCGCGCGAAGAAGCTGCAATCCGCTCCCTAGCAACTGCACGAGGCCGCCTTCAACCGTCGCCGGTCGATCACCGTCACGTCACCGCGTGCGTCGCGGATGAGGCCGCGTTGCTGCAGCGCGCTCGCCGCCTTGGTGACACCGCCGCGTGGGGATAACGAGCGCGCCGAGCAGATAGCTGATGTTTCCCCTGCGCCGTGCAACGATGCCGCACCAGGAGCCCTGCCTGCGGTATTGCACATGGCCACGCCGACGGCGATTGCCTTGGCGCTAGGTAACGGTGCGGATCAGCCGGTCGGCAGCCAGCGGACCACTGCTTCCTGCCCCATAGGGGTGCACCTTCATCCGTCGCCGCAGCAGCGGCGTGTAGAGCCTCCACGACGCTTCGGTCTCGTCGGCATGCACGAACAACGTCAGGTCGCCCTGCACCACGTCGCGCAGCAGCGTCTCGTAGCCCGCCGCCAAAGGCGCGCCGAAGGCCTTGGCGTAGCGGAAGTCCATGTGCTGCGTCTGCAGCGCGAACCGGTCCCCCGGCGACTTCACTTCGAACGACAAGTCGAAGCCTTCATCGGGCTGCAGCGTGATGACTAGTACGTTGTGGTCAGCCGCGCGTCCGTCGAGTGAACGGAAGAGCGATACCGGCGCATTGCGGAAATGAATGGTGATGTCGGTGACGCGCCGCGCCAGGCGCTTGCCTGTGCGCAGGATGAACGGCACGCCCTGCCAGCGCCAGTTGTCGATCTCGAGCCGCACCGCCACGAAGGTCTCGATGCGCGACTGCGCGTCGACGCCCTGCTCCTGCCGATATCCCTTCAGTGCCTTGCGCCGGACCCTCCCGGGCTCGTACTGCCCGAACACGATGGCATCGTCGCGAATGGGCGCCACGCTACGCAGCAGCTTCACCTTCTCGAAGCGAATGCTGTCCGCCTCGAGTGAGGCCGGCACCTCCATCGCAGTGAGACACAGTAACTGGGTCAGATGGTTCTGCAGCATGTCGCGCAATGCACCGGCATCCTCGTAGTAGCGGGCGCGCTGTTCGATGCCCACGTCCTCGGCCACCGAGATCTCGACGCTCTGGATGTGCTCACGGTTCCACGCCGACTCGAACAGCGCGTTGCCTAACCGGAAGGCCAGCAGGTTCTGCACCGACTCCTTGCCGAGGTAGTGATCGATCCGGTACACCTGATCCTCGGCGAAGGTGCGATGGACCAGTGCATTGAGCTTGCGGGCCGAGTCAAGGTCACGTCCGAACGGCTTTTCGATCACCACGCGGGTCCACCCGCGCGCCCGATGGAGTCCGCTGCCACCCAGCCCCTCGATCGTCGGCGGGAATGCCGTTGGCGGCAACGCAAGGTACAGGACGCGATTGCCCGGTAGCCCGTGCGCGGCCTCGAGTTGGGCAATGCGCGACGCAAGCCGGTTGTATTGCGTGGCGCTGCCGTCGCCCAGGCCCTCATAGTGCAGATGCGTCGCGCACCATCGCGCCATCTTGGCAGTGACCTTGCATCCGGCGCCGGCGAGCGATCGTAGAGCCGTCGCGCGAAAGCGGTCCACCGCCAGGCCTTCGTCCCGCCCGACGCCCAGCACCTGACACTCCGCAGGCAGCAGCTTGTCCTGCACCAGTTGCGCCAGCGCGGGCAGCAACTTGCGCTGCATCAGGTCGCCGGTGGCACCGAAGATGACGAACAGGCAGGCTTCCACGTCGGCGGGGGGCATGGGCTGGCTCGCTTTCGGGGTCAGGTTGCGGTAGTGCGGATGCAGGGCAGGCTTCGAGCGTCGCATCGACGTCCCACTCTGCCTCGCCCGGCGGGATCGTCGAGTTTACCAATCAAGGTCCGTATGCTGCCTGTAAAATGCGGGGCATGACCTATTGCATCGGCGTCATGCTCGACCAAGGCATGATCTTCGCTTCGGACTCCCGTACCAACGCCGGTATGGACAACATCGCCAAGTTCTGCAAGATGACGCTGTTCGAGCGCCCGGGCGATCGCGTGATCGTGTTGCTGAGCTCGGGCAACCTCGCCGGCACCCAGGCGGTGATCGGCGTGCTCAACCAGCGCTGCGCGGCCGGCGACGGTGTGCCCAACCTGTGGAACGCGCGCACGATGTTCGAGGTGGCCATGCTGGTGGCCGATGCCATGCGCGACATCGAGCGCCGCGACGGCGAATATCTCGAGAAGAGTGAAGTCGGCTTCAACGCCTCGTTCATCGTCGGTGGACAGGTGCTCGGCGAGCACCAGCGACTCTTCCGGATCTATGCCGAGGGCAACTTCATCGAGGCCGGGCTCGACACCATGTACTTCCAGACCGGCGAGACCAAGTATGGCAAGCCCATCATCGACCGCGTGATCACGCGGCGCACGCCGCTGGCGGATGCCGCCAAGTGCGTGCTGGTGTCGTTCGACTCCACGATGCGCAGCAACCTGTCGGTGGGAATGCCCATCGACCTCATGTGTTACGAGCGCGACAGTCTATGCGTGCAGAAGCGGCGCCGCTTCGATCACGGTGACGCGTACTTCACGGCCCTGAGCCAGGAGTGGGGGGAAGGCACCCGCCAGGTATTCCGCCAGCTGCCCGAGCTGCACTGGTGACAGCGCGCGGCACCGGCACCGACGCCTTCATTGTCACCTGCGAGCACGGCGGCAACCGGATTCCTGCAACCTGCCTTCCGCTGTTTCGCCGTCATCGCGCGCTGCTTGACACCCACCGCGGTTACGATCCGGGCGCGCTGCTGATGGCGAAGGACTTGGCCCGTGCGCTCGGCGCGCCGCTCGTGAGTTCCACCGTCACCCGGTTGCTGGTGGACCTCAATCGTTCGGCGGGACATCCGCGACTTTTCTTTGCCGCCACCGCAGGCGCCCCGGCAACGCTGCGCGCCAGCATCCTCGCGCAGTACTACCATCCTTATCGCGCGGAAGTGGAACAACAGGTCGCGCGGCGCGTGGCCCGCGGCAAGCGGGTGATCCATATTTCGTCACACAGCTTCACGCCCGAGCTCGACGGCCAGGTGCGCACCGCCGACGTGGGCGTGTTGTATGACCCCGGCCGCCGCGGCGAAGCGGCACTGGCCGCGCGATGGAAGGCTGCGCTGGCCCGGTCTCATCCCACGCTGCGTGTGCGTCGCAACTATCCGTATGCCGGCAAAGGCGACGGCCTGACGTCATTCCTGCGGCGCCGCTTCCCGGCCAGCGCCTATGTCGGCCTCGAACTCGAAGTGAACCAGCGCATCGTGTTCGCCGCGGGTCGGCCCTGGACGACACTGCGCAGGACGCTGATCGAAACCCTCTTGGCTGCACAACACGGAGACCCATGATGCAGATACGCGCCGGATTCGAAATGGTCTACGACTGCCCGCAGCCCACGCCGATGATCTTCAACCTCAACGTGCACTTCACGCGCGTCTCTGACCTTGTAGGGCGCGACGACATCATGTTCGACCCGCCGGTACCCATCAAGGCCTACCGCGACAGCTTCGGCAATTGGTGCACACGCATCGTGGCGCCCACGGGCCGGATCCGCGTCTCCGCCAATGCGCTTGTCAACGATTCGGGCAACACCGATGTCATCGTCCCGAATGCCCATCAGCTTGCCGTGCCCGACCTGCCGGAGGAGACCCTGCTGTTCCTGCTCGGCAGTCGGTACTGCGAGACCGACCGGCTTTCGGAGATTGCATGGAACCTCTTCGGCAACACGCCGCTGGGGTGGGCTCGCGTGCAGGCCATCTGCGACTTCGTGCACAACCACATCGCCTTCGGGTATCACAACGCGCGGATGACGCGCACGGCGCTCGAGGCGTATTACGACAGGACGGGTGTGTGCCGGGACTACGCCCACCTCGCGGTAGCGTTCTGCCGCTGCATGAACATTCCCGCACGTTATTGCACCGGCTACCTGGGCGACATGGGCACGCCGCCGCCGTGGGGTCCGATGGATTTCGCCGCGTGGTTCGAGGCATTTCTCGACGGCCAGTGGTACACGTTCGACGCGCGCAACAACACGCCGCGGATCGGCCGCATTTTGATCGCCCGCGGCCGCGATGCGTCCGACGTGGCGCTATCCAGCACGTTCGGACCCAACACGCTGGCGAGCTTCAAAGTCTGGACCGACGAGGTCGTGCAGGCCTGAAGTCAAGCGCAGGCATGTCGAACGCGGGACCCTGAGATTGCCGTGTTGGCGCGGCATCCCGTGCCGACACGGCAACGGGCTACTTCCGCATCGCCATCGACGCCGCCAGCAGCACCGCCGCGCGCGTCGCACCGATGTTGGCGATGCCCTTGCCGGCGATGTCGTACGCCGTGCCGTGGGCCGGTGTGCAGATCGGGAACGGAAAGCCTCCGAGCAGCGTCACGCCAGACTCGAAGCCCATCAGCTTCATCGCGATCTGGCCCTGGTCGTGGTACATCGTCATCACGGCGTCGAAATCGCCGCGCCGCGCGCGCACGAATACCGTGTCGGCAGGGAACGGGCCTTCGCAGCCGATACCCTTTGCCTGCGCCACTTTTACCGCCGGCGCGATCACGTCGATCTCCTCGCGGCCGAAATTGCCACCGTCGCCCGCGTGCGGATTGAGCGCCGCCACGGCAATGCGCGGGGGCGCAAACCCGGCCGCCTTGAGTGCGGTGTTCGCAAGACCAAGTGCCGCCACGATGCCGTCGATGGTCAGCAGCTTCGGCATGTCCGCCATCGGCACATGCGATGTCACGCGCGCATTCCACAGGCCCTCGAGAATGTTGAACTCCGTCGCCGGCCCCGTGGTGCCGAGCACCCCGGCAGTGAAGCCGATCTCGTCGTCGTAACTGGCATCCGCCAGCCGCATCGCGTGCTTGTTGAACGGCGTGAAGCACACTGCGTGGGCATCCCCGCGGGCCACGCGTTCGAGGGCGTGCCGGTAGTTGGCCAGCGCCAATGCGCTGCCTGCCTTCGTCGCCACGCCGCGCTCGATCGTGACCGGGTCGAGATGCTTCAAGTCGATGAA